>JACXTT010010700.1_pt1 | contig 12340 bp, 8 predicted proteins | sample 9270951 | NCBI WGS metagenome assembly JACXTT01 (sample SAMN15532306, study PRJNA645909) | rock metagenome | isolation source: weathered quartz diorite | place: Puerto Rico | collected 2017-06-21 | reverse complement strand
CTCTCAAGATCCAGCCCGTTGAGCTTCACCCTACCACCTCCGGTGGCCCAATACGGGACTCGAATCCGCAAAGGCATTCGAACCGGTGTCTTACACTGCGTTGTGATTGTGGTTGCGCAAGTCTCCGGGAACGTTGTCTGTTGAGTTATCTTAAGACCCTTCTCCGGCCACTCGACTTCCGAGGCGATGAACAGGTTGACGTAGATGCCTTCGTCATCGTGGAAATAGATGCTATCGCCGAGCTTTGCGAATGATTCGACGCCACTCCCGGTGCAACACCAGAACGCATCCAGCGGCAAACCGAACAGCTTCCAATACCCGGACGCAAGAGAAACGTAGTAGAGCGTCATACCGTCATCGGGATGTTGTGTGCCAAGTACTCCATTGAACAGCGCGCGCTCGTAGTAATCCGCGCAACGCGGGTCGCCGGTCCATCCGAAAACGTGACGAGTGAGCTTGAGCATGTTGTATGTACAGCAGCACTCCTGGGTATAGCCGCTCAGCTCGTTTGCGAGCTTGCCCGGGTCTGATCCCCATCGTTCGCCGTTGCTCGTCCCGCCGGTGCAATAACATCGCTTTCCGGTCACCCTTCGCCAGAAATAATCGGCGAGGTCCCGGGCTCGCGTGTCGCCGGTGATCTCGTAGTGACGCGCCGCCCCGATGACCTTGGGAATCTGTGTGTTTACGTGAAGCCCTTTCATCTCATCGCGGCCTTCGGCAAGCGGGGCAAAGATACGTTCGTGGTCGAAACGCGCAGCGAGTTGCCTATAGCCTTTGTCGCCGGTCACTGCATAAAGGCTGTACAACACATCGTTCATTCCGCCGTACTCGCGTTCGAGTACTCGGGCCATGTGCGGTTCGCCAAGCGGATCAACCCAGCGGCGCGTCCAGTTTGCCATCCCTTTCAACACATCAAGGGCCTGTTGGTTGCCGCAGTGGGTGTGCATATCCAGCAAGCCGGCCATGATTTTGTGCAGCGTGTAAAACGGAGCCCACACGTTGGTTCCTGCTCTGAGTCGATCAAAGAACGTTTCGGGGAAAGCGCTCAGATATCCGTTGCCAAGGGCCTGCTGACACTTTGCCAGCTCCGCCACCAACTGGTTGCCTCTTGCCTTGAGTGCCTCGTCGCCTAGGCTGGCATTGATAAGGGCACAGGCTGAAAGATAGTGACCGGTGAAGTGGCCTCGAAGCTCGTTTTCAGGCTGCTCCCATCCCCCGAGCGGTTTTGCCGAAGAGGGCAAGCCTGCGGTAACACGAAACATGTGCAGCAAGCTGTCCGACTCGAGACCGGTCACATACTTGCGATTGACCTCAGCGGCGTCGAGAAACGGACCACGCCGAAGCCGAACTTGTTTGAGATCGAAGGGGCGCGCTTTGATGTGACCCACGTCACGAGCTTGAAAGGACAGCGGACTAGCTCGGAGCCAGAGCGGGGCGGCGGTGGACGCGGCGGCCCCGGCGAGAAAATGTCTTCGTGTCGTCAGCATACTGTTACTCCCGTAGTTATGTTTGTAGTTCCGCCTAACTAAAGCCCGGACTACGAACTACCCCCCAGTTGATGTGCTGCCAACTGCGAGCCGCATAATTGCCTGTTCACTGCATTGGTTGCGTTCGAGGACGCCCGCAATGGCCCCCTCGTGCATCACAGCCACTCGATCACTCTCTCCCAACACTTCTTCCATGTCGCTGCTTATCATGATGATGGCGACTCCCCGCTCGGCGAGCCGTCTCATGAGCTCATAGATCTCCGCCTTTGCGCCCACGTCGATCCCGCGCGTTGGCTCGTCGAAGATCAGCACTTTGGGATTCAGAGATAACCATTTCGCGAGCACGACCTTTTGTTGATTGCCCCCGCTCAAGTTTGCAACCTTCGCTTCAATCGACGGGGCCTTGATATTCAACTCTCCACACATATTTTGCGCGACTCGCCGCTCGGCGACTCGGTCGATCAAACCTGCAGAAGCATACGCGGATAGTGCCGGCAGCGTTATGTTCTCGCGAATGACCATCTCCAAAACCAGACCTGTTTTCCGGCGGTCTTCCGAAACCAAAACTATCCCGTTGGCAATTGCATCTCCGGGCGACATGATCCTGATGGGTTTGGCGTCCAACGAAATGGTTCCTTCCATCGGAGTATCTACTCCGAAGATCGCACGTGCTACTTCCGATCGCCCGGCGCCGACCAGCCCTGCGAGTCCAAGAATCTCACCACGCCGGACGTCGAATGAGATTGCTTGTTCGGGATACCTACTCGTCCGCAGATTGACGACTTTGAAGTACCCGGCTTTCGCGGGCGCCGCGGCGTGGGCAGGAAAACGGTTGAGATCGCGACCCACCATGAGCTTGACTATGCTATCGTGGCTGATTTCTTCGGCAGTCAGCGTTCCCGCGTTTCGACCGTCACGAAGAACCACCACTCGATCCGCGAGACTACTGATTTCACCGAGCCGATGAGTGATGTAAATAATACTCACGCCTTGAGCCTTCAGTTCCTTGGTCACCTCAAACAGACGCCCGGTCTCGGTCAAGGTCAGGCACGAAGTCGGCTCATCCATGATCAATATCCGCGCGTTGAGTGAAAGCGCCTTGGCGATTTCGACCATTTGTTGTTGAGCGAGAGAAAGACCGTTAAGCGGAGTTCTACTGGAAATCTTCATCCCCAGACGATCCAGGCAGAGGTCGGCCTCGTGATGCATCTTCTGATGGTCGACAAGCCTGAGCGCTCCTGCCCAGACGGGCTCGCGGCCCAGAAACACATTCTCCGCGACGTCGAGGTTGTCCAGCACATTCAGCTCCTGATGAATAAAGCCGATGCCCTTGCGGATCGCGTCTGAGACAGAGTGGATGACAATCCCATCGCCGTCGATTCGAAGAGAGCCCGAATCGGGCTGATGAACCCCGCCGAGAATTTTCATCAACGTGGATTTCCCGGCGCCGTTCTCCCCCGCCAACGCGACGAGCTCTCCTGGATAGACTTCGAAGTCAACGCTGTCGAGCGCGATGACTCCGGGGAACCGCCTGCTGATGCCCGTCATTTGGAGGATGGGATTGATCATTATTAATATGACCAATAGGACCTATAAGACCTATAAGACCTATACCAATGGGACCTATTATCTCTAGATTCAGGTTCTCCCTCGTAGCCTGTTTACCTTCTTGGTAAATTCTTCGACATTGTCGCGCTTGATGGTCAATGTCGGAATGGTCTTTAGTTTGTCAGCGGGAATTACCGAGCGATCGCCGCCGAGAACCTTGGCCATCAACCGCACTGACTGATAGCCGAACTCGTAGGGCTGCTGGACGACGGTCGCGAAGATTGATCCTTCCTTGACACCGGCGAGAGTGGCATCGTCTTCGTCGAAACAAACGATCTTGACCTGTCCAACTTTGCCGGCGTCTTTCACGGCATTAAGAATCGCAGGGCCGTTGTAGTTCCAAAGACCGACCAGAGCGGCAATGTCTGGATACTTGACCAACGTATCAGCGGCGTTAGCCTTAGCTCGTACCGTGTCGGTGTCGTCGGTACGCACATCGAGAACCTCGATGTTGGATCCTTCGAGCGCGTCCTTGATCCCCTTGAAGCGCGCCTGTGCGTTCTCGGCATCCATCTTACCGACAAACACCATAACCTTGCCGCCTGTGGGCAGGGCTTCCTTGATCAACTCGCCCGCCTGGCGGCCGGCAGCTCGATTATCGGTGCCGAGATAGCAAGCGCGGTCACTTCTCGGGGCATCGCTATCTTGAGTGATGACCAGGATCTGCCTGGCGAGGTCGTTTATCATTTGAGTTTGATTGCTGGGGTCGACTGGACTGATGGCGATGCCCGAGACACCCTTCGCCATGAGATCGTCGATGATGCGCCGTTGCTCGGCCGCGGTGCCGTCTGACGGAATCTTGAATTCGACCTCGACGTTTTGGAGCTCGCCGTCTGCTTGTTCGCACCCTTTTCGGGCGATGGTCCAAAAGTCAGCAGCGTTGTTGGTCACAAAGGCGAGCTTGAGTTTGCTGGCAGGACCGCCCGCTGGCGAGCAGGAAAACGACATCAGGCCCGCCAATGCTATCAGGTATGCGGGCGCGATCCGGAAATACCGCATTGTCTCCTCCTGGGAAAGAGTTCGTAGTCCGGCCTTCAAGCGGAAGTTGGTACGATGGACAGCAGCCCGCCCGCTACGAACTTCCGCCTGAAGAAGGCCGAACTACGAACCCTTCTCGTCTAGTCAGTCATCTTCCCGTCACGAATTAGCCAATTTCAGAACCCCAAATGCAGCAGCCCCGGGTGACGAGCCTGAGAAGATATACGGCCGATGTCCAGTTGCGTCGCGGTACCGATCGGCGACCCGAACTATCGCATCGGCAGCGTCTCGACGCCCGATGACTGCCACAGTACCACCGCTCCCGCCGCCCGTGATTCTAGCACCATAAAGCCTATTCCCCGGGCCGGCTTTGCGCACCAGATGCACCAGCATCTCCGTTCCCCTTGAGCCCAACCCGCAAGCCGAATAGCTCGCGTGAGATTCATACATCAATTCACCCATTGACTCCAATCGTTGCTCAGTAGCCGGTTCGCTTATCAAACGTGCAAACCGTCTCACGCGATTGTTTTCATAGATCGGATGTGCCGTTGGAATCCGCACAGGATAGCTGCGCTCCGGGTCGATTCGCGCAACCGAGTCGGTAGTGCCGTGGTACCGCGAAAGAAACTCCGCGCCGTCCATTCGCTCGGGCAAGTGCGCCGCGTAGACCTGCTCGAATTCCGAAATCGAAAGATGAGCCAAATACCCGTGCCAGTGAGGGTCTTCGATCTGAAGCCTCCGGTCCGTGGAGCTTTGGCAGATCTTGAGACCGGCCATCTCGGCTATTATGCGATAGCCCATGAAAGCTCCGACTCGCACATCTCCATAATCTGCGCCGCCGACTGAGTGTCGCTCCCCTGAATCAAGTCCCCAGATCGCCATCTCATCGGGGAGAAAGATTGTCTCGACTATCTCGGCAGGCTGACAAAGAAGTGCGAGTAAGCGTCCCTCCTCACCGCACGCGGCGGTCATTTGGTCCATCGCTCCGCAAGGCGCCCCGACCACCAGATTCTCGACCGTCTGGCAGAAGAGCGCCAATTCGCGCGGCGTCAAAGCAATTTCATACGCGGCGGCGACCGCCTGCAGTACAGCGACTTCAAGCGCGGCCGATGAACTCACGCCCTTGCCCTCCGGGACGACAGAGTCAATCAGTATGCGAGCCCCTTCCTTAAATACAACGCCTCGCTCCCGCATTAGCACCAGGAAAACGCCGGCGACGTACCCGGCCCAATGCCGCCTCGAGTTTCGCTGAAAGAGACTGCGAGCCTCTTCATAGCCCAGTGGGCGCCTCTCGTTCTCGAGTTGAGCGAGCGGCATCTCGAAGCCCATATCGCGCCCCGAGTCTTCCGGCAAACTGATGATATGCAGGCTGCGTGATGGGCTGCGTTGCAATGCCGCAAAGGTTGCTTCTCGGGTGGGCATCTCCAGCACAAGTGAGCCTGAGTAGTCCGCGATTCCGCCCATGACGTCTAACCTGCCCGGCGCGCGCGCAACGACAATGCCGGCACTTAGATCGAAGAGGCAACGCACTTCGGGACGCGGATGCCGTCCGAGCGTGTTGAGCGTTTCAATAAAGGCCGCCGCGTCGGGTAGTTCGGGCGATGTGCCGTGAATGATCCGATACATTGAACTTATGCAGTCTGTGATGTCTCGCGGTTGGGATCGTCTGAAACTGCGAGCCTTGGTTTTGCCGCGCGCCGTTTGAGGATCTGGTCGCCAATAACGCCAAGCAGAATCACAGCACCCATCACGGCGAAGTTTAACGAAGACGGGACGCCCAGCAAGTTGACGAGGTTCTGCAAGACTTGAAGCAGCGCTACTCCGATCAGAATTCCAACTATCGATCCTTCGCCACCCCTCAGGCTGCAACCTCCGAGCACGGCGGCGGCGATTCCGTACAGCTCAAAGAAATTGCCATGCGACGAGGGTGAGATAGAGTTGGTGTAAAACGCGAAGATTATGGCGGCCAGGCCGGCTAACGCTCCAGAGATCACATACGCCGCGGTGATGATTCTCCGCGAGTTGATCCCTGAATAGCGCGCCGCCTCTTCATTGCGCCCAACAGCAAAGAGGTATCGACCATAAACCGAACGGTGCAACACGACCCACATCGCGACGCTAATGATCACAAGGAGCAGAAAAGGCGTGGGCACTCCAACCACGCTTCCGGTCGCCAGATCGTGCAGACCTTCAAACCCTGCGGCGCTTCCAAATCCCTTGGTTTCATCTTTCGCTATGAAGCGCGCCAGTCCTCTGTAGAATAGCAACCCGCAGAGCGTGACGATGAACGGTTGCAGGCTTAGTCGCGTGACCAGCGTCCCGTGGAGGAGACCCAGCACCATCGCTACCCCAACAACTACAAGCACCGCAGGCGCGGCCGGCCATCCCCACTCGGTCAACATCATTGAAAGCAAAACGCCGAGGAGCGCAAAGATCGATCCGACTGAGAGGTCTATGCCGCCGGTGACGATCACTATTCCGATGCCTACGCTGAAGATGCCATAAGCGCCGATCAGTCGCGCCATGTTTTGCAGATTGGCTCCGGCAAGAAAACGCGGGTTGAGAACTGAAACGACCGCGCACAAAACAACAAGCAGAATGAATATGCCGAGCTCTTTCTTCATCAACTCAGTTCGGCCGCAGCAAGCCGCGATCATCGAGAGCGCGTTGCAAAAGCGGCTCGATTTCCTGTCGAATGTGACCGTTGGCGTAGCCAGCCCACGCAATGTTGGTTGTGACATCAAGCGGCGAACGCAACCCGTATCCCTTCGCATCCGTAACGATCACGCCGATCTCTCTCGCGATCAATTCCGTGCATAGATCGTAAGGATGGCAGCATATTCCAAGCGCGCGGCCCCGTTGATTCAAAACCGGTTCCATAAGAGGCCGCAAATCTGCGATGAAACGGTCGTGCCCGGACATCAACTCGTAAAGCTGTCCGCCGCTGGAGAGATATTGATCTTCGAAGCAATGCGCCTTTCCCGGCTGGACATCTCCTAGCGCACCTCGCACTATTTCCTCATCGATCGCCGCCAGCTCTTCGCGGGCCCCGGGAAAGAAACGCGACAACGCCGCAAAACCGTGCCGGATGCTGCTCGCGGTTGAGGGCTGCAAACTGAGAGGCCGGCGTTCGCCACTCAAGCGATCGTAGCGCTCGGCTTGCGCGCCGGCTCCGCGGATCGCCCAAAGCGAATCGCAGAGATGTTGTTTGAGTGTCGGAATCTCGGTCTGCACCGCTAGCGCGATGTCCGCCAGATTGGTCCTTTCTCCATGATTCGGCGCAACACCGGTCAATATCCATGCGCTTCGCTTCTGGTACATCAGCCCTCGAGTGCCGTCGATGGGATCGACGATCACTCGCCACGTCGCATCCGCTTCCGCCGCACCTCTTGGCAGAACTACGCTACCATTGGGCAATCCTTCTCCAATGAGTACCAGTGGAGCGAAAGACGCGATCTCACGTTCAAACAAGCCGACCAACGCATTTTCGCTGATGCGATCAACAGCGTAAATCGTATCGCCTTCGGAGGTATCGTCATCAACCCCTGCGAGCGTTTCGAGAGAGGCTTGCTCGCAAGCGTAGATCACTGCGTCGCGCACCCGTTCGTGCAATCGGCGCAGCGGCCCGAGCAGCGCGCCGGGATCGAGGGTTGTTTTGTTGCTCAATTGAAAACGCCTTTGCTAGCAGCCTAACGCTCTTGCTTGTAGTGAATGTCAGGTTGTGCCCGCAATTCGTCCGCTTTGCTCTCGGGAGCCGTGTCGCTTAGAAAGTTCCCGCCACCGATTTCCGGCCCAGCCAGGTATTTCAGCACATTCGGCAGTCTCAGCGGCGGATGAATCTCGATGTGAAAATGAAATCCGTCGTAGTGCGTTGCGTCGGTCGGAGCCTGATGCAACGCGAGCACATAAGGAAACGGCATTCTCCAAAGATTGTCGAGCTTCACCAGAAGAAGCTTTAAGGCTTCGGCAAAGTCAATAATTTCCGCCGGCGACAGGGTCGCGATGCTCGCGTGTGTTTGCTTTGGCGCTACGTATGTCTCGTATGCATAACGCGCGAAGTAGGGCAGAAACGCTATCGATGTCTCATTCTCAAATATTATCCGGCGATCGTCGTCGCGTTCCGCCGAGAGGATATCCTGGAACAAAACGCGACCGGTCTCCTTTAGATGCTTTTTTGAGACACGCGCCTCTGTCTCAATCGTTTTGAAAACGAAATTTGTCGCGTAGATCTGGCAGTGAGGATGCGGATTCGATACGCCTACAACGTCCCCCTTATTCTCGAATATCAAAACGTGGTTGATTCCTTCTCGACTGCCAAGTTCGGTATATTGCTGCTGCCAGACCCCGAGCAGGTTTACTATCTCTGATAGTTGAAGCTCCGGGAGGGTCAGGTTGTGCAGCGGGCTATAGCAAACCACTCTGGCGATGCCGTTAGCGGGCGAGTTCTTGAATATGCCGGCCGGCGTCTCGAGTTGGCTGGGCGCGTCCTGACCGACGCAGGGATGATCGTTATCGAACACGAAAGTGGCCGAATAGTCGTCATTGCGACCGCCGTTGACCCGAGTGTTACCTGGACAGAAGTAGCAATCAGGCAGATAATCCGCCTGCGCTACTTGATCGGGACTAACCGTCTCGCCAATCCACGGGCGGTCCTGGCGATGCGCTGCAACGATGATCCATTCTTCGCGCAAAGGATGCCAGCGCTGTTCCCAGGTCATATCGATACCATCCGCTGGCGATCTCGGAGTAACCGGAGAAGTCCCGAAACGCCTTCGAGCGCTTCACATCAGGGCCAGGTCTTATTTCACCGAGAATTTGTAGATCGTAATGCTCGTGTAGTGTTGACCCGGCTTGAGAACTACTGACGGAAACCCAGGCTTATTAGGTGAATCGGGGAAGTGCTGGGTCTCAAGACAGAAGCCCGAGCGTTGTTTGTAAACCTGACCGCCTTTGCCGGTGATGCTGCCATCCAGGAAGTTGCCACTGTAAAACTGCAGACCGGGCTCGGTGGTGGATACTTCCATCACCCTTCCGCTTCCCGGTTCATAAACTCTGGCTGCGAGCCCAAGTTTTCCGCCGGCATCGTTCAGCACCCAGTTATGATCATAACCCTTGCCTACGGTCAATTGCTGATCCTGCTGATCGATTCGCGCGCCAATGACCGTCGACTGTGTAAAGTCCATAGGCGTCCCGCTGACACCGCGCAACTCTCCCGTCGGTATAAGCCCATCATCCACAGGCGTGAACTTGTTCGCGTTGATCATCAATTCATGATCGAGGATGCTACCGTCACCCGCGAGATTAAAGTAAGAATGATGAGTGAGATTAATCACAGTAGCTTGATCGGTGATTGCGGAGTACTCGATGCTCAGTTCGTTATGATCGGTCAGGGTGTAGACAACAGTAACCGACAGGTTCCCGGGAAACCCTTCCTCACCGTCTTTGCTGAGATAAGTGAGAGAGAGGCCGCTCCCAGCCCTGAGTTTGACTTCCTTCGCTTTCCAGACAACCTTGTCGAAGCCTTTGATCCCTCCGTGCAGGGTGTTCTCGCCGTTGTTCTTCGCCAGGGTGTACCGTTTGCCGTGCAATGAGAACTGGGCTCTTCCGATTCGATTGCCATAGCGACCAATGATCGATCCGAAATAAGGGCTGTTTTTGAGATAGCCATCAAGAGTCTCGTAACCCAGGACTATGTCTCCGAGCTTGCCGTTCCGGTCAGGCACCCTAAGAGAAACCACTGTGCCGCCGTAGGTCATGATGCGCGCTTCAGCGCCGTTCGCGTTGGTCAGCGTGTAGAGATCCACCTGCTCGTGGGTTGCGGTCGTACCGAAGGATGCCTTCTTGACCGCGGGTCTTACCTTTGCCATTGAGTCGAGCCTCCAAGGCAGAACGCTCAGGAGCGATAATGTGACAGCAGTAAAAGCTGACCTTGGTTGAGTCACCCAACATCCTCCGCCGGCCATGTTCACGAGTTGATTGCGCGCGTCAACGCTTGGCTCTACGGTTTCTGCTTTCGATCGAGTGTCTTCACTCGCAAGAGCCAATGAGATTAGGTACTACCTTAGACATAAAGAACAAGTCAAGCAGCGCCGCCGCCGAATAGTGATTAAGGCCGATTGCTATATCTAATCGGGCGCCTTCATCCGAAATGCGCCCGGGTTTCTGTCTTTGCTCAGATTCTGTAGAATGACTGACCGAATGCGCCCTGGGAGCGCAGGCAATCCTGCGTGACTCTTCCGCCGCGGCGAAGCGGCTAGAGATGCCTGTCGCTCCCAGGTGGGACCACGACGCACGCACTATCACTCATCTAACGGAGAGACGACATGGCTACTGACCGCTACACCCCAGGCCCTGAACACAAATTCACCTTTGGACTATGGACGGTTGGCAATCGCGGGCGCGACCCCTTTGGAGAAGCTGTGCGCCCGTCGATGCCTCCCGAGGAACTGGTTCGGCTACTGGCCGAAGTTGGCGCGATGGGAGTCAATCTACACGACAATGATCTTGTGCCTATAGATGCGGCGCCCAGCGACCGCGATCAGATCGTACGTTCGTTCAAGAGAGCGTGCCAGGAATCAGGCCTCAAGGTTCCGATGGCGACCGTCAACCTGTTTTACGATCCGGTCTTTCGCGACGGCGCCTTCACTGCCAATGATCCGCGTGTTCGCGCATATGCATTGCAGAAAACAATGCGGGCGATGGACATAGGCGCGGAGCTCGAAGCGAAGGTGTTCGTGCTCTGGGGTGGACGCGAGGGTGCGGAGACTGATGCTTGCCGGCGGCCGGACGACGCCATCAAGCGATTTCGGGAAGCGGTCAATTACCTCTGCGAGTATTCCATCGATCAAGAATACGGATACCGCTTCGCGCTGGAGGCTAAGCCAAACGAACCGCGCGCCGATATCTACTTTCCCACGACCGGCGCTTATCTGGCCTTCATAGAGACCCTCGAGCACTCCGAAATCGTGGGAGTGAATCCGGAGGTCGCGCACGAGCATATGGCCGGGCTGAACATGACGCATTCCGTGGCCCAAGCCTGGGAGGCGGGTAAGCTATTCCACATCGATCTGAACGATCAGATACCCGGTCGCTATGATCAAGATCTGCGATTCGGTTCGGCAAACCCTCGAACCGCTTTCTGGCTGGTCAAGTTTCTCGAAGATGTCGGCTACGATGGCTCGCGGCACTTCGATGCGCACGCGTACCGCACGGAAGATTACGACGGCGTCAAAGACTTCGCGCGCGGCTGCATGCGAACTTATCTGATTTTGAAGGAGAAGGCCGCCAGGTGGAACGCGGATAGCGAGATAAAAGCGCTGCTAGCGGAAACCGGTGAAACAAACTCTCAGATCCCCGGGGAAGGGAGCTACACCAGGGATCGTGGGGTTGAGCTTCGAGGACGCAGTTTCGATCGAACGAGTCTTGCGGCAAACGGACTGCGCTACGAACGCCTCGATCAGTTGACGATCGACATCCTGCTCGGCGTCAGATGATCGTGACAGCTTTATGCAAACTCTCGCCCGTACGCCGGCGCGGTTAGAGTGTAAGAGTTGGAAGCACCCACGGAAGAGACGGTGCGAAGACCCCAACCGGGAGGTTGGGATGGTCCCGGAAAAGAGTGTCCATTCGATGAGCCTATTTCTGGGCATTGACGTTTCGACTACCGGATCCAAAGCGCTGCTCGTCAATCGAGACGGCGAGGTAGTGAGCGCTGTGACGACGCCTCACGTTCTATCGAACCCACGGCCGCTCTGGTCCGAGCAGGCCCCCGAAGATTGGTGGCAAGCTGTTCTGGCCAGTATTCGTCAGGTGCTTTTTCAGGCGAACGTTTCCGGTGAAGCGGTTTCTGCGATCGGCCTGACCGGACAAATGCACGGGCTTGTTCTTCTGGACGGAGCAATGCACACGCTGAGGCCCGCGATCCTCTGGAACGATCAACGCTGCGGAGACGAGTGCGATAGAATTCGCGCGCACATAGGCAAGAACCGCCTAATTCAAATCACCGGCAACGAAGCTCTCACTGGGTTCACCGCACCCAAGATCGTGTGGGTGAAAAATCACGAACCTGAGATATTCGCTCGCACCCGCCACGTTCTGCTGCCGAAGGATTTCATAAGATTCAAGCTGACCGGGGCTATCGCAATGGACACAGCAGATGGCTCGGGCACAATACTATTCGAACTCAAAAGCCGGAATTGGTCCACTGAATGGCCCGATGCCCTAGGCATTACGACCGGACGGATGCCCCCCACATTTAGGGGGCAAAA
>JACXTT010010699.1_pt1 | contig 12341 bp, 8 predicted proteins | sample 9270951 | NCBI WGS metagenome assembly JACXTT01 (sample SAMN15532306, study PRJNA645909) | rock metagenome | isolation source: weathered quartz diorite | place: Puerto Rico | collected 2017-06-21 | reverse complement strand
AAGCTGATTCACCCATTCACGCGCCTTGACCGAATCATTTCTCGTCCACACTTCAGTCAAACTTTCCATCGCCGCACCACGCAGATGGCTTTCCGGAAATTGCTCCACCCACGCAGCGGCTTGCTCGGGAGAGCGGACTCCCCAAAAGCGCACGATGTTAACCACCGCAGCGTCCTGCCTCTTTCCGGCGGGCACAGAGGACGCAATAAAGGCAGCCGCGCGCAGCGGGTCCGTGACTCCCCAACTGATGGCGATCTTTCCCAGCATTTCGTCCCGCAGGCGGGGGTCGGGCACTTGGCCGGCCCAAGCCACGGCGCTGTCCCGGTCCGTCGTGGCCCACTGGAGCACCGAGTAATTGAGCAGACGGTCGCGCTCCGGGCTGGGGGCGAGGTTGATGGCGAGCTTGAGCGCGGTGACGGCTTCCTTTTGATCCGCTGCCTTGGTGGCGACGGTGAATTGCGCGGCGGTCTTGTTCCCGCTGTCAGGCAGTTGCTTCACCCACGCCACCGCGCCGGCCAGATCCTTGCCCGCCCAGGCAGTCGCCACCAGGTCAAAGGCCTGGCGACCAAAGGCGTCATCTGGCAGATGTGCGAGCCATTCAGCGGCCTCGGCGGGCGCGCGTTCGGCCCAGCGCTGAATGAGCAGAGTGGCCAGCCCGGCGCTTCCGGGAGGAGGCTCCGGCAGCAGCATCAGGTTGAGAACCACCGGCCGTTCCGCTTCGGGCAAGTCCCTGGCCAAGTCTTCGATCTCCACATCAAGTTCCTCCTGCGCCGCGCGGGCAAGGACACTTTGCAACCGCTGCTGCCAGTCCGGCGCGGGAGTTTTCGTTTCAGTGGCGTTGCGACGGGCTGGCGGGCGAGCTATCAGGGCCTGGCCCGCCTTTGCCGAACTGACTTCGCCTGACTTGAGGACCAACGCTGAGGCAGGCATAGATCCGCGCGAGTGAAGGGCGAGCCAGAAAATGCCAACGGTCAGTCCGAGGGACAATAGAAGAGCGAGCTGCTTCATGATTATATCGCCGGGGCGATTGGGACGTTGATATAAATACCTTGTTCGCCACAGCGCCGCTATCGCACGTTTGGGGGGACGTGCCATCAAGGCCGAGGTGCGTTGTAGTGGTGCAATCTCTTCAACGCAGAGGCGCAACCGCCTGCGCTATTGGCTGTCCCTCATCGGGCCTCCCTCCGCGCAACTTTGCGTGCTCTGCGCCTCCGCGTTGAGAGTGAACGCTCCTGCTTTAACCGCATCCTTCCGCAAGGGGCGGCGGTTACTTGCCCAGAAACTTCACCACCGCCTCAGTGCGGGAACTGACGTGGAGCTTGGCATAAACGCCGCGCACGTATTCGCGCACGGTGTCCATGCTGATGCCGAGGCGGTCGGCGATTTCCTTGTAACGAAAACCCTCGGCCAGCAGCGCCAGCGTCTCGCGCTCGCGGCGTGTGAGCGTGTCGAGATCCAGCGTCGAGCGGCCCATCTGCTGGAAGTAGCCCGCCACCTTGCCGGCCATCTGGCGCGTGAGCGGCACGCCGCCGTGCCGCGCCTCGGTGATGGCTTCCAGCAATTTCTCGCCGCTGGTGCGCTTGAGCAGGTAGCCGCTCGCCCCGGCCTTGAGCGAGTTGAAGAGAAACTCACCCTCGTCATAGACCGTGAGCATCAGGATGGGCAGCGCGGGCAACTTGGTCTTGAGCGCGCGGACGGCCTCGATGCCCGTCATGCCCGGCAGCCGGATGTCCATCAACACCACGTCGGGCTTGAGCTTCGGGATTTCCGTCAGGGCCGTCTCGGCGTCGGAGTAGCTGCTTACGACCTGATAACCTTCGGCGCGCTCGATGATCTGTGTGAGGCTGCGGCGCACGCGGGTGTCGTCCTCCACGATGGACACGCGAATGGGCTGGCTGGCGGAGGACATGACGGGGGAAGGAGGCCCGGTTTCAACGGCGTTCAACTGCGCATTTTGGATGGTTTCGCCAGCAAGCACGACGACAACTGGAGACCAGTTCGTGGCGCCCGGCCATCGCACAAACGGGGGGATGGAAAGGAGTGGCCGCAACCGGGCGCAATAAGCGAATGACAGATAACAGGAACGTCCAACGCTCAGCGTTCAACGTCGAACGTTCAAGGAGGGCACGGAGCAACCGGGGCACGCGTTGGAAGTTGAGCGTTGAGCGTTGAATGTTGCGAATTCTCCTTCGGCGCTCTTCCGTCGCCATCTGGATTTCCTTTCTCATGCCGGCACGGGTTGCTGGAGCGTGATGGTCATTTCAGCCGTGGTGCCGCGGCTCGCCGCACTGCGCAGATCGAAGCGCCCGCCCAGCCGTTCGATGCGCTGCCTCATGTTGCGCAGGCCGTTGCCTTCGCCACGCGCCGCCGCCGGATCGAAGCCGCGTCCGTTGTCCGTGATGCGCGCGCGCAGGGCCGTTCCGGCCAGCTCCAGTTCCACGCGCACCTCGGTGGCGTGGGCGTGCTTGAGGACGTTGTGCAGCGCCTCCTTGCACGCGAGGTAGAAATCGTGGCGCACGTCCGCCGCCAGCGGCAGGTCGGGCAGCTCGGCGGGCGCGGTGAACCAGCAGCGGACCGGTGTGTTCTCAAACATCTCATCCACGCGCCGGCCCAGATACTCGACCAGCCCCTTCAACGTGTCGCTCTCCGGGCGCACCGCCCAGACGATTTCGTCCAGCGACCGCACCGTCTCGCGCGCAGCGGCGGAAATTTTCCTCGCCTGTGCGCGCACTTCGCCGGGGTCGCCCGCGTCCTTTTCAGTCAGTTCGCCGAGCCAGGCAATTTCCGTCATGCTCGCGCCGAGGTCGTCATGGATGTCCTGCGCGATGCGCGTGCGCTCGCGCTCCAGCGCGTGCTGCGCCTCCAGTTGCCGCATCCGGCGCTGCCACCGCCGGCGTGTGATGAAGCGCACCGCGCCACCCACCGCGCCCGCGCCAGTGAGGACAGCGATGGCGATGAACCACCACGTCTGCCACCACGCGGGCACGACGGTGAAGGCGAGTGTCGCGCCCGTCTCGTTCCACACGCCGTCGTTGTTGGCGGCGATGACGCGCAGCCGGTAGCTGCCCGGCGGCGGCTTGGGATAAGTGAGCGTGCGTTGCGTGCCGGCTTCGATCCAATCGGAGTCGAAATCATCAAGCTTGTGCCGCACCCGGATTTTTTCCAGCCCGGCATAGCTCAGGACGGCGATGCGGAACTCCAGCTTGCGCGCATCCGGCGGGATTTTCAGCGCGCCGCCCGCGTCCACCCGCTGGCCGTCGAGCAGGAACTCCTCGATGAGCACGGGCGGCGGGTTCGTGTTCGGGCGCTCCACCGCCGGGTCAATCGCCAGCACACCCTTGCGCGTGGCAAGCCAGAGCTGGCCGTCGCGGTCCGGCCACGCGGCGGGCTGGTGGTCTTCACCGAGACACGAGACGCCCGGCAGCCCCTCGCTCTTGCCGAAGGTGACGGCGTTCACGCGCCGCGTCTGGCCGCGCGCGCAGTCGAGCAGCTCCTGACGCATGGCGTGGAAGATGCCGCGATACGAACCGAACCACATCCGCCCCCGGCCGTCCTCCAGCACCTGCGAGACATAATCCGCCGGCAGCCCGTGCGCGTTGGTGAGCCGATGGAACCGTCCTTCCTGCCGCACCACCAGTCCGCCGCCCACGGTGCCCGCCCATAAGACACCTTCGCGGTCCACTTGCAGCACGCGGATGGCGGTGCCCGGCAGACCGTCCTGTTTCGTGTAGCGCGCAAAGCGGTCGTGGTGGAACGCGAACAGCTCGCCTTCCGCCGTGCCAATCCAGATGCGGCCCTCCGCATCCTCGGCAAACGCGCGCACCTGCCGGGCCGTGAAGCCGTCGGCTTCGGTGAAGGCTTGGAACGCGTCGCCCCGAAAGCGGCCCAGCAACGCCTCCTCACCGCCCAGCCACATGTCGCCGTTGCGGGCGGCAAAAAGCGCGCGCACACCGCCGGACCGCGCACCTTCCACGCGGCGGATGGTTTCACCCTCCACGCGGTGGATGCCCGTGTCCGCGAGCAGCCAGACGTTCCCGCGCGTGTCCGAACAGACGATGTTCACGAACAGCGGCGGCCAGTTCTTGCGCGATGAAAGAATCTCGATGCGCCCGTTCTTGAGCCGCGCCAGCCCGCCGCCCCGGTTGGCAAACCAGAATTCGCCGGGGCGCCCTTCGCACACCGAGTGGCTCACGTCCTCGCCCAAGCCCGCTTTCGCGTCAAACAGACGGAACGCGCGCGGGCGGACGCGGTTCAGCCCCCCGCCGCGCGTGGCCACCCAGAGGCTGCCCTCGCGATCCTGATAGATGGCCATCACCTGCGGATGTGACACCGGCACGCTGAGAAATTCCCCGTCCTTGAAACGAAACAGCCCGCGTGTGTCGGTGCCAACCCACAGCGTCCCCTCGTCATCCTCGAACAATGATTGCACATTCGCCGTCCCGGCCCACGGCAGCACTTCGGTCACGGTCGTGAGCGCGCCCGCGTCGAGCCGTTGCAGTTGCTCGCGGCCGCACACCCACAGCCCGCCGGAACCGCTGGCGGCGATGCGAAGCTGCGTGCCGGCGGCGACCAGGAAGGGAACGAGTTTTCCGTCGCGATATTCGCCCAAGAAGCTGCCGCTGGCGATCCACACGCCGCCCTGGCGGTTCGTCACGAAGCCCCAACCGCCCAGACCCTGGTCGCTGGTGAGCGTCTCGACATGGCCGTTCTCCCAGCGCTTGATGGCGCTGCCCTGATAGCCCATCCACATCACGCCGCGCGGCTCGACGAAGAATGCCGCCGTGCCCCGCCCCTCCAGCGCGCCGCTGGCCGGGTGCCGTGTGAACGCGCCTTCCTTGAGCCGCATCACGCGGTTTCCCGCCGACAGGAGCAGCAGCGCGCCGTCCGCCTCCTCATGCACGCCATAAACACCCTGCACCCGGTCGGCAGCGGCGGTGGGCAGGGGAAATTCCTTGAACTCAACGCCGTTGAACCGCACCAGCCCGCCGGACGTGGCCACCCAAAGATAACCCGCGCGATCCTGAATGACCTGGTTGGCGATGTTGTGCGGCAGCCCTTCCTCGACCTGCCAGGATTGCAGCAGGTAATCCGTGGCACCGGAAGCGCCGCCCGCCGCGCGGAGGAGCAGACACACTCCGCAAAACCACATTGCGGCCAGCAGGCGGGCAAACTGTCGCGGCAGGGTCACCGCAACAGCGATAACATAACGGTGTGGCGGTGGCAAAGTCTCCGCTCACCCGGGGTCGCGCTTGCCCTGCGCCGTTGGCGCTTTTGCCATTGCCGTGCCGTCACGGCCTCCCTGGCCCGGGCAGTTCGCCGAACGCGAGGGTTTTGATGGACGGATGGATGGCCAGAAAATCCGCGAGCCGCCAGAGTTCCTGAGCCAGCCGTTCATCCAGCTTTCCCCGCGTGCGGAAGTATTCCCACCAGTGCGTGACCAGCACGGTCAGCTCCCGGCTTTCGACGGCTTCCCGCACCCGCGCGAACATTCCCTCCACCGGCCGGTGGCACGAGAGCAGGCAGCCCGGATGGCTGAGAAGCAGGGTTTTCCCGGCGCGCCAGTGTGGTCGCCGGGTCAGTTTCTTCAGCGCGTAACGGGGCCACCACGTCAGCGGCAGGCGGCGCAGTTCAAACCAGCCGGTTGAAATCACGCGGAACCGCGCCGCCACCTCAGCGAAGCTCGCCGGCGAGAATTTGTCATGTGGCGCGACAAAGGTTTCCGGCGGCGGGAAGCCCGCCTCCGTGAGCAGCTTCGTGCCCAGCTCCAGCCGGCGGCGGATTTCCTCGCGGTCCTCGCGGTCGAACTCCGCCGGGTCATGGTGATAGCCATGCTGCGCGAGGTGGTAGCCGGGATTATCGCGCAGGTAGCGGACGAGTTGCTGGCTGCTGCCAAGCGGCAGGGTTCGTGGCGTGTCGCCATTCCGGGCGAAGAGGAATCCCTCCGGGCGGCCGTCCAACGTCCGGACGTCGGTGCGCACATTGGGAATCGCCGCGAGGTTCACCGGCAGGCCGCGTTCCAAAAACGGACGGTAAAGCTGCTCAAGGCACTCGGGCGGCGTCAACGCATTCGTGTCGTCGTCGCGCAGGATGACGTAGCGCATGTTTCTCCTCGATGAGCTGCTCGTAGAGCCGCTTCATGCGGCCCGCGAGCGCGGTCGTGTCGTATTCGGCGCAGGCCAGCTCACGCCCGGCGGCGGCGAACTGCGCGGTCGTGGCGGGCTGGAGCAACGCCTGGCCAACAGCCTCGTGAAACGCCCGCGCGTTGCCCAGATCGAACAGCCAGCCGTTCTGGCTGGGATGAATCAGGGCCGACGCGCCCGAAGTCCGGCTGGCAATGACCGCCGCGCCCGCCGCCCAGGCTTCGAGAATCACGAGGCCGAAGGTTTCGGAAACAGACGGCAGGAGCACCACGCTCGCCGCCTGCAGCAGGCCGATGAGCCGCGCGTCTTCCGGCGGCAGGCCGCCGGTCAGGAACACCCGGTCGCGCAAGCCCAGCTCGGTGATGCGGCTGTGCAGGAACGCGCCATAAACTTCATCGGTGCAAGGACCGGCCAGCACGAGCAGCGCGCGCGGATGCCGGCGGAAAAGTTCCGGCGCCTGCTCGACGAGCCAGCGCTGGTTCTTCACCGGGTCAATGCGCCCGACCGACAGCAGCAATTGCCGGTCGGCGATTTCGGGAAAGGCATTGCGCGCAGCCTCGCGGCAGTCGTGCCGGAACACTTCCATCGGCACGCCATGCGGCTGCACGATGATCCGCTTGCCGGGATGCTGCTCCCGAAGCAGCGCGGCCTCCCGCGGATTGCAGGTGAGGATGGCGTCCGCGTGGTGCATGAGGCGGCGGGATTGAAACAGGAGGCCAAACAACTTCCCCCATTCCCAGCCGCCGGACGCGCTCCGGTGAAAGGTCTCTTTCAGCGACGCGGGCAAATCCAGGAAGCCACCGTGAATCGTGACCACCAGCGGCACGCCCCGCTGCCGCGCCGCGGCGGATACGATGCCGCCCAGGCGGCCAAGCGCGTGCGTGTGCATCACCGCCACGCCCGGCTCGCGCCAGAGCAGCGGAAAAAGGTCGAACGACATCAGGTTGCCACCGACCGCAATCATCTGACGGCGGCGCTCCGCCGAAACACCCCACACCGGCCAGCACGCGTGGAAACGCCGCACCGTGCCGCCCGCCCCGAGCGGATCGGGCGGCGCGGCGTGGTTGATGCGCGGACAAAAAACCACGGATTCCACGCGGTGCCGGCGCAGTCCCTCGACCAGCCGCTGGATGGCCGTCTCGGTGCCGCCCCATTCGTCGGGGTCCAGTTTTCGCAGCAAGTGAGCGACGAGCATGGCTCAACCTTTCCCGCCCACGGCCACCATTGGCTCGGCGTGGGCGGCGAGTTCCGCCGGCTGCGCGTGATGCTCCAGACGGTGCCGTTTGCGATGCTCCTTGAAGTGGTGCAGGCTCGCGAGCGTGCCGAGCAGGACGTGGAACGTGAGGAAAATTGGCGTCTGGCGATATGTCCACTCGGTCACGCTTTGCAGAAAGATGCCGCACGTGCTGAAGAAAATTCCCACGCCGAGCCGGAGCATCGGGTCCGGGGAGCGCCGCCGGAGGAAGGTCAGGCCGGCTTGAAACCAGCACAGCCACATCACCGCAAAGAACAGCAGGCCGGGCGCGCCGAGTTCACCGAGCGTGAGCGCGCCCAGATTGTGCGCGGGCGCGGCATAGTGGAAGCTGGGCAGAAGTTCCTTGCTCGGCAGGTAATCCAAGTCGGCGTAGTCCTCGTAGCGCCAGCCAAGCTCCGGGCCGTATTTTTTGCTGACCCAGTAGGACCAGTTGTTCAAGCCGACGCCGAACGGACGGTCCTCGATGATGGCCCGCGCAAAGCGAAAGTAGAGGCCGCGGCCTTCCATCTGCTCGTCAAAATACTCCTCCTCCAGCGTCGCCTCCCCGTAGCGCGCCTTCAGCGAGTCCCACGAACGATAGACAAGCGCGCCGCCCACAACGGGAATCAGCACGGCGACAACAATCTTCTGGGCCGTGACGCGCCAGGACATGCACAGGAGCGTGGCCCCCAGCGTGACCAGCGCGAAAATGGGAATGCCCGCACGAGAAATCGTGAGCAGCACCCCGATTCCGGCGAACCCGACGCTGACCGACGCAAAGTGCCGGACAAGCGCGGGCAGTTCGGAGTTGGCCGCCGCCACGAAGACGGGCGCAACCATGCACAGATACATCGAAAGGCTGTTCGCGTGGTCAATGCTCCCCGTGACACGGTAAATGCCGTCCGCATAACGCTGCTTGATCCCCAGCGTTACTTCAAAACAGACCGCGCAGCACAGCGCCACGATCAGGATGGCCAGTTCACGCCGGCTCCGCACAAACACGGCCGCCGCGAGAAAGACGACCAGGCCGCGCAGCATCTTGGAAAGCTCGAACAGGCCGTAGATTTTTGGATCCGCGAGAGCGGTGGAAATGCACGCCCAGAAAAAGAACACCAGCATCGGGGCCAGGCCGGCGGGCCAGAACCAGCGATGTTCGTGGCGGCGCGGCGTGAGCAGCGAACTCACCAGCACGCTGAGGGCGAGCACATCCAGGAGCGAAAACTCAAAGCCGCGCGTCGTGCCGCGATACCAGTAGTGGCTGGCAAAATTCACGTCGAGTTTGTGGGTCAGGGGCGCGGCGGCGACGAGCACGAAGAACGCCGCGTCCCGCGCCCATTGCGAGAGGCACGTGATGAGGACGCCCGCCATCACCGCCAGCGGCACGAGCGTAAGCCCGATGAGATCCTTGGTTTCCATCGCGGTTACTGGGAAATGAGGGCGTTCGTGTTCTCCACGCCGGGCGGGGGCGGGCTGGCGAACTGGCCGAGGCGCCGGCTTTTGGTGTCGGGCCAGTAATCCGTGCAGCCGCGCTTGAGCGCGCGGTGTGCCAGCCAGCACGCGACCAGCCCGATGGCCGTGCCGATGAACGCCACCGGCAGATACCGGAAGAACTCGCGGCCATCTTCAATCATCGCCAGCCGCTCGAACCGGCAGGTGAGCGCGCCGGGGAACAGCCGCCAGAAGTATCTGGTCTCCTGCAAATGCTCGGCGAGCAGCCGTTTCAACCACATCGGGTCGGCGGCCTCGATCTGCGAAACGGTCCGGGCGAAGTCCGTCTTCTGCTCGAGCGTCAGCGACGGCAGGCGCTTGTCCACGAGGATGTGCACGAAGGTCTGGCCCATCATCTGCCGTTTTTGGTTGCGCAGAATGTCGCCCGGCTTGGTGTAGGCCTCGAAGATGTGGGACGCCGCGCGCGCGTGGACGAGGCGGTTGGGCATCGGTTCCCACGTCAGGAAGTCCGTGCATACGACGCTCTTGATGAAGCCGTCCTCGCAGGCCGCCAGGCCGCGCGGCAGGTAGATGTTCCGCGCCACCTCGGCGCGCAGGCAGTAGAGCTGCCCGGTGAGCTGGGCGTCGGCGGTCTGCGTGAATCCCGAGGCGGTCAGTGAAATTTTTTCGCGCAGCGATTTCTTTGATTTGAAGGCGATGTCCTTCACGGGATGGTCCACCGCGACGTTGGCGTCGGGCTTGTCCCGCAGCGCGCACAGCATGTTCCAGAGCGTCCCGTGCTCGTTGACGACGATGTCGCCGTCCATCAGGAAGAGGAACCTGGCCTCCAGCGCGGACGCCTCGTGCACGAAGACGTTCCACGCATTGGCCTTGCCCCGCTCCTCGATTTCCAGCACGCGGCAGGAGAAGGCGAGGTGGTGCTCGTGGTTGTGCGCGTGAAACTGGAGGACGGAGGCCGCGACCTGCGCGGTGCGGTCAGTGCAGCCATTCGCCACGCAGATGACTTCGCAGCGCAGGTTGCGCTTGCGCAGCTCGGCGAACAGCGATTGCTTGAACAGCGAGGTCAGCGTCGTGCCGATGGCGTCCTCCTCGTTCCAAGCCAGGATGCCGATGGACACCAGCGGCGTTGGTTCGGTGCTTGTCATAAACAGGTTTCCTCTTGCGAAGTGAACTGTCAGCACGGCCACCGTAGTGCGGCGCCGGGCCGCATAGAATTGGGTGTAGCCCGCCAAGCCGGTGGGTAAAGACCCCATGCCGTCAAGCCGCCGGGTGGGCAATCCTTGTGCCCGGATGAACGACCCGCTGGTTTCCGTCATCATGCGCTCCTTCAACGAAGGCTGGGCGCTGCGCGAGACACTGCCCGCGCTCCGGGCGCAGGAGTATCACGCGTGGGAACTGATCGTCATTGACTCCGGCTCGACCGACGGGTCGGTCGAATTGATCCACGCCGCGCAACCGCGTCACTTCGCCCGCATCGCCCCGCACGAATACAACCCGGCCCGGGTGATGAACCAGGGCATGAAGCTCGCGCGCTCCCAATTCGGCATCTTCCTCAACGCGGACGCCACGCCGCAGGGGAGCAACTGGCTGCGCCCGCTCGCCACGGCGCTGCTGGATCCGCAAGTCGCGGCGGTCTTCGGCCGGCAGATTCCCCGGCCCGGCTGCCCGGCCGTTTTCGCGCACGACTACGAGCGCTGCTTCGGCCCGAACCGCGAGTCGGCCGGATGGGAACATTTTTTCAGCATGGCCAGCAGCGGCATCCGCAAGGACATCTGGACGCGGCGGGGCTTCGACGAGCGGATGCAATACTCGGAGGACGACGAATACACGCGCTGGTGCCGTGTGCAGGGCCACCGCGTGGTGTATGCACCGGATTCGGTCGTGATGCACTCGCACAACTACACGCCGGCGCAGGCTTACAAGCGCAGCTTCGGCGAAGCGCGCGCCTTGGCCGCCGTGTGGCCGGGACGGCCTGAAGATTTCAACTGGCCGCGCACCGTGCTGCTCGGCTGGCTGAATGACGCGCGCCGCGACCTGCTCTACTGCGCGCGCACGCGCCGCCTCCCGGAATGGCCGCACGCCCTGCGCATCCGCTGGGAGCAACGCCGCGCCCGGCTGACGGGATTTCACCTTGGCTGGAATGACTACCGCAAATCCGCGCAAATTTATGATGACCACGCTGGCCCCCATCATTCATCCACGCATGGCGAGAGCCGCGTGGCGGCCCGCAACTGCGCTAACTCTGTTGGCTGAACACCGGGACGGGTTGCGCTTCACCCTCGACGGCGGTGATGCCTTGGAACGGCACCTCGCCCACATCTGCGCGCTCGTGCTGGCCGGTGTCCGGGTGGTCATTCCTCGGGATGCGCTGGAGGGCCTTCTGCTCGGTGGCGGCTACGGCCGCGGCGAAGGCGGCGTGCTGTGCACGGAACTGGGCGAACTGCCCTACAACGACCTGGAATTTTACGTCTTCGTGCGGGGCAACCCGCGGCTGAACGAGCGGCGCTACGGGCGGGCGTTGCACGAGCTGGCGAAGAAGGTCATACTGGTCGCCGGAGTCGAAATCGAGTTCAAGATTCTGTCGCTGGAGAAATTGGGCCGCAGTCCGATCACCATGCACTATTACGACCTCGTGACCGGCCACCGCCAGCTTTGGGGGCGCAAGCCCCTGGTGGCGGACTTCGAGCAGCACCGCATGGGCAGCCGCATCCCGCTGTCGGAGGCGACGCGCCTGCTGATGAACCGCTGCACCGGCCTGCTCTTCGCCAAGGAACGGTTGCTCCGTCTGGCGTTCACCGCCGAGGACGCGGACTTCGTCGGACGCAATCTGGCCAAGGCGCGGCTGGCCTTTGGCGACGCGGTGCTCACCGTGTATGGCCAATACAACTGGAGCTGCTGCGTCCGCCGGCAGCGGCTGCAACGGCTGATCCCCGATGAACCGCTCCCCTGGCTGGAGGACGTGAAGGCGCACCATGAAGCCGGGGTCGGATTCAAGCTTCATCCCCGGCGGACGATGATCTCACACACCGCGCTCGATCAAGAGCACGCGGAGTTGACCGCGCTGGGTCTCAAGGTGTGGCTCTGGCTCGAAAGCGGCCGGCTGGGGATGCCGTTCCGCTCCGCCTACGATTACGCGTCCAGCTCGATGAACAAATGCCCGGAGACCAATCGCTGGCGTAACTGGATCATCAACCTCCGGCTTGCCGGTGCCGACGCCTTTCTCGACCGGACCCGCTTCCGCTATCCGCGCGAGCATCTTTTCAACGCGCTGGCGCTGCTGCTGTGGGAGCGGGTGGAGGCGGGCAACGGCGTTCTCTCGTGCGTGCAACGGGAGCTGCACACCCGCCGGATCGATTTCCCGGCCCTGGTGCGCGCGTATGGCGCGACTTGGCGGATGTTCAACTAGTGTGGTGAGCGATTAGTTCGTGAAATAAATAAAGCGACCTGCAACAGTGGGCCATGCGCAGCGGCCGCCCCTTAAAACCCCTCTCCTTGCAACCGGAAGAACGCACCAAGCT
>JACXTT010010698.1_pt1 | contig 12341 bp, 8 predicted proteins | sample 9270951 | NCBI WGS metagenome assembly JACXTT01 (sample SAMN15532306, study PRJNA645909) | rock metagenome | isolation source: weathered quartz diorite | place: Puerto Rico | collected 2017-06-21 | reverse complement strand
TGGTTTGTCCTCGAACCACTGCTGGTTTTTGACCTGGTCGATCATGACAGGCATGGCCCAGGTCAGGCCGCCATCCGTGGACTTGTTGACCAAGACGGCGGACGTGGCACCTGCGAACCCCACGCAGGCCACATAGATGTCGCCATTCGAAGCGATGGAGAGGAGATAGGGGTCCACCGCGGCGGCGTACGGTCCTCCAGTGCAAGTGGTGATTCCCGGAAGCGCCGTTTCCTGCCAGGTCGCGCCGCCATCGAAACTCACGCCTACAAAGTTCGCCTGCAAACCGTGCCCCATCCAAGTGGCCACCAGATGCCTCGGATTGGTCGGGTCCACAGCCAAGCGGGTTTCGAATTCATCGTCGAGGTTCATGTTGCCGGGAGGCCTGAAACCCGTGTCGCAGCCCGCCAGCGGATCTGGGTCCTTCGAGACCTGGATCAGCGGGCCGACTCTGAAGCTGCTGGCACAAGCTTGTACGGCGAACAACGCGACCACGGCAAAGCACAGAAACGTGCCGGTGAAGCAGGGGAAGCCGACGCTAAATTTCTTCAGTGCTCTGCGCCTTGTGACGGATTGGGCCAGGCCCTTGGCCAGCTCATCGAATTTTGCCTTCATAACTTTCCTTTCGCTGTTCGTTGCGAAGCAGTGCGGCAATGCGCTTTGCCCTGCATTACTGGCTTAACGGATAAAACTTCCCTGTGCCGGAGACAGGATTGGTCACTGCGTTTTGCCCGTTAACGACGACCGGTGCCGGAGAAGCTGCGGCCCAGACTGTCGGCGAAGTGAGGTTGGTGCTGGACTGCAACATGAACACAGTCGCGCTGACGGCGAAGACCGTGCCATTGCCTCCACTGGCGCCATCGTATGCCGTTCCATACAGCGCGTCGCCCGCCAGAATCAATCCGCCATACGGATGGGTTCCATCGCTGTTGGTGTAAAAAGGAGAAGAGGTCCCTGTGAAACTATGCAGGCTAGTAAAACTCGTTCCGTCGGTAGCGAGCTTGAACACCTTGCCCGAGCCACCGTGATACTCAGACGCCGTCCCGTACAAGGTGTTCCCCGACAAAATCAAACCGGCAATCGGTTGACCTCCGTCAGAGCCGAAAGTGAAAGTATGAAGCGTGGTAAAACCCGTGCCATCGATGTTGACGGCGAACACCGTGCCATTGCCCGAACTGCCGCCTCCATACGTCGTCCCATACAGGGTGTTGCCCGATAAAATCAATCGGCCGGCCGGATTGGCTCCGTCGCCGTTGGTAAAAGACCCTTCCGTTAACCGATACAGGGTTGTGAAGGTCTGCGCCGTCATCCCGCCAGCCAGTATCACACCAAAACCAGTTATCAGCATGGGCAGAAGGAACAGGTTTTTTGTCCAGGTCGCGTCCTTCATGGATCTGGTCTTGTTATGTCGAATTGATTCATCAGGATGGAATCCCCCGCAGGAGGCGATTTCTTTCAAAAATAATTGCGCCTTGAGTCGTGGACTGTGATTGTGCTGATTGGAATTGAGGCGGACGCAACCGATGGACCGCAGAAATCCACAACCCAATGCGATTTTGTGAAAGAAACCAAGCTCGCGAAGGGATTCTATTGGTGGCACAGTGCTCCAGCCGCCATAGAACGGAGAGAGCTTTTTCCCTTGAGTTCTTTGCGCTCTTTTGCGGCTAATCAGATTATGGCTCACGAACCGGATGAGTTCCTTCCCACGCGACGCAGCTTGCTCGCGCGGCTGAAAGACTGGGGCGATCACGCGAGTTGGGAGGACTTTTTCAATACCTACTGGCGCCTCATCTACAGCGTGGCCATTAAGGCCGGACTCTCCGACACCGAGGCGCAGGATGTAGTGCAGGAGACCGTCCTCACCGTGGCGAAAAAGATTGGTGAGTTCAAATCCGATCCGGCGATTGGCTCGTTCAAGGGCTGGCTGATGCTCCTTACCCGGCGGCGCATTGCGGACCAGTTTGGGAAACAATACAAAGTAGGAGCGGCGCCTCGCCTGTCGGCGGCAGCCGAGACGGCTACGCCACTTTCGGGTGACGACTCCACACGCACATCCACGGTCGAACGGGTTCCTGATCCCGCGTCGTTCGGTCTCGACGCGTGGTGGGAGGAGGAGTGGCAGAAGAACTTACTGCTCGCGGCGACTGAAAGAGTGAAAACCCAGGTCAGCCCGAAACAATTTCAGATGTTTGAACTCTACGTGATGCGCGAATGGCCGGCGCAGAAGGTGGCGGCAACGCTTGGCGTGAGCGCCACGCAGGTTTACTTGGCGAAGCATCGCGTCGGCCGCCTGCTGAAAAAAGAAGTGAAGCGACTGGAAAGAAACGGTCAGTAGTCCGTTGTGGGTGGCCGGTTGCGCGTTTAAGACGCCGCTCGACGCCGCTCGAAGAAAGGCTTGCGAGGAACGGCGAACTCGATCAAATGAAATCCCATGCGAACGCCCGGACTCTTGCTTCCGTCGCTGGTCACGTTTGCCGCGGCGTCCGGGGTTTCAGAACCAAGGTTATTGGGCGCAAATTATGACGTCGTTGTCCGTAACGGCACCATTTACGACGGCAGCGGGAATGTGCCGTTCACCGGTGACGTAGCGATCAACCGCGACAGCATCGCGGCCTTAGGCAGCTTGGCCGATGCCCGCGGGAAAACCGAGATCGACGCCACAGGTCTGGCCGTCGCCCCGGGCTTCATCAACATGCTCAGTTGGGCGAACGAATCGCTGCTCGAGGATGGCCGGTCGCAAAGCGACATTCGCCAGGGCGTGACGCTCGAAATCATGGGGGAAGGCGAATCGATGGGCCCGCTCAACCGCGCGATGAAGCGGGAGATGATCGAACGCCAGGCCGACATCCACTACCCGGTCAAGTGGACCACGCTCGGCCAATATCTCGATTGCCTCGCGCGCCGGGGCATTGCCTGCAATGTGGCGTCTTTCGTCGGAGCGACAACGGTGCGCATTCACGAGATCGGCTACGCCGATCGTCCACCGACAGCCCAGGAACTGGAGCGGATGAAACAGCTCGTGCGCCAGGCGATGCAGGAAGGCGCGCTCGGCCTCGGGTCAGCGCTGATCTACGCGCCGGCGTTTTATGCGAAGACGGACGAGTTGATTGCGCTGGCCAAAGTCGCCTCGGAATACAAGGGGATGTATATCTCGCATGTTCGGAGCGAAGGAACGCGTTTGCTCGAAGCGGCGGACGAATTGATCACCATTTCACGCGAGGCCAGGATTCCCGCAGAGTTTTACCATCTCAAAGCCGCCGGCCAGTCGAACTGGAACAAACTCGACGCCCTGATCAAGAAAATCGAAGCCGCGCGCGCCGCGGGCCTTCGCATCACGGCTGACATGTACACCTACACGGCGGGGCAGACCGGCCTGGACGCCGCCATGCCGCCCTGGGTGCAGGAAGGCGGCTACACAGCGTGGGCAAAACGGCTGCAAGACCCGGCCATCCGCGAGCGGGTCAAGCGCGAGATGGACACGCCCACCGACCAGTGGGAGAACTTTTTCGTCGCCTCGGGGTCACCGGAAAAGATTCTGCTGGTGGGTTTCAAGAACGACAAACTCAAGCCGTTGACCGGCAAAACGCTGGCGGCCGTCGCGGCGATGCGCGGCAAGTCACCCGAAGAAACGGCGATGGACCTGGTGATCGAAGACGGCAGCCGCATCAGCACGGTTTATTTCCTGATGTCGGAGGAGAACGTGCGGAAGGAAATCGCGTTGCCCTGGGTCAGCTTCGGCTCGGACGCCGAATCGCCGGCGCCAGAAGGCGTCTTCTTGAAATCCAATCCGCATCCGCGGGCGTACGGCAACTTTGCGCGTTTGCTGGGCAAGTATGTCCGGGATGAGAAAATCATCCCCCTGCAGGAGGCCATCCGCCGGTTGACGTCTCTCCCGGCCGAGAATCTCAAACTGGACCGGCGCGGAGCGCTCAAGCCGGGCTACTTTGCCGACTTGGTTGTTTTTGACCCGGCCGAAATACGAGACCGCGCAACGTATGAAGAGCCACATCAGTATGCTACCGGCGTGCGCCACGTCTTCGTGAATGGCGGTCAGGTTTTGAACAATGGGCAACACACCGGCGCGAAACCAGGCCGGGTCGTCCGGGGGCCCGGCTGGAAGAAGGCCAAGCCCTCGGCCAACAGATCCAGACCTGCTGAACGAGAGCAGCAACAAGCGAACACGAATTGATCAGAAGCGATCGAGTCTTATGCAAGGCTTTGCCAACGCCCAGATCGAGGCAATGATTTCGGCCGATCGTGTTCTGAGAACCGCTAACTCGAGTCGCGCCCGAGCAACGGTTCAACCCGGGCCGGGCATTGCCGTCTCGGTGCTGTTGCTCAGTTGCGTTGCGCTCGAGGTCGTTTCAGGTGGCGACTTGCCCGCAGGAGCCGCGATCCCTCGATCAGTGCCGATCCGCACTCCCTTGAGAGCGCTTGCAAGCAATCCCAACTATTTTACCGATGGCACAGGCAAAGCGGTTTATTTGACGGGTTCGCATACCTGGAACGATTTCCAGGATTGGGGAACCGAGGATGCTCCGCAGCCTTTCGACTTTGCGGCTTATGTGAAAACGCTGGCGGCCCACCACCATAATCTCACGTTGATCTGGCAAACCGAATTGCCGGTCTTCCGTGGATTGCCCACTCGGGCAAGCGATCCGCCCGATTTTTTCGTAACCCCGCAGCCGTGGCAACGCACCGGTCCAGGCAACGCGTCCGACGGGAAATTGAAGTTCGACCTCGCACGATTCAATCAAGCCTACTTCGACCGCCTCCGCTCCCGCGTCCAGCAGCTCAATGCGGCAGGCATTTATGCGGGAGTCTACCTGTTCAGCGCCGAATGGCTGCTCCGGTTTCGCTTCTCCGGCGACGGCTATCCTCTGACCGGAGCCAATAATGTGAACGGCATCGACGATGGCGGTGGAACCGGGTCCGTGACGATGTCCGCGCCCAATGCCATCACGGAGGTTCAGGATGCGTTCGTCCGGAAGGTGATCGATACGCTGAATGACCTTCCGAATGTCCTCTGGATCGTGTCGCAGGAAGCGCCTCCGGATTCAATCTGGTGGAACACGCATCTGATCAGCCTCCTTCGCGCTTATGAAACTGGGAAGCCCCTGCAACATCCCATTGGCTTTGGGGTGTTGGCGGACAACACGGACGCCACGATCCTGAACAGCGACGCGGATTGGATTGCGCCTGCGGCGAGAATTTCGCCAACGCGTTCCTGTGGCCGCGGTCATCCCGCGTGCAAGGTCAACATCAACGATTCCGATCACAGTTACTTCGGCATTTGGAACGATTCCGCGCAGGCGAATCGAAACTATTTCTGGATCAACTTCACCCAGGGAAACCAAACGCTGTTCATGGATCCGTATGTGGTCTTTTACCCGCGCGAAAAGCGCAATCTCTGTCCGGCGCCTGTTCATGGCATTGGCTCGGCGGCCGATCCGCGTTGGGACAATGTGCGCGAGACGATGGGCTACATCCGCGGTTACGCCGATCGCCTGGACCTCGCCGCGATGGCTCCGCGAGGGGATCTGTCTTCCACCGATCATGCCCTGGTCAACACGGCCCTGACTCATCCCGAGTTCCTGGTTTACGCACCCACCGGGGGAGACTTTACAGTGAACCTTTCCAACACTGTTGGATCCCTCGCGGTGGAATGGATGAACCCGACGACGGGAACCAAAAGCACGGGGGCCAAGGTGAGCGGCGGCTCGACGCTAACCTTCACGCCTCCTTTCAAGGGCGATGCCGTTCTGTATCTGAGTCGAGACGCATCGGGCGAGGCCCGGAAATGAGAATCATGAAAACCCACCGCAGCCAGGACGCAATCCAAGCAACTCCCTCTCCTCCCTCCGACGGAGGAGAGGAGGTTACCCTGAATCGCCGAGGTTGGATTCCTCCTCTCCAGGGTTTTCTTCCCGCTCCCGCTTCGCCAGGAGAGGCAGAGCATCTCCGCAGCTTGCGAAAACTCTTATGGACGGTGCTGCGATCGCCGGTTCGCCACTTCATGCTGCTTTCGCTGTCTCTCCTGTCTTTGACGGCACGGGCCGCCGGCACAGTTTCGTTTTCGCAGCCAGCGGAAACGATCGAGGCCTACGATTATGTCGAGGTGACCGCCCGCGTGGACAAGCCCGACGCGCGCAATCCGTTTCTGGACGCAACGCTCGCGGGCTGGTTCGCGAAGGCCGATGGCAGCGATCGAAGGACCGTGGAAGGGTTCTGCGATGCGGCGGATGGGAGCGTGTTTCGTATCCGGTTCATGGCCGCATCTCCCGGAGACTACACGTACTCCGCAACTTACCGGCAGGGCGCTTTCGAGACGACGCACACGGGTGTGTTCAAGGCATCGGACGGCCGGCGCAAGGGGACTCTGCGCGTGGATCCGAATTTTCCGTGGCATTTCATTTGGGAAGGAACCGGCGAACATTACTTCTTCAACGGCACGACCGCGTTCTGGTTGATGGGCTGGCGGGATGAACGGATCATCCATAGCTGCCTCGATCGGCTTCGGCAGCTCAAGATCAATCGCATTCGGGTTTTGTTATCGGGAGCGGCCAACATTCTCTGGGGCGAACCGGTGATGACCGGCGAGAATTTTACCCTCATGCTCCGACCCTGGATGGCGGAAGCACCGAACAATTTCGCCGATCCGAAGATCGACTTCGCCCGCTTTAACCTCGCGTACTGGCAGAAGTGGGAACGAATGCTCCGGTACGCGCGGGACCGCGACATGATCATCTCGGTGATCCTGGAAATCTCGACGCACAAAGCTCAACCTCCGGCCGGGAGCGAGGACGAAAGGCGCTATCTCCGCAACGCGGTCGCGCGTCTGGCGGCCTTCTCGAACATTACCTGGGATCTGGGAGACGATCTCGACAGTTTCCGCGACGAGCCTTGGACCCACGAGACCGGGACCCTTTTGGTGAATTGGGATCCCTACAAACATCTCGCCACCAGTCACCCGACGCATCGCGCGCCTCAGGATCGAGCGTCGGCTTGGTTCGGGTTTACTTCCATCCAGGATTGGTCGCGCAGCCAGCATTCCCTGATGCTGGAGGAACGGCAAATCCAGTTGAAAACCGGGCGGATCATTCCGCAGGTGAACGAAGAGTACGGCTATGAGGATCATTATCCGCATTGGGCGCCAAAGCCGGACGGGGATTCCACGGAGACCCTACGGCGGTGCGCTTGGGAAATCGCCATGGCCGGCGCCTACGGGACCGCGGGGGAAAGCGCCCGACGCGGCGTCAACATCTGGCCGAATACGGGCGGCGGTTGGATCAACGGCCGGGGCGATGACACAATGGTCATGCTCAAGGGATACGAGCACATGGTTGATTTTTTCACCGGTTTCGAGTGGTGGAAAACCGAACCGCACGACGAACTGGTGGACAACGGCGCCTATTGCCTGGCGAAGCCGGGAGAGATTTATGCGGTCTACCTGCCGAAGGAAGGAACCGTCACCGTGAAGCTCGAACCCGGCGCCTACGAAGCCAGCTGGTTCGGCGCGTTTACCGGTGAGAAAATCCCGCTTCCACCGGTCAAGGGACCCGTGTGGACGTCACCGAAATCTCCCGGCTGGCTGGATTGGGCCATTCTGATCCAGAGACAGAGGTGATAAAACGACTGGACTGCTGCTCTGTGCCGAAGATGCGCTCAGTACCGATTGCCTTCATCGTGATTCTGATTGGCTCGCTCGCACACACGGCGGAACTCCAGACTCGGATTCGAGGAGAAAAGGAGCTGAACAATCTGGTTTCGGTGTTGCTCGAAGCCTCTTCGATCTCGAAGTCGAGCAAGCCACTTCCATTTACGCCTTCGCGGTCAGGCTTGGTGGTCTTTTCCGAACGCTGCGAAGGGAAAGGAACCGTCCGTCTTACTTTGGAACGGGAATCGAATGCGGTGATGATCCATAAGGACGCCGGTAACGCTGAAGCGACGCGCCCTGTCACCCAAGGAACCCACACCATCCAGGTAGAATGCGAAGGTGAAAGCCGCGTGGATCAGCTCCTCGTTAAAGCCATTCCCGAACTCATCCATTGCGGTTTGGGCTTCAATCCGGAGATCAAATCTTACGGCGCTTATGACATGGAATTTCTCAGGGCGGACATTTTGCCGAATGTCACAACGTTGATTGTGCCCCACAACCTAGAGCTTTCCGAGTCCGTGATTGAGGATTGGCATCGCCAGTGGAAACGGTTCGTCGCGGAGGTCGGGATCAGTTCTCAAGCCAAGACCGCTCAGGAGCATTTCAAATACTGGAGCGGCTTTTACGACAAGGCGCCTTTCCTCGATGGGATCATTGTCAACGAATTCATCGTCAACAAGCCGGTTTCGGAATGGGCCGAACTGAATCGCGAACGCCTGGGCCGCATGGAGCAGGAACGCAAGCAGCACGAAGCGTACGGCGACGCCATCAAGGCAATGGGCAAGGACGACCGCTATCGAAACAAGACGCTCTATGCCTATATCGGCGGCAGCGGAAAAAAACTGAACCGGGAAATCATCGGGACGAATTTCATACGAACGATCCTCGACTGTGGCTATCGCGTCGCCCTTGAACGGTACCTGCATGAAATGTCCAGCGAACAGGGTTCCCAGGCCGCGTTGGACGCTTTTGTGGATGGCATTGCCGACTGGGAAGCCAAGGAACCGGGCGTGAAGAAGCAGATGGTGATTGCGTTTGGCCTGTTCTCCATGCCGCCCGGAGGCATCAACAAACAACCGAACGTCGATTACCACGTCTGGATGGATCAACAGATGAATGTCGTCGCGAATCATCCAGCGCTCTCGGGCATCGGCGGACTGGAATGGTGGACCTCGCTTTTGGCGGACGAAGAGACGGTGCGATTTGTGGGGAAGCTCTACCGGCATTACGCCATCGACGGCAGAACAAACCTGCTGACCCACGATCCGCTCTTTCTCACTCACATACTAAATGCGGATTTCGAGAAAGGCACTGAGGGCTGGATCTTACGCCCGGCGGAGGAGGGAAGCATCGCCGTCAAAAGCTTTCCCCGCTATGGACGCATTGAGGGTCGCTACATGGGCCTGGGCCGTCCGGCGGACCCGGAACACATCGGCGACACGTTTCTCTGGATGAGGCGGAGCGAGAAGGGACCGAACACATTTTCGCAGATCATCAAGGACCTCGAACCAGGAAGGCTTTATTCCATGAAGATGTTCTCCTGCGACTACAATGATCTGGTAAATCCAAAGGCCAAGAAACTGGAGGAAGCATCCAAGTTCACCGGCGCCATCGTCCTTGAAGGCGTCGACACGGAGCGGTCGTTTGCCGAAATGTATTCCTCGAACCCGGAGCCGAAGGTCCCGGTCTGGATCACGTATCATTGGAAGGTTTTCCGGGCCAAGGGCAGGACCGCGAAGTTGGTCGTTTCGGACTGGCTAGACGCGATGCAGCCGGGTGACACGTTTGGTCAGGAGCAGACCCTTAACTTTTTGGAAATCCAGCCCTATCACGAATAAGGAATAGCGGGCCGATTCTGCGCAGACGCGCCTCGCGCATCAATCGTGGCTGGGCGTGAGAGTTCGATTGACGGGCAGCAGCAGTTCAAATCGGATGCCACCGGAGACGCGCTGATTTTTCTTGGCGCCGTGGCAGCACAGGACCATAAAAGGTTCATCACGACAAATCTCAGCGAAGGAGAATCCGAATGAACCGAAGAACGTTTCTGGCCACGATGAGCAGCCTGGCGGCGATTGAGGCCGCGCCGGTCCTGGCTGCCGGCCGCAAGCGGGGCGCCCGCAGCACGTCCAACAATCCGCCACGAAAAGTGATCGTCGGCACAGTCCTGCAGGCGTTTTGGGGACCGTATCCCGGACTGCAGAACCGGCTCGATCAACTGGCGGGAATCGTGGACCAGATGGCCGCCCAGGCCAAAACCCAATATGACCGCGCTCTCGACCTCGCAATACTGCCGGAAACGTCGATTACCGGCGAAGCCGACGGCGACGCCTTGGCGCGCTCGGTCCGGTTCGACGGTCCGGTGCAGGACGTGTTCAGCCAGAAAGCGCGCGAGCACGGATGCTATATCGTCGTTCCCACCTACCTGCTCGACTCGAAAGAGAAGAAGCTTTGCTCGAATTCAGCGGTCCTGGTCGGACGCAAGGGCGAGTGGGTCGGGACCTACCGCAAGGTTCATCTCGTGGTTTCGCTCGAGCGCGGTACGATGGAGGGCGGCGCCACGCCGGGTGACGTTTTTCCAGTCTTCGACTGTGACTTCGGCAAACTCGGCATACAAATCTGTTACGACATCGAATTCGACGATGGCTGGACGGAGCTGGCGCGCAAGGGCGCGGAGCTGGTCGCCTGGCCCACGCAGTCGCCGCAGACGTCCCAGCCCGCGTTCCGCGCGAAAGCCCACCGTTGTTACATAGTCTCCAGCACCTGGCGTCACAACGCTTCAATATTCGAGCCCACGGGCAAGATCGCCGCGCAGATCAAGCCGCCGCAACGTGTGTTGGTCCACCAACTCGACCTGAGTTACGCGCTGCTTCCCTGGAGTTCAAAACTGCGGAATGGCGAAGCGTTCCGGAAGGCTTACGGAGAACAGGTCGGTTTCCACTACTACGAAGACGAGGATTGCGGCATCTTCTGGTCGAACGATCCCAAGACCCCGATTGGTGAAATGGCGCGCTCCATCGGCGTCCTGGAACTCGAGGAGGAAATGGCGCGCGTCCGGGAGTTCTATCGGACAGCCGGAGTGCGGAAAAGATAAAGTCCAGTCCGAGCGGGCGATGGGCTGTGGATGAAAAGATTTTGCATAATTCAACAACCCGGTTTTTAATGCTGCCGGCGCTTCCCGAGGAGGGCAAAGGGACAGACTCGCGCGAGGAAGAAAGCCCTGACGGCCGCGCCGACCCGCATGACGAACTGGTGGACGCAGCAGAAACTCAAAAGCCGAATATCGCGAATCCGGCTCAAAACCGTCCAGCAGCTCGCTCGACGGCAGGGCCCACAAGCGGTGAAGTTCCTTGCGCCGCTCGTCGACGACCCAGAGCCTGACGTGCGCAAGGCAGTCGTGCATGCGCTCAGCGGAAGGCAGGATAAGTTGGCGGTGGCCGCCCTCGTCAATGCGTTGAAGGATTCCGTCCCGGAAGTCCGCTGGCGCGCGGTCAAGGCCCTCGAAGCCTTCGGTTGGCAACCAACCAGCGACGAGCAATGCGTCTGGCGCGCCGTCGCGCATGGCGAGTTCCTTAAGGCCGCCGATTATGGTGCCACTGCTGTCGAACCCCTGATTACCGAACTGGAGAATCCGAGCAGCCCGAACCGCCGGGAAGCCGTCGACTCGCTCGGAAAGCTGGGCGACTCACGGGCCATCCGGCCGCTCATGGCCGCTCTCAGCGACCCCGACCCGAACATCCGCGTCGCTGCCGTCGATGCCTTGAGCTGGGTTTCCGACCCGGAGGTCGTCGCCACGTTGATCCAATCCCTCAAAGATCCAACCAAATACGTCCGTGCCGGCGCCGCCTCCACCCTCGGCAAGGCCGGCGACCTGAGCGCCGTGGAACCGTTGCTGGCGCTCCTCAGGGACGATGACTGGGCCACGCGCAAAGCCGCCAGCGAGGCGCTGGCACGGCTGCGCGACAAGCGCGCCGTCGAACCGATGGTGGCGTTGGTCAATGACCCCGACCAGGACGTGCGTGAAGCGGTGGTCCACGCGCTGGGTGAGATTCGCGACCGGTCGGCGGTGGAATGTCTGATCCGGGCGCTGGTGGACCCACAATTGTCGGTCCGCAATTTGGCCTCCGGCGCCCTTTGCAAGATCGATCCGTATTGGGAAAGATCTGAGCAAGCGCAGGCGGCCATCCCGCGATTGAAGGTCGCGCTCCGGAGCAACGACTACTGGGTGCGTCAAGCCGCCTCTGAAGCGCTGGGTAAGCTGGACAAATCCTACATCCCCGCGCCGCAATTGGAGGGAACCGACACCACGGCCATGCGCGCGCGCGGAATGGTCGCCCTCGGCATGCTGGTGAAGCGACTCAAAGATCAGGATCCCATTCTGCGGTTGGCCGCGGCCGAGGCCCTCGGCCGTGCCGCGGATCGGCGGCTCGTCCAGCCTCTGATTTCCGCCTTGGCCGACGCCGACCCTTGGGTGCGGTATGCCGTCGCGAGCGCATTGGATAAGTTGGGCTGGATCCCCGCCGACGCCTCCCAACAAGCGTTGCATCGGGCGGCGCGCCAGGCGCCATCCTGAACGTCGTTCAATAGCAAGCTCTGGGAGGGTCTGCCAACGTGGCCGGTGCCAAGGAAGCCGCCTCTTTATGCCCACCCGGTTTTTGCTTTTTTCTCCAGGCCAAATCTTTGACAATAA
>JACXTT010010697.1_pt1 | contig 12343 bp, 12 predicted proteins | sample 9270951 | NCBI WGS metagenome assembly JACXTT01 (sample SAMN15532306, study PRJNA645909) | rock metagenome | isolation source: weathered quartz diorite | place: Puerto Rico | collected 2017-06-21 | reverse complement strand
GCCCGTCGCGGCGGCAGGCTCGCGGGCGGGGGGCTTCGAGTTCCTCCCGGACAGCTCCGACTGGAACGGCAAGTTCCGGCTCACGCAGAACCGGGACAACGACTACCTGATCGATCGCGCGGCGCAGAAGACCGAGAGCTTCACCGGGATCGCCGGCATCCACCAGCAAGATCAGGCGGTGACGGAAAGCATGGGGCCGATCTACGACCGGACCCAGGAGCACCTCGGCAGCTCGGACGCGATGGTCATCCGGACGCGCCGCCGCGTGATCAACGCCGCGCGGGCGCTGCGCGACAGCGCCGCGGTGCCGCCTGGGGTCGACGATCCGGCGGTGTACCGCTATCGCTCGGGCGGCGTCATCCTGCCGCGCGACACCGACTGGCTCGAGGCCACGAAGGGCCTGCGCCGGGCATTCGCCGAGGCGCCCCCGGAGAAGGTCGCGCGATGACGGGAACACCCCTCAAGACCGCGGTCGCGACCTACGCGCACACGAAGGCCCTGAAAGACGGCCGGGTCGCGGTCCCCGGCGCGTCGCTGGAGCACGTCGAGGTGAGCCCGATCGTCGCCGCGTTCCGGCGCATGGTCCGCACGCTCGAGTTCGACGTCTCCGAGATGGCGATCACGACGTACCTGACGGCGAAGGCTCACGGCAAGGCGTTCACGGCGCTGCCGGTGTTCGTGATGCGCCAGTTCCACCATTCGCCGATCGTCTACAACGTGAAGTCGGGCGTGAAGTCGCCGAAAGACCTCGAGGGCAAGAAGGTCGGCGTCCGGGCCTACACCGTCACCACGGGTGTGTGGGCACGCGGCATCCTGGCGAGCGAGTACGGCGTCGATCTGTCCAAGGTGACGTGGGTGGTCGTGGACGAGGAGCACGTGCAGGAATTCCAGAAGCCCGCCAACGTGGAGGAGCGGCCGAAGGCCAACCTCGGCGAGCTCCTGGTGAAGGGCGAGCTGGCGGCGGCGATCGGCGCCGGCGCGATCGATTCACCTGACGTACTGCCCCTGTTCGTGAGCCCGCGCGAGGCCGAGGCCGACTGGTACCGGAAGACCGGGATCTACCCGGTCAACCACACGGTGGTCGTGAAGGATTCGCTGCTCCAGGCTGACCCGACCCTGGCGCCCCGGCTGTTCGGCGCCTTCCGCGACGCGAAGGCCGAGTTCCTGAAAGAGCTTGCCTCCGGCGCGCCGCTGGCCGGCGACGCGCAGGCCATCGCGCAGCGCCGGAGCATCGTCGGCGACGACCCGCTGCCGTACGGCGTCGCGAAGAACCGCAAGGCGCTGGAGGCGATCATCCGGTTCGCCCGCGACCAGAAGATCCTCCCGCGCGCCGTGACGCCGGAAGAGATGTTCCCGCGCAACACGCTCGACCTCGAGTAGCGCGCGTCACTGCCCCGGGCAGCGCCTTGACGATGAGCGCGGCCGAGGACTAGGATGCTCGCCTAATCCGCGGTCGCGTCGTCGGAGGGGCGGCATGATCATCGACTGTCACGGTCACTACACGACGGCTCCCAAAGAGCTCGAGGCGTACCGGCAAAAGCAGATCGCCGAGCTGAAGGAGCCCGGCAGCGCCCGCGCGAAGGGCGGCATCAGCGTCAGCGACGACCAGATACGGGAGTCGATCGAGAAGGCGCAGCTCAAGCTCCAGCGCGAGCGCGGCACGGACGTGACGATCTTCTCGCCGCGCGCCGCCGGCATGGGGCATCACGTCGGCGACGCGACCACGAGCCAGCACTGGTCGGAGATCTGCAACGACCTGATCAATCGCGTGTGCACGCTCTTCCCGCAGAACTTCGTCGGCGTGTGCCAGCTGCCGCAGACGCCGGGCGTGCCGCCGACCAATTGCATCCCCGAGCTCGAGCGCTGCATCAAGGAGTTCGGCTTCATCGGCTGCAACCTGAACCCCGATCCCTCGGGCGGCTACTGGAAGGACCCGCCGCTCACCGACAAGTGGTGGTATCCGTTCTACGAGAAGCTGGTCGAGCTCGACGTGCCGGCGATGATCCACGTGAGCCTGTCGTGCAACCCGAACTTCCACACGACCGGCGGCCACTACATCAACGGCGACACGACCGCCTTCATGCAGCTGATCACCGGCGACCTCTTCAAGGATTTCCCGAGCCTCAAGTTCATCATCCCTCACGGCGGCGGCGCCGTGCCCTACCACTGGGGACGCTATCGCGGCATCGCCCAGGATCTGAAGAAGCCGCTCCTGAAGGACCACCTGCTGAACAACGTGTTCTTCGACACCTGCGTCTACCACCAGCCGGGTATCGACCTGCTCTTCAAGGTGATCCCCGCCGACAACATTCTCTTTGCCTCGGAGATGGTCGGCGCGGTGCGCGGCATCGACCCGGAGACCGGCAGCTACTACGACGACACCAAGCGCTACGTCGACGCGCTGAGCATCAGCAGCGAAGACCGCCAGAAGGTCTACGAGGGCAACGCGCGCCGCGTCTACAGCCGCCTGAAGAACAAGATTCCGGCTTCGCCCTAGGAGAGACCCATGGCGGAGATCGCGCGACTCAACGGCGTCATCAGGGCGCTCGAACAGGGCAAGACCGCGTTCGTCGGCTTCGGCTCGGTGGACAACGAGACCGCCACCGCGCTGGCCGCGTCGAACCTGGACGGCGTCGCCTTCGAGATGGAGCACGCGCCGATGAGCGCGCCCGCCCTGCGCGACGCGCTCCAGTCCATGCTGGACCGCCGCCAGATCGTCGAGTCCGGCTCGCTGGCGCCGAAGGTGACGCCGATGGTGCGGATCCCGCCGAACGGCGGCGAGATGAACCAGTGGATCGTCAAGCAGGTGCTCGACATCGGCGTCTACGGGATCATCTTCCCGCACATCAGCACCGTCGAAGAAGCACGCAACGCGGTGAGCGCCTGCCGCTATCCGCGCCTGCCCAGCGCACCCCGCTACCACCCGCCCGGCATCCGTGGTGACGCCCCGGCCCGCGCCGCGCGCTACTGGGGCCTCTCGCAGCCGGAGTACTACGCGCGCGCCGACGTGTGGCCGCTGGCGCCGCAGGGCGAGATCCTCGCGGTCCTCCAGATCGAGGACACGCGGGCCATCGAGAACCTGCCGCGCATGCTCCAGGAGGTGCCGGGCATCGGCGTGATCCTGATCGGGGAAGGCGATCTGAGCCAGGAACTCGGCTACCCGCGCCAGTACGAGCACCCCGTGGTCGCCGAGGCCATCGATCGCATCCTCAAGATCTGCAAGGACCACAACGTGCCGTGCGGCCATCCCCATCCGGACGCCAAGAACATCGAGCGCCTGATCGCGAGCGGCTATCGCTTCCTGATGCCGAGCACGCCGCGGTCGTTCGGCGTGCTCGAGCAGGGGCGCAAGCTCGCCGGCCGCGTCTGATCCGCGCCCGACCGTCGCGCCGGCGCCTGCAACGATCGGCATCCAGCGGCATCTAAAGTAGCGGGGCCGACTGAGATGGACAGCACGCTCGACGTCCTGGTGCGCTACGGCCATCTGGTCGTCTTCGGCACCGTGCTGGGCGAGCAGATCGGCCTGCCGATCCCGGCGATCCCGTTCCTCCTGGCCGCCGGCGGGCTGGCGGGCGGCGGCAAGCTGAGCCTGGCGCTCCTCCTGCTGCTGTCCGGCGTCGCCTCGCTCATCGCCGACACCGCCTGGTACGTCGTCGGCCGGCTCGGCGGCGCGCGGGTGCTGGGCTGGCTCTGCCGCGTCTCGCTCGAGCCCGACTCGTGCGTCAGGCGCACGCAGACGATCTTTTCCGCCCACGGAGCGCGCTCGCTCGTGGTCGCGAAGTTCATCCCCGGCTTCAGCACGATCGCCCCACCGCTGGCGGGCACCGTGCGGATGCCGCTCGGGCGGTTCGTCTTCTTCAGCGCGCTCGGCGGCCTCTTCTGGGCCGGCGCATTCGTCGCGCTCGGCTGGATCTTCAGCCGTCAGCTCGAGCTCGTCGCCAACTACACCGTGAGGCTCGGCGCCTCGACCCTCGCGCTCCTCCTCGGGGCGCTCGCGGCCTACGTCGCCTGGAAGTTCGTCTCGCGCCAGCGGTTCCTCAGAAAGATCCGGGTCGCCCGGATCTCGCCCGAAGAGCTCAAGGTCAAGCTCGACGGCGGCGAGGAGATCCTGATCGTCGACGTCCGCGACCGGCTCGACTTCGAAGCCGAGCCGACGATCATTCCGGGCGCCCTGCACTTGACTCTCGACGAGCTCGATCGCCGGCACCAGGAGATCCCGCGCGAGCGCGAGATCGTGCTCTACTGCACCTGACCCAACGAGGCCTCGAGCGCCCGGGTGGCGCTGATCCTGAGACGCCGCGGCATCCAGCGCGTGCGCCCGCTGGCCGGCGGATTCCGCGCCTGGCGCGACCTCGGCTATCCGATGACCGGGCTCGTGCCTCGGAGCGACTCCGAGGTACCGAGCCTCACACCGTCACCGGCCGAACGTTGAGCGAGGCTGTACCTTGGGGGCATGGGAGGGTCGACGACCACCCGGGTGAGCGCCTGCATCGTGGGCGGGGGACCGGCCGGGCTCATGCTCGGCCTGCTCCTGGCCAAGCGGGGCGTCGACGTCCTGGTGCTCGAGGGCCACGAGGACTTCGAGCGTGAGTTCCGGGGCGAGGTGCTGCAGCCGAGCACGTCGCACCTGCTCGACGAGCTCGGCCTTCTCGAGTACGTGCTGGCCCAGCCTCACTCGCTGCTCGAGGTCGGCAAGCTCCGCCTGAACGGCCGCGAGGTCGGCCAGTTCGAGTTCAAGCGCATCGCGCCGCGGTACCCCTACGCGATCTGGATGCCCCAGCCGATCTTCCTCGAGGCGCTCCGGCGCAAGGCCGCGGGCTTCCCGTCGTTCAAGTGCTGGATGGGCGCAAAGGCCACCAAGCTCCTCGAGGAGGACGGCAAGGTGGTCGGCGTGAGCGGCCTCCAGCACGGCAAGGACGCCTTCGAGGTGCGGGCCGACGTGGTCGTGGCGGCCGACGGGCGCTACTCGGCGCTGACCCGGCTCGGCGGCTTCGAGGCCGAGTACGAGCACCACGACTTCGACGTCATCTGGTTCACGATCGAGCAGCCGCCGGGCTGGACGAGCACCTTCTACGTGTCGCTGGGCGACTTCCGGGGGCTCATGCTGCCGAAGTATCCCCACCACATCCAGGCGGGCCTGATCCTGCCGACGGGTGAGTGGAAGCGCTGGCGCGACGAGGGCGTCTCTGTGGTCGCCGAGCGCGTGAAGCGCTTCGACCCGATCTTCACCGAGTTCGCCGCTTCCCTGCGCGACTTCAAGCCTTTCTTCCCGCTCGAGGGCGTCATCCGCCTGGCCCGCCGGTGGGCGCGCGACGGGATGCTGCTGATCGGCGATGCCGCCCACACGATGAGCCCGGCCGGCGCGATCGGGGTCAACGTGGCCCTCGCCACCGCGGCGGTCGCCGCTCAGGTGCTCTACCCTCGCTTTGGCCGCGGCCCGATCGGCCGCGAGGTCCTGCAGGAGGTGCAGCGCCTGCGCGAGGCCGACGTGCGCGCGCTGCACCGGCTCCAGCTCGGCGCCCAGGGCGTGCTGCTGAGCCAGGGGAGCCGAAACCCGGTCAGGAAGTGGCTCGTGGAGAAGGCGCTGCCGCTGGTCTTTCGCTCGCCCATCCTGACCTTGGTGCAGCGCCGGCTCTTCTTCGGCGCGCCGCTGCCGCCCATCGATCCGGCGTTCAGCTTTCGCGAGCCGGGCCGAGTCGCGACGCCGGGCTAGTGCGTAGTTTCTACACGGGTCATGCGCCGCTACGGGGCGGGTTGACGCCGAGGGTCGAGCCGCGAGCCGGCCCGGTCGCGCGAGCGCGCGCCGGGCTCGGCCCGCCCGCCCGTTCAGCTCAGGATGCGCTTGCGGAAGAGGATCTCGCGCACCCCGGACTTCAGGAGCACGGTCTCGCAGATCTCGAGGCCAGCGAACATGATGTTGATGTCGCGATTCTGCAGGACCCACCGCCGTGTACACGACGAGGGGTAGTAGCGGCAGCGAAGGTGCGTCTCGTCCTCGATGACGTGCTTGGCGTAACGCGGATCGTCCGACGCGCGGGCGCCGAAAAACCCGAGGAACACCCCGCCCGGCCGTAGCATGCGCATCAGCTCGCTGGCCAGAGCGGTTGCGGCCATCGGGGCGAGATAGTCGAAGACCTCCCAGCCGAGCACCGCGTCCACGCTCCCGGTCGGCAGCGTGAACCGCCCGTTCAGGAACTCCGGAAGCTGATCGAGCCGGTCTTGCTGGATGTGCCGATCGATATCGGCGTAGAGGTCAACGACGTGGATCTTGCAACCCACGCGCTCGCCCAGGAACGTGATGTTCTGCCCGATCACGGGGCCGAGGTCGACCACCACGGCGGCCGGACGCGCGAACAAGAGATCGAGGAAGCGCGCGAGGGTCTTGCTAGCGTACGTGGTCTCGGCGGATGCGGCAGCGACCGTACGCGGCTCGACGGCGACACGTGAAGGCTCATCGACACGTGACGGCTCGTCGTCGGATCGAGAATTCTGCCGGCCCAAGCGGGAGACGAAACCCGAGAGCCCGCCGGTCTTGTGAACGATGCTCAATGCCGGCTCAGACGCGCGCGAATTCGCCGTTCACGGGTACGGTCTCCGTCTTCGGCGAGCCGTCAGTCTTCGACGTCTTGGAATCGCTCTTGGATTCGGGCTTGCTGAACACGCCCTTCTCCGGGTGATCCTTCTTCTGCATATCGATGCTGCCCTTGAAGTGCGAGCCGTCGGCGATCGCGACGCGCGGCGCGACGACGTCGCCTTCGACCGATCCGGTCTCCTTGATGTCGACCTTCTCGGTGGCATTCAGGTTGCCCGTCACCTGGCCGAGGACCACGATCGCCTTGGCGCTGATCTGCGCCTTGATGCGGCCGTTGGAGCCGACCGTGAGGACGTGGTCGCGCAGCTCGATCTTGCCGTCGACGCGTCCCTCGATCGTCAGATCCTCGCTGCCGCTCAGCTCACCGTTAATGACAATGGACTTCCCAATGCTCGCCTTCTCCTCGTTCATAGGCCCTGTCTCCTTCTGCGTCTGATCTCCACCAGACGACGTCGATGAATAGGACGGTGTCTGCGCCTGCGCCGAATAGGACGGGGTCTGCACCGGGGCAGTCGGTACCTGCGCCGGACTAGCCGGGACGCTCGTCGACCGCGACGGCTCCTCGCGCTGCTTCCACATCGCTCTCACCTCCGTGTGCGCCCGGACCCGATTGATCGAGAAAACTCACAGCCTGCCGGGACAGCCTGCAATGAGAGGCCGAGTATAACGCCGCCTCCCACGAATCAAGAACGTTTCGCCCCATTTTTTTGCGATTCGAGCGCTCGTTCTCTCGCTCACGCGGCCGATTCGATTTCGCCTGAACCCCGCATGTTGTGTGCGGGACACCCACGTTCGGCGCGCGAGACCCAACATGTCGTGTTCGAGGCTTCGCGAGAGGCCTGCAGTGTGGAAGGTGTTCATGGATTCCAAGCACCCGTGCGTGGAATCGAGCACGTACTGGGGCTCTCCTGCGACAGGCCTTCTGGCCCTCATGCGGTGGAAGCTATGGAAACTGTGTGGATTCTTCGGTTTCCGCAACGCGGGCGCGGACATTGAAATAGCGGACTGCGGGAGAAGGAGGACGGCGGTGACTCAACAAGCGGTCGAGCGGGCGCCGGGAAGCTTCTCACAGATGAGAACTTTCGCGAGCGCTTCTTCGCGGCTCCGGAGCTCGCGTGCCGGGAAGCCAGTGTGCGACTGGCCGGTCCTGCGCTCACGGCGCGTTCGGGGGAGCGTTTGGCCGGACCCTGAGACGGCTTGCGCTTACGAAGCAGGCCCCGCAGGGCCTCGTTCACGGCGCGATCATTCGGGAATGTCTTCGATAGCTCTGGATCGACGACAACGACGGAAACGATGCGATGTTCTGCATCTTGTTCGCGAAGTCTCGCCCCGACGTCGGCGGCGGCAATGGTCTGCCCTCGCGGCGATACAACTCGATAGCATCCTCGACAATGCGACACAGCTCGTCAAATACCAGCTTCTCGTCGTCACCGTGGCAGCCGCCAAAGATCAAGCCGGGAGAGCTGCCGACGTAGCAGTGATCCTCGTCGGACCACTCGACGATCTTTGCATATCGCGCGCTATCTTTCATCTCTTCGGCTCCTCGATAGCCAGCTGAACTGCCCGTATCTGGTACGGCTTTGCGTCATCACCCAACGCTCCCGATATTGTGACGGGTTTGGCAATCCTCGGGTGGAGGAAATTTCGATGGCTATGCCGCCTCGGTCAACGTGCCTACTTCGATACATCGGCAACGACGACGCGAATCTCGTCGGCGTGGTAGGGTCGTCCTGCCCGGGGCGTCTCCTGGGCCGCATACTGTCACCGCCGTACCAGGAAGGAGGCCTAAAGACATGGCCTTGCACCGCCGCAACCTCATCAAGCTGGGCGCCGCGCTCGTCGTCGCCCTGTCGCTTGCGCTGTCGGCCCCGCTGCTCCAGGCCCAGTCCGGGAAGACCGAGGTGCTCTGGCTCGGCCAGGCGACGTTCAAGATCACGACGCCGGGCGGCAAGGTGATCGTGACCGATCCCTTCCTGAGCGGGAATCCCAAGACGCCCGCCGAGTACAAGGACCTCGCCAAGCTCGGCAAGGTCGACCTGATCCTCGTCAGCCACGGCCACGGCGACCACGTCGGGACGCTCGGCCGCACCGACGGCTCGTGCGACGCCGTGGACATCGCCAAGCGCACCGGCGCCAAGATCTTCGGGCCGGCCGGGTTGATCCAGAGCATGATCGACCTGGGCTGGGTGACGGCCGAGCAGGCCGTGCGCTTCGGCAAGGGCGGCAAGGTGCAGCCGCTCGGGCCGCAGATCACGATCACGCAGGTACGCGCCGAGCACTCGTCCGAGCTGACGGTGACCGATCCGGCCACGAAGAAGTCGACGACCGTTCCGGGCGGCGAGCCGGCCGGCTTCATCATCCAGGTGGAGAACGGGTTCAAGATCTACCACATGGGCGACACGGGCATCTTCGGCGACATGAAGCTGATCGCCGACTACTACAAGCCGGATCTCATCCTGATGCCGATCGGCGGCCATTTCGTGATGGACCCGCAGGACGCGGCCTACGCCACGAAGGAATGGCTCAAGCCGAAGTTCGTCATCCCGATGCACTACGGCACGACGCCGGTGCTCAAGGGCACGCCGCAGGAGTATGTGGCCGCGCTCGGAAAGACGCCGACGACGGTGTACGCGATCAGTCCGGGGGACAAGCTCGAGTTCTAGGGAGGCGCACATGGATCTGGGACTGGCCGGGAAGGTGGCGATCGTCACAGGCGGCAGCAAGGGCATCGGCAAGGCGATCGCCCAGGAGCTGGCGGGCGAAGGCGTCGACGTGGCGATCTGCGCGCGGGATCGCCGCGTGCTCGAGGAGGCGGCGAAGACCCTGGCGGCGGCCACGCGGCGCCGCATCGTACCGATCGTCTGCGACACGACCAGCACGAAGTCGGTCCAGGATCTGGTCGAAGCGACCGTGGCCCAGCTCGGGCGCGTCGACATTCTCGTGAACAACGCGTCGACGCCGGGTGGGGTGGTGACGGGGCCGCTGGCTTCGGCGGACGACGAGCTTTTGCTGGAGGACATCAATACGAAGGTGGTGGGGTACATGCGGTGCGCGAAGGCGGCCGCGCCGCACATGCAGCGGGCGGGGTGGGGGAGGATTGTCAACATTGGCGGACTTTCAGGGAGACGGGCGGGGAACATCAGCGGGCTGCGGAATGCGGCTATTGTGCATTTGACTAAGACGTTGGCGGATCAGCTGGGGGCTTCGGGGATCACGGTGAACCTTGTGCATCCTGGGCTTACTCGGACCGAGAGGACTGATGCGGAGGGGGAGCGGCGGGGGGCGACTAATGCGATTCGGCGGATTGTGGATGCTAAGGAGATTGCGCAGGTTGTGACGTTTTTGGCGTCGACGAAGGCGGCGAATATTACCGGGGTGGCGATTGATGCTAGTGGGGGGTCGATTCCGGTGATGTTTCAGTAGGCGCTACGCCACTTCTCGCTTCCTCGGTCAAAGTCTCCGGGCTGATTCAGCTCGCCTTCCGGAACAGTTCGAAGCGCTCCGCTAGGAAGTCGCGGTTCGGCTTCAGGTGTTCGAGCCGTGGGACATGGATGCGGCGGTTCTGAAAGCCCTGAAGCCCGTGCTGCAGCATCGGCCCGTCGATCTCCTGGAGCACGTCTAGCCGTACCTTCACTTCCAGATCGGGCGTGACGCCGATGATGTAGGAGTCGAACGCGGCGTGGTGCAGCTTGCAGAGCGCCAGGCCATTTGGGATCACGGGCTCGCCCTGGGGATGACCATCCGGAAGGATGTGCGCGGCTTCCAGCAGCTCGTCATGACGGAGCCGGCAGATGGCGCAGCACATCTGATAGGCACGGAGCACACGCTCACGGAAGCCTCGCTGGTGCAGACGCCGGCGCACCACGGCGGTGACGTACTGCCGCCGAGCAATCACCAGCGCCGGATCTGCCGCCTGCCAGTCGCTAGACGCAACGATCTGGTCGTCGATCGCCACTATGAAGGTGAGATCCTCGGGATGGTCCTCCACGATGAAGACGGGCCATGCCGCCTCGTACACTCCCTGCACGATGCCATGGAGATAGATGAGGGGTGTCCGCCGCTGCATGGCGAGGCGGAGCCCAACGTTGTCACGATGCTGGGGATCGGTGCCGCGGTAGCGATAGCGGAGGAAGCCGCCTTCGATGAACCCGTCGTCGTAGGGGCGGTCGCGGTGCTCGACCGGCGGGGCGGTCGTGATGGTGAGAGGCAACTCGGGCAGGATCGCTGGCTTGAAGATTCCTTGCGGGCCGATCAGTGGCACGCGAGCGCCTTCGAAGTCGAACCCGCGCTCGAGGATTGCGCGCGGGATAGAGGCTTCGCCGAAGCGCTGGCGCTGCTCGGTGAGGAACTGGAAGGCGCGGAGGCGCACGGCGGCATCGCGGTTGTCAGCCAAGGAAGCGGTGCCTGGTATGCCAATCGAGCAGTACGGGGTCTGGCCGGGCGCTCTCGACCCTTGGTGGACGAAGGGGGCGGCCACTCAGTGCGTAGTAGTCGCGCCCGTTCTCGTATTCTTCGCGGATGCGGCGGCTCACCTCCAGTCGATATTCCGGGGTGACGGTGAGATAGCCGCGGTCGAAGAGGGTGTGCAAATCGGAGCGGAGGAGAAGGCCATTGGTGATGTCGTGGGCGCCACCGGCAGCGTACGGCTTGATATGCGCGGCTTCCAGAACAGGAAGCGTTCGTTCGCCCGTCACAGAGCACCGTCGGTCGTAGATGTCTGTGACGACGATGCGGAACGCGCCCTGGCCAAGACGGGGGCGCATCATCTGCGGTGCTCCATAGCGGGCGCCTTCGATCACGGCCTCGGCGGTTCGACGGCCTCGCAACCGGTCTACGACCGCCTGCCAGATTTGCGCACCTTCTCCCAGAGTCAAGTCCTCCCGGCGGCCGACCTCTGTTTGTGAATGCCAGTCGCGTGGCTGTCGAATCCAATCGGCCCGGTCGAAGAACGTCGGCTCGGCCAGGATGATGCACCCGACCTTATAGTCACCGCCTGGCTCTGATCCCTGTCCTCGCCTTTTCCTATAGGTCTCGATTCGGGCACGCATCTCTGCCTCGGAAACGGCCCCGTTCTTCGCCTCGAAGGCGACCGAGGCCAGGCTCGCCGGCAGAACGGAGAAATGCACGAAGAAGCCAACCCCGGCGATGGCGTTGTGGGGAGCCTTCAGCCGAAAGAGAAGCGGCTCGCCCGGCGATAGAGCCCTGAAGACTGTGCCGCTTGGGCGCCAGAAGTTCACCTCGTCGAGATCGGGCCGTCCGGAAAGGAAGAGGTACCACTCGAAGTCGGTGTTTGCGACGAACGCTCGCATGCTCTTAGGGAAGGGGCGTGGGCGGAGCATACGCGGTCCAAACGGTGCGGATGGCGCCGACGAGGTCCAGGGCGGCGGCGTCGACGGTGATGTCCTGGGGGCGGTCGATCAACGGATAAGGCGCCACTGGCGAGAGTGCTGATCGCCCCTGGGCATCGGCCCTTCCATTTCTTTCAAATTTCGCATCTGCATTCTGTGTGCTCCATCGGGTCGGTGTCAACAAATGCAGACACCCAACCGCGCGCAGCCACCGCCGCTGGCTGGCCGCCCAAAGGTGACTCCGGCCTTTAACAGGGAAGGTCATGGGGTCAGTCCAGGGACCGTGACCTCGTCTGTCACGGCTCATGGTTAGAGTCGCCAGCATGAGAAACGACCTCCGCCCGACCAGCCCTTTCCGAAAATTCCCCCGCGGCCGCAAAGCAACGCCCCCCGCCGTTAGGCC
>JACXTT010010696.1_pt1 | contig 12343 bp, 6 predicted proteins | sample 9270951 | NCBI WGS metagenome assembly JACXTT01 (sample SAMN15532306, study PRJNA645909) | rock metagenome | isolation source: weathered quartz diorite | place: Puerto Rico | collected 2017-06-21 | reverse complement strand
ACGGGGATTGATCAGAACCGTGCCGTAGCCAACCAAGCACTGGTGGCGGTTGCTTCTAACTAGCGATTTCGGTCAATCACAGGCGCGGGTCGGAACCGGCCTACCTGCTTTTACGAGAGCGGCCGCAACAGCGCGGCACACGTTTAGTAACCCAGATCCGTAGAGGTTACTCCGCTCGGATTGAAATTCCGCAGATACACCTGCCGCAGCGGGCAGGTTGATACCATCTAGCGCGATACTATCCCTGGTCGCCGTTTTCCGAAGGATTTGCCGAATTTCTTCTGGCGTTAAGTTAGGATTAGCTGCGAGCATCAACGCAATCGCAGCCGAGACTGTTGGTGCCGCTGCGGACGTGCCGCCGAAAGTACAACTTGTCGGCCGCACAGGGCAGTTGCCACCGGTTTCATTTGGTATTTGAGGATCCACAGTACACCAACTCGAAACCGCGGGTACATTGTGGCCGAGAGCGCACACGTCTATCTTATCGCCCCAGCTCGATCCTCCCTCCCAGCAGTCCATCCCCGCCATACGTACGCGTACTTGGCTCGTCCCGTCCACCATCTCCTCTTGGACGGTGCAGTTTGCAACGGCGATCGCGTAAGGGCTCCCAGCAAACAGTTCGGTCGCGGCTTGGACCCTTGTTCCTGAGTTCCCAGCGCTATAAACCAGGACAACCGGGAGTTCGCCTCTCTGCGGTCGCGTTAGTACTTGAAAGGTCTTGTCGATCGCTGTGGACGTCGCTCCGGTCAGGAGTGTGGATCCATAGGACCCATTTATTATTCGTGCTCCCGCATGGGGCGCCGGTAAACAACGCTGGGGCGTACCAGGTGCTGTGCACAGGGGCGCACGGCCGGCAAGCCACATCAGGATCTCACTAAACTGACTAACCGAGAGCGAGTGAGGATCCATGGCTACCTGGGCGAGCACGGCGTGTAGCCCGATCGCGATGCCCGCGACATCTCTACGATTGTCGGCGCAGGCCATAGCTACCCCGAGCACAGTTCTTCCATGGCTTCCGGTCCCAGACGGACTCTGGCACGCTGGGCCTGGATTTGGACAGTGGGCGATCGCTATTGCGTCGACCCAATCGACAACTTGGGGGTTACCGTCCGCTGCGGTGCAATCGAGTTCGGGATCGAGCGTGCTAAAAGCATCGTCAAGGAAACCTATTGCGAGATCTGTGCTCCGGATACCGCGCGGCCTCGAGCTCCCGGGCGTCTCGACAATTAGCTCCCAGGCCTCGCGTACCTTCTGCAAGCGATGCGGGGAGATTCTGCTGTTCGTGTACTGTTCAGTAAAGTACCTGGCATCGTCGGGCCAGGTTGGCGGAAGTCCCCGCCGTACTAATTGAAACTGAAGGTCGGGTTCACCGACGACGAGCGCAGCTTTTCTAAAGCCGCATTCGATCGCGCTAACGTTGGTCTGTGGATCGTCGCTGCTAAATTCAATTAACCAAAGGTCTGGATCGGCTGACAGCGCTCGAAGCTTCTTGGCCTTGAACGTGTCGAGCCATCGCTGTTGATCACCAGACGTCATAGACGACGAGAACTTGACCAAGAATCGCCGATCAAGAACATTTAGCCTGTTTCCCCGGGCAGAAATTGGAACTCCGATCCGGAGATACGCCTGCTTTAGTTCCTTGGGGATTCGATCCCTAAGTTCTCGCACTATGAGCGCCCAGTCTGCCTGCTTGAGCACGCGCAAGTAGACGGCGTCATAGATTTGCGGGGGAATCTCGTTGGGGAGATCCTTGCCGGTGGCCAATTCATAGTATCCTCGGAGCTCGGGGTTCTGCGCCAGCGCCTTCAAGATCCCTGCGATTTCGGCTTGTGCAGGAGGCTCGTATTCAAACCCGATATTGACCAGGTCAAACCTCGGCTTGAAGGGCACGAGGGACGATCCGAATCTTAGAAATAGCGTTCCTTGCTCGGCCAGATGGACCGTGACCCGCTGGGTCCCCGCCTGTAGCGCGATCTTGCGGTTGGCTCCAACAAATTGCTCGGCAACCCCGCCGAGCACATATTCTCCGGGCGGAACTACAGCCTCAAATACACCGGGTTCTAGAGACTCGGTGAATGCGTAGGCTTTGCCATCAGTGGCCACGAGCTTCACCTGCGCCACTTTCGGGGCTGGGACGCCAGATGGAAGCTGGACCTCAACCTGCAACCGGACCTTCGTGTCGGCTGATCCGGGATCTGGACGCGGCGAGACATTTGGCTCATACAGGGCTTCACTCGGGATGACTGCTGGCTCGAGGTTCTCCGTGGCCGTGCAGTTGAAATCAACCTTCGTGTCAAGTGCAAAGGCGCACGTGTTCATGGCCAACACAAATGCAACCGACCAACCAATCCGAATCGACATGATGTGAAACCTCTTAAGCCAATCCGTCCTGCACGGGCCCGACAACCCGTGCAGGAGCAGTTCGAAGCAATTCCGCTGCTGGTTCAAGCCCGTTCAATGGCTAGCTGCCCCCCATTCTTTGCCGTTGCTAGCAGTGGACCGGAGAACACCAGCTCTGCCCACCTATACTGCATGTGAAAGGCTTGGGGGGTGCGCACGGATGAGTGACGTCCGGCACCAGAGCGTTTCTCACTATCCGACCGGAAGTTGCGGGTAGACGCTCTGCGAATAGGGGCTCGCCTAGCGCGTTTTCATAGACGGCGATCACTGCTCCGGAGCCGTCGACGGCTTTGTCGCCCGGTCCTGCTGCCGGAGTTACTGGAGCTGCTGGAGCCTCTGCTCGGGGTTCCTTGTTGGCGCACCCAGCCATCATTGCAACGCCCAGGATCGCGGCGACACAGGTAGCCGATCGAACGACCCTCAAGGTGTCGGTAGTAGATAGCAGAATGTGGCGCCTTTTCGTGCCTCCGCTTGCGTTAGCGGACGAGGCACGCTCCTGGGCGCTTTCGACTAAGAAATGGGAACAAATTGTCATGATGGCCTCCTTGATTGAAAAGACAGCATTTTCTGTGAATACAGATTTCGACCGGTACCAAAAATCATCCTACGATGTCGGAGTTCTAAAATTTCACCTCCCTTCTCTTCGGACATCTCGCACACGCCCACAAGGACCTTGCGTGAAAAAGTCACCTAGGTTCAGTTTGTCAACGCGGCCCTGAATTCTCGAGGGTGACGATCGGTTCGACATTCGGCGCTGGCAGACCCCAGAACACGTAGTGACGAGCACTCTTCGTGATGCTGCCAGAGCGGGTAATTGGAAGGTCGTAGCATGGACGGCGGTTGCGTTAGTGGGAGTCCAAATTTCCGGTCTTCCAAGAATCAGGGACAGGAGTTACCAAGTATGTTCCGTACGGCCTTGCATGCATTTAACCTCCCTGTTCCGTATTTTGGGCTATATCCGTTAGCCCACCCTCCGCCTAGCAGATCAATCTTATCCGCGCCCACTTGCAAGACCTTTCTCACGATATTCCACTTCAGTTTTGGATGCGCCGTCAAAACGAGCGTGGCCGCGGCTGAGACCTCAGGAGCAGCTGCGGAGGTGCCAGCAAAAATGCAACCCGTCCCTGCCGCGGTGGTGGAGCAGCCGGAGAATTGGACCGTAGGAATTTTGTGTCCGAGCGCACAGATTTTTATCCCATCTCCATAGTTGGATCCTGCCCCACCAACAAAAACCTCGTCCCAATAGGTCGTTAGGCGCTCGTCGCCAGCTACGTCGATCATGCAGTTCGAAATGCCAATCGTCCGAGGGTCGCGGGCGAAAGGTTGCTTATACAAGTTCGGCTGGCCGTCGTTGCCAGCTGAATAGACGAGGACGATCCCGAGTTTGCTCCCGCTGATCTGCCGCCCGTCATTGACGAGTTCAGAGAAGGTCTGGCTGATCGGCAGAGGGAGCTGCCACCAAGTTCCTGCGCAATAAGAGTTGTCGATTGCACTGCATAACCCGTAGGAGTTGTTCACGACGTCCGCGGGATGGGCGATAGGCGCCCATGTACAAGGGTGTGTCCCCACGAGACCGAACGGACATGCTATCGGATTGCCATTCGGTGTCCGGGCAACCCAGCGAAGCAAATCAGAATAACCCGTCGCAGACACGTACTGTGCAAACCGAACCGCAATCTTGCGTACACCTGGCGCCATGCCTGCCAGTTCGCTTGCATTGTTGACACATGCGGCAATGATCCCAAGCACCCCAAATCCGTGCTGTCCGGCATTTGCTGGAGCCAGCCCGCAAGCAGCAGCTGTTGTGGCATCCCAGCACGTTGCGATTTGAGGGGACCACCCACTGCTGTCTGGGCAGGCGAATTCGCTGCTCAGCTTCCAGATGTTTCTCTCAAGGACCGCAACGTATATATCGCTGCTGCCGATGTTTCTATAGCCGTGCGCGTTGAAAAGTGCAGTCCACGCCTCACGGAACTGCTGTCGACCGAAACCTGTGGTTGAGGTCGACTGCTCGAGTGAGTAGCGCGGGTCGTTTGGGTACCCCGCAGCCAGGCCAGCATGGTCGGCTATTTCGAACACGAGATCTGGCTCGGCCACATCCAGGTAGCTTCGCGACACGAGGCACTCCATCATCGCAAGATTTTCTCGATAGTCCTCACTTGGAAGCGCGACGTGCAGAAGACTTTCCGACTGACCAAGCCTACGCAGGACGGTGATCTGCAACTTGTCGAGAACCCATAAATGCTCTGGCTTCGTTGGTCGGACGACGAATTCATTGTCGATCATTCGGAAAGCGCCAAGCCCAACGTCCACTGGTGTACCGACTCTTGTTCCAACTGGGACTAACTCTCGTATCTTCGATATAAGTTCCGATCGGGATAAATCCTCTTTTTGGAACGGGTCCAAACGGACGAGTATGGCCTCTCCTTCACCGCGGATGGGACCCAGCTTTCGCCTGGAGTCCCAGTGCGGGACAAGAGGTAGCATGGTAGTCAGCGAATCCAGCAATGCTTGAGCTTTCTCTTTCCCCAACGCGTTGAACTCGAAGACAAGCGCGATTAAATCGGTCGATGGTTCGAATGGAACAATCGAATCTTGGGACCTAAAAAATGGCGCGTTTGGGCGGCCGAGTCCCACCCGGATCGGTGTTTGCGAAGGTAGATCAACATATCGCGAAGGTGCCTGGAGTCGCGATACAGGATCGACAACCGTCAACACGTATCGGCCCGGGGTCGCCGTGACGGTGAATCGATACCGGTCGAGTGGATCCCCGGTCGCCGAGAATTTCTTCCCATCTTTGTCCGTGAATATGACTACGGCAGTCTCGCCGGGGTCAGATCCGCCAATACCGAATAACAACACAACAGTCTTTCCGTCTTCCACCACCACTGCTCCATCTTCAGAGTATTTTGAAAGATCCTCCGAGGCTGTGGGGAATAGGACCTGCCTTGGGTCGAGTCGCTTCGGACATGGCTCCAGCACTTGCGCGTACGAGCCAGAGCACGTCAGCATAACCGCTAGGACGATGCAATGCGCATATTCCATATGTACCCTCCGGTCTGACGCTCATGGCGAGCAAAGAGTGTCTGCAAATTCCATCGCCAAGAAACAGAGGCAGTGTTCATTGGTGCTACACAAAAAGCGGTTGACCGTTCTACCGCGGCTAATTGTTGCTCTGGCTTGATCGAGGTTACCGACCCTCCCACGCAAGGTAGCGGCGTTAGCACGGCCGACCGACGGCCGCTACGCTGCGGCATTTCAGGAGCATCGCGGACGACTGCAGACTTGTCGTTGCCGAGTCGCCACGACCTAACAGCGCACCGGGGAACACCAGCTTTGGCCACCGGCACTGCAGGTGAACGGCTTTGGATATGTGCAAACGTTGTCCGAAATGTCTAGTTCAACGATGCAACGCCCCTTTACGAAGTAATGCGGATGAGGATCGCAAGGTGGGTGGCCGGCCGTGCCGCATCCGGGGCCGGCTGGATCTGGCATTGTAGAATCGGTCGCGACGAGTTCGCGCTGCACAACCGTTTTTCCATCTTCTGCCATGTATACGGCTAGCCTGGCCTCCCCGCCGAGCGGCTTATACGGCCAAGTGCAAGGGCTGTTGTCGACATGACCATGATGGCTATGGCTGGCGCATGCCGCCGTAAGCAGAAGCGTTGCGGTGAGTGTGATGATCTGCGAGCAGACGGTTCGCAATCGAGAAGAGCGGTACATTTAGCCTCCCTGGGGACTGTGAGAATGTAACTAAACGGAAAACCGAGATACTTTATGGTCGCATATCTGTCGTCCACCCCCTTTTCTAAACAAATAACCCAGAACCGCGGTGTAGTGCGGATTGCACCCCATAACGCGAACTGGAGAACGAGCGATCATCGCTAAAACGACAAGGACGCGCGAATGAACGCCAGCCTCCTCATAGCGATAGCAGACCCCGTCGGATCGATCGACTGGTACTGGAAGTGCGCGTCGAAAAGGTTGCGAACGCCGGCCGTAATCACACCGTACCGCCCTGGGAGGCGATAGTTGAGAAACAGATCAGTCACCCAAAAGCTTGACTGGCCATCGAAAAGTTCGAGATTGAATGAGGGATCCAGTCGATAGAACGTGCCTCGTTGGTTCACATACATTGGAGTTACAACGGCCGACAATCCGTTGTTAGCAAACAGACGGAGTGAGAGTGGAAAATACCAAGTCTCGACCGAAGTGAATCCGAGATCTGTCGAGGCGCCTGGGGGTCTCTCGTACTGCTGCCAGAGCGCTGTGGCGGTCAGCCCAACCCACCTCGCAGGTGCGTCGTAGATGTAGGCCAAACCATACCTTTCCTTCCAAGCGTCGTGGTCTATCGTGGCCCCATTGGCGAGCGGGCTACTGATGTTACGTTTCCCAAGCTCGAATCCGACAGTAAGGTTTCGATACAACCGCTGATCCAATGCGACGGCCGTCTTGCGAGAAGATGCGCCATTGTTATCGTCGTAGTATTGGTTGAACCCTGCGACCTGCGTCGGCTCTAAGCCTTCATCCGCATTGATACGGCGGCGCAGTACTCGGAAGGTCGCTGCACGGACGGTGGTTGTGTCAGTGGGAGTCCAGACTACTCCCAATTTGGGATTGACTTGTTGTGTGTCGCCAGAGCTGAGAGCGTTGAGGTGGTCGAAGCTCAGTCCTAGCTGTCCGGTCATGCGCAGAGCTGGGATCGGGATGTACGCATAACCGTAAGCATTGAACTGATACGGTTTGTCGGACGAAGGGGTGAAGAAGAACTCTTCGTTCGTGTCTCCCCAAAAGTAGCCGATGCCCGTAACAAACGTCGCGTAAGACGTCTTAAGAAGATTCTGCGCCTCGACTTTGTTAGTGTCGTTGCTGAGCTCGATGATCGGACCAAAACCTGCTATTTCTTTCGTATCGCGTCGGCTGGTATGAATGGCCGATACAAGAAGATCAGACGTTGATGAGAGTTGTTGCCTGACCCCAATCCGAGAAATATCGATCGTAGTCTTGTTTGTCGCGACCGAAGCCAGGGATGGGTCGAAACTGACGATGAGATCTCCAAACTGTTGTTCCGAACTGGTTACCTCCACTTGAATGCTGGTCTGCTCGGATATCTGAAGCTGAACGAACCCGTCGTACTGCGCTATCCTGTTGTCGTTGTTGTCCTTAAACCCGCCGGTGTCAAAACGAAACTGGCTCGCGCTGAATGCCAACGGCCCCGTAAGACCATTCACGATAACTTGCTCGCCATTCGTATTCTGGCTTCCAGCCACGCCGTACAGTTGAAGACTGAGGCCGTTGCGGAAGAAGAGGGGGTTGAACTCGTTCAGACCGACACTCGTTGGCCCGCTCGCACCAAAAAGGGTAAAGATGTCGTTTGCAATTTGTGGCTGAAGAGGAGGGCTTCCAAGCGGTTGACGCAACTGTGCTTGGAGCAACTCGCTCGATCTGGCGATCTCGCTTCTCGGAGTTGTCGCATAGACATCCGCTAGAAATCGGTGCGCAGAATAACTGCCTGGATCCTGGTCAAGAGACTTGGTTGCTTCTGATAGCCCGCTTTGATCAAAACCTAGGTTTTGATAGATACGCGCCACGCTGGCGGAGCGCGACGCCGCATCCTCATCCAACAACAACCTCGACCTGTAGACCGCCCTGTTGTTGTTCAGCTCGATCGACTTCTGCAAATCCTCCAGCGCCTCGACCGGCTGGTTCTGGGTCTGCTTCATAATCGCTTCGTAGAACCAAGGTGTGGGATCCTTGGGATCGAGTTGCTCCGCTAGTCCGAATTGGGTGGCAGCAAGCTTGTCGCGCTCCTTGGTGTCCTCCTCGTAATAGGTCTTGCCCATATAGCTGCGAATGAGGGAATTCGTCGGGTCGAGGGCCACCGCAATCTCGATCTGCTCCCGCCCGGCAGTCAAGTTGCCGCCGCGAATGATTGTCAGCCCCAGCCCCAAACGGGGAAGCGGATCGCTTGAGTCACGCGAAATGGCTGCTTCGAAGTCGGCCTGGGCCCTTTTGATGTCGATCGCCGCCAAGTGCACGAAGCCCAGAATCGCGTGCGCACGGCTGTCGTTGGAGTTGGCATTGACCGCCGCCTGTGCCGCGCGCTCGGCTGAACGGATCTTGCCTAGCGACATCATGAGCTCCGCGACGCGCGTTAGCGCAATGGAACTGCGGGGCTCTAGCTCGGCCGCCCGCTGTGAGCTCGCAAGCGCGTCCTCCAACTTAAAGCTCGCCTGTTGCGCATAGGACAGCGCGATCCACCCGCGAGGATTTACGGGGTCGAGCTGTGTGGCGTGATGGGCCACGGCCAACGCTCTTTGCTTGTCATTCTTGACCACACTGATTACAGAAAGCAATGCGTCGGCATCACTGCTGTCGGGAGCCAACTTCAGCGAGGCTTGGACGTCGGCTTGCGCCTCATCCACTCGCCCGACGCGCAAGCGCTGCTCCGCGCGCAGCATTAGGCAGGGGCTTCTCTCGTCCGGCGTGGGCTGCTCGCATTGCTGGTCTGGTCCCACGCCCGGATCGGGCGCGCTCAACGGCGGGTAGTACAGTGCCCACTGCACGGCATCAACCGGCTTAACCAGCACTTGGGTGGCGGGTGGCTCACGGGGGCCAACCGAAATGGTTTCGCCGCTGCTTAAGATGAACCGCTCCGCGTTGGACAGCAGTGCCTCTGCGCTGACTTTGCCTTCGAACACAGCGATCGAAGTCGCGCTGCAAGTCATGCTGACCAGGAACTCGGTACCTTCCACCGCCGCGTTGACGAACGGGGTACGGACCTTGAACTTGCGTGGGAAGCGAGTGATGAAGTAGCCGGCACCGCAGGCATCTCTGGGCGTGGTCTCGTCCTGGAAGAACTCGACCACTGTCTCGTCGCCGTCAATGCTGATGCTGACCGTGGAATTCTGGTCGAGCCGGACGAATTTCTCGGGGAGGATGACAAGCGCGGCACGGCTGCGCGGGCCAGCATGCACCGCGTCTCCCTGGCACACGGGCGTGTCCAGGCGCGTGACTGTGGCCCAGTCCTGCTGCCCCGCTTTGCGCATTTCGACGACCCCTTGCATTGACACGATCCGGGCCACGATCGGCGTGCATGCGGGAGGGACGTCGGCGGCTAACGCCCGCGTGGGCGTTGCACACAGCACCAGCGCGGGAACGAGGCACCCCACCAGAAGGTGCGAACCATTCGCGACGCCCGAGCTGAACATCCTTAACCTCCTCCCCGACGGCCCCTCAACTTAATCTAAGGTCCGCATCAAGGTTAAGCATGACGACCGAATGCCGCTCTTATATAAAACCCTTTTTGGCTTGTATGCAAGTCGCCTTTCGTCATATGAGTACTAGGCACCCCCCTCTAGGCCGCCTGTCGGATCGCACCGCCTCCCCACGAGGGGTTAGTGGCCAGCCAGCGGATGTAGAAGTTCGTCGGTCCGTCGTCGGGATAGTGGTCTTGTATGGCGCGAAAGCGTTCCAGGGCGGCCTCGCGACGTCCCCCGCGCAAGGCGTCCAGGGCGAGTGCGAACTCCAGGCAAAGCTGCATGACGTAGGCGCTGGCGCTATCGCGCTCGTTCACGATTTCGAATACGTGTGTAGGCAGGTTTTTCCCACGCAGCTGAAACACCCCCAGGTCTCGCACCAGCAACGCGTCGAGCCCGCGGATGACCGGCTCGGCTGCGAGGATGCGCGTGCCCAACTGCTTGTTCAGCTCTTGAAGGCGAACTGAAGTGACTACGGTATCCCCGACCGGGCGGAATTCGAAGTGGTTGACTGCGCCCATCGGGCTGGTGGCCACCTCGCCGCCCGAGAGCCCGATGCGGGTGGGAAGCCGGAGCGTCGGGGAGGCCGCATTGAAGCGGTCGACAGCCGACATCAGCTCCAGGGCGGCCCCGGTGGCTTTGAGATGCAGGCTGTTCTCGGTATCGCGTCCAGTCCACAGGGCTAAGACCGCGTCGCCGATCAAGTCGACGACAGCCCCTTCCTTCTCGGTGATGGGCGGGAAGACGGCCTCGAAGTACCGATTCAGGAACCGCGCCAGCTGGGTCGGGGGCATGCCCTCGGCCAGTGTAGTGAACCGCTCCGCATCGGTGGCGAGGCACACTCCATACACCGGCTCGTTCACCGTGTCCAGCCGCGCCCGGTTCTCAAGCAGGCCTTCGATGACTGGGTCCGGAACGAATTTGCCGAACAGTCGGCGCAGCTCGTCGCGTTTACGCCGCATGTCGCGATAATGGTAGGCGACCGCATACAAGATCCCGGCAGGCGCCTGCCAGGAAAGGGGAATCAGCAACGGCAACCAGACGGTGGCGACCCGGAACAGGAGCAGAGCCAACCCGAGATACGCAGCGCACAGCGCGAATCCGCTGACAAGTCCGCGCGCCGGTGGTGGGACCAGCAGCAACAACGCCAGGGCCAGCCCGAAACAAGCGGTCACCAGCATTCGCCCCGCAAGCGGCAGAAGGTTCAGGCTGCTGCCCGAAGCCAGGTTCGTGAGCGCGGTTGCCAGGATCTCGCTGCCGCTGAGTTTCACTCCTTCGGTGGTCGTGTAGACAGTCGGATAGTGATCGTCGCGTTGGGCCGGCGTGAAGTCCACGTAGCCGACAATCACGGTTTTGCCGCTCACTTCGCGGGCCAGCTGCTCGGCGCCGGCGGCTCCCGGCTTCAGGACGTCCGCATAGCTCACGCTTCGGAACGTTCCCGGAGGGCCGTAAAAGGTGAGATAGCGAACCGGTTCGCCCGCATACAGATCGACCAAAGCCCGCAGCGCGACCCGATGCTGCGCAGGCAATTCCGCGCTGTCACCACTGTTCAAAGCGTCGCGCATCGTTTGCACCAGAACCGGCTGCGATCGAACCAGATGCCGAATCAGTAGAGAAGTGGCTTGGAGTGGCCGGCGCTGTTGCAGCGCCTCGGCCGTCCGCGGCAGCAATTCGGCATCTTCGGGCCTGGCTTTCGCGATCAGACGAACGAGGTCCGCATGCACCTCCGCGTGCGAGCGGTGCAGCAGCAGAGCGGGCATACTCGACATCGGTCCGTCTTCCTGACTGAAGACGGCGAACCCGTTAACCCTGCCGGCCATCCCATACGCGAGGCGCAGGGGCGCCGCACCGAGCGCGGACGACTCGATCAGGGCGCTGATCTGCGCGGGCCGCTCGACGCTATCGGTTTGCTCGTGGGACGTTCGGCGCAGTGGTTTGCCCTCGACCGGATCGAGCCATTGCGCGATCAGCACGTTTCCGGCGGATTCCATGGCTTCGGCCAGACTCCGATCCTGGTCCTCAGCGAGGCGTTCGCCCTTATCCGATCCGCTCGGCAGCAATGGGCGGAAGGAAATATCGAGTGCGATCACACGCGCCCCGGCCTGCGCCAATGCGTGTACAGCCAAGGCATGCACGCAGCGAGGCCAGCGCATCACGAGGTGTGGTGGAGGCAGCCTCTCATAGGAGGTGGCCGGCGCTTCATCGACTTTGAGATTCACGCAGCGGTCCCGCGCGATCGGATCGCGGGCCAAGGCGATCCGCTCTGACGATTGCTGGTCGATAGTGACCAGCACGATGTCATCGGAAGGTGGTCTGGCGCCGCGCAGCTTGAACAGGAGCCAGAGATCGAAGCTCTCCTGGAGCGGCCAAAGGGCGGGCAGCACGGTGAGCACCGATCCGAGGACCGCCAGCACCAGGCCGGCGATAGCGCCGTGCCGCCAGGTCAGCCAAGGCACCCCTAGAAGTGCGCGCGGGTTCATGGCGGCTGTAGTGCGGCGTTGAGCCGCGCGATCAGGGGCGGGTTAATGCGGACGGGTCTGATCGTCGAGCAGATGCTGCGCGATCAGCCGCCTGACGTGTTAGGCGAATGGAGGGTTTTCGAGGTACGTGGGTTTATCCCGCGCGGGGGACGAGGACAAGGGGCGGGCCGCGGTCTTCCGGCGGCCACAGCTGCTGCGCGGGGA
>JACXTT010010695.1_pt1 | contig 12344 bp, 8 predicted proteins | sample 9270951 | NCBI WGS metagenome assembly JACXTT01 (sample SAMN15532306, study PRJNA645909) | rock metagenome | isolation source: weathered quartz diorite | place: Puerto Rico | collected 2017-06-21 | reverse complement strand
CCGCGCGTCACCGAAGTGCCGGACGGCCACACGGCGCTGCGCTGCTTCCAGGATTCGTTCACGCCCACCGTCAACGTCGCCATCATCGACCTGGCGCTACCGGGCATGGACGGCCTCGAGCTGATCCGCACCCTGGCCGCCATGCACTGCCGCGCCCGCCTGATCGTGGTCGGCAACCAGCCCGCCAACCTGATGTTCGCCGTCGAGACCATGGCCCAGGCCTACGGTTTCGATTTGCTGGGCACGCTCACCACCCCGGTGTCCGGCCAGCGTTTGCGGGAGTTGCTCGACAACTACGCCTTGCCGCAAGCATCGCACGAGACCGAAGTAGCGGCCAGTGGACCGACCTTCACCTTTTCCGAAGTGGGCATCGGCCTGCAGGCGCGCCAGTTCGAACCCTTCTTTCAACCGAAAATCGAGCTGGAGACGGGCCAGGTCAAGGGCCTCGAAACCTTCGCCCGCTGGCGCCACCCCGAGCACGGCGTGCTGGGCCCCGGCTCCTTCATCGACGCCCTGGAACAGCATAACCGCATCGATTTCCTCGACTGGAGCATGATCGAAAAGTCGGTGGAGCGCTGCCGCGCCTTCCACGACATGGGCGTGCCGATCGCCATCTCCATCAACCTGGCGCCGGAAACCCTGGCCCACCCCCAGTTCATGCAGCAGATCGCCGCCTGCGTCGGCCGTCACCGCCTGCTGCCCGATTACATCACCTTCGAGATTCCCGAATCGTCGGTGCTGACGACGGACGCCGGCTTTGTCGAGCGGCTGGTGCGCATGCGCATGGCGGGCTTCGGGCTGGCGATCGACGATTACGGCACCGGGCGTTCCAACTTGCAACTGCTGGCGCGGATTCCTTTTTCTGAACTCAAGATCGACCGCAGTTTTGTCGACGGGGCCTCCAAAAAGCGGGCGCTGGGGGTGGTGTTGCAGTCGTGTCTGGGGCTGGCGCGTAGCCTGGATCGCAATTCAGTCGCGGTAGGCGTGGAGACCAAGCAGGATTGGGATTTCTTGCAGGGGCTGGGCTGCACTTACGCGCAGGGATACTATATTGCCAGTCCGATGGAAGCTGCCGCCTTTCCCGGTTGGCTGGAAGATTGGCAGCAATTCTTTTAGCAGGCGTCTGCAGCATCGGGGACTGGCACTCGTTGCCTGTCCCCATTGGGTGTTCAGGCGGATCGGTAACAGCATAGTTTGTTTCAATGCGAAAAATGGGGACAGGCATCTTCGCTGCGCTCGTGCCAGTCCCCGATGCTAATACTCCCTGCGGTCAGGTTTGATTTCTTGAAGTATGGTGGTAGCGATCTCTTCGATCGACTTGGTGGTCGACGACAACCACCGTATCCCCTCGCGCTTCATCATCAACTCCGCCTCGTTCACCTCATACCGGCAATTCTCGATCGACGCATACTTGCTGCCGGCGCGGCGTTCGTGGCGGATCTCGGACAAGCGCTCCGGCGTGATCGACAGGCCGAAAATCTTGTGGCGGAACGGCGGCAGGTTCGACGGCAGCTTGCCCCGTTCGAAGTCGTCCGGGATCAGCGGATAGTTGGCCGCCTTGATGCCGTATTGCATGGCGAGATACAAGCTGGTCGGCGTCTTGCCGGAACGCGATACGCCCACCAGGATGACGTCGGCCTGCGCCAGATTCTTGTGCGACTGGCCATCGTCGTGGGCCAGCGAGAAATTGATCGCCTCGATGCGGTTTTTATAGGCCTCGCTGTCGACCACGTTATGGGACCGGCCGATGGTGTGGGTGGACATCACGCCCAGCTCCTGCTCCAGCGGCGCGACGAAGGTGGAAATCAGGTCCATGTGCATGCCATTCGCCGTGCGGATGACTTTCGACAGGTCGGGTTTCACCAGTGTGGAGAAAATAATGGGTTTCTGCTGGTCCAGCGCAAACGTCTCGTTGATCTTGCGGACGGCGTCGTGCGCCTTGTCGATGGTGTCGATGAAAGGCATGCGCACCTGGCGAAAGCGCATCTCGAACTGGCTCAGCACGGCGTGGCCGAAGGTTTCTGCGGTGATGCCGGTACCGTCGGACACGAAAAACACCGTGTTCGGCGAGGGCGGCATGGCGGGGCGCGTTTCTGTGGTCATAGGCGAATCGGTCTTCGAGAGTAGATGCTAAAAGTTGTAACGACACATGCAACATTGTGGACTGTAAATTGCGGGCGGACGCTGTAGAATGCTCGGCAACGGTTTTAATTGTGCGGATTGATTGTGCTTTACCCGGGCCAAAATAACAAGAAAACACCCCGGCGGCTGCGCACGCGTGAAGATTTCTATCTCAAGTAAGGGTGTTTTACCATGACCAACGCAGCAATGAATGACCAGGGCCAGGCGACCTACGTCGCCTCGTTCGAGAACTTGCGCATGACCGATGTCGAATCGGTCGGCGGCAAGAACGCCTCGCTCGGCGAAATGATCAGCCAGCTCGCCAACGCCGGCGTGCGCGTGCCGGGCGGCTTCGCCACCACGGCGCAAGCCTTCCGCGACTTCCTCGATCACGCCATCGACGGCGAAGGTGGGACAATCCCGTCCCTGGGCGACCGCATCGCTTCACGCCTGGAAGGCCTTGACATCGACGACGTCCGCTCGCTGGCCGCAGCCGGCGCCGAGATCCGCAAGTGGATCGTCGAAACCCCGTTTCAGCCGCGCCTGCAAGCGGAAATCGAGCAGTTCTACGACCGCCTGGTGGCCGACTCGACGACCGAAATGTCGTTCGCCGTGCGCTCTTCGGCCACCGCCGAAGACTTGCCGGACGCTTCCTTCGCCGGCCAGCAAGAGTCTTTCCTGAACGTGGTCGGCATCGACAACGTGCTGGAAGCGATGAAGCACGTGTTCGCCTCCCTGTACAACGACCGCGCGATTTCCTACCGCGTGCATAAAGGTTTTACCCACGCCGAAGTGGCCTTGTCGGCCGGCGTGCAGCGCATGGTGCGTTCCGACCTGGGCGCCGCCGGCGTCATGTTCACCATCGACACCGAGTCCGGTTTCAAGGATGTCGTCTTCGTCACCTCCAGCTACGGCCTGGGCGAGACGGTGGTGCAGGGCGCGGTCAACCCCGACGAATTCTATGTCCACAAGCCGATGCTCAAGCAGGGCTTCAAGCCTGTCATCCGCCGCAACATCGGCTCCAAGCTGATCAAGATGGAATTCACCGCCGAAGCGAAAGCCGGCAAATCGGTGAAAACCGTCGACGTGCCGATCGAGATGCGCAACCGTTATTCGCTGACCGACGAAGAAGTGGTGGAACTGGCCAAGTACGCCGTCATCATCGAGGACCACTACCAGCGTCCGATGGACATCGAGTGGGGCAAGGACGGCCGCGACGGCAAGCTGTACATCCTGCAAGCGCGTCCGGAAACCGTCAAGTCGCAGCAAAAGTCCACCGACGCCCAGCAGCGTTTCAAACTGAAAGGCAGCGGCACCGTATTGACCAGCGGCCGCGCCATCGGCCAGAAGATCGGCGCCGGCCCGGTGCGCGTGATTTCCGATCCGTCGGAAATGGAGCGCGTGCAGCCGGGCGACGTGCTGGTCGCCGACATGACCGACCCCAACTGGGAACCGGTGATGAAGCGCGCCTCGGCCATCGTCACCAACCGCGGTGGCCGTACCTGCCATGCGGCGATCATCGCCCGTGAACTGGGCGTGCCGGCCGTGGTCGGCTGCGGCGACGCCACCGATGTGCTCAAAGACGGCACCATCGTCACCGTATCCTGCGCCGAAGGCGACGAAGGCCGCATCTACGACGGCCTGATCGAAACGGAAGTGTCGGAAGTGGCACGCGGAGAATTGCCTGAGATCCCGGTGAAGATCACCATGAACATCGGCAACCCGCAGCTGGCCTTCGACTTCCAGTCGATTCCGAACAAGGGCGTGGGCCTGGCCCGTCTCGAGTTCATCATCAACAACAACATCGGCGTGCACCCGAAGGCGATTCTCGAGTATCCGAACATCGATGCCGATCTGAAGAAGGCGGTGGAATCGGTCGCCCGCGGCCACGCTTCGCCACGCGCTTTCTACGTCGACAAGCTGGCCGAAGGCATCGCCACAATCGGCGCCGCATTCTGGCCGAAGCCGGTCATCGTGCGCCTGTCCGATTTCAAGTCGAACGAGTACAAGAAACTCATCGGCGGTTCGCGCTACGAGCCGGACGAAGAAAACCCGATGCTGGGCTTCCGCGGCGCCGCCCGCTACCTGGCGGCCGACTTCGCCGGCGCTTTCGAGATGGAATGCGCCGCCATGAAGCGCGTGCGCAACGAGATGGGCCTGACCAACGTCGAAATCATGGTGCCCTTCGTGCGCACTCTGGGCCAGGCCAAGAAGGTCATCGACCTGCTGGCGGCCAACGGCCTCGAGCGCGGCAAGGACGGCCTGCGCATCGTCATGATGTGCGAAGTGCCGTCGAACGCCATCCTGGCCGATGAATTCCTCGAGTACTTCGACGGCTTCTCGATCGGCTCGAACGACCTGACCCAGCTGACCCTGGGTCTGGATCGCGACTCCGGCATCGCCCTGCTGGCCGCCGACTTCGACGAGCGCGACCCGGCCGTGCAAGCCATGCTGTCGCGCGCCATCCAGGCTTGCCGCAAGGCCGGCAAGTATGTCGGCATCTGCGGCCAGGGACCATCGGACCACCCGGATTTCGCGGCCTGGCTGATGGCCGAGGGCATCGAGTCGATGTCCTTGAATCCCGATTCGGTGATCGATACCTGGACCAAGCTGGCGGCGGTGAAGGCGGCGGAAACGAAGTAATTCGAATTCGCTGAATGTGCAAAGGTGGCTCCCGCGAGGGGGCCATTTTTTTTTGTCCGGATATTTGCTTCGGCCTGGACCGGCGATGCTCGCGCTGAAGCGACTTTGCAGGCATAAATTTGTTTGAGGTTTTGACAATGTTTGTCGTACACTTGCCATGGTTACCAACGCGCTGCCTTCGCCCGCGCGTCTCCTATCGAATCGAGGAAGAAACCAATGAAGTTTGCAGCGCACGCAGTGCTCGGTCTGTCTCTGGCCTTTGCTTCACCCGCATTTGCGGCGACGGCGCCCGTTCCGCGGCCCGCCGCCGCCGATCCCGCGCACGTCAAGGCGGTGCAGGATCTGCTGGGCGCGATGCGGGTCGAAAAGACCCTGAAAAGCGTGGCCGGCCGCAGCCGCTATCCGACCGAGGCGCAGCGAACGGCGGCCTACGCCAAGATCGACAAGACCGCGCCCGCCGAGATTTACCAGCGCCTGGCGCCGCCGATGGCACAGGTCATTTCGACCGATACCGCACTTGAAATGACGCGCTTCTATAACACGCCGTATGGCAGGCAGGTCATCGATAAAAAATACAATAGCCGGCCGCAATTCGTCATGGCCGGCATGGCGGAGGCGGTGCCGACTGAAGAAAAAAGGGAACGCAAGCGTCCCGCCTATGTCCGCGCAAGCAAGGAGCTGGCTGATGCCGATCCAGTATTGCAGCATGAAGCCTTCAAATTGCTGCAGGCGATCGATCGCGAAAAACGCTGAAACGCATTAGCGTATATAGCTGACAGCCGCCATTGAACTATTCTTTGCCAATGAAAGGTCCATGAAATGCACCTTCTCTCCATCTGCCGCAGTGTAGTCGCGTATGCACTGATCGCAGCAAGCACGCAATCACGGCCCGCGTCTCGCAGCAAATGATTGACTCCCGCCCAAAATGGTCTAGACTAATCGCATTGGAATGTTTGACAGAATAGCCATCAAAAAATCACTGTATGCAATGCGAACCCTCGTTGCCCTTGCCGGGCAGCGGGGGTTTTTTGTTGGAGAAAAGGTGGAAAACGAGGTGTTGACGAGGAGGAGGGCGCGATGAGCGACTGGATGGGCTGGCTGGTGGCGGCCGGGGTGCTGGTGGTGCTGGAACTGTTTTCCGGCACCTTTTACTTGTTGATGATCGCCGTCGGCTTGACGGCCGGGGCGCTGGCGGCGCTGGCGGGCTTGGGCAGCGCGGCGCAGATGGTGGCGGCGGCGGTGGTCGGCGTGGTGGCGACCACCTTGCTGCACCGCAGCCGCTTCGGCCACTTGAAACGGGGCAATGCGGCGCGCGATCCGAATGTGAATATCGACATCGGTCAGCGGGTGGAAGTGGACCGCTGGCAGGATGGGCATGCGCGCGTGAAATACCGGGGCGCCTTGTGGGATGTGGAGCTGGGGCCGGGTGCACAGGCTCAGCCGGGCGTATTCCGGATCGTGGAAGTGCAGGGAAGCCGTCTTATCGTGAGTGGCGCCTGACATCGCGTCTGAAATAAAATAACAAAAAGGTCAATAAAATGGAATTTTCTGTCAGTACCGTCGCCTTCGTCATTTTCATAATCGCCCTGGTGTTCGTTTTCAAAACTATCAACGTGGTGCCGCAGCAGCATGCCTGGGTGGTCGAGCGGCTCGGCAAGTACCACGCGACCCTGGCGCCGGGTTTGAATATCGTGGTGCCCTTCATTGACCGCATCGCCTATAAACACATCCTGAAAGAAATCCCGCTCGACGTGCCGCCGCAGGTGTGCATCACGCGCGACAATACGCAACTGCAGGTCGACGGCATCCTGTATTTCCAGATCACCGATCCGATGCGCGCGTCCTACGGCTCGTCGAACTACATTTCCGCCATCACCCAGCTGGCCCAAACCACCTTGCGGTCGGTGATCGGCAAGATGGAGCTGGATAAAACCTTCGAGGAGCGCGACCACATCAACACCACCATCGTCAACGCCATCGACGAGTCGGCCGCCAACTGGGGCGTTAAAGTGCTGCGCTACGAGATCAAGGATTTGACGCCGCCCAAGGAAATTCTGCACGCCATGCAGGCGCAGATCACCGCGGAGCGCGAAAAGCGTGCCCTGATCGCCGCTTCGGAAGGGCGCAAGCAGGAGCAGATCAATATCGCCGACGGCGAGCGGGCGGCGGCGATCGCCCGTTCCGAAGGCGAGAAGCAGGCGTCGATCAACCGCGCGCAGGGCCAGGCGGCGGTGATCGTGGCGCTGGCCGAAGCGTCCGCCACGGCGCTGCGCGAAGTGGGCGATGCGATCCACGCGCCGGGTGGGCGCGATGCGGTCGATTTGCGGGTGGCCGAGAAATATGTCGACGCCTTCGCCAACCTGGCCAAGACCAACAACTCCATCATCATCCCGTCCAACCTGGGCGAGATGAGCGGCATGATCGCCAGCGCCATGCAGATCGTCAAAGCGCAAAAATAGCAAACGGCCGCAGCGTTAAGACCGCCCTCAGAATCGTCCGGTATAAAGTGAGCACAACAAGGTAATCACAAAAACCACGAGGGGATGACGATGAAACACTGGGTGCGCGCCAACAAGGGTTTTCTGGCATTTTTAGTGCTGTTCGGCGTGTTCCGCACGGCGGTGGCGGACTGGAATCCGATTCCGTCCGGTTCGATGCGGCCCAACCTGCTCGAAGGCGATGTGGTGTTCGTCAACCGCCTCGCCTACGACCTCAAGCTGCCGCTGACCAACCGCATGCTGGTCCACCTGGGCGAGCCGCAGCGGGGCGACGTCGTCACCTTCTACTCGCCGACGGACGGCACCCACCTGATCAAGCGTTTGGTGGCGCTGCCGGGCGACGTCGTCGAAATGCGCGACGAACACCTGATCGTCAACGGCGTGCCGGCCGCGTATGCCGAGCAGGGCGTCAGCCGCGAACGCATGCCGGGCGGCGCCGAGGTCGATGCGGTACAGCTGCGCGAAAGCAGCGGCGGCAGCGTCCACCGCATCCAGGTCCTGCCGCAGATCGCCGCGCGCCGCGATTTTGCGCCGGTGACGATTCCGCCCGACCAGTTCATGATGTTGGGCGACAACCGCGACAACAGCGCCGACTCGAGATATATCGGCCTGGTGCCGAGAAATCTGCTGATCGGGCGGGCGGAACGGATCCTGGTGTCGGCCGACATGCTCGGCAACTGGCATCCGAGAACGGAGCGTTTCGGCGCTTCGCTGGCGCGGTGAACGGGTCTCAAACGAATAAAAGCGGTCCTTGGACCGCTTTTTTTGCGCCTCGGACTGCGAGCTTGGCAATCCTTTATCAGCCTTGCGAACGGCGGCGGGCAACGGTCATGCCAGCCATGGCCAGCGCCAGCAGCAGGAGGGTGGCTGGTTCCGGCACGCGGCCGGTGGCGCCGACGGTCACCGCGATGTCGTTAAGCGCCGAGTCCAGAAACAAAACATCGCTGAAGCTGAAATCCGGGCTGCCGGCGATCAGTGAATTGAAATCGAAGTGCGCCAGGATGCCGCTGCCGCTGACCCCGGCGACGCTGGAGATCAGCGTGTCGAAGGCAAATGAGATCTGGCCGGCGCCGTTGTCGATGGTGCCGGCGTCGAAGAAGGTGCTGCCGCCTTGCATCAGGAATGCGCCTTCCGTTCCGCCCACTGCTTGCACTTTGGTCGGATCGAAATTCAGCGAGAATTGATAGGTATAAAGGTCAGCGATGTCGGCGATCAGGATGTCGACTCCCACGTGGCTGCCGGCAGCGACGCTGCCGGGGGTGACCACGGCGGACAGCACCGGGGCGGCAAAGGCCGATTGCAGCGACATTGCGCCCATCAGCATGGCGGCGCCCAGGACGCGTTTGATATTGTTCAACTTCATGGTGTTTCCTTTTCAGATGGTATGAATTCCGGTGGCGTCCGCACGGCCGTGGCCAGGCGGACGCGATATTGCATTACTTGCAGACCGCGCCGCTTGGCTGCGCCTTGGAGACAATCGCCAGGTCGCGGGCGTCGACGATGCCGTCGTGATTGACGTCGGCACCGGCGTTGTAGCCTGCCTGGCCGGTTCGCTTGCCCATCGCTGCCTTGACCGCGTTCAGGTCGACGCAGTCGACGACACCGTCGCCGTTGGCGTCGCCAATGGCGCGCAGCATGAAGTTCGAACGAGACACGTCGAAGAACACGTTGCCGAGCGCTTCGATTTTCAGGCGCGCCGTGGTGCTGGCGGTGGCCGGCATGACGACGCTGGCGCTGCCCGTGTTCGGCGTGCTGGCGGCCAGCACGGTGCCGAAGGTGGCGCCGCCGTCAAGCGACAGGCTGATCTTCACGTTGGCGGTGTTGACCGGCGCGACGTTGGTGTTGGCCACATCCCAGGTGATGGTCTGTGTCGAGCCGACGTCGTAGGACACCGGCGTCGCGGCCGAGGTCACGCGGAACGGACCTGCCGCTGGCGCCAGCACCAGCTGCACGGTGGCGTTGCCGATGCCACCCTTGCCGTCGCGTGCCGTCAGGCGGAAGTTCAGCGATGCCGGGTTGCTGTTGACGTTGATGGTGCCGACGTAGGCGGCGGTCGGCAAGTACTCCGAGAAGCAATTGATCTGGTCGGCGGTCGGCGTCGGCGATGCGGTCGGGCAGGCACCGGTGGCGGCATTGGTGTTGTTCGCCAAAATCTGCGCCATGTCCGGGAACACCCGGGTCGGATCGGTGGACACCTTGTTTTCGCCGGGCGAGCCGTAGGTGATGGTATCGGCGGCGCTGACCACGGCGCGGGTGCCGAACTGGCGGAACAAGGGACCGTTCAGCTTCGTGTTGGAGATCAGGCCGGTGCCGTTGGCAGTGCCGGTGGCGCCACGGTCGTTCTGCTCCCACATATAGGTGATGGTGTTGGCCGCATCGACGTCGGTGGCGCTGCCGGTCAGGGCGAACGGCGTGCGTACAGGGATGGTGTAGCTCGGCGCCGGCACGATGACCACGGGCGCTGTGTTACCGGTGTCGGAACCGGCGCCCCGTTTATGGGTCAGGCCACCCTGGGTGATCTCGCCGACGTAGCCGGTGACACCCGGGGTGAGGTTGACCATGGACAATTGCGCGACATCGGTGCCGGCCAGGGCGCCGGTGAAGGTGAGAGTGAACGCGGTATCGCCGACGGTGGAGGCGGTGACAGTGCCGCCGGTCAGCGCCTCCACTGCGGCCTTGAGGCCGGCAACAGTGTAGTTGCTGCCGCGGATGATAGGGACCGAAGTATTGCCGTTATATTGCAGTTGGAATTGCTGGCCGTTGGCGTTGAAATTGCTCAGTACGCCCATCTGCACTTCGTTGACGTTGGTTTCCGCGCCCGACGTGTAGGTGGTAATTTCATCGAAGCTGCGCTGCGACCAGTATGGATCGCTGTGCGTTTGCAGGTCGTCGGTGCCGCAGATGCCGGCGTAGGCCATGATCGACGAGCCGCTGCCTGGCTCCACCGATGTGCCGGCGTTACGGTTGCTGGTAGAGCAATTGGCCTGGGTGCCGTTGAAGGTGTGGTTGCCGGCGAACTGGTGGCCCATTTCGTGCGCAACGTAATCGACTGCGTAGAAGTCGCCGACCGGGGTCGGGATGCCGGTGCAACCCTGGGCTTTCGAGGCGCCGCCAACCACGCCGAGCGAGGCAATGCCGCCGCCGTTGACGCCGAGGGCGATGTGGCCGATGTCGTAATTGCTTGCGCCGGCCAGCAGGCCGACCACGATGCGGTTGCGCGAAAGAGTTCCGCTGCCGCAGGTCGCTACCTGCGCCGCTGTGAAGCAGGCGCTGCCGCCGCACGGACCATTGGTGCCGGTAATGTCGGCGGTAGTATTCAGGTTCAGCTTGTCGGTGGCGTTGATCAGCACCAGCTTGATCGAGGTCTCGTCTTCGTAGATCTGGCTGACGCGGTTCATCAGCGCCACCTTGGCGGCCGTGACATTGGCCGCGCCACCGAAATAAGTGGCGTAGGTGGAATCGGTGACCAGTGCCACGCGATAGGTTTTCAGGGTGATGCCGGCTACCGCAGCGGCGTTGGCGCTATCGGCGACCACCTGGAAGGAGCTGGTGGTGTCGTTGACACCGTCGCGGGCCGCCACTTCATAGGTACCGGTATTGCCGGTCGGATCGGCTGGGAAGGTGATGGCGATCACGCCTTCCTCGTTGGCGCTGGCGACAAAACTCTGGGTCGGCGCGCTGTCGCCTTCGCTGCGGACGGTGACGGTGACCGAGCTGTTCGGTTCAAAACCGGCGCCGCGCACTTCGACGGTGTCGGCGGCGTGATAGATGCTGCGGTCGAGCATCAGCTGCGGCGTGTCGATGCTTCCTTCGCGGAATGCGCCCTGGATGTTCTCGGCATCGCGCGTAAAGTAGGTGGCATGTACGCTGTCGCTGGTGGTGTTGAGCGGATCGACATACCAGTTGCCCTTGGCCGAACGCACCGAGGCGTGCAGGCCCAGCGGCGAAATGTCCATGCGCAGCGTGGCCGTCGCATCGTCCACCCCGCGGCCGGCGTAGGTTTTGATTTCCGGGTGCTTGGCGGCCAGGCCGTCTTCCATCACCGGCGATTCGACCAGGCGGAAGCGCTGATAGCCGCCGTCCGGGAACGGCAGCGAGACGATGAAGCCCGATTCGCTCTTCTTGACGGAGCGCTCGTGCGGGGCGCCGGCCACCAGGCGCGCCATGCTGCGCTTGTCGAGGGCGACGGCGCGGTACTTGCGCGCCTTGACGCCGCGGCTGATGCTCTTGCCGTTGATGACGATATTGTCAGCACCGACCAGGCTTTTGGCGTGGGCGGTGGTGAGGTCTTGCCAGTTCTGGCCGGTGGCCTGGGTGGCGGCGCGTTCGGCTTGTGCTGCATTGGCAAATGCGCCGGAGCTGCAAACGGCTGCAACCAGCAGGCTGATCGCTGTTGAACGAGGAGTGAGTGTCATGACGTACCTTTGCGTTTCCGTTGAAGAAAAAATATTCTTTTTTTAATGCGACGAGCAGTGCGGACGAGATACAGGCGAGCGAAATACACCGGCTGGACGGGCCAGCAAGATTTTTGGTAAACAGCGACAGGGGACGGCGATACAGCAGAGCAGCTATACGAAACACACGGGCAAGGTCATGCAGCAACCACACCTGTGCAGACGGCATACCAGCCGCGCCAGCTTCCGCAGTTGTTTGGGCGGAAATATCTAACGGGCTAAACCGTTTCTGAATTGATATTTATCAGATGGAATTTAGTATTGCTGATAATTTACTGCCTTACAAGTTTATTATTTTTATTGCATTTGTTGTTTTTGTGCCGACATGGGGCTTTGCAAAACGCCAGCTTTCAGGCAGGCACTGTCGCACGGAAATAAGCCCGTTCAGGTAAAATTCGTCCTTACGCCACGTGGATGGTGCGACTTTGTATAGGCAAGTGATGCAGCGTTTGTTAACCGTAATACTGGCGTTCCTGGGCATGGTGGGCGCGCTTGCCATCGACACGTATCTGCCGTCGATTCCCGCGATCGGCCGCGAGTTTGAGGTGGGCCCGGTCGCCGTCCAGCAAACCCTGAGCATCTTCCTGTTCTGCTTCGCCTTCATGATGCTGTTCTACGGCACCTTGTC
>JACXTT010010694.1_pt1 | contig 12344 bp, 11 predicted proteins | sample 9270951 | NCBI WGS metagenome assembly JACXTT01 (sample SAMN15532306, study PRJNA645909) | rock metagenome | isolation source: weathered quartz diorite | place: Puerto Rico | collected 2017-06-21 | reverse complement strand
GTCCCCCCCGGACGTGAACTTCAGGGGCAAAATCTGCCATAATCCCTGGAAAAATGCCATATCCTGCGGGTCAGCAGATCTTGACCTTTAGCTCTCCTGAGAGGGTCGTCACCAGCCGGCTACCACGAAAAACGCCGGACGGCAAGAAAACACCCATTCCCCGGATGAGCCAAAATTCTTCGCGCCGCGCGAAGAAATTGAAGGAACAGTAGTACGAATCAGAAAGACAGGTCGTCTCCCATCCCTCTTCTATTTTTTCGTGCTTTCCTTCTTTCGTGTTTTCGTGATTCGCATTTTTTGTCTCAACTTCTCCGCAGGTTGCAGAGAAGTTGAGAAGGCACAGAATAATCGTAATCGTACTCTTTCTCTCTCTCGTGCCCGCCAATGTCTAAGCCACGCCATTAGAGCTTGATCTGATCGCTCGTCCGCTCTTCCCGGGTTGTTCCCTTGACGGCGTACACTTCCTTGTCGCGCACGGGGCGCATGATGAGAGCGCCGGCGCCGATGATGCACGAGTTGCCGATGGTGATGCTGTCGCGGATCGTCGAGTTGACGCCGATGAAGTTGTACGAGCCGACCCGGCAATGGCCGGAGATGACGACGTGGGAGGTGATGAAGCAGTGGTCGGCGATCTTGACATGGTGTCCGATATGGTTGCCGCTCCAGATGATGTTGTTGTTGCCGATGGTCACGAACGGTTGAATGGTGTTGTCCTCGAAAATGAAGCAGTTGTCGCCGATCTGGAGGTCGGGCCAGCGGGTACACTTGGAGCAGATGTAGGAGATCAACTCGTAGCCCTTGCCGCGGGCTTCGTCGCAGATGGCGGCGCGGACGGTGTTCAGTTTCAAGTAGCCGACGGCGACGTACATCTTGAAGTCGCTGGGTGGATGCGTTTCGGTCAGCGTCTCGAAGGGGACGACGGGCAGACCGTGAAACTCCGCCTGTTCGATTCGGCTCTGGTGGGCCGTGAACGCGACGACTTCATGCGGGCTATCGTGGGTGAGGTAGAAGTGGACGACTTCCGCCAGGCTGCCGGTGCCGAAGATGACGACCTTGCTCATGCCGCTGCCTCCTTGGCGAGAGCGCTGAAAGGGACGACGTAAAAGTTCGGGTACTTGGCCAGAAGCTCCGCGGGGGTCTGCGACAGCAAGCCGGCGTCGGCGACATACGTCGAGTAGGTGTAGCATTTTTCCTGGGCGGCCCATTTCCTCTTGAAGCGATAGACGCCGGTCTGGCTCTCCCAGGTCGCGCCCCAGTTCCAGCGCGTGTAGCCCTGTTCTGCCGCGTCGCCGACCGCTTGGGCGATGACGAGAGGCAACGCCTGCACCTCGCGAAACGATTCCTCGAGCGCCGGTGTGAAATACTCCACCGTTCGGCCATAATAGAACACGAGCAACCCGGCGATCATCTGGCCGGCCCGCTCGGCGACATACAAATCCCAATCGCGCCCTGCCTCGAAGTGCTTTGGAACCAGTTCGAAGAACGCATCACTCTTGCTGCGCCCGCCGATTGCCGCCAGGTTACGGCAGTGCATGTCGCGCAAGCTCGGCAGCTGGCTCGCGTCCTTGCGCACCGTCACCCCCTCGGCAATCGCCTTGCGCACGTTGCGCCGCGCCGATGAATCGATGCGGGCGAGGAACGACTCCATCTCGGCATCGCTCACGCGCAGTTCGGTCCACTGAGCGATGCGGACGTCCTCGTGCGTCTGGCGAAAGCCTTCGACCGCCGGCTCGAACGGGTTGGGCACGATAGTCGCCGCCGCTACATCGGGATGCGCGATCCGTTCGTTGTATGCTTGCACCAGCGCTTGTTTTGCCGACGGCGAATCGGCAATGACGCCGCCGTTGCTGCCGTAAAAGGGGAGCGAATTGTAGACGACCTTGCCGGCGGCGTTTATTTTCATCAACGGCAAGATGCCTTCGATCCGATTATCGTTGATCGCAAGCAGATATTCATCCGCGCAACCGAGCAGCGCCTTGAGAAAGTGGCGGTACTTGAGCGACGCATAGAGCAAGCTGTGCGGGCGCTGGAGCAGAAAGCGTTCGTACGCGTCCGTGCGGGACGACTCCAGTTCGATGATGTCCATGCCTTGTCTCCGTCTAGGTCTGAGCCGCGGAGCGGCGTAAGTCAATAGCCAGGGACGTAAGTCCCTGGTGAAGGCATGCCGAAAGCTTGACGCTGCGGTCCAGGGGCTCGCGCCCCTGGCTATTGACTGACGCCGCTCCGCGGCTACGAACGGCACAGCCTCGCCCGACTGGCGGTAAAGCTATCACGCCGCCGATTGCCGACGCGCATCATGCTCCTTCACGCCGGAGTGACCTTGCCAGCCTTGCTGGGTCAGACGCTCGAGGCGGCGGAGATCCTCGATTTTCCGGTTGGTGAGGTTCTTGAGCCGGGCCCAGCGCGACTCGTGTTGCGATCCTCACAGGAAGGCCGACACGATGGCGTCATAGATCCGCCCCGCCAGCAATGTCTGCCAATCGTCGAGCGAACCGCAAATGCCGTGAATGTTTACCGCGTCTTCCTCAACACCGGAACTTATTGAACGGCAAGGAGTCCTCGACCACGGATTTGTTGCGCTCCGCCTGCGGCCGACCCGCCCCACCATCCATCATGCAACGCCAGCGTATCCCCCGAACGTTGAAACGTCCGCAGCCACCACTCGAAACAGACCAGAGACCAGATCAGCAGTCGCTTATTCACCTTGCCGCCCATGTGGTCCTCGATCGAGCGGCGGACATAGTCGAGATTGAGAAACTCGCCGATGCGCGAATCTCGGCTCAAGAGCAGCTCGCGGATATACGCTGCGCTGGTGCCGCGGAACCATGACTCGTCCGGGGCGCTGAAGCCTTGCTTGCGGGCGCGCGTCACCTGCGGCGACAGGATGCGCTGCATCGTCTTGCGCAGGATCGTCTTGCCCGCGCACATCACGTTGTTGACGTACTCGCGCTTGCGCACGTCGTTCTCGTCGATGCGCTCGATCTCCTCGACACCGGTGACCTTGTGGCGAATGGGGATCCGGCATGCGAAATCGACCAGGTCGTTGTCAAGGAACGGCACCCGCGTCTCCAGGCCGAACGCCATCGAGATCTTGTCCTCGACCATGAGAAGGCCGTGCAGGAAGGTCTTGCACTCGAAATAGAGCGAGCGATTGATCTGCTCGGAGCGCGTGACGCACGGTTTGTCGAACGGGAAGACACCGCGGAACAGGCCGATCGAATGATCGCCAAAGTCGCAGCCGGCGTCGGCGCGGAAACGGCGCGCGATGTCGGGATGGAAGAGGCGATCCTTCTCGTCGTCGCCGACCAGGCGCTGCCAGTACCGGTAATAGCTCTTGGTCCAATCGCCGGTCGAGTTGCCGATAGCCGCCGCATAGCGCCACGGGTAGCCGCCGAACAGCTCGTCGCCGCCGATGCCCGACATGACCACCTTGACAAACTTGCTGACGAGCCGCGCGGTGTAGAAGTTCGGATAGCATTGGCCGACGCGCAAGTCTTCGAGATGCCAGACGAGCTTTTCGAGCACCGCCTCCATGTCGCCGGCGTGGAGCACGCATTCGTAATGCTCGGTCTTGAGCAGATTCGACATGTGCTCGGCCTGCTCGCGTTCGTCGAAGGAGACCTCGTGCTGGGCGGCCTCGGAAAGATCGAAGCCGGTCGTGAATGTGAAGATGCGGCCAAAGACGTCGGCGGTGACGCTGGCGACGGTCCCGGAGTCCATGCCGCCCGAGAGATAGGAGCCGACCGGCACATCGCTGACGCACTGGCGGCGCACCGCCTGGACGATCAAGTGATAGAGCTGCTCCTCATACTGGACTTCCGAGAGTTGCAGTTCCTGGGAGAAGTCGAAGTCCCAGTAGCGCCGCTCGATCAATTTACCGTCGCCGAGATCAAGCCGAAACCAGTGACCCGCAGGCATCATGCGCACGCCGGCGAAGAGGGTGCGATCGTCGGGCGAGTTCTGAAACGTGAAGTAGCTGTTGAGCGCTTGCAGATCGACGCCGGGGCGCTCGCGCAAGTAGGTCGTTATCGCCTTGATTTCCGACCCGAACAGGAACACGTCCTTGTCGTGATAGTAGTAGAGCGGCTTGATGCCATAGCGGTCGCGCACCAGCCACAGGCGGCGCTGCCGCGCGTCCCAGAGGGCGAAGGCGAACATGCCGTTGAAGCGTTCGACGCACGCTTCGCCCCAGGCGTCGTAGGCGTGCAGGAGGACTTCGGTGTCGGATTGGCTGGTGAAGGAGAAGCCGAGTTGCGCCAGCTCGGCGCGCAGCTCCTTGTAGTTGTAGATTTCACCGTTGAAGACGACCCAGAGCGAGCGGTCTTTATTCGTCATCGGCTGATGCCCGCGCGGCGACAGGTCGATGATGGCGAGCCGGCGATGGCCGAGGAACAAGTCCCAGTGATCGTCGCCCAGGCGCTCCATGCCAGCCGAAGTGTCGATCGAGGGCAACAGCGGCGAGACATTGCGAAAGCGCGTCTCGTTGAACGGCACCCCGTACGACGTGCTGCGCGGACTCCATTTGCCGCTCTGCCAGACAAGGAAGCCGGAATCGTCGGGTCCGCGATGGCCGATCGCATCGACCATCGGCTTGAGCCGATCGACATTCAGAGGTTTTGTGAAGGCGACGGCGCCGGCTATCCCGCACATGACTTCACCCCCAGCTGAGCATGTTCGGTCAAAGCGGCACGGACGCAGGCCACGACATCGATCTGGTCCTTCGGCGTCAAGGCATGGTAGAGCGGCAGGACCAGTGCCTGCGCGAACGCCAGCTTGCTCCCCGCCAGCGTGCCGGCCCAGCGGCATTGCGCTCCGGGCCGAAATGCGGCTTGCTGGTGCAAGGCGAACGCGCCGAACTGCACCTCGACGCCCTGGGCACGGACCTCGTTCATGATCACGTCGCGGCCGGCGATCTTGACGCAGAACGATTGCCACGACGATTCGCCGCCGCCGGTGATCCTCGGCAACGCGATTCGCGAATCGTCGCACAGAAGATTCTCGTAGCGATGCGCCATCTCCTGACGATGCTTGAGCAATTCGTGAATGTGTTCCATCTGCACGACGCCGACGGCGGCTTGCAGATCGCTGAGCTTGAAATTGGTGCCGATGCGGTAGAAAGCCGGTTTGCCGGTCGCGTCCTTGCCGGTGATGCCGAAGTGTTTGTAGGCGTCCATCCACTCGGCCCACGGGGGCACGTTGGTGGTGACGATGCCCCCTTCGCCGGTGGTGATGAACTTGCGCGGGTGCAAGCTGAAGACGGTGATGTCGGCGCGATTGCCTGTCTTGACGCCTTGATACGACGAGCCCATGGCGCAAGCGGCGTCTTCAATGATCGGCAGGCCGTATTGTTTGCGGATGCGGTCGAGGCACGAGTAATCGAGCGGATTGCCGAACTCCGAGACCGGCATGATCGCCTTGGTTCTCGGCGTGATGGCGGCTTCGAGAGCGTCGTAATCGATGAGAAACGTGTGCGGATCGACATCGACCAGCACCGCCGTCGCGCCGACGATGGCAACGGCGTCGGCGGTCGCGGGATAGGTGAAGTCGGGGACGATCACCTCGTCGCCCGCCTTGATGTCGAGACAGCGCAGCGCCATCTCCAGGCCGGTGGTGCACGACGTGACGGCAAGGGCATGCTTGCAGCCGATGAATTCTCGGAAGGCTTTTTCGAGGGAGCGCGTCATCGGCCCTTCGGTGAGGTAGCCGCTGTCGAGAACGGCGCAGACGCTGTCCTTGACGTCTTGATTGACGAACGGTTTCATGAGTGGGATGCGGAACATGTTAAACTCCTCCGCTTGCGGCTTCGCGCTCGCGCGGCGCCATGCGAGCGCTATGCCGCAAGGGGCAGCGACTGCCGGCGCCGCCAGTCGATCAAGGTCTTCATGCCGTCTTCGAGATCGACGCGCCACTGGAAGCCGAGATCGCGCTCGGCCCTTTTCGTACAGCCGATGCGGTGGGTGACAAAGGTCGGCCCAGACGCGAGATACTGGATCGGCGTCTTGCAGCCGGTCAGCCGCAGCAGCAGCTCGGCGAGTTCCTTGATGGTCGTGCCGATGCCGCGGCCCACGTTGTAACAGCCCTGCGTGTCGGCTTGCATCGCCAGGACGTTGGCGCGGGCGACGTCGGCAACGTGGATGAAGTCGTACATCTGCGCGCCGTCGCCGTAGACGACCGGCGGCTTGCCGGCCTCAATGGCGTCGAGGATCTTGTGCATGACGGCGGTGTAGGCCCCCTTGTAGTCCTGGCGCGGGCCGTAAACGTTCATGTAGCGCAGGCCGGCGGACGACAGGCCGTAACGGTGGCCGAGTGACTTCAGCATGTGCTCGCCGGCGATCTTGGTGGCGCCGTAAAAAGTCTGATTGTTGTACGGATGCTCTTCGTCCATCGGCGTGTTCAAGGCGTTGCCATAGACTGACGCGGACGACGAGTAGACGAACCGTTTGACCTTGCTGGCGATGGCGGCCATGGCGACATTGAAGGTGCCGCGGATGTTGACCTCGAAGGCGGTCTCGGGGAATTCGTGACACTGCAACAGCCAGACGGCGGCGAGGTGAAAGACGCCGTCGATGCCTTGCATGGCGTTCTGGAGCAGATCGCGGTGGAGGATGTTGCCGCCGGTGGTACTGAGCCGGACGCGCGGATCGCGCAGAGCGTGCTGGAGGTTGTCGCGGCTGCCGCGTGAGAAGTCGTCGTAGACGAGGACTTCCTTGACATCGTGGCGGAGCAATTCGTCAACGACGTGGCTGCCGATCAGCCCAGCGCCGCCGACGACCATGAGGCGAGAGCCGTCGAGTTGCATCGGTTACCCCTTCGTCGATCCGTGACCGCGGGTTTGTCCATGCATGAGCAGATATCGCATCCTCCCATATTCTTGTCAAGGTCAAGGTGTCGGGGCTGGTTGGATGGTTGAGCTGGGTGGTTTAGCCTTGCTCCGTTGGGCGCTTTCGAAGAAATACCTGGTCCACTCCTGAGTGTGGGTGAGTTGGGTGTGTGCGAAACTCGAAGGCGCAATGCAACCCATTCTTGAAGGTGTGTGGACCAGTTATTGATTTGAAAGAGGCTTGGCACACGGAAGAGACAAGTTGCCATATGATATGCGTGGCGAGCGTCGGGGCGTAAGCCCGACGTGATCGCGAGAGGCAACACGGTCAAACTCGTCGGGCTTACGCCTCGACGCTCGCCTGAGTGTTCAATGATCCACCTTTCCCCCTCCATCCTCGCGGCGAATTTCAGCAAGCTCGGCGAGCAGATCGCCGAGGCCGAGGCGGCCGGCGTCACGCGCCTTCATGTGGACGTCATGGACGGGCACTTCGTCCCCAACCTCAGCATGGGGCCGTGCGTCGTCGAAGGCTTGCGGCCGCGCACCAAGCTGTACATGGAGGTCCACCTGATGGTCACCGATCCGGCGAAGTTTACGGCGCCATTTATCGCCGCCGGGGCCGACCTGGTAATCGTCCATCACGAGGTGTTGCCGGATCCTCGGCCGTTGCTCGCGGAGATCAAGAAGAGCGGCAAGAAAGCGGGCATGGTGATCAATCCGAACACGCCGGTCGAGGTGCTGATTCCGTATTTGCCGATCATCGACCATGCCCTGTGCATGACCGTCAACCCCGGTTTCGGCGGCCAGCCGTTCTTGCCGGAAAGCCCGGGGCGCATCGCCCGCCTGCGGCAATTGATCGATCAGCACAATCCGAAATGCGATCTCGAAGTCGACGGCGGCATCGACGCCAAGACCGCCCCCAGCGCCGTCAAAGCAGGCGCCAACGTTCTGGTCGTCGGCAGCGGCATCTTCCGCCACCCCGCTGGCATTACCGCGGCAATCCGGGAATTGCAAACCATCCGCTAATCGGCGGCGGACTTCGTCTTGTCGCCGGGCGAGCCATCTTCTAATATGAACTCTCGCGAATTGCCTTGAAAACCGCAAAGGAAACCGACCATGTCCATTGATAAGAGTTTACGTCGCAAGAATAGCCTCGAACGTGCGCGCAACGTGCTGACGCGCGGCGAGCGCATCTTGCAGATGCAGAAAGAAGACCGCTGGACCGATGGCCGCAACCCCTACGGGCTGCCCAAGGTCAAGGTCATCAAGCTGGTCGTCAAGAAGGCCAAGAAGAAGGAAGAGAAAGCAGTCGAAGGCGCCGAAGGCGAAGCAGCGGCTGGAGCAGCCCCGGCGGCAGCAGCCCCCGCGGCGGGCGGCGGCAAGAAGTAATAGCCGCGCACAACTTATTCGAGCCGCGACCGTCAGGGAGTGGGGACACGGTTCCCGCTCCCTGATGGTTGCGGCTCGGCTCTTTACACCGGGTTCTTTTCGGCCGGCTCCGGCAACTTCACTAGCCGACGCACCATCTTCAAGCACCAGCGCAGGCTGCGCGTCAGCCAATCGGTCTCGGCGACGATCGGCACGGCCACCCGATCTTGCAGGTTCGGCCGGAAAATCAACAGCAGCAGCAGCGGCATATACCACAGGATGTACACGCCCCCCTGATCGGCGCACCACCATTGCAGGCCGATGAACACCGCGGCGCACAAGGCGATCACATGGGCGAGGTTCTTCGGCGCCGGCCAAAACATGGTCGCGACGACGAATGACAGAAACAGGAGGAACACCGGAATGCGGTACGCCCACGGAACGCCGGTCCAGAAGCCTTCGGTCGCCGGCGCTTGTTCCCCAGCCACCGGGTCCTTCCACGGCTGCCAGGCAGCGGAATCTCTGGCGACCTTGAGGCTGTCCTCGAGTTCGTCGTTGAGCCAGAGCGTCATGACGACGGCAGTCAAGCACAGCGTCAGAGTAAGGAGAAACGTGGTGAGGAAGCGCCCGCTGCCGCGCGCGCGATAGAAGCTGAGCCAGGCAGGCAGGACGAAAAGCGGAAAGTAGGTCGTCGCCGCCGCGATGCCGAGCAGACTGCCGGTCAAGGTCGGCGATCGAAAGGCGAGGATCGTGCCCAGGAACAACGCCATGGGCAAGACATGGTGCAGATGGCCGACATAGAGGCCCGTATACGGAAGGATCAAGTAAAAGGTCACCGCCGCCATGCCCGCGGCGACGTCCCCGAAGTGCCGCCAGGAGATGAATGCCAGCGACAGGAGGACGGCAACGTGACATGCGAACGCCAGGGCGGCGACAGCCCACGCTGGCCAATGACGCCACAGGATCGCCACGGCGAACGTCGTCTGCTCCGGGGGCTGCAGCAGCGGGGCCGCCGCGTTGAGAACGCCGTTGCCGTTGAGCGGCAGCGGCTGAATCTGGCGTTCCACTTGCCGATACGCCACCGCCAAGAGGCAAATGAGCAACGCCCCCGCCATCCAGCCCAGTCCGCCGATCTGCAAGTTCGGCGCCAGCGCAGGACGCTGAACGATCGTCAAATCGAGCAAACAGCGGCAAAAGAAATAAACGCTCCCCAGCAGCAGCCACAGGTAGCCAAACCATAGCCAGCGCGGATTCTCCAGCGCCGGACCGCATTGCTCCGTGAAGTAAGCGATCTGCCCGGCCAGCGCCGGTTGCGAGTCCGGCAATGCCCCGAGCCCGATCAGCGCCGCGATCTGCACCGCCGGCTGCTGCTCGATCTTCACTGGTTGCGGCCGCGACGTTTGCACCACCAGCAAGCCCGGCACGAGCAGAAAGATCATCACCACGTCGAGGTTGCGCACGCTCAAGAGCCGCGAGAACTTGAAGAACATCGCCATCGCCAGCAAAAACGAGAAGTAGAACCACGTCGTGGCGTTCGGCAGGTTGAAGTCCAGGAAGATCGACAGCGGCGATTGCATGGAATCTCAGGCGTCAAGGCGGACATGCCGGTGCGGCGATAGGAGAATAATAGTATCGTAGCAAATCGCACCCGAAAATCGACCGAAAACTGCCCGTTTTCTGAGCCCGAATCGCAAGCGTGGCCGGAGTTTGCGGCAAACCAGGCGCAGCATCAGCGCCGCAGCCGGTACGGCACCTCCAGGCCGTGCGCTTCCATCAATGCGGCATCGCTCAATACCTGTTCGGCAGGCCCCTGCGCGACAAGCTGGCCCTGATCCAGCACGATCACGCGCCGGCAGGTGTCGAGGATCATGTCAAGATCGTGCGTGGCGACGATCTTGGTGTTCGCCAACTCGTTCAGCAAGCGGATCAGCTCGCGCCGGCCGCGCGGGTCGAGAAACATCGACGGCTCATCGAGCAACAGAATGTCCGGCTGCATCGCCAGGACCCCCGCGATCGCGGCCCGGCGTTTTTCGCCCCCCGACAGATGAAACGGCACCCGCTCCTCGAAGCCCGGCAACCCAACACGCCCAAGCGCATCGGCGACCCGGCGGCGCACCTCGTCGGCGGGCAGGTTGAGATTGAGCGGGCCGAACGCCACGTCGTCGCCGAGCGTGCTGCTGAAGAGCTGATCGTCGCTGTTCTGAAAGATGATGCCGAGCCGAGCGGGGAGCAGCTTGCGGTCCGCGGGCTGGCGCGGATCGAGCCCTGCGACCTGGAGCGTGCCGGCTTGCGCATGCAAGACGCCGGCCAGGCACAGGAACAGCGTGGTCTTGCCCGCGCCGTTGGGCCCCACCAGGCCGACCGATTCGCCAGGCGCCACGTCGAAGGAAACCTCGCGCAGCGCCCGTTTGCCGTCGGGATAATTGAAGGACAGGCCACGAATTTCGATTGCTGCTGGCGTTTCCACACGGAGCCTTTCAGCGCACGAACCACTTCCGTGATTTAGGGCGCGAACCAATCCCACACTACCAGGCCGACAGCATACCCCACGATGACCGTGAAGGCCAGCGCATCCGGCCAGGCCGTGCGGAAATCGTGCAGCGAACGAAATTCGCCGTCGAAGCCGCGGCAACACATGGCCTGCCCGACGCGTTCGGAGCGATCGTGGCTGCGTACCAATAGGGTGCCGGCGACCTGACCGATCGTGCGATAGCTGTGCAGGTCGGCACGATTACGAAAGCCGCGCACGCGCAGCGCCGTCCGCAGTCGGGAGAATTCATCCATCAGGAGGAACACGTAGCGATAGGTCAACAGCAGCAGAAAGACCAGCAGCCGCGACAGGTGCAAGGCGCGGGCTGCCTTGAAGCTATTGGGGATCGACGTGGTGGCGAGCATTACGAGCATCAAGGAGATCATGGCGGCGACCTTGGTGGTCAAAACGATGAAGCGCACGAGGCCTGCCAGCGACAGCGTCAGGAAGCCGAGGTGCAACGTCTCGTGTCCTTCCTCTACGACGAACGGCAGCCAGATCAGAAAGAGGGCGTACATCGTCAGTGCCGTCGCCATGCGCCTGAGGAACCATGGCCAGGGGATGCGGGCCAGGACGACGACAAGTAGAGCTCCGGCCAGCGCGGCCAGCGCCGGCCCCCAGCTGCGCAACAGCGCCAGCGCCAGCGCAGCCAGCAACAGCCCCGCCAGCTTCCAGCGCGGGTCCATGTTCTGCAAGAACGACGGTTTACAGGCGGGCAAATCGAATGCGAGCGTCATGCGCTTCCTCTCCAGGCCGCTTGCAGCTTGGCGCTCGCGCTGAAACTTCAATGGCTGGGAACTTCTTGGCGAGCGCTAAGCCGCAAACGGCATGGAAAGCATCCTATCGTCGGATACAACAAGGAACAAACCGTTTCCGTTTGATCCGGAGGATTTTCTCATGATGCCGAAGAAATCAGCGCCGTCCATTCGTTTTGCCATCCTCCCCTGTTCGCTCGGCCGATTGCTCGTGGCCGCCACCGACCGCGGTGTATGCGCGGTGAGCCTCGGCGACAGCGACAAGGAGCTGCGGCAATTCCTTGCCGCGGAGTATCCCGACGCCCGCATTACGCGCGACGAGGCCGGTTTGCGCATTTGGAGCCGGGCGCTCGTCGAGCATCTGGCGGGCAGACAACCGATGCTGGACTTGCCGACCGACGTAACCGCGACGCCGTTTCAAAGGCGCGTCTGGCAGGAACTGTGCAAGATTCCGCAGGGCCGCACCCGGAGTTATCGCGAGATCGCCGCCGCACTGGGTCAACCGGAGGCGGCCCGTGCCGTGGCGCGCGCGTGCGCAACTAACCCGATCGCGCTGATCGTGCCGTGCCATCGCGTCATTCGCGCCGACGGCGGCATCTCCGGCTACCGCTGGGGCGTCCAGCGCAAGCAGGCGCTGCTGGCACGGGAGTCTTCCACGGCGAGACGATAAGCACGGCCTTGCGGGTGTCCTCGTCGTTCTTCGTACAACGATCAAGGTCGGTTGAGATACCCCCCGCGCCAGTTGGCAAACTGGCCTGGTTCAATCCCGGGTATCAAATCCAGCGTTCTGATAACGCTTATTGAGGTTGTCTGAATTGTCTGTTTCCCCCAAACTGGTGGTGCTTACAAGCCACCCGTTTCACGGAGGAAA
>JACXTT010010693.1_pt1 | contig 12345 bp, 8 predicted proteins | sample 9270951 | NCBI WGS metagenome assembly JACXTT01 (sample SAMN15532306, study PRJNA645909) | rock metagenome | isolation source: weathered quartz diorite | place: Puerto Rico | collected 2017-06-21 | reverse complement strand
AGGCGGGCATCGTGGCCCGCCAGGTGTGGAGATGTCCGGCCTCGGTCCGCGCGACATCCGCACCGCGATCCTCTACGACCACTTCACGCCCTTCGTGCTGGTGCAGCTCGAGGAGTTCGGCTTCTGCGCACGCGGCGAGGCCAAGGACTTCGTGAAGGAGGGGAACATCGAGATCGGCGGCGGCATGCCCATCAACCCGCACGGCGGCCAGCGCGGCGAGGCGTACATCCACGGCATGAACGGCGTCGCGGAGGCCGTTCGTCAGGTCCGCGGCACGGCGGTGAACCAGATCCCCGACGTCGCGCACGTGCTGGTCACGGCGGGGACGGGCGTGCCGACGAGCGGCCTCATCCTGGGTCGCGGGTGAGGGGACGGACGTCGCATGGGCGCGCTCTCCCATGTGCGGATCTGCGACTTCACCGGGCAGCTCGCGGGGGCCGGCGCGACCCGTACGCTGGCGGCGTTCGGCGCGCAGGTGATCCGGATCGAGGATCCGGTGACGCGCGGCGGGTGGGACATCCTCCGCGGGATGTCGCCGTTCGTCGATGAGCGTCGCGGCATCGAGCTCGGAGGCGGGTTCCAGAACCACAACGTCGAGAAGCTCGGTATCACCCTCAGTCTGCGCACCGAGCGGGGAAAAGCGCTGCTGCGCCGTCTGGTCGCGATCAGCGACGTCGTGACGGAGAACTTCGCCGCCGGCGTCCTCGCACGGCTGGGATTTCCCTACCAGGTGCTGCGCGAGATCCGCCCCGACGTGGTGTACGTCTCGCACAGCGGCTTCGGTCAGCGGGGTCCTTATGCCGCCTTCAAGACCTGGGGCCCGATCGTGCAGGCCGTGTGCGGGTTGAGCGTGACCTCGGGGCTGCCGGGGGAGCCGCCCGCCGGGTGGGGCTACTCGTACATGGACCACCAGGGCGCGAACCTGATGGCCGTCGCGATCCTCGCCGGGCTCGTGCATCGCGCCCGCACCGGCGAAGGCCAGTGGATCGACATGTCGTGCACGGACGCCGGCGCGTCGCTCCTGGGCCCCGTGGTGCTCGACTACACCGTGAACGGGAGACCGTTCCGCCGGCCGGGGATGCCGCACTCGAACCGCAGCCAATCTCCGGCCATGGCGCCGCACGGCATCTATCCGTCGCGCGGCGACGACAGCTGGGTCGCCATCGCCTGTCGCGACGACCGCGACTGGCGCGCGCTGAAAGGCGTCATCGCCGATCCGCGCCTCGCCGACGAACGATTCGACGCGCTCCGCGGACGGCTGGCCGACGAGGACGCGCTCGACGAGATCATCGCAGCATGGTCGCGCGAGCACGACAAGTTCGCCGCCGCGAGCGCGCTCCAGGGCGCCGGCGTCCCGGCCGCGGCCGTGCAGACGCCGCGCGAGCGTATCGACTGGGACCCTGCCACCGCCGACTGGGGTCTGTGGCCCGTCGTCTACCATCCCGAGATGGGCCGCGTGCGTGTCGATGGGCTCCCGGTGCACCTCGGCGCAACGGACTGGCGCATCGAGCGCGGCGCGCCGCTGCTCGGCCAGCACAACGGCTACGTGTACGGCGAGCTGCTCGGTTTCCGGCCGGCGGAGATCGACGAGCTGCGCGACGAGGGCGTGCTGTGACGACGAAGAGTGCCGTCGAGGGGCCGCTCGCGGGGCTGCGCGTCGTGGAGCTCGCGAGCGAGTGGGCGGCCTACGCGGGCAAGCTGCTCGCCGACCTCGGCGCGGAGGTCGTGCTGGTGGAGCCGCGTGCCGGGCACCACACGCGCGGGTACGGACCCTTCGTCGACGACGTGCCCGGGCCGGAGCGCAGCCTCTGGTGGTGGCACTATCACACGAGCAAGCTCGGCGTGGCGCTCGATCTCCATCACCGCGACGACGACGTCGAGCTCTTCCGCCGTCTCGTGGGCTCCGCCGACGCCGTGCTCGAGGGCGAGCCGCCGGGCACGCTCGCGGAGCGGCGCATCGACTACAACGACCTTGTCCGCCTGCGTCCCGATCTGATCATGACCTCGGTCACGCCGTTCGGCCGCCGCGGCCCGCGGGCCCGGGAGCAGGCGACCGACCTGACTCTCCTCGCCGCCGGCGGACCGGTTTGGAGCTGCGGCTACGACGATCATGCCCTGCCTCCGATCCGCGGCGGCGGGAACCAGTCGCTGCACATCGGCGGCGTCCATGCCGTCACGGCGACGCTCGTCGCCGTGCTCCATCGCGGCGTCGCCGGCGTCGGACAGCACATCGACGTGAGCCTGTACGCCGCCGCGAACGTGACGACCGAAGCGGCAACCTACGAGTGGCTGGTGGCGCGACAGACGGTCGCGCGGCAGACGTGCCGGCACGCGAGCCCGCACCCGACGGCCTCGTGCATCGCCCCCGACGTGGAGGGATGCCTGATGCACACCGGAGTTCCGCCGCGCACCGCCAAGGAGTTCGCGACGCTGCTCACGTGGCTCCACGACCTCGGCGCGTACGAAGCCTTCCCCGAAGCCGTCTTCCTCGAGATGGGGCGGGCCCGCGGCGGTGTCCGGCTCGCCGACATCGCTACCGACGTGGAGACGCGGGAGATTTTCAGTGCCGGACGCGATGCGCTCGTCTTCATCGCGAGCCGGATGCGTGCCGCCGATTTCTTCGTGGAGGGGCAACGACGGGGGCTCGCCGTCGGCGTGCTCAACGCGCCGGAGGACGTCATGGAGGACCTGCACTTCATCGCGCGTGGGTTCCCGACGAGGGTGTACCACGACGATCTCGGTCGCGACGTGCTCTACCCGGGAGCGCCGTTTCTCAGCGACGGGTCCCCTTGGCGCATTCGCGGCCGGGCGCCACATCTCGGGGAGCACGACGGGGAGGTCCTGGGTCCGCTCCGCGCGAGAAGGGAATGAGTGTGACCTTCGCGCTCGACCCCGATCACCCACCGTTGACGGTTGCGAGGGTCAGCGATCAGATTGACGAGCTCCCAGGGGTGGCGAGGCTCGGCGTAGCCTCGAGCGTCGCGTAAAGGATCCGTTCCCTCGTCGTGAGCACGTCCGCCTCGGCCATGAGGTTTACATTGTCGCACACAAGTGTAACGTGCGCGCGGAGCAGGACTTTGGACCGAGGTGATCGCGCATGAACACGGCGACCCCACACGGAGATCTCTCAGCGACGCTTCTGCTCGACGCGTCCGTGATCGACGATCCCTACGCCTTCTATCGCCGTCTCGTCGCCGAAGCGCCCGTGTGGCGCGTCCCAGACACCGACATCGTCATCGTGAGCTCGTTCGGCGCCGTGACCGAAGTCGTGAGCCGGGTCGACGACTTCTCGTCGAACCTCCACGCGCTCCTCTACCGCAGCGCGCTCGGTACCCCGGCGCTGCTTCCGTTCGGCTCGGGCGGCCTCCAGACCCTGGCCGTCGCCGACCCGCCGGTGCACGCGAAGCATCGCAGCACGGTGTTTCCGGAGCTCGTCGCTCGCCGTATGGCGGCACTCCGCACCGACATCGAAGCGCTGGCGGAAGAGCGTCTATCCAAGGCGCTGTCGAGTCCACGGTTCGAAGCGATGCACGACCTCGCCAACGCGATCCCGATCCGCGTCGTGAGTCAGCTCATCGGCTTCCAAGCCGCGGACCCCACGCTGCTGCTCGCGGCGGCGTTCGACTCCACGGCGCTGCTCGCCGCGACGCAATCGCTCGACGACCTTCAGGCGGCCATGGGCCGATCGGCCGAGGTCATCGCGTGGATCGGCGGCCAGCTGCAGCGAGCGGTCGATGGAGCAGGCGACGGGATCCTGGGAGTGGTCGGCGGCGCCGTGGTCGCCGGGGAACTCGAGTTCGGCGACGCGCTCGTCATCATGCACACGCTGCTGAGCGCCGGTGGCGAATCGACGACGAGCCTGCTCGGCAGCGCGATCCACATGCTGGCTCTGCATCCGGAGCTGCAGGCTCGCCTGCGTGAGGCACCGCAGCTCGTTGCGCCCTTCATCGAGGAAGCGCTGCGGCTCGAATCGCCGTTCCGCTACCACATGCGCCACGCCACCCGGGCGACCGAGGTGCACGGCGTGCCCATCGCGGCCGGGTCGACCGTGCTGCTCTTCTGGGGTGCCGCCAACCGGGATCCGGCCGAGTACGACCGGCCCGACGACGTGGTGCTCGATCGACCCGCGCCCAAGCACCACCTCGCGTTCGGACGCGGAATACATTTCTGCGTCGGCGCGCCGTTGGCCCGTCTCGAGGCCGAGGTCGTCCTCACCCGGCTCCTGACGCGAACCGAGCACTTCGCTCTCGACCCCGATCACCCTCCCACGCAAGTGAACAGCCTCGTGGTGCGCCGCTTCGGCGCATTGCCGCTTCGAGCAGCACCTCGGTCGCTCCCATCGCGTTGCGAAGCGTGAACGGGCTACGGAGCGTGAGCAGGCCGGCGTCGTGGCAATCCCCCATGGCTCACTCCTATCGCTCGGGGGGTCGACGCAGATGGCCGGGCAACTCGGAGACCTACGCTGGCTCGCCCTGCTGCGCGAGCACAACGCGATCGTGCGCGCTCAGATCGGACAGGGTGGCTTCGAGTGAAGACGATCGGCGATGCGTTCATGGTCGCCTTCGGGAGCGCTCGCCCCTCCTGTACGTTCGATGACGGGATGCTCCGTCAACGTTCCAGGCTTGTTGCGACCACGACCAGTCTGTAGCGTGATGGGCACACTTCCCCCCGCAGGCACAAGCTTGCGGGTGGCAGCGTTGCAGCCGATCGTTGGCGATCAGGCGATGAAAGGACCGGAACTCGGGGAATGACCGGCGCCTCCCAGCTCCGCAAGCTCGCGACCATCGTGGCTCTCGACGTCGCGGGGTACTCCGCGCGCACGGAGGCGGACGAGGCGAGGACGGCAGCCGAGATCGGCGTCCTGCGAGAGGTCGTCGAAGCCGTGACGGCGGCCCGCAGCGGGCGGATCTTCAACTCCGCCGGCGACGGTTTCATGCTGGAGTTCGGCTCGAGCCTCGCCGCGGTCGAAGCGGCCCTCGAGCTCGCCGAGAAGTGCGAACCTCGGGTGCGGGTCGGCGTCCACGTGTGCGACGTCGTGGTCCAGCCCAACGGCGACCTCCTCGGCCACGGCGTCAACGTCGCCGCCCGTTTGATGGCCCGCAGCAGTCCGGGGGTCGCGCTGGTGTCGGCCGATGTCCGGCGAATGATCCGGGGCCCGGTGGCCGAAAGCCTGGTTTCCTGCGGCGCCCTGCAGCTCGACAAGATGTCGGGCACGATCGAGGCCTTCGCGCTCGCGCCCGTGGCGTCGGCGCTGCTGGCCGTGCGGCCGACGAGCACGGAGCCGGTCCTGGCCGTTCTCCCTTTCGACAATCTCTCGACCGATCCGGAGATGCAATTCTTCTCCGACGGCGTCAGCGAGGAGATCCTCCAGCGCCTTTCGCGCGGCGCCGGGCTGAAGGTGATCGGGCGCACCTCGAGCTTCCAATTCCGCGGCGAGCGGAAAGGCGAAGCGGCTCGCGCGCTCCACTGCAGCCATGTGCTCGACGGCTCGGTCCGTCGCGCCGGCGGGCGCGTGCGGATCGCCGCACATCTGACGGAGACGGCCTCGCAGACGACCCTGTGGTCGGAGCGGTACGACCGCAGCCTCGACGATACGTTTGCGGTGCAGGACGAGATCTCCGAGGCGATCGCCGCGGCCCTCGACCAGACCTTCACGAGATTCTCGACGAAGGCGAGCGACCAGGCGGCGTACGACCTCTACCTGCGCGCCAGCCTCAAATCCTACGCGCCCGACGAGCTGCGAACCAGCGTGGAGCTGCTGGAGCAGGCCACGCGGCACGATCCCGGGTTCGCCGAGGCCTGGGGCCGCCTCGCCTTTTCCCGGGTCTGGCTGTATTTCTATCAGCCATTCGCCGAGCGGCCGCGCATCTCGGCGCTCGTCACGCGCGAGGCGGACAGAGCCCTCGCCGTCGATCCGCAGAACGTCGACGCGCTGCTGGCGAAGTTCTTCGTCATTCCTCCCTATGGGCACTTCATCGAAGCCGACGCAGCCCTCGAGCGCATCCGCCGGGTACCGTCACCCAGCAGCGAGCTCTACGTCTCCCGCCAGCTGCGCGCGGTCGGGTTGGTGCGCGAAGGCGCCGAGGCTGCCGAGCGCGCCTATCGGCTGAACGCGCTCGACCCGCCCTACGCGAACCTGCTCGCCCTGGCGATCATGGCGACCGGGCGCGTGCGCGAGTCCGTGCCGATTCTGGAGGACCTCATCGCCCGCCAGCCCGACATGAGCTTCCCCGTCGCCAACCTGATGCGTGCGTATGCCTTGCTCGACGACTGGCCGGCGGTGGACAGGTTGCTCGACCCGGCAGCGAATCGACCGCTGCGCGAGTTCCAGGAGGGATTGATGTTCATCCGGACCAAGCGTGACCCGACGCCGGAGAACGTCGGCCTCATGAGGAACACACTCCACGAGCACGTGAAGCGCACGGGCTGTGTGGACGTGTCGCGCCTCGTCTATGCGGCCCACGTGGGCCTGGTCGACGAGGCCTACGAAGCGGTGGAGGATGCCCATCTCGGTCCGCGAGGCACCGCCGACGACGCGACGGGTCCCGACGCGTACACCACGGGAATGCTGTTCTGGCACGGGCTGCCCGAGATCCGTCACGACCGGCGCTTCGTGAAGCTCTGCGCGCGACTCGGCCTCGTCGAGCTCTGGCTGGCGACGCAGAAATGGCCCGACTGCGCGAACGAAGTGCCCTACGATTTCCGGGCAGAGTGCGAGAAGGCGCGCAGCGTCCCGAAAGAGCCGTTCGGGTTCTGAGGCGCGAATGAACACCGCAACCGAACCCGGAGATCTCTCGGCGAAGGCGAGCCGGTGACGGTTCAAGCGCCTCTCCGTTTCGCCGTCATCGGGGCCGGGATGGCCGGCATCCTCGCCGCCATCAGGCTACGCGAGGCGGGCTGCGACGACGTCGTCGTCTACGAGAAGGCCGATCGTCTCGGCGGGACCTGGCGCGAGAACACGTATCCCGGCCTCTCCTGCGACATCCCGGCGCACTTCTACAGCTATTCGTTCGCGCTCAATCCCGAATGGACCCATCGCTTCTCACCGGGGCCGGAGATCCTCGCGTACTTCGAGGAGGTCGCGCGGCGCTGGGGGGCCGACGGTCTCATCCGCTACCGCCGCGAGGTCAACCGCTGCGCCTTCGAGCGCGCCCGCTGGCGGCTCGGGCTTTCCGATGGATCGACCGACGAGGCGGACTTCGTCATCGCCGCGACCGGGGTGCTGCACCATCCGGCGTATCCGGTGATTCCGGGTGTGTCCGATTTCACGGGGCCCTGCTTCCACAGTGCCCGCTGGGACCACGGCGCCGCGATCGCCGGGAAGCGCGTCGGCGTCGTCGGCACCGGATCGAGCGCGATCCAGATCGTCGGCGCCATCGTCGACGAGGTCGGCGAGCTGCGCCTCTTCCAGCGTACGCCGCAGTGGGTCGCGCCGATGGAGAACCCCGCCTACACCGACGAGGAGAAGGCGGAGTTCCGGCGCAGCCCGGCGGCGATGGAGCAGATCCGCGAGGCGTACAACCGGGTGCTCACTGACGGCTTCGCCAACGTGCTTTCCGACGCGGACTCGCCGGTGCTCAAGGGCATCCACGACATGTGCGTCGCGCACCTGGAGCGCAGCGTGCGCGATCCAGTGCTGCGCGAGCACCTCCGGCCGAGCTACCGCGCCGCATGCAAGCGCCTGATCATCTCGGATCGCTTCTACGAGGCGATCCAGCGTTCGAACGCGACGCTCGTGACCGAGAGCATCGAGCGCGTCGAGCCCGCAGGTGTCCGGACGCGCGACGGCGTGCTGCATGCACTCGACGTGCTGGTCCTCGCGACCGGGTTCCGCGTCGATCGCTTCGTGCGCCCGATGCGGGTCGTCGGCGATCGCGGCGTCGTGCTCGAGGACGTCTGGGCCGAGGGGCCATTCGCGTACATGACGCTCGCCGTCCCGGACTTCCCGAACTTCTACATGCTGAACGGACCCAACGGCCCGGTCGGCAACTTCTCGCTGATCGAGGTCGCCGAGCTGCAGATGACCTACGTGCTCCAGATGATCGAGCGCGCGCGATCGAGTGCGGCACGTGCGCTGAGCCCGTCGCGCGAGGCGATGGCGCGCTTCGACGCCGAGCGTCGGAAGGCCGCCACGGCGACCATCTGGAACACCGGCTGCAAGAGCTGGTACCTCGACGCCTCCGGGCTTCCGACCGCGTGGCCGTTCACATTCGACCGCTTCCGCGCCGAGATGGCGCAGCCGCGGCTCGAGGACTGGGTCGCGCACGACGGCCGGTAAGGGTCCGCGTCGCGCTCCCCCGCTAGTCGACGCACGCTCCGCGTCGGTGCCCTCGAACCCCAGCTCCATGTCGCCGAGCACCTGCGCATCGGTCACGTCGCCTATGCGCGCGCGAGCGACCGGGAACGCTACGCCACCGCCCTGCGAAAGGCCGGACTGCCCGAGGAGTGACCGGGCGACTCAACACCAACTCCCCGACGCTGGGCGCCAGCTCAACGACGGAGGGTGATCCCGGCGGCGGGTTCCAGTCGATCCTTCAACCACGCGGCGAAGAGCCGGTGGCCCTTGACGCTGAAGTGGCAGTCTCTCTCCAGCGGATGGGTGAAGAGCGAATCCACGCCGTCGGCCGCCGCTGCCTTGGCGAATACTTCGTTTCCGTCCAGGAACGGGATGCCGAGGCTGTTCACGAGGCTGACGTTCGAGCAACTCTGCTCGCCGGGGATGCCGCCCGCCAGCATCGCGTCCAGCGTATTCCAGTCGGGATCCTGGACCACCACGAATGCCACGTGCCGGGCGGCGAGGAGATCGCGGGCGGCAGCGAGGATCTGCCGGAGGTGGGCGCATTGAGAAGCGGGACTCAGGTCCACGGTGGACCCTCGCCAGAAGAGCGCCGCGATGTGTCGTGCGAGGAACGAGTATCCGGTCGCGACGCGCAACGCATAGGGAGCGGGGCGTGCGGGATGATCGGATGTCGCCCACTTCGGCTCGAGGCACCTCGGCCGCGGGCCCTCGGGTCCGTAGTCGAGGAGCGGACCATCCTCGCAGTACCCGTATGGACGATCCACGTCCTTGAAGTCGCTCGCCTGGAGATACCAGGCCACCAGGTCGGGATGGATCCGATCGAGAAGAGCCCTGGTCACCAGGTAGTACAGATCGGGACCGGTACCGGGACCGCTCCCGTTGATGTGGGCGACCGGCGCGTCGAGGACATCGAGCAGTTCCGGGAACGCTTGCTCGCGTTCGACGCCTGCACCGAAGACGATCGAGTCACCGACGTGCAGGACCCGGCTCGGCGCACGGGCAACCGACGCGACCATCGGCTCTATCTTTTCCGGAGCGCGCTCGGGATAGACGAGCTCCAGCGCGCCGCAATTGTGCATCGCGCACACGCTCGGGCCGCCAAGATCGGGCAGTCTGAAGTGGGCCTCGCGCGCCGGTGGGAAGCCCGGGGGCGTGGGCATGAACATCCGGGTGGCGGCCTCGATCACGACGAGCGACACGACCGACGACGCGATGAACAGGGCGGTTCTTGCGCACGCCTCTCGGGTGGTGCCTGCGTGCGCCGCAATTCCCGCGCCGAGCGACAGGAGCGCGAGGAGCAAAGCCTCGTCCCAGAGCGACAGCGGCAGTTCACGAGCCTCGAGGCCCGCCAGCGCACCGCCGGATATGATCACCACGGCGACGGTGAAATAGCGCGGGCGAACTCGCCCCGATGCCAGTCGAAGGAAGGCCAATCCCAGAAACCATCCGAGGGTGAACGGACCCAGGACCAGCGCGAGACCAAGCAGGTAGTAGGGAAGGTCCGTGCCTTCTGCCGAAGTCCAGCGCCGCGGTGGCGGCGCGATCGGCTGCCGGGCCACGCTCCACACGTCATCGGCATGCTGCCGTGCCAGGACGTCTCGCAGCGCGGACCGCGTCGCGGCCGGCGGGGCGGCGCCGGCAAGGCTCAGGCACCAGGGGCCGACGATTTCGCCGGCGCACCTCGTCGAGGGATTGGAGAGTCGCGCTTCGAAACAGTGAGCGGACCCATCACAAAGCCCGGCAACAACCGCGGACGAATCAACGGAGATGCCAGTAACCTTGAATCCGCCGGCGACGAGGAGGGGCATCAGCCCCGGCGCCACGCTGGGGCCGAGCACACGCGCCGTACCTTGGTCCTCCGGCGGGGCCCGGCAGCTGCCAGCGAGCGATAGGGCCGGCAGTGCGACTGCAAGGATCGCCGTCGGGTACCTCATCTCAGCGGCACTCGACCGGCAGACTCTCGAGGCCACTGATGAAGTTCGAGGCCCGGAGCGGCGGCGGATCGCTCGTCGCGAGCTCCAGCCGCGGCAGCCGCTGCAGCGCCTCTTCGAGCAGGACCCGTAGCTCGAGCCGCGCCAGGTTGGCCCCGAGGCAGAAGTGTGCGCCGATGCCGAAAGCCAGGTGCTCGTTCGGGACGCGCGCGACGTCGAAGCGGAACGGGTCAGGGAACACGGCCGCATCCCGGTTGGCCGACGGGTAGAGAAGGATGACCTTCTGGCCGGCGTGGATGCGCTGGCCGCGGAGCTCGACGTCACGCGCGGCGGTCCGCGCCATGTTCTGGATCGGGCTCACCCAGCGAAGCATCTCCTCGACCGCGGTCGGGATCGACGTCGGGTCGCGGGCGAGCGCCGCGCGCGCCGCTGGGTGAAGGAGCAGCTGGTACATCCCTCCGCTCAGGACGTGACGGGTCGTCTCGTCGCCGCCGATCAGGATGAGGAGCGTCTCCATCACGAGCTCGTCGTCGTCCAGACGCTCGCCGTCGACCTCGGCGTGGACGAGGACGCTCACCAGGTCGTCGCGCGGGTGGGCCCGGCGGTCGGCGAGCACGCGCCGCTGGTAGGCGACGTACTCGTCGAACGCCCGCGCGGCGCCGTCGATCCGCTCCACCGTCGTCGCCCCGGTGCCGAGGATCATCGCCTCCGACCAGGCGAGGAGACGCGCGTGGTCGGCGGGGTCGACCCCCAGCATGTCGCCGATGACGATCAGCGGGAGCCAGGCAGCGACGTCGCGCACGAAGTCGAAGCGGCCCCGGGCCTTCGCGCGCTCGAGGAGGTCGATGCTCACCGCGCGGATCCGCGCCTCGCGTTCCTGCACGCGACGCGGCGTGAACCCCTTGTTCACGAGCGCGCGGCGCTTGCGGTGGTCGGGGTCGTCCATGTCGATCATGTACGGCATCGCCGGATTGTCCGGGCGAATGCCGCCGCTATTCCGCCAGGTCTGCGGGTCGCGCGAGATGGCGAGCACGTCCTCGTAGCGCGTGATCCCCCACACCGCACCCGCCTCGTCCCAGTACACCGGCGCCTGCTCGCGCATCCAAGCGAAGTGGGCGTGCGGGTCGGCGGCGTAGAAGGCGCCGTCGGTCAACCGGATTGCGTCGTTCAGCGGATGGTCGGGCATGTGGGGTGCGGCGTGAAGGCGATCGGCATCGCCGAGAAGCCACGGACGTTGATGGAGTGGACGCGCACGAGGCCCGCGGCGTCGATCTCGAAGTCGGGAAGCCGCGCCTGTACCTCCTCGAGCGCGACGCGGGCCTCGAGTCGGGCGAGCGCCGCCCCCATGCAGAAATGGGTTCCGCGCCCGAATGCCAGGTGCGCACTCGCGTCGCGACGGACGTCGAAGCGGTCCGGGTCCGCGAACACGCGCTCGTCCCGATTTGCGGCACCGATCAGGAGGAGCACGCGCTCGCCGTCCTCGATCCTGCGGCCGTGGAACGACACGCCACCGCGTACCGTGCGGACGAGGATCTGCGTCGACGCGTCGTAGCGGAGCGTCTCCTCGATCCACGCCGGGATGAGGCTCGGGTCGGCGCGGACCGCATCCCGCGCCGCGGGATTGCCCCACAGCCAGTAGAGCGCGTTCCCGAGGAGCTTGGTCGTCGTCTCGTTGCCGGCGATGATCATGAGGAAGAGAAAGGCGACGACGTCGCCCTCGGAGAGCCGCTCCCCGTCGACCTCGGCGGCGAGGAGCACGCTCGTCAGGTCGTCGGCCGTCTGGCGCCGGCGCGCACTCACGAGCTCACGGAAGTACGTCGCGATGTACCGTGCGGCATCGAGCGCCGCGCGGGGCATCGCGGCGATGGCGTCGTCGCGGTGGAGGAGCGTGTCGGCCGTGCGGCGGAGCCGGTCCCGATCGTCCATCGGTACGCCCAGGAGCTCGCTGATCACATCCATCGGCAGCCTGCCGGCGAAGTCGTCGATGAAGTCGCAGCGGCCTCGCCCGATGAAGCGCTCGATGTGCTCGACCGCTATCGCCCGGATGCGCGGCTCGAGATCCGCCACCCGCTTCGGCGTGAACCCGCGCGCGACGAGGCGCCGCAGCTGGTCGTG
>JACXTT010010692.1_pt1 | contig 12345 bp, 6 predicted proteins | sample 9270951 | NCBI WGS metagenome assembly JACXTT01 (sample SAMN15532306, study PRJNA645909) | rock metagenome | isolation source: weathered quartz diorite | place: Puerto Rico | collected 2017-06-21 | reverse complement strand
GCCCGGTGGACAGCCGGATCAAGGCGGCCTGCGCGGGGTCATCGCCCCAGGCGCGCCGAAAGCCGGCAACCCGCGGACCAGCAGCGCCTGACCCGACGGCCTCGCGCCGAAGCTCAAGGTCGGTGACGCCGGAAACGTCACGAAGGACGGCGCGACCGGCGACTTCTTCCGCATCACCGGGATCTCGGGAGCCGTGATCACGTCCGACACGCCGTGGACGAACGACTGGACCGTGGCGGACAAGGCGAGCTTCTATCCACTCGTCGAGCACGTCTACGCGGTCTGCGCGGCGGGAAGCTGTCCCGACGGGGATCCCGGCCCGGCGCTCACGCTGACGAGAAACCGCGGCAGCGCGTCCACGTTCGCATCCGGCCTGACCGCGCTCGACGTCCGCTATCGGAAGATCGATGGCACGTTCCTCGCGCTGCCCGCGGGCGACGCCGACTGGCGTCTGGTGCGCGAGGTACTGGTCCAGGCGACCGCGCAGTCGGTCGCGGCGCTGCCGAACGGCGGAGCTCCGCTCGTCGAGGACGGGACGATCACGGTGAAGCCGAGGAATCTGCAGCCGTGACGAGGGACGCCGCACGATGAGCTCGCCACGTCCCTTGCGCCTCGCGTCCGAGACCGGATTCGCGCTCGTCTTCACGCTGGCGATCACCGGGATCCTGGTGGTGCTCGCGGCCACGCTCGCGACGATGTCCCGGCTCTCGACGATGGTGGAGAACGGGCACTCCGACACGCTGCGAAGCTTCTACGCGGCCGAAGCGGGCGTGAATCGCGGCAACGCGGAGATCAAGAACATCTTCCTCGACTTCAACGTCCCGAACGGGACGGACCTGATGGAGCGCGACATCCAGGTCGGCAACCACGACGTGTCGTACACCCTGCGCAAGGTCTCCGGGCCGATCGGGCGGCGCATCCCCTCGGGGCAGCGCTACGCCGGCCTGAACACGATCGATTACGTCTACGCGAACCTGTCGCAGGCGAAGGGGCGTGACGGGTCGAAGGCAGCCGAGCTCGGCTCGCTGTCGCTCTACCACAGCATCCCGATCTTCCAGTTCATCGCGTTCTACAGTGCGCCGGAGCCGGCGAACCCGACCGCCGACGACATCGCGAAGAGCGACCTCGAGATCCTGCCGGGTCCGCCGATGCACCTGCACGGCCGCATCCACACGAACGGCAACCTGTACCTGAACGCGGACGACTCGCTGCAGATCACCGACGATGCGATCGACGCGAACCCGCGTCTCATCACGACGGTCGAAGTCACCGCCCGCGCCAACATCTATCGCGGCCGGAAGGACCGCGTGTCCTGCGACGGCACGGTGTCGATCGACACACTCGCTCCGGTGCCTCCCGGACAGGACTTGCAGCCGATGGATCTCGTCTGCAACGGCGGAGTCCCGTACGATCGCGTGGCCGTCGCGCCGTGGCTCGGCAGCCTGGTCCCGGAAGTCGATCCCCTCACCGTACCGACGCTCGCCGCGCTCGACCGGGGCTCGACGGACATCGGAGCATTCTGGCCGAAGGCCGATCTCCGCGTCGTCCTCGACCTGAACCCGGCGCGAAGGATCAACCTCGCGCAGGAGCTCGGCCGCCCGCACCAGGGACCGGATCTGTACCGGATCGAGGTCGAGAACGCGGACCAGACGGTCGACATCGCCAAGACCCTGAAGCTCTGGCAGTTCATGAACGACCAGCCGGGCAACCTGTTCTACAACGACGTGCCCGACACGAACCCCGACCCCAACCTGGTGATGGTGCCGACGAACTGCGGCGGGATCTGCGCCGGGCAACCCGACGCCTACGACCCGCCATTCCGGAAGGTCTCGAACGATCACGTCGACCCGGACATGGTCTACCGCCCGGCGAACGACGGGCGCTGGTCCGGCCAAGACGCGATGGACTACCGGCGCGGCGGCTTCTTCTACAACCGCGAGAAGCGCGGCGGCGAAGGGACCTTCTATTACCTGCTGAACCTGAACGCCCAGGCGCTGCTCACCTGGAACCTCACCCCGGGACAGGGCAACGGAGCCCTGTTCGATCCGAGCGATCGCTCGCAGGGCGGACTCGTGATCTTCCTCAGCGTGAAGAACAGCGCCGTGAACGGCGGCGTGCCGCCACGCCCGAGCAACTACGGCGTTCGCGTCTTCGGCTCTCCCGAGTTGCCGTTCCCGGCGGCGGTGTTTGGGTCCGGCGACAAGACCGGCCTCACCGTCACTTCCGACCAGGCGATCTTCGTCGAGGGCAACTACAACTGCAACGACAAGAACCACTGCAACGAGCCGCGCGTGACCGACACCTGGAATCCCGCCGCGTTCCTGGGCGACAGCTTGGGCATCTTGTCCGAGAACTGGGAAACCGACGTCCAGAAGGACATCGACGGCTCCGGGGTGAAGACGTTCCGGAACGACCAGAAGACGCTCATCCCGCTGAACTACCGACCGGCCGTCGACACCGAGATCAACGCCGCGTTCATCGCCGGCGTCGATACGACGGTCCCGGGCAACTACAACGGCGGCTTCGAGAACTATCCGCGGTTCCAGGAAGACTGGAGCCCCGACGGCACGATCTGGCCGGGCCTGCCCGGGCAATACGCGCTGAACTACCGCGGCTCGTTCGTGAGCCTCGGCAATCCTCGGTTCGTGAACGGCCCGTGGTGCGGGACCGGCGGAAGCTGCAACGTCGCGACGCAGACGTGTGCCGGCGGCACGAGCGGCGCGAACGACGGGCACTGCAACGCCTACGACCCACCCGCGCGGAACTGGGATTACGACGCGCGTTTCGAAGACATGGCGAACCTACCGCCGCTGACTCCGCAGGTCGTCTTCGCGCAGCAGACGCTGTTCCACGAGCAATTCAACTGATCCGAACGGCGCGTCCGCCGCGCCTCCGTGCGCATCGGCGCCGTACGGCGCGCGGCCATGCGGATCGTCAGTCGGCGGTGACGCGAAGCACTTCTTCGATGGTCGTGAGGCCGCGAATCGCCTTGTCGACGCCGCTCGCGCGGAGCGTGCGCATGCCGAGCTCCACGGCGCGCCGGCGAATCTCCGCCGCGTGCGCGCGACCGACGATCATCTCGCGGATCTCGTCGGAGATCGGCAGCACCTCGTAGAGCGCCACGCGGCCCGCGTAGCCCGTCCCCGAACACTCGTGGCATCCCTTGCCGTGCATCAGCCGCAGGTCTCCGAGCTGGCTCGCCTGGAAGCCGACGGCCTGGAGATAATCGACGGGCGGGCTCTCCGCGACGGTCTTGCAGTGCGAGCAGATCACCCGCACCAGACGCTGTGCGGCGACCAGCACCACGGAGGACGAGACCAGGAAGGGCTCGACGCCCATGTCGAGCAGCCGGGTGACCGACGACGGCGCGTCGTTGGTGTGCAACGTCGACAGCACGAGGTGGCCGGTGAGCGCGGCCTTCACCGCGATCTCCGCCGTCTCGTAGTCGCGGATCTCGCCGACCATGATCACGTCGGGATCCTGGCGCAGGAACGCACGCAGCGCGGTCGCGAACGTCAAGTCGATGTCGTCGTTGATCTGGACCTGGTTCGTGCCGTCGATGTTGAGCTCGACCGGATCCTCCGCGGTCGAGATGTTGCGCACCGACTTGTTGATCTCCCCGATCAGCGAGTAGAGCGTCGTGGTCTTGCCGCTCCCGGTCGGGCCGGTCACCAGCACCATCCCGTACGGACGTGCGATCGCCGACTGGAAGAGCTTCAGCTCGCGCTCGTCGAAGCCGAGCTTCGTCATGTCGAGCTGGAGGCCCGCCTTGTCGAGCAAGCGGAGGACGAGCTTCTCGCCGTTGATCGTCGGCAGCGACGACACGCGGAAGTTGACCTCGCGACCGTCGTCGAGCCGCATCTTGATCGCGCCGTCCTGCGGCAGACGACGCTCGGAGATGTCGAGCGACGCCATGATCTTCACGCGTGACGCGAGCGCGGCCTTCACGCGCGGCGGCCTCCGCATGATGTCGTACAGCATGCCGTCGATGCGGAAGCGGATGCGCAGATCCTTCTCGCAAGGCTCGATGTGGATGTCGCTGGCGCGGCGATCGACCGCATCGGCGAGCAGCGTGTTCACCAGCCGGACCAGCGGGGCCTCTTCGGCGGTGGCCTTGAGGGCGGCGACTTCCTGGGCATCGGCGACCCGCTGCGCCTCCTTGGCGTCGTCCTCGCCGAGCTTGCTCAGGACGTCGGTGTAGATCTTCGCGCGCTCGCTGTAGTGACGGTCGATCGCCTTCTGGATCGCCGCCACGGGTGCCAGCACGATGCGGATGTCGCAGCCGGTGATGAACTTGCACTCGTTCAACGCCGTCAAGTTCGAAGGGTCGCCGGTGGCGAGAACGAGCGTGTTGCCGCTCACGCTCACCGGCAGCACGCTGTGCTTGCGGGCGACCTTGTCGGGGACCAGCGCGAGGACCTCGGGCGTGGGCTCGAGCGTCAGCGGATCCACGACCGGAAGGCGATATTCCTTCCGGAGATAGGTCGTGAGGTCTTCCTCGGAGACGATCCCGAGGCGCACGAGGCTCGCCGCGAACTGGCCGCCGTGGGCGCGCTGGTGGCTGGTGGCCTCGGCCAGCTGATCGCTGGTGATCACCGACCGGCGGAGCAGTAGCTCCCCGAGGAGCGACCCCGGCGTGCTCTTCTGGGCGGTACCACCGCCCGGGGCCGTCGGGTTGTCCTGTGCGCCCGTAGCCATCGCTTCGTTGTCGTAGGAACCGTCATGAAACACCACGCGGAGGCGTCCACGCAAGCCCAAGTCCCAGCGGCGCGTTCGGGCCACGCCGCCCGTCCGCTTGTTGACGCTTCCTCGTGGTTTGGCTAGGAGCTTTCCGCAAACCAGGATGGATGGGTGGTGAGCCGTGGATAACCTCTTCGTGGTCCCCTGGCTGATCGGATTCGACGTCTGGGTCTGGTCGAAGGTGATCGTCGCCTATCTGTCGGTCAGGTGACGGCTCGGCGTCGTCCGCGACGCGTCGAGCGTGGATGGTGTCGACGGTGCTGCTCGCGGAGCTTCGCGCGGGCGACTTCGGTGTAGATCTGGGTGGTCGCGATGTCGGCGTGTCCGAGCATCGCTTGCACCGCCCGGAGGTCCGCGCCTCCTTCGAGCAGATGCGTCGCGAAGGAATGACGCAGCCGGTGGGGGCTCACCGGCGGTAGCCCGAGCGCCAGCGCTCGCGCTCGCAGCAGCTTCCAGAATCCCTGGCGAGACATCGCCCGTCCGTGCCCGCTGACGAACACGAACGGGCTCGTCCGTCCCTTCAAGATCTCGTTCCGCGCGCTCGCCAAGTACTCCGCGAGCGCCTGCCGCGCCGGCAGCCCGAGCGGCACGGCGCGCTCCTTGTCGCCCTTTCCGACCACCCGCAGGTAGCCGGCTTCCAGGTTCATCTGCGCGAGGCGCAACGTCACGAGCTCCGAGACGCGAAGGCCGGCGCCGTACAGCGTCTCGAGCATGGCGCGGTCGCGCGCCCCGGCCGGCCCTTCGAAGACGGAGCCGAGCAGCGCTGCCACGTCCGCCCCGGTCCACGGCTTCGGCAGACGCCTCGGAAGGCGGGCGGCGCGCACGGCGGCCGCCGGGCTCTTCTCGATCTCTCCCGCGGTCTCGAGATGGCGGAGCCAGCCGCGCGCCGCGGAGAAGCGTCGCGCGACGCTCGAGGCCTGGAGCCCTTGCCCTCGGAGGTGCTCGAGATAGGCGACGAGATCGTCCGTGGCGATCGTGCGTACGTCCGTCCGTTCGCGCTCGGAGAGGAAGGCCGAGAGATCCGCGAGGTCGCGCCCGTAGGCGTCCAGCGTGTTCCGCGAGAGGCCGCGGTTCGTCGCGAGCACCGCGAGATAGCCGTCGATCGAGCGGTCGAGCGATCGGCCGGCCGGCTTCACGCAGGGCTCGGCGAGCCGGGCTCGAGCTTCGCGCGCACCGATTCGCAGAGCTCCTGCATGCGGCGCCAGTCCTCGACCTTCCGGCCCTGGGAATCGGTCACGTAGAACACGTCGTAGACGTGGTGCAGAACGGTCGAGATCTTCGCGAGATGGATGAGGCAGCCCGCGCGGTAGAGCGCATTCGTGATCGTGAACAGCAGCCCGATCTGATCCTGCGTCGAGATCTCGATCAGGCTGTAGTAGTCGGAATCCTGGAGATCGAACGTCACCGAGGTCGGGATGCGCGGCATCGGCCGGCGCGTGAGCACGCTCGGCCGCGTGGTCTTCTCGACGAGCGCTTCGATCGAGATCTCGCCGCGCAGCGACCGCTCGAGGGTGTCTCTCACCTTCTGCCAGCGCTCCTCGTCGAACACGCGCTCGACCGACTCGGGATGCGAGAGCCGGAACACGTCGAGCGCGATGCCGTCCGCGCTCGTGGTGATCTGCGCGCCGAGGATGCTCATGCCGTGCGCGGCGAGCACGCCGGCGATGATCGAGAAGAGCCCCGGACGATCCGCGGCGCACACCGTGTACTCGCTGAATTCGCGGTCGCGGAAGTGCCGGATCGAGGTCGCCGGCGCCGCGCCGCCTTCGCGGAACTCGCGGAGCAGCTCGAGATGGTGCGGGAAGCTCGATTCCGGAGTCGTCAGGAAATAGCTCTCGGGCATCGTCCGCAGCACCGAATCGAGCGTCGTGCGCAGCGCCGGCTGCGCCGCCGTGGCCTGACGAAGCCGCTCGCGCACGCGCTCGACACGCGCCTCGCGGGCCTCCTCCGCGAACTCGCCCTTCTCGAAGAGCTCGAGCGTCCGCATGTAGAGCTCGCCGAGCAGCAGGTCACGCCAGTTGTTCCATACCTTGGGCGCGACCGAGCGCATGTCGGCGAACGTCATCACGTACAGGCGCTTCAACACGTCGACGCTGCCGACGTGCTTCGCGAAGTCGATGATCACGCGGTCGTCGTGAAGATCGCGGTGCTGCGCGACGTGCGACATCAGGAGATGATGCCGGACGAGCCGCTCGACGACGCTCACGTCGTCGTCGTGGAGTCCCATGCGGCGAGCCACGCCGTCGGCGAGCCGCGCGCCGCGGTCGGAGTGGCCGTGACCGTGTCCCTTGCCGATGTCGTGCAGCAGCATCGCGAGATAGAGCACGTCCGTGCGGTCGATCTCGTGCATGACCTGCGTCAGCAGCGGGCTCGACTCGCGGTGCTCGCCGGCGGCCAGCCGTTCGAGCTCCATGATGCCGCGAAGCGTGTGCTCGTCCACGGTGTAGATGTGATAGAAATCGCGGATCACCATGCAGCGGAGCTGACCGAACTCCGGCACCAGCGCGCCGAGCGCGCCCACGTCGTGCATGGTGCGGAGCGTCTCGTAGATGCGGCTCCGGCCCGCGAGGATCTGCTTGAACGGGGCGATCACCTCGGGACGCGCGTTCGCCGCCTCGAGCGCGGAGACCGCACCCGCGAGCATCGAGCGCGTGCGCGAGCCGATCTCGACGCCGTGGCGTTGCGATTCGAGGAAGACGGCGACGACGTTCGAGGGATCTTCGAGGATCGTCGGATCGTCGATCGCGATCTCGCCGGCGATGATCCGCACGCCGGGACGAATGCGCCGGCTGAAGATGCGGCCGAGCCGCCGCGGGCGCTCGAGACAGCGCTCCGCCACCATCGCCTCGAAGCGGTGGATGCGCGCCGCGTGCAGGTAATAGTCGCGGAGGAAGCGCTCCACCGCCCGGCGCTCGTCCGCGTCGTCGTACCCGAGGATCGCTGCGGCCCGCTCCTGGTGCTCGAACGTGAGCTGGTCCTGATGGCTCCCGGTCATGAAATGGAGCGTGTTGCGGACCTTCCAGAGGAAGTCCCGCGACTCGAGCACGGTGGCGAGCTCGCTCTCCGGCACCACGCCCTTCTGGACGATCTCGCGCAGCGACCGCACCTTGAACTTGACGCGCGCCATCCACAGAGCGGTGTGGAGGTCGCGGAGCCCGCCCTCGCCTTCCTTGAGGTGCGGCTCGAGCAGATAGACGGAGCTGCCGTACTCGCGTTGCCGCAGCCCGCTCGTCTCGGCGGCTTCGCGCACGAAGCGGTCGGGGTTTCGCTTCACGATGTCGTTCTCGAGCACGCGATCGAAGTCGACGGCGAGCTCGGCGTCGCCGCAGAGGAAGCGCGCATCGAGCAGCGCCGTCTTCACCTTGAAATCACGGGCCGAGAGGCGCCCACACTCGACGGGGCTCCGCACCGCGTGCCCGACCTGCAGCCCCGTGTCCCACAGGCTGTAGAGGATCTTCTCCGCGACGCTCTCGACGAACGGCGTGACCTTCCACGGATACAGGAACAGCAGATCGATGTCCGAGAACGGGTTCATCTCGCCGCGCCCGTAGCCACCCTGGGCGAGCAGCGCGCACTTCTGGTTCGCGCGCGCATTGCGGCTCGTGAAGTCCTCGACCGCGGCGCCGTAGAGGAACGTGACCACGCGATCGATCACCCCGGTGAACGCGGTGACGATCTCCGCACCGCTGGCTCCGGCCGCGTTCCAGGCTTCGAGCCGCGCGCGCGCCTGCACGACCGCCCCTCTGGCGATCGCCCCGAGATCCTGCTGCGACCCGTCGACCGGCGGGAGCACGATCTCCTCGGGGCGAAAGACCGTGGCAGCCTCTGCGCGGACGCTCATCCGACCCCGGGGGCCCGTGCAGTGCTCGCCGGCTCCGCCGGCTGCACGCTTCCGATACCCCCGGACCCCGTCGGCTGGGCCCGGCACGTGTCCGGGCCCGCCTCCGCCGTGAACGTCGACACACGGTGTCTCATGACCGCCGCACCGTACTAGGCTCGCCGCGTGTGCTCCAGACCCCGCCCGTCCGTTCGGCGAGCGGAGCCCACGTCCGCGGCTTCCTACAACGTCTTGGCGAGCCGCGTCTGCGAGAGATAGCGGCGGATGCCTTGATGGATGCCGTCTGCCAGCGCGTCGCGGTAGGCCTGGGTGCCGAGCCGCTTCCCTTCGAGCGGGTTCGTCAGGAAGGAGACCTCGACGAGCACGCACGGCATGTAGGCGCCGACGAGCACGTAGAACGGACCTTCCTTGACGCCGAGGTCGCCGACGCCGTCGTAGCGCTCGCCGAGCTGGGCGACGACGGACGACTGGAGCTGCTCGGCGAGCTGCTTCGACTCCTCGACCTTGTAGGTCTGCCGTAGGTCGCTCAAGATGTAAGAGAGGTCCGGGATCGTCGACTGCAGCTTCGGGTCGTGCGGATCCCAGTGCAGGTTGTTCTCCATCGCCGCGAGCCGCAGCGTGCCGCGGTTGTCGGTGTTGTTGAGGTAGTAGACCTCGACGCCGCTGAGCCCGGGATTCGTGCTCGCGTTCGCGTGCACCGACACGAAGAGATCGGCGCCTTGCGCGTTCGCGAAGCCGGTTCGCTCTTCGAGCGACAGGAACCGGTCGTCGGAGCGCGTCAGCACGACGTCGACGTTCGGCTCGTTCCGGAGAAGCGCCGCGAGGCGCTTCGAGACCGCGAGCACGAGATCCTTTTCCTGCAGGCCGTCGACGCCGCTCGCGCCGGGATCCTTGCCGCCGTGGCCCGGATCGATCACCACCTTGAGCCGTCGCTCGGCTTCGGCCGAGCGATTCTCCGGCACCGCCGCGGGCCTCGCACCCGGCGCCGTGCCGGCGATCGCGGCCGACGAAGGCACCTTCGAGCGAGCGACCTCACTGCGCGCCGATGCGGCTTCGCGCGGGGCCTCGCGGGCGCTGGCGGTGTCGAGCCGGTGGATGGACGTGTCGCTCGGCTTCGCCGCGGCGACCGACTTGCTCTTGAGGTCGATGATCAGCCGATAGGGATCGGGGAGCGTGAACGCCCGCGCGTCGGCGTCGCTCGCGAGGTCGAGCACGATGCGCGCGGTGTCGAGCGTGTACTGCCCGGTGCGAATGCCGCGCAGCAGCGAGTCGCCGATCTTCAACGGCTCCTGCGCCTCCGCACCGACCTTCGTCCCCACCACGTCGATCACCAGCCGGTCGGGCACGCCGCTCGTCTTGCCCTCGGGCAGGACCGGCATCACGCGGTACTGCGCAGGCCCGGAGAGGTCGATGACGACGCGGCTGTAGCTCGCGGCGCCGATGTAGCGGACGCGCTCGAGCTCGGTCCTGTGGTCGTCACCCGCGAGGCCCGCCCCTGCACCGAGCACGATGCCGGCGAGGGCGATCACCGACACGGCCGCGCGCAGTCGATTCATCACGACTTCGCCTCCCGCCTGGCTCGGTCCACGAGATCGGCCAGGCGCACGATCGCTTCGAGCGGAGTGAGCGTCATCGGATCGATCGCGCAGAGATCCGCGACGACGGCGGACGGCGCCGCCTGGGTGAAGAGACCGAGCTGACCGGCCCGTCCTCCGCGTGCCGCGAGCCGCGGCTCACCGGCCTCGTCGCGCTCGCCGCTCTCGAGGTTGCGGAGGATCTGCTGTGCGCGCGCGATCACGGAATCGGGCACGCCCGCAAGGCGCGCGACGTGGATGCCGTAGCTCTGGCTCGCCGGACCGGGCACGATGCGGCGCAGGAAGACGACGTCTCCCTGCCACTCCTTCACGGCGACGCAGAAGTTGACGACGCGCTCGGCGGTCTCGGCGAGGTCGGTGAGCTCGTGGAAGTGGGTCGCGAACAGCGTCTTGGCGCGCGACGGCGCGTCGTGCAGGAACTCGGCGACCGCCCAGGCGATCGAGATGCCGTCGAACGTGCTGGTGCCGCGGCCGATCTCGTCGAGCACGACGAGCGAGCGAGGCGTCAGGTTCGCGAGGATGTGGGCCGTCTCCTTCATCTCGACCATGAACGTCGAGTCGCCGGCCGCAAGATTGTCGGCGGCTCCCACCCGCGTGAACACGCGATCGACGATTCCGAGGCGGACGCTCGTCGCCGGCACGAAGCTGCCCATCTGCGCCATCAAAGCGATCAGCGCCGTCTGGCGGAGGAACGTCGACTTGCCCGCCATGTTCGGGCCGGTGAGCACGACGACCTGCGCGCGGTCGGGGTCGAGGTCGGTGTCGTTCGGAACGAACCGGCCCGCCGGCAGCATGCGCTCGATCACCGGGTGGCGCCCGTCGCGGATCTCGAGGATCGGCGAGCGGTCGAGCACGGGCCGCACGTAACGGCCATCGACCGCGACCTCGGCGAGCGCCCGCAGCACGTCGAGCGTGGCGAGGGAGCGTGCGGTGGCGGAGATCTCCGCGAGGTGCGACGCGGCCGCGTCCACGAGCTGCTGGAACAGCTCGGCCTCGAGCGCCTTCAGCCGCTCCTCGGCTCCGAGGACCTTCGACTCGTACTCCTTGAGCTCCGGCGTGATGAAGCGCTCGCCGCCGGCGATCGTCTGCTTGCGAAGGTAGTCGGCGGGAACCGACTTGAGGTTCGAGTTCGTGACCTCGATGTAGTAGCCGAACACCTTGTTGTAGCGGACCTTGAGCGAGCCGATGCCGGTGCGCTCGCGCTCGCGCGTCTCGAGCGCGGAGATCCAGCTCTTGCCGTCGTGACGGAGCGCGCGGAGCTCGTCGACCTGCGGGGAGTGGCCCGAGCGGATGACGTCGCCCTGCTTCGAGGAGAGCGGCGGCACGTCGACGAGGGCGCGGGCGATCGTGTCGCGAAGCTCGGGCAGCGGCTCGATGCCGCTGCGGAGCTCGCCGAGCAGCTTCGAGCGCGCATCGGAAAGCCCGTCGCGCACGGATTCGGCGCGGGAGAGCGCCTGGCGGAGGCGCACCAGATCGCGCGGCGAGGCCGTACCGCTGCCGATCCGTCCGGCCAGGCGCTCGAGGTCGCCGACGCCGTCGATCGATTCGCCGAGCGCGTCGCGCCGGAGCGAGGTCTCGACCAGCTCTTCCACCGCGTCGAGCCGTGCGCCGATCCGCGCCGGGTCGAGTAGCGGGTAGAGCATCCACTGGCGGAGCACGCGCGCGCCCATCGGCGTGAGCGTGCGATCGAGCACCCAGAGCAGCGACCCCGTGCGCTCCCCGCGCGTGGTCTCGATCAGCTCGAGGTTTCGCCGGCTCGATTCGTCGATGACCAGGAACTCGCCGACCTCGTACGGTTCCGGTGCTTGCAGGTGCGCGATGCCGACGAGCTGCGCCTCGAGGTAACCGAACGCGGCGCCGAGCGCCTGCGCGGCGAGCGGGCGCCTTCGCCAGATCTCGATCGCCGCCGCGCCGCCGCGGGTCTCGAGCCACGCGAACAGGCGCTCGCCCGAGAACGAGCCGGCCGGCAGATCGCTGGTGCCGAGCGCCGACGGCAGGCCCGCCCCGCCGCCCGCGCCGAACGAGGCGGCCGCGACCACGACCTCGCGCGGTCGCAGGCGCGCGAGCTCGTCGCCGAGCGCCCCGATCGACGCGATCCCCGCGCCCGGCCCTTCGCCGGTGGGGAGCTCCACCACCGCGTTACCGGGCCCTGGACCCGCCCCCCTCCCCCTC
>JACXTT010010691.1_pt1 | contig 12345 bp, 8 predicted proteins | sample 9270951 | NCBI WGS metagenome assembly JACXTT01 (sample SAMN15532306, study PRJNA645909) | rock metagenome | isolation source: weathered quartz diorite | place: Puerto Rico | collected 2017-06-21 | reverse complement strand
ATCGTCGAGACCGCCGGCGGGCCGGATCGCGCGGCATTCACGTTCCTGATCGACAGCTATCGCGAGGAGGAGGTCCGCGGCGAGATTCGCGTCGTCCTGGGCCTGCACCCGGAGCTCGCGCCGTACAAGGTCGCGGTGCTGCCGCTGCTCAAGAAGCGGCCCGAGATCGTGGAGGTCTGCCACCGCCTCCGCGACGACCTCGCGAAGGACATTTTGGCGGTGTATGACGACACGGCCGCGATCGGCAAGCTGTATCGGCGCCAGGACGAGATCGGGACCCCGTGGTGCGTCACGGTCGACGTCGAGTCGCTCGTGGACCGGGCCGCGACGATTCGCGATCGTGACTCGATGACGCAGGACCGCGTGCCGCTCGACAACATGAAACGGGTGATCCTCGACCGGCTCGCGGCAGCCCGCGAGTAGCCCCGTCCCGATGACCGCCGCCCGGGAGGTCGGCGACGCGGTTCGCGCCTGGCTGGACGGGCTGGACGACGACCAGCGCGCGCGGGCCATGTTTCCGTTCGATGTGTCCGAGCGGTTCGCCTGGGCGTACACGCCCGGCCCACGCGAGGGTCTCGCGCTTCGCGACATGCTCCCGGCGCAGCGCCAGGCGGCCGCGGCGATCGTCGCGGCGTCGATGAGCCCGCGGACCGCGGGCGAGATCGCGGCGATCATCGCGCTGGAGACCGTCCTCGGCCAGATCGAGCGCTCGTCCGGTGCGGGCGGCTGGCTGCGCCGCGACCCCGAGCTGTACTGGTTCGCGGTCTTCGGCGTGCCCGGCTCGGCGGAGCCCTGGTCATGGCGGGTCGGCGGCCACCACGTCGCGGTCCACGTCACGCTGGCCGACGACGACGTGATCGGCACGACGCCGTCGTTCCTCGGTGCCAACCCGGCCGTGGTCCCGGGTGGACCGGGCGCCGGCGCGAGAGCGCTCGATGGCGAGGAAGCGTTGGGCCGCGCGCTGCTGCGGGCATTGACGCCCGCGGAGCGGCGCGTGGCCGTGGTCGACGATCGGGCGCCGGCAGACATCGTCACCGGCATCGGTCGCCAGGCCGTGCTCCGTGAGGTCCCGTTCGGCGTGCGGCACGCGGATCTCGCTGCGCCGCGTCGGGCGGCGCTGGAGCGCCTGGTCCGCCACTACGTCGAGCGGCTACGGCCCGACGTCGCGGCGACGACCTGGGCGCGGATCGCCGGGACGCTCGGCGACCTGAGTTTCGCTTGGGCGGGATCGGACGCCCCGCGCCAGGGGCACTACTACGCGATCCGGGGCCCGAGCTTCGTCATCGAGTATGACAACACCCAGAACGGCGCGAACCACATCCATTCCGTGTGGCGCGACCTGGGCAACGACTGGGGTGACGACGTGCTCGCTCGACACCTCGCAGGCGCCCACGCCTAGCCCGGCGCCGACCTAGACTCGCCCGATCGAGGAGGTGGTCGGCGTGGCCGTGACGATCCGGAAGTGGGTGACGTTCGTCGAGGAGCTCCACCAGGAGGGCGGCAAGCCCCTCGCGAAGCCGTTGCGCCGCGCCGCGGTCGCCGTGGTGGTCAAGAACCCCTACGCCGGCGTGAACGGCGACGACCTGTCCGAGCTGATCGACTTCGGAGAATTCCTGGGCCGCGAGCTCACCGCGCGGGCCAAGGCGGCGCTGGGGACGCCCGTCGAGGGCTATGGCAAGGGTGGGATCGTCGGGGAGGCGGGCGAGCTCGAGCACATCGCCGCGTGCCTCCACCCGAAGTTCGGAGCGCCGACCCGCGAGGCCGTCGGCGGCGTGTCGATCCTGCCATCGGTCAAGAAGCGCGCGGCCATGGGCGCAACGCTCGACATCCCGGTCCATCACATCAAGGCGATGCTCGTGCGCTCGCATTTCGATGCGGTCGAGATCCGCGTGCCCGATGCGCCCGCCGCCGACGAGCTCGTGCTTGCCCTCGCGGTGACCGACGGCGGCCGGCCGCACGCCCGCGTGGGTGGGCTCAGGGCCGAGGACGCGGTCGGCGAGGACGGATTGCACTAAGGGCGCGCCGCTCGATGCGCACGCTGATCACGAACCTCGGCGCGATCGCCACCGGCGACGTCGCCGCGCCGCTCGCGGACGCCGACTCGATCCTCATCGAAGACGGCCTGATCGCGGCCGTCGGGCGCGGCTTGGCTGGCGAGGCGGGGGCCGGCGGCCGCCTCGACCAGACGATCGACGCCAGGGGCACCACGGCGATCCCGGGACTGATCGACTCACATGCACACCCGGTCTTCGGCGACTTCACGCCACGCCAGCAGACGCTCAACTTCATCGAGTCCGGGCTCCATGGCGGGGTCACCACGGTCATCTCAGCGGGCGAGGTCCACCTGCCGGGCCGGCCGAAGGACATCGTCGGCCTGAAGGCGCTCGCGATCGTCGCTGCCAAGTCGTACGCGAACCTTCGCCCGGCCGGCGTCAAGGTCCGCGCCGGCGCGCCGATCCTCGAGCTCGGCCTCGAGGAGCACGACTTCGCCGAGATGGCCGCCGCGGGCGTCTCGCTCGTGGGCGAGATCGGCCTCGGCAGCGTCAAGACCGGCGAGCAGGCGGCGCCGATGGTCCGCTGGGCGAAGCAGCACGGCATGACCGTGACGTTCCACACGGGCGGGCCGTCGATCGCGGGCTCGAACCCGATCGCCGCCGAGGCCGTCCTCGAGGCGCGGCCACACATCGTCGGTCACGTGAACGGCGGGACGACGGCCATGTCCGACGCCGACATCGAGCTCGTTGTCGCCACGGACATGGCGATCGAGATCGTCCACTGCGGCAACGGTCGCGCGGCGCTGCACGCGCTGCGCGCGGCGCAGGGGGCAAACGGGCTCGACCGCCTGATCATCGGCAATGACGCGCCGTCCGGGACCGGCGTCGTGCCGCTCGGCATCCTGCGTGTCGTGGCCCACCTCGCGTCGCTCGGCTCGATCGAGCCCGCGACCGCGGTGGCGTTCGCCACCGGCAACACGGCGCGCGTCCACGGGCTCGACATCGGCCTCATCGCCACCGGCCGCGCCGCGGACATCGTCCTCGTGGATGCCCCGATCGGGTCCGCGGCCTCGACCGCGCTGGACGCACTCGCGATCGGCGATCTGCCGGGCGTCTCGATGGTGCTCATCGACGGCGAGGTGAAGGTCGGGCGGAGCCGGAACACCCCGCCGCCGGCCCGTGCCGCGGAGATCGTCGGCGGGGGCGGGCCGGCCGCCGGCGCCCACTGAGCCGGCCGATGCATTTCGGGCTCCGCCTGCCAAGCTTCGCGCTCGGCGATCGGACGGCGACGCTGGCCGACATGGGCACCTACCTTCGGCGGGCCGAGGATCTCGGCTTCGAGTCCGGGCTGCTGATCGACCACCTGCTCGTGGCCCAGCCGGCCTACCGGGTCACCTGGCTGGAGCCGATCGCGCTCCTCTCGGCGCTCGCCGGCGTCACTCGCACGATGCGCCTCGGCACGCTGGTGCTCGTCCTGCCGTTTCGCGACCCCGTGGCCTTCGCCAAGGAGTGGGCGACGTTCGACGTCGTTTCCGGCGGCCGCTCGATCCTGGGCGTGGGCGTCGGCTGGAACGAGGCCGAGTTCGAGGCGCTCCGCATCCCGCATCGGGAGCGTGGCCGGCGCACCACCGAGATGCTCGAAGCGATCACCGCGCTGTGGTCCGGCGACAACGTGTCGTATGAGGGCCGCCACTACCAATTCCTCGACCTGACCATCGAGCCGAAGCCGGCCCAACGACCGCATCCACCGATCTGGATCGGCGGCGGGACGCAGCCGTCCGGGCGGATCTACGGGCAGGACGTGCCGTCGATCGAGCCGGTCCTGCGTCGGATCGCGAAGTACGCCACGACCTGGGTGCCGCACAGCTCGGCCACGGCCGAGATGGTCGCCCAGGACTGGGCCCAGATCCGGGGTTATATGGTCGAGCTCGGCCGCGACCCCGACGAGCTCAAGAAGGTCTATTCCAACTTCGTGCACGTGCTCGCGCCCGGCCAGCCGCCCGAGTCCGCGGCGCCGTATTTCTCGGTGTTCAGCGGCATGGACCTGGACTACTGGCAGGAGTTCTACCTGCTCGGCGAGGCCGAGGCGGTCGCCGAACGGATCCGCGGCAAGATCGCGGCCCTCGGCGGGGTCGATCACCTGATCCTGAATCCGCTCGACTGGGATCCGGCAAGGCTCGAAGTCCTCGCCGGGCGCGTCCTGCCGCTCGTCGCGGCCTAGCGCGGATGGGCACCTACGCCCGGCCGACAGGGCTCGCCGCGGCGCTCGACGCCCTCGAGGCCGGCGTTCGGGCCGGCCGGCCAGCCGTGATCGTGGCCGGGGCGACGGATCACTACCCGGCGCGGGTGGGGCGCGTGGTCGACGAGGACGTGCTCGACGTCTCGGCCCTCGCCGGCACGCGTGCGATCCGGCCGCTCGAGGGCGGCTGGTGGATCCCGGCGGGCGTCACCTGGACGGAGCTCGTCGAATTCCCGCTCCCGCCCGCCTTCGACGGCCTGAAACGGGCCGCGCGCGCGGTCGGCGGCCTCCAGATCCAGAACCGCGGCACCGTCGTCGGCAACGTCTGCAACGCGTCGCCCGCGGCCGACGGCACGCCGAACCTCCTGGCCCTGGGCGCCGTCATCGAGATCGCCTCGAAGCGCGGGGCGCGTCGCCTGCCGATCGAAGCGTTCGTCATCGGCAACCGGACGACGCGTCGCGAAGCGGACGAGCTGGTCACCGGGATCTTCGTGCCCGACCCCGTGGCCGAACTGGCTGGCGCGACCGCGACGTCGACGTTCCTGAAGCTGGGGTCTCGGGCGTACCTCGTGATCTCGATCGTGATGGTCGCGGCGGTCGTCGTCCGGGACCAGAGCGACCGCATCGTCTCGGCGCGAATCGCCGTGGGCGCGTGCTCTCCCGTGGCGCGTCGCCTGCCCGACCTCGAGGCGAGGCTTGCGGGGCAGCTGCTGGGTCCTGGCCTCGCCGATCTCGCCACCGATTCGGACCTCGCGCCGCTGTCGCCGATCGATGACGTCCGCGGCTCCGCGGGCTACCGGCGCGCTGCCGCGCTGGTCCTGGTCCGGCGCGCCCTCGAGGAATTGGCCCTCAACGAACTGGCACGGGAGGGTGTCGGTCGGTGACGAGCGCGATCGAGCTCCGGGTCAATGGGCGGCCGGTGGCGCTCCAGGTCGACCCGATGCGTCGCCTCTCGGCCGTCCTGCGCGACGACCTCGGGCTGATCGGGACGAAGGTCGGCTGCGACGCCGGCGACTGCGGCGCGTGCACCGTCCGGCTCGACGGCCGGCAGGTCTGCGCCTGCCTCGTTCCGGCCGCCCAGGCCGCGGGCGCGGATGTGCGGACGGTGGAAGGCCTGGCGTCGAACGGCCGCGAAGGAGCGCTCGAGTTCGACGACCTCGCCGCGCTGCAGCGGGCATTCCTCGAGGCCGGCGCCGCGCAGTGCGGCATCTGTACGCCGGGCATGCTCATGGCCGCGGACGACACGCTCGGGCGTCACCCGGCGCCGACCGACGCCGAGATCCTCGACGGGCTCGGTGGCGTCCTCTGCCGCTGCACCGGCTACCGAAAGATCCTCGAGGCCGTGCACGCGGCGGCGGGCACGAACGGCAACGGCGGTTCAGCCGAGCGCGCGCCCGCGTCCGGCCGCGCCGTGGGGGCGAGGCTGCCCAAGGTGGACGGGATCGCCCGGGTGACCGGCACGGCCGAGTACGGCGCCGACGCCCGACCGCCCGCGGGCGCACCGGCGACGTTGACGGTCCGCGCCATCCGCTCCCCCCACGCCAGCGCACGTTTCAGCATCGGCGACCTGAGGCGCCTGTTCGAGCGCCATCCCGGCCTGGTCCGCGTCTTGACCGCCGCCGACATTCCCGGCCAGAACCGATACGGGATCTACGAGACCGGCAAGGACCAGCCGGCGCTTGCCGATGGGTTCGTCCTGCATCGCGGCGAGGCCGTCGCCGCATTGGTCGGTGATGCCGCGGTCCTCGATGGCATCGCGGACGCCGAGGTGCCCGTCACCTGGAATCCGCTCGAGCCATTGACCGACATGCGTGACGCGGCGGCGCCGGGCGCCCCGCGCCTCCACGACGCCGCGGAGGACAACGTGCTCGTCCGCGGCCGTCTCGCGATCGGGGACGTCGAGGCCGCGCTGCTTGAGGCCGACGCGACGGCTGAGGTCGAGGTCGAGACGACGTGGGTCGAGCACGCCTACATCGAGCCGGAGGCTGGTTACGCGCGCCGGGTCGGTGACCGGATCGAGGTCGTGGTCAGCACCCAGGCGCCGTACATGGACCGGGACGAGGTCGCCCTGGTCCTCGGCATTCGGCCGGACCAGGTGCGCATCATCCCCACCGCCTGCGGCGGGGGATTTGGCGGCAAGCTGGACCTCGGTGTGCACGCCCTGATCGCGACGGCGGCGTGGCTGACGATGCAGCCCGTCCGCGCGGTCTGGACGCGACCGGAGTCGATGGCGGCGAGCCCGAAGCGCCACCCGGCGCGGATCCGCGCGACGGCCGCGGCGGGAGGCGACGGGGTGCTCCGTGCGGTCCGCTTCGAGGGCGATTTCGACACCGGTGCCTACGGCTCGTGGGGCAGGACCGTCGCGAACCGTGTGCCGGTCCACGCGATGGGCCCGTATCGCGTGCCGGCGGTCCTCGCGACGACCCGAGCCATCCACACGAACAACCCAATTGCCGGTGCGTTCCGTGGCTTCGGCGTGCCCCAGGCGGCGATCGCCCACGAGACCCTGCTGGACGACCTCGCCACTCGGCTGGGGATCGACCGGCTCGAAATCCGGCACCGCAACGCCCTCCGGGCCGGCGACGCGACAGCCTCCGGCCAGCGGCTGGCCGCGAGCGCGGGGCTGCAGGCCTGCCTCGATGCGCTCCGCCCTGCCTGGGCTCGCGAGCGTGTGGCCGCTACGGCGTGGAATGCCGATGCGGCGGGGCGCGGCGTGCCTCGCCGGCGAGGCGTCGGGATCGGGGCCATGTGGTACGGCATCGGCAACACCGCCCTCGCCAATCCGTCGACCGTGGAGATGGGCGTCGACGCCGCCGGCGCGGTGACGCTGTACTGCGGCGCGGTCGACATCGGTCAGGGAGCATCCACGGTGATGGTCCAGATCGCGGCCGACGCGCTCGGGGTGCCGGCAACCTCGGTCAACCTCGTGAGTGGCGACACGGACCGGACACGGGACGCCGGCAAGTCCTCCGCGAGCCGGCAGACGTTCGTCTCCGGCAACGCCGCCTGTCTTGCCGGCGAGGACCTCCGGCGGCAGCTATTGGCGCTCGCCGAGGTCGGCGCGGGCGCGACGATCGAGCTCGGCGCCCGCCGCGCCGCCTTCAGCGAGGACGGGCGGCAAACCAGCTCCATCGACCTCGTCGAGCTGCCCCGGGTCCGGGGCCACGACGTCCTCCTCGGCACCGGCACCTACGACCCGCACACGACGCCGCTCGACGCCGATGGCCAGGGCATCCCATACGAGACCTATGCCTTCGGGGCGCAGGTCGCGACGGTCGAGGTCGACCTCGAGCTCGGGACCGTCTCGGTGCTCGGGCTGACCGCGGCGCACGACGTCGGTCGGGCCATCAACCCGACCCAGGTCGAAGGCCAGATCCACGGCGGCATCGCCCAGGGGCTCGGGTTCGCGCTGATGGAGGCATACGTCCCGGGCCGGACGGAGAACCTGCACGACTACCTGATTCCGACCGTCGGCGACGTCCCGCCGATCGAGATCATCCTCGTCGAGGACGCCGAGCCCGCCGGACCCTACGGCGCCAAGGGCGTGGGGGAGCCCGCGCTCGTGCCCACGGCGCCGGCGATCCTCGGTGCGATTCGCGACGCCACGGGCGCGCGCGTCACGAGCCTCCCGGCGACGCCGGAGCGCGTGCTGGCAGCGATGCGGGCGGTGCCGTCCCGCTAGCCGGTCGTCGATCCGGCAGACTGCGCACCGTGCCCACGAAGGTGATCCTCGACGTCGACACCGGCACCGACGACGCAGTCGCGCTCATGACCGCCGCGTTGTCGCCGGATCTCGAGCTCATCGGGGCGACGACGGTCAACGGCAATACCACGATCGACTACACGACGGAGAACACGCTGCGCGTGTTCGACTGGATCGGGCTGCCCGAGACCCCGGTCCATCGGGGCATGGACCGCCCGATGGTGCGATCCCAGGTCCAGCGGGGCATGGCGACCCGGATCCACGGCGACCTGCTCGACCTCCCGGAGGTCTCGCGTGGCGCCAGGGTGCAGCCTGGCCACGCGGTCGACTGGCTGATCGACACGTATCTCGCCTCGAACGGCGATATCGTCCTGTGCCCGGTCGGGCCGCTGACCAACGTGGCGATGGCGATCCAGCGGGAGCCGCGCATCGTCGAGTTCATCCCCGAGATCGTGATCATGGGCGGCGCCCACGACCACGGGAACATGACCGCCTCTGCCGAGTTCAACATCTGGCTCGACCCGGAGGCCGCGCGCATCGTCGTCAACTGTGGCCGCCCGATCCGGATGGTCCCGCTGGACGCCACCCATCGGGCGCTCGTGTCGACGGCGGACGCCGAGCGTCTCCGGGCCCTCGGCACGCCCGCCGGAGAGGCGGCCGCCCGCTTCGTTCTGAAGCGGATCGACGGCTACGACGCCACCCAGCCGATGCCCCATCGGCCCGGCGCGGCCCCGGTCCACGACGCGCTCGCGGTGTGCGCGATCATCGACCCCACGATCATCACGACCGAGCACATCCCGGTCGACGTCGAGGTGTACGCGGAGCTGTCCGCCGGTCGCACCGTCTGCGACTTCCGCTTCCGCAGCGGCAAGCCCGCGAACGTCCACTTCGCGATGGACGCCGACGAGCCGAAGTTCGTCCGCATGCTGCTGGACATCCTCGGCCGAACGACCTGAACGTCCGAGCCGGTGGGCTGAACCCGCGGTCTATTCGTCTGTCGAGGTGCCGCCGGCGGTGGGCTCCTTGCCCTTCGGCCAGTAGAGCTCCTTCTTGACCTGAGCCTCGGGGAACCCGCGCCCGAGGAGCGTCTCCTCGGCGGCGATGATCATGTCTGGGTTGCCGCAGATGTAGGCGATGCTGTTGGCCGGGGTGAGGCCATGCTCGTCGAGGATCGGCGCCACGATCGACTCCACGCGTCCCGTTCGGCCGGTCCAGCTGCTGTTCTCCATCGCACCGGGCCGTGAGACGGTCGGGACGAACGTCACGGGATACGCGCCGGAGGCCTGCCAGTCCTCGAGCAGGTCGCGATAGCCGAGGTCGCGGGCATATGAGACACCGTTGAGGAAGACCGTCCGGCGCGGGGCGCCGTCCCTGAGGAGCTGTCGCATCATCGCGACGAAGGGCGCATTGCCGGTGCCGGACGAGATGAACATGTGCGTCCGATCGTCGTCCGGCTCCAGGGTGAACTTGCCCTTCGGCCCGATCATCCGCAGCCGGTGGCCCACCGGGAGCCGCCACAGGAGCGGCGTGAATGCGCCGCCCTCGACGAGCCGCACGTACATCTCGTAGCCATCGGTGCCGGCGACGGCGGGCGGGGAGGCGACCGAGTACGGGCGTTGCACGATCCGCTGGCCGGTCGGCAGCGCCGCGTCCTCGACGAAGACCCCGATGGTCATGTACTGCCCGGCCGTGAACGGCGTCGGCTCGGCGTCGAACCGGGCCCAGAAGGTCGCCAGGGATTCGTGGGCGTCGTCCCGGCGGACCAGGGCGGCGTTGTACTGCGGCGCGTCCGGCAGGATCACCCGCTGATCAAGATCGAGCATCGCCGGGATGGTAGGGGCGCTCGCCCTAGGCCGGCTTGGCCGCTCGACGTTTCGGGCCGACCCGACGCGGCCGGGCGACGATCGAATCCTTGTCCATTCCGAGCTCGACCGGCCCGCTCCGACCTTCGAGGGCGGCGATGATCCGGGGCGCCAGCGAGCGGTCGACGTAGCTCGCCGCGGCGTCGCGTCCCGGCGGCAGCTGGTGCCGCAACCACGCGACGAGCTCGGGGGCGAAGGTCACGTCCCAGCCACCGCGGGCAAGGCGTCCCGCCAGCGGATCCAGGAGGCTCGCGCGGAGATCATCAGTGGCAGTCCCCGCCTGCGCGTCCGCGGACTGCCAGGCGGCGACGTCGACCGTCGCCATGAGTCGTTGGCCGAGGGCGGCCTCGAGGACCTCGCTCCTGGGAGCGCCGCCCGGCCCATCTGCGGTGCCATCCGCGGGGGCCACGTCGAGTGTCGGCGCGGTCAGAACGACGACGGCGCTGCCCAGCGGTAGCGCGCGACCCATTGCGTCGGTGAGCCGCCCGGCATCGAGCCCGGCGGCGATGGTCTCGCGGATCGAGGCGGCGCAGCGATCGATGCCGCTGAACGTGACCACCTGCCGCGGATCCTGGCGGAGGACGGCGAGCGGCAGCGGCCGGTCGGAACCGATGAGGCCCGGCGCCGAGCCGAGCAGCGTCGAGATCGTGTGGTCCTCGGTCAGCCCGCCGAGGTCGATGTCGATTCGCGCCATCGGGCCGCCGAGGAGCGAACGTGCGAGCGCGTCGGCGAGGGCCGGGGCCGTCGCGGCGACGCGCCCCGTCAGCAGGACGACGGCCTGCGGCGAAGTCCGCCGCGCATCGACGCCGCGCAGCGTCACGGACAGGCGGCCGAGCAGCGCCGTACCGGCTTCGGCGTCGAGTAGCCCGTTTTTCGCGATGGCCTCGCGCAGCGCGGCGAGGCGCGGGCCCGGATCGACGCCCGCGCCGAACGTCGCGGCGATCGCCGTGCGGGCCGTCGCGCGATCGACCCGGGGCATGCCATGGGCGACGGCGTACGCCACCACCTGCTCCATGAGGTCGACGCCCTTATCCGGGAAGGCGCGGTTGGGGAGCGCCTCGTCCGCCAGCGAGATCACCTCGTCGACCACCCCCGGGTCGACCTCGATCTTGCGCAGCGACGCCAGCTGGCCGCGGACCGCATCGAGGACGGCGTGGACGCCGGCGGCGTCCATCGGCTCGACCGGCAGGATCGTGAACCGGCGATCCAGGGCGGGATCGGTCTCGATCGTCGCCTGGTACTCCTCGCCGGTCGTCGCCCCGATGCACGCGATCTCGCCGCGGGCGAGCACGGGCTTGAGCGACTCGGCAAGGTCGTGGACCGCGGGCGAGAGCAGCACGTGGATCTCGTCGAGGAACACGATCACCGATGGGTGGCGCGCCTCGGTGAGGAAGTCGCGCAGGACCTCGGGATCGCGCGCCACGGCGGCCGCGAGCGGGAGCAGGGCAACGTCGTAGACGTGGACGCCGGCGAGCGCCGGCGGCGCGGCCGCCCCCGCGAGCCGGATGGCGAAGCCCTCGACGATCGCGGTCTTGCCCGAGCCGGCGGGCCCCACGAGCAGCGGATTCCGCTTGGAGTGGCGGAGCAGCGTCTCGATGATGGCCTCGATCTCGCGCTCGCGGCCGACGATGGGCCCGAGCCGGCCCTGCGCGGCGAGGCCGACCAGGTCGCGCCCGAACCGGTCGAGGGTCGGCGTCGACGTGGCGCGTGCCGCCCACGCCTCGGTGCTGCGAATCGCGTCATCCCGATCGACGCGCGACCTGCCGGCAACAACTGCCGCGGCGACGGCCTGCTCCAGCAGGTCGATGGCCTTGTCCGGGAAGCGCCGGTTCGCGATGTGCGCGTCGGCGTAATCGAGCAGGACCTCGAGGGCGGCGTCGGTCACGTGGACGCTGCGCTTCTTCGCGAGCGACTCGCGGAGGGCGTGCAGAATCGGCAAGGTGCCGTCGCGATCGAGGGGGGCGATGGCGACGGTCGTGAATCGCCGGGCCAGCGCCGAGTCCTTCGCGATCGTGGCCCGGTATTCCTCGTCGGTCGTCGCTCCGATGACGGCGAAGTCGCCCCGGCTCAGGGCCGGCTTGAGCACCTCGTCGGCGGCGATGCCGCCCTCGCTCTGGCCCGCACCCGAGAGCAGGTGGATCTCGTCGAAGAACAGCACGATGCCGGGCCGCGACGCCTCGCGGACGAGCTCCGCGAGGCGCTCCTCGAGCTGGCCGCGATACTCGGTCCCGGCGACCAGCCCGGCGAGTGGGACCTCGATGATCCGCGCGCCGTGCAGGAGGGCCGGCACCTTGTCGGCCGCGACCCGCTGCGCGAGCCCCTCGACGATCGCTGTCTTCCCCGAACCGGCGGGACCCAGGAGGACCGGGTTCCGTTTGGTCGTGCGGCACAGGATCTCGATGATCCAGTCGAGCTCCTTCGTCCGGCCGACGACCGGTGACAGCGAGCCAGCCCGTGCCAGCGCCACGAGGTCTCGGCCGATCTTGTCGAGGAGCGGCGTCTGCGGGGCCGCGGTCGTCGCGGCCTGCGCCGGCCCGCCCGTCACCG
>JACXTT010010690.1_pt1 | contig 12346 bp, 3 predicted proteins | sample 9270951 | NCBI WGS metagenome assembly JACXTT01 (sample SAMN15532306, study PRJNA645909) | rock metagenome | isolation source: weathered quartz diorite | place: Puerto Rico | collected 2017-06-21 | reverse complement strand
CACCGGCACTGGCCGTGCGCCTGCTGAGCGGACCCGATGCGCCGCTGACGGTGCTGGCACGGCTGCCTGTGCCGGACGGCGCCTGCGCCCCGCCCGACGCGGCCGGCAACCGTAGCGACCCTGCGGTACCCGATGGCGCCGCCGCCCTGGCAGTGGTGCTCAATCCGGACCCCGCGGCGCCCGGCACGCTGGGCGCCGACCGCGTGCTGAGCGCGCTGCCGCACGCCAGCGCGCACCTGGAGTCGTCACTGGGTGGCCCGGGCGGGACGCTCGAGGCCAATCACCGGCTCGATGCGCTGGCCAGCATCACGCTGGCGCCCGCCGATATCCGCCTCTATGAAGTGCCACCGGTGCCCCTGACGCGGCCCGGCATGCCGGCCGCCGACGCGCGCGCGCCACACGTCCATGAAACGCTGGCCGCCACCGGCCTGGGCAGCGTGGTGGCGGCGATGGAGGCCCCGCGGATCGCCATCGAGCACGTCGAGCCCGCCTGCAACGAAGGCCGCTTCGCCGTGCGGCGCGTGGTGGGCGAGCGCGTGACTGTCAGTGCCGATATCTGGATGGATGGCCACGACAAGCTCGCCGCCGCGGTGTTGTGGCGTGCGCCGGGCGAGACTGGCTGGCACGAAGCGCCGATGCAGCCCGTGATCAACGACCGCTGGGAAGGCAGCTTCCCGCTGGTGGCGCTGGGCCGGCATGAATTCACGGTCGAGGCCTGGCGCGACACCTTCGCCAGCTGGCTCGACGAGATCGGCAAGAAGCGCGCGGCCGGCCTCAACGTGGCACTGGAGATCGAGGAAGGCGCGCGGCTGGTGGCCGGTGCGCTGCTGCAGCCCGCCAGGAACGGGAAGCAGGGCAATGGCAGCAAGGACAACCGGAGAGTAGCCACGAACAGCGAGCTCTCAGCCATCGTCGACGAACTGACCACCGCTGCCGGCGATGACGCACGCCGGCAGGAGATCCTGCTGTCACCACGCACCGCGGCTGCGATGCAGGCGGTGATGGCAACCCCGGCGGGGCGCCCGTTTGCCTCGCGTCATCCGGTGGCCATGCCGGTCGAGGCCGATCGCCTGGCCGCGCGCTACGCCAGCTGGTACGAGCTGTTCCCGCGTTCGCAAAGCAACGACGAGACCCGCCACGGCACCTTCGACGATGTCATCGCCAGGCTGCCCAACATTCGCGCGATGGGCTTCGACGTGCTCTACTTCACGCCGATCCACCCGATCGGCCGCACCCACCGCAAGGGCCGCAACAACAGCCTGCGTGCCGAGCCGGGCGATCACGGCAGCCCCTACGCCATCGGCGGCGAGGAAGGCGGCCACGATGCGCTGCATCCCGAGCTCGGCACCTTTGAAGACTTCCGCCGCCTGCGCGACGCGGCGGCCAGACATGGCCTGGAGCTGGCACTGGACTTCGCCATCCAGTGCTCGCCCGACCATCCGTGGCTGCGCGACCACCCGGAATGGTTCGCACACCGCCCCGACGGTTCGCTGCGCTATGCCGAGAACCCGCCCAAGAAGTACGAGGACATCGTCAACGTCGATTTCTACGCCGCGCCGCCCGCGGGCGCCGCGCTATGGCAGGCCCTGCGCGACGTGGTGATGTTCTGGGCCGACCAGGGCGTGCGCATCTTCCGCGTGGACAACCCGCACACCAAGCCGCTGCCGTTCTGGGAGTGGATGATCGCCGACGTGCGCGCGCGCCACCCCGACACCATCTTCCTGGCCGAGGCCTTCACCCGGCCGAAGATGATGGCGCGGCTGGCCAAGCTGGGCTTCAGCCAGTCGTACACGTACTTCACCTGGCGCAATGCCAAGTGGGAGCTGACCGAATACCTGACCGAGCTGACGCAAAGCCCGCTGCGCGAATTCTTCCGCCCGCACTTCTTCGTCAACACACCTGACATCAACCCCTACTTCCTGCACCAGGGCGGACGCCCCGCGTTCCTGATCCGCGCGGCGCTGGCCACGCTGCTGTCGGGGCTGTGGGGCATGTACAGCGGCTTCGAGCTGTGCGAGAGCGCGCCCTTCGTGCTGGACCGCAAGGTGCGCGAGGAATACCTCGATTCCGAGAAATACCAGCTGCGCGTGCGCGACTGGCAGCAGCCAGGCAATATCGTTGCGGAGATCTCACGGCTCAACGAGATCCGCGCCGGGCACCCGGCGCTGCAGAACCACCTGGGGCTGCGCTTCTACCATGCCGGCAGCGACGCGGTGCTGTGGTTCGCGCGCTTCATGCCGGGCACCGACTACCTGTTCGGCGACGACGTGCTGCTGGCCGCGATCAACCTGGATCCGCGCACGGCACACGAGACCGATATCGAAATCCCGTTGTGGGAATGGGGGCTGCCCGACCAGGCCGGCCTGGCGGTGCACGACCTGATGCATGGCCGGCGCTTCGAGCTGCGCGGCAAGCACCAGCGCATCCGGCTGGATCCGGCGCAACTGCCCTTCTCGGTCTGGCATGTACGCCCGCTGGAGCGTCCCGCCCCCCGCCCACCCGCAGCGCCGGCCTCGACCGACCCGCACGGCGCCTGACAGGCATACGTGGAGACACGGATGAAACGCCTTACCGAAACCGGCAGTGCCGACCTGCTCAACGCCGATCCGCTCTGGTACAAGGACGCGGTCATCTACCAGCTCCACATCAAGTCCTTCTACGACGCCAACGGCGACGGCGTGGGCGATTTTGCCGGGCTGCTGGCCAAGCTCGACTACCTGGTCAACCTCGGCGTGGACACCGTCTGGCTGCTGCCGTTCTACCCGTCGCCGCGACGCGACGACGGCTACGACATCGCCGACTACCGCAACGTCCACCCCGACTATGGCACGCTGACCGAGGCCAGGCGATTCGTGGCCGCGGCCCATGCACGCGGGCTGCGCGTGATCACCGAGCTGGTGATCAACCACACCTCGGACCAGCACCCCTGGTTCCAGCGCGCGCGCAAGGCCAAGCCCGGCTCTGCCGCGCGCCGGTACTACGTGTGGTCCGACCACGACCAGTCCTACGCGAGCACCCGCATCATCTTCTGCGATACCGAGAAGTCCAACTGGAGCTGGGACCCGGTGGCCGGCGCCTACTTCTGGCACCGCTTCTACTCGCACCAGCCGGACCTGAACTTCGACAACCCGCAGGTGCTCAATGAAGTGCTGTCGGTGATGCGCTTCTGGCTCGACATGGGCATCGATGGCCTGCGCCTGGACGCCGTGCCCTACCTGGTCGAGCGCGAGGGCACCAGCAACGAGAACCTGCCGGAGACGCACGCGGTCATCCGCCATATCCGCGCCCACCTGGACCAGCACTTCCGCGGCCGCATGCTGCTGGCCGAAGCCAATATGTGGCCCGAGGACGCGCAGCAGTACTTCGGCCTGACCGGGCCCGAGCCGGAGGGCGATGAATGCCACATGGCCTTCCACTTCCCGCTGATGCCGCGCATGTACATGGCCATCGCGCGTGAAGACCGCTTCCCGATCACCGACATCATGCGCCAGACGCCGGAGGTGCCGCCCAACTGCCAGTGGGCCATCTTCCTGCGCAATCATGACGAGCTGACGCTGGAGATGGTGACCAGCAGCGAGCGCGACTACCTGTGGGAGGTCTACGCCACCGACCGGCGCGCGCGCATCAACCTGGGCATCCGCCGCCGGCTGGCGCCGCTGATGGAGCGTGACCGGCGCCGCATCGAGCTGATGAACAGCCTGCTGTTCTCGATGCCGGGCACGCCGGTGATCTACTACGGCGACGAGATCGGCATGGGCGACAACATCCACCTGGGCGACCGCGACGGCGTGCGCACGCCGATGCAGTGGTCGCCCGACCGCAACGGCGGCTTCTCGCACGCCGACCCCGAGCGCCTGGTGCTGCCGCCGCTGCAAGGCCCGCTGTATGGCTACGAGGCCGTCAACGTCGAGGCGCAGGCGCGCGACCCGCATTCGCTGCTGAACTGGATGCGGCGCATGCTGGCGCTGCGGCGCAAGCACCGCGCCTTTGGCCGCGGCACGCTGCGCTTCCTGTTTCCCGGCAACCGCAAGATCCTGGCCTACCTGCGCGAATACGAGGGCGTGCACATCCTGTGCGTGGCCAACCTGTCGCGCGCGCCGCAGGCGGTTGAGTTGGACCTGTCTGCCTTCAACGGCCGCGTGCCGGTGGAGATGATGGGCGCCACGCCGTTCCCGGCCATCGGCACGCTGACCTACCTGCTGACGCTGCCGCCCTATGGCTTCTACTGGTTCGTGCTCAGCGACGAGGCGCAGCCGCCGTCGTGGCACGTGGAGGCGCCTGAGCAAATGCCAGACCAGATCACCCTGGTGATGCAGAACATTGGCCGGCCGGAGCTGACCGACGCCTCGCGCCGCATCATGGCCAGCGACGTGCTGCCGCACTATATCGGCCTGCGCCGCTGGTTCGGTGCCAAGCACGAGCGCATTGAGCGCATCGAGCTGGCCTATGTGCTGCCATTTGCGCGCGGCAGCAGCGGCGAAGATGTCTACCTGGGCGAGGTCGAGGTGGCCCTGCCTGGCCGCACCGAACGCTACCAGCTGCCGCTGGGCATCCTGTGGGACCGGGAGAGCGCCGACAGCGTGTCGCAGCTGGCACATGGCCTGTCGATGGCGCGCGTGCGCCAGGGCAGCCGCGTGGGGCTGGCCACCGACGGTTTCGTGGTCGAGCCCTTTGCGCGCGAGGTGGTGCGCGCGCTGCGCAATGACGTGCAGATGCACGCCGGGAACGACATCATCCACTTCCGCGCCGAGCCCGGCCTGGCCGCGCTGGAACTTGAACTGGAGCGCGACCCGATCGAATACATGTCGGCCGAGCAGTCCAACAGCTCGCTGTCCTACAACAACACCGCCGTGCTCAAGATGGTGCGCCGGGTCTCTGGCGGCATCCACCCCGAGGCCGAGATGACGCGCTACCTGACCGCGCAGGCCTATGCGCACGCGGCGCCGCTGCTGGGCGAGGTGGTGCGCACCGGGCCGGGTGGCGTGCCGCATACGCTGATGCTGCTGCAGGGCTATGTCCTGAACCAGGGCAATGGCTGGGACTGGACCCTGGACTACCTGGGCCGCGCCATCGATGACGCACTGCCCTCGCAGGAGAGCGAGGACGAGTTTGCCGAGGCCATGAACGGCTACGCCGCGCTGGCTGGCACGCTCGGCCGCCGGCTGGCCGAGCTCCATGCGGTGCTGGCACGGCCCACTGGCGACGACGCCTTCGCGCCGTTGCCGGCCAGCGAAGGCGATGCGCGCGCGTGGGCCGAGCAAGCCATGGGTGCGCTGCAGCGCGCGCTGACGCGGCTGGAGTCTGCGCCCGCCACCGTGCCGGGACCGGTGCGCCAGGCCTTCGAGGCCGACGTGCAGACCCTGATGGCCGCGCGCGACGCGCTGCCCGCGCTGGTCGAACGGCTTGCCGCCGCCGCGCCGGGCAGCCTGCAGACGCGCATCCACGGCGACTTCCACCTGGGCCAGGTGCTGATTGCACAGAACGACACCTACCTGGTCGACTTCGAGGGCGAGCCCGGCCTGCCGCTGGACTGGCGCCGGCGCAAGACCTCGCCGCTGCGCGATGTGGCGGGGCTGCTGCGCTCGCTGGACTACGCCGCGGCCACGGTCGGCACCGACCGGCAGGAGCGCACCCACAGCGAACTGCCGCCGCAGCTGGCCGAACGCCGCGCGGTGCTGCTGGAGCGCTTCCGTACCACCGCCAGCGAAGCCTTCCTGAACTGCTACCACCAGCACATGCAGGACTCGGGCACACCCTGGGTCGCGCCCGGCCAGCTGCAGCCGTTGCTGGACCTGTTCCTGCTGGAACGGGCGGCCTATGAGGTCGACTACGAAGCCGCCAACCGCGTGGCGTGGATCGACCTGCCGGTCAGCGGCCTGGCGCGGCTGCTGCGTAAGCTGGTGGCGCCGGGAGACCAGCCATGACCCCCGCCCATGGCACGCAGCCTGGCATGCTGCCTGGCCACGAGCTCGAGGCCTTGCTCGGTGCGCGCCACCATGACCCGTTTGCCGTGCTGGGCCCGCACCCTGACGGCGACGGCACGCTGGTGCGCGCCTGCCTGCCAGGGGCGGCGTCGGCGCAACTGACCGATGCGGACGGCACACCACTGGCGGAGATGGCGCGGCTGCACGGCGGCGGCGTCTTCGCCGCGCGGCTGCCGCGCGAATACAAGGGCAGTTCGCCCGATTACCGGCTGCGCGTGCAATGGGCCGACGGCACCGGGCAGTGCAGCGCCGACCCTTACGCCTTTGGCCTGCTGCTGGGCGAGCTGGACCTGCACCTGATCGCCGAGGGCCGCCACTTCGAGCTGGGCGCCTGCCTGGGCGCGCAGTGGCAGCGCGTGGACGGCATCGACGGCGTGCGCTTTGCCGTGTGGGCGCCGAACGCGCAGCGGGTCTCGGTGATCGCTGACTTCAACGGCTGGCACCCGGCGCGGCACCCGATGCGGCTGCGCCACCCCAGCGGCATCTGGGAGCTGTTCATCCCAGCGGCGCTGGGCGCGCAGCCCGGCAGCCGCTACAAGTACGACCTGCTCGATCCGCACGGCACCGAGCTGCCGGACAAGGCCGACCCGCTCGCGCTGGCCACCGAGGCGCCCCCCGCCACCGCCTCGGTGGTGGCCGGACCGGACCAGGGCGCGCCCCCCTTCGCCTGGCATGACGACGACTGGATGGCGCGCCGCGGCGCCGCTGATCCCTATGCCGCGCCGATGTCCGTCTATGAAGTCCATGCCCTGTCGTGGCTGCAGGCCGCCAACGACCCGCAACGCGGCTGGGACATCCTGGCCGAGAGGCTGGTGCCGTACGTGCAGGAACTGGGCTTTACCCACATCGAGCTGCTGCCTATCACCGAGCACCCGTTTGGCGGCTCCTGGGGCTACCAGCCGCTGTCGCTGTATGCGCCCACCGCGCGGCTGGGGCCGCCGCAGGCCTTCGCCGCGTTTATCGACCGCTGCCACCAGGCCGGCATCGGCGTGATCCTGGACTGGGTGCCCGCGCACTTCCCGACCGATCCGCACGGGCTGGCGCGCTTCGACGGCACCGCGCTCTATGAGCACGAGGACCCGCGCGAAGGCTTCCACCAGGACTGGAATACCCTGATCTACAACCTCGGCCGCAACGAGGTGCGCGGCTTCCTGCTGGCCGGCGCGCTGCACTGGCTGGAGCACTTCCATGCGGACGGCCTGCGCGTGGACGCGGTGGCGTCGATGCTCTACCGCGACTACAGCCGCGAGCCCGGCCAGTGGGTGCCGAACCGCTTCGGCGGCCGCGAAAACCTGGAAGCCGTCGACTTCCTGCGCGAACTGAACGCCGTGGTCCACGAACGCTGCCCCGGTGCGCTGACCATCGCCGAAGAGTCCACCGCGTGGCCCGGCGTGACCGCCAGCGTCGCCAGCGGCGGGCTTGGCTTCGACTTCAAGTGGAACATGGGCTGGATGCATGACACGCTGCACTATCTCGGGCACGAGCCCGTCCACCGCGCCTGGCACCACCAGGACATGACCTTCGGGCTGGTCTATGCGTGGTCCGAGGCCTTCGTGCTGCCGCTGTCGCATGACGAGGTGGTGCACGGCAAGGGCTCGATGATCGGCAAGGTGCCCGGCGACGAGTGGCAGCGCTTTGCCGGCCTGCGCGCCTACTACGGCTTCATGTGGGCGCACCCGGGCAAGAAGCTGCTGTTCATGGGCGGCGAGCTGGCGCAGTGGCAGGAATGGAACCACGATGCCGAGCTTGACTGGGCTTTGTTGGACCACCCCATGCACCGCGGCGTGCACACGCTGGTGCGCGACCTGAACCGCCTCTACCGCGAGCTGCCCGCGCTGCATGCGCTGGACCACCGCCCGGAAGGCTTCCACTGGGTGGTGGGCGACGACAACCACAACAGCGTGTTCGCGTGGCTGCGCCGCGCGGGCCCATACAGCCGCGAGGTGGTGCTGGTGGTGGTCAACATGACCCCGGTGCCGCGCCATGGCTACCGGCTTGGGGTGCCATACGCCGGCGCCTGGCAGGAATGCCTGAATACCGATGCTGCCGTGTATGGCGGCAGCAATGTCGGCAATGGCGGCGCGGTAGCGGCAGTGGACGTGCCTTCGCACGGGCAGCCGGCTTCGCTTGCGCTGACGCTGCCGCCGCTGGCCACGCTGGTGCTGCGCTTCGATCCGAGTGGCGGCATCCAGGGCACATCGACATGAGCCGCCAGTTCGCGGACCGGCTGCTGCCGGGCAAGCCATATCCCCTCGGGGCCCACTGGGACGGCCTGGGTGTCAATTTCGCGGTGTTCTCGGCCCATGCCTCGCGCATCGACCTGTGCCTGTTCTCCGACAACGCGCGCAAGGAGCTGGCGCGCCTGCGGCTGCCGGAATGCACCGACGAGATCTGGCACGGCTACCTGCCCAATGCGGCGCTCGGCACGCTGTACGGCTACCGCGCGCACGGTCCCTACGAGCCCGCGCACGGCCACCGCTTCAACCCGCACAAGCTGCTGCTGGATCCGTATGCGCGCCAGTTGAGCGGCCCGGTGCGCTGGTCCGATGCGTTGTTCGGCTACCGCCTGCAGAGTGCGCGCGGCGACCTGACACCGGACCGGCGCGACAGCGCCCCCACCATGCCCAAGGCGGTGGTGGTCGACGAAAGCTTCCACTGGGGCGACGACCGCCCGCCCGCGGTGCCGTGGCCGTCCACCGTCATCTATGAAGCCCACCTGCGTGGCCTGTCGATGCTGCGCGACGACCTGCTGCCCAACCTGCGCGGTTCCTTCGCCGCGCTGTGCGACCCACGCTTTATCGACCACCTGGTGCAACTCGGCATCACCACCGTCGAGCTGCTGCCGGTCCACGCCATCCTGCAGGACCGCTTCCTGCTGGAGCGCGGACTGCGCAACTACTGGGGCTACAACACCATGGCGTACTTCGCGCCCGAGCCCGCCTACCTGGGCACCGGGCAACTGCAGGAGTTCAAGGTGGCGATGCGGCGCCTGCACGCCGCCGGCATCGAAGTGATCCTGGACGTGGTCTACAACCATACCTGCGAGGGCAACGCGCTCGGGCCGACGGTGTCGTGGCGCGGGCTGGACAACGCCAGCTACTACCGGCTGGTGCCGGGCGACGAGCGCCACTACATCAACGACACCGGCTGCGGCAATACGCTCAACCTGTCGCATCCGCGCGTGCTGCAGATGGTGATGGACTCGCTGCGCTACTGGGTGCAGTGCTACCACGTCGATGGCTTCCGCTTCGACCTGGGCACCACCCTCGGGCGCGAGGGCAATGGCTTCGATGCGGGCTCGGGCTTTTTCGATGCGCTGATGCAGGACCAGGTGCTGAGCCGCGTCAAGCTGATCTCCGAGCCGTGGGACCTGGGCCCGGGCGGCTACCAGCTTGGCAACCAGCCGCCCGGCTTTGCCGAGTGGAATGACAAGTTCCGCGACGTGGCGCGCCGCTTCTGGCGCGGCGACGCCGGCCACCGCGGCGAACTGGCGGCGCGACTGGCGGCCTCTGCCGACCTCTTCGACCGCCGCCACCGGCGCCCGTGGGCCAGCATCAACTTCATCACCGCGCACGACGGCTTCACGCTGGCCGACCTGGTCAGCTACAGCAGCAAGCACAACGAGGCCAACGGCGAAGACAACCGCGACGGCACCGACGACAACGCCAGCGCCAACTGGAGCCCCGACGGCAGCATCGAAGGCCCCACCGACGACCCCGCCATCCTGGCCTGCCGCGCGCACGTGGCGCAGGCGCTGATGGCCACTCTGCTGCTGTCGCAGGGGACCCCCATGCTGACCGCCGGCGATGAATGGGGCCGCAGCCAGCACGGCAACAACAACGCCTACTGCCAGGACGACGATATCTCGTGGCTGGACTGGAAGCAGGCCCAGACCCCCGGCGCGCAGCCGCTGCAGCACATGGTGCGCCGCCTGCTGGCCCTGCGCCGGCGGCTGCACTCGCTGGCCGGCGACCGCTTCGCGCACGGGCGCGAGGAGCCGGCGCGGGGCATTGCCGATATTGCCTGGTTCGATACCGACGGCAAGCCGCCCACGCCCGAGGAATGGGCCGATCCGGAGATCCGCACGCTCGCGCTGCGCCGCGCGGCCGCGCCGCCCCAACCGGAGCGTGCGCAGCTGGGCTCGATGGCACAAGAGGATGAGAGCGATGCCGACACCGTGCAGGTAACCTTGCTGCTGCTCAACGCCGGCGATGCCGATGCCTCCTTCCTGCTGCCCGAGCCCGTGCTGGCCTGGACGCTGCTGTTCGACAGCAGCCGGCCCGACGCCACCGAGGCCGAACTCGCAGGCGAGGCGGTCGCCGACAGCCAGACGGTGGCGGGCCACTCGCTGGTGCTGCTGGCGGCCCAGGCGCGCAGCCGCCAGAGCGCGCCCCAGGAAAGCCCACCCCTGGGCGCGCCGCAGGAGGTACAAGCGTGAGCCGGCGCGCCACCCGCCACGACGCGCCCACGCCGCTGCATGCGCTGGCGCTGCGCGCGGGCCTGCTGCCCCGGTGGACGGATGCCTGGAACCAGCCCCAGACTGTCTCCGACGCCGCGCTGCGGCGCGTGCTGGACGGCCTGGGCCTGCCTGGCGCCACCACTGGCCAGTGCGAAGCGTCGCGCGCGTGGCTTGCCTCCGATGACGCCGCGCATGCACTGCCGCCGCTGGTCACCGCCGAGCGCGGCAAGCCGGTGGCGGTGCCGTGGCCGCATACCCTGCCGCAGCGGTCCTACCGGCTGACGCTGGAAGACGGCGCCATCGTCACCGGCACCGCGGTGCGTGGCAACCATGACAGCGCGCGCAACAGCGACGGCACCATGCTGCTACCCGCCATTGACGTATGCGGCTACCACCGCCTGGAACTGGGCGATGCGCATACCGTGCTGGCGATCGCGCCGCCGCGCTGCTACGGCGTTGCCGATGCGCTGCGGCACGCCGGCCGCTCGGGCGAACTGAGCCGCCCCTGGGGCCTGGCAGTGCAGCTCTACAGCCTGCGCCGCGGCGCGCCCTGCGGCATGGGCGACCTGAGCGCGCTGGCGCAGTGCTGCATCAGCGCGGCCGGCGCCAGCGCCGACGCCGTGGCCATCAACCCGCTGCACGCCGGCTTTGCCGCCCTGCCCGAGCGCTATAGCCCGTATGCGCCGTCCAGCCGCCTGTTCCTGAATCCGCTTTATGCCGACCCCGCCGTGCAATTCGGGCAGGCCGCGGTAGATGCGGCCATCGCCGCGCTCGGCGCGGGCGAGGCCCTGCAAGCGCTGGAAGCCCGCAGCGAGATCGACTGGAACAGGCTGACGCCGCTGCGCTACGCCATCCTGCGGTGGCTATGGGAGCGCAGCGAAACGCTGCTGCCGCGTGCGGTGCTCGATGACTGCGCCGCCTTTCGCGCGCGCGGCGGCACCGCGTTGCACGCGCACGCCTGCTATGAGGCCATCCAGGCCCGGCGGCTGGCCGACAGCGCCAACGGCATGAACCACAACCCCGCGCCTGACTGGCGCTGCTGGCCGGTCACGCTGCGCTCGCCCGGCGATGCCGCCGTGGCGGCCTTTGCACAGGCCCATGCCGATGAGGTCGCCTACCACGCTTTCCTGCAATGGATCGCCGCCGACGGCATGGCGCGCGCGCAGCGCGCGGCGCGCGGCGCGGGCATGGCGGTCGGCATCATTTCCGACCTGGCGGTGGGCGCCGACCCTGGCGGCAGCCAGGCCTGGACGCGGCAAAAGGAGATCCTGGCGGGCTTCCATGCCGGCGCGCCGCCGGACCTGTACAACCCGCTCGGGCAGGACTGGGGCGTGGCGGTGTTCTCGCCGCGCGGGTTGCGCCGCCACGGCTATGCGGCCTTCCTGGAGATGCTGCGCGCCAACCTGGCCCATGCCGGCGGGCTGCGCATCGACCATGTGCTGGGGCTGGCACGCATGTGGCTGGTGCCGGCCGGTGCCCCGGCCAGCGAAGGCGCCTATCTGCGCTATCCGCTGCAGGACCTGCTGCGGCTGGTGGCGCTGGAATCATGGCGGCACCGCGCGATCATCATCGGCGAAAACCTGGGCACGGTGCCGCCGGAGCTGAATGCGGCGCTGTCGGCCCGTGGGGTGCTTGGCATCGATGTGCTGTGGTTCCAGCGCAAAGAGAGCGCGCCAGCCGATGCGGCGCAGGCAGATCAGCGGGTGCCCGCCCCTGCGCCCGACACCGTGCCGGCCTTCCTGCCCCCCGCAGCCTGGCCGCCCGATGCCGTCGCCACCACCTCGACGCATGACCTCCCCACAGTCACCGGCTGGTGGGCCGGCCGCGACCTGGCGTGGCGCGACCGGCTGCACCTGCTGGCGCCCGGCGAAACCCCCGAAGCGATGCAGGCCGGCCGTGCGCG
>JACXTT010010689.1_pt1 | contig 12346 bp, 11 predicted proteins | sample 9270951 | NCBI WGS metagenome assembly JACXTT01 (sample SAMN15532306, study PRJNA645909) | rock metagenome | isolation source: weathered quartz diorite | place: Puerto Rico | collected 2017-06-21 | reverse complement strand
AGAGCGGAGTCGTTTCACCCCGCGGCGGAGACAACAACAATCTGTCGCCTCGCGTCGGCTTCGCGTATGACCTCACAGGCAGCCGCAAGACGGTCATCCGCGGCGGCGCCGGCCTGTACTACGCGGACATTCAGGCCAATCAGGTGATCGATCAGTACATCTTCAACGGCGAGCGTTCGATTCAGGCATCGGTGCAGAAGACCGCTACCACCACCATCGACTTCAACAAGCCGTTCGGCAACCTGACGGGCGACGACTTCGTGAGCGGCAAAGCAGCCGTGCCCCTGCAAAGCCTGCAGGTCATCGGAACCCCGGCGACGACGCCGTATTCCTTTCAGGGTTCGATGGGCGTCGAACGCAGCTTTGGCCCCAGTTGGACCTTTTCCGGCGACTTCGTCTACTGGCGTGTGTACAAAGAATGGCAGCGGCAGGACCGCAACCTGTTCTACAACCCCGTCACCGGCTACAACGTGAATCCCAACACCGGCGGCCGTCCCGATCCCCGCTTCGCGCAGATTCTGCAATTCGTCACTCCGAACGCCGCGGGCGCGATCTACTACGGCTTCCAGATGGAAGTGCAGCGCCGCTTCGCCAAGCGCTACCAGGCTGGCGTCGCCTACACCGTGTCGAAGCTGAAGGATTCTTCGCCGGGCCCGTTCAACTACCCAAACAACCAGTACGACCTCGCCGACGAATGGGCGCAATCGACCGACGACCAGCGCCACACGCTGAACTTCAACGGAAGCGTGCAACTGCCCTGGGGCTTCCAGTCGAGCCTGTTCTACCACCTGGGTTCGGGCTCAGCGTTTGCCGTCAGTTCGCCGCAGAATCCTTTCGCGTACACGGGCGGCAGCCGGTTGTTCGCCAACAACGCCGCGATCTACATTTCGCCGCAGTTCGTCAAGGCTTCGCCCACCGCCGCGGGATACTCAGTGGTCCTGCGCAACGCTCTGCGCGGCCAGACCATCAATCGCGTGGACTGGCGCCTGTCCAAAGCCGTCGCCATCCGGGAGCGCTGGAAGATGACCGGCATTTTTGAAGCGTTCAACCTGCTGAACGCTCAGAACTACGGCAACTACGTCACCAACGTGGGACTCGCAACCTTCGCGCGCCCCGTGCAAAACACCAACCTGGCATATGCGGCGCGCATGCTGCAGTTCGCGGCGCGGTTCGACTTCTAGCAATTGAGGGCGCTTATGAGACGTTGCATCATCCTCGCTGTTTCGGCGGCCGCTTCATTTGTGATGGCCGGGGCGAACTCCGATTCCTGGTTCACCCGGACCTCGCCAGCGATGACAGGGGACGAACGGAACGCCTACCGCAAGCTCTCGTCGGAGGCGGAACGCGAAGGGTTCCGCCTCGCCTTCTGGAACGGCAAGGCTGTTTTGGAAAGCGACTACATGGAACGCGTCGCCCACGCCGACGGCATGTACGGCAGCGGCCGCGAAGGTTCTGGCGCCAACACAGACCAGGGCCGGTTGTACATCGCGAGTGGACCACCCACCGCGATCCACAGGTTGCCCTCGAGCCGCATCTTTGTGGCGTGTGAAGTCTGGCAGTACGATTCGTTGCCTGGGACGGGCTACAAGTCGCGGCTCCAGTTCCTGTTCTTTCGCAAGGCCTCGGCTGGAGACTTCCGGCTGTACTGGCCCGGCTTGCATTCGATCCGCGACCTGCTAATTCCGCAGCCGGGCACGCGCCTCATGTTCCCGGTCAACGACATCGTCACGGCGAACGACATTCGCGACCGGCTGCACTACTCGCCTGCCGAGGAAGAGATCGTCGAGGCATCCACGGGCATTGCGCGCGGCATCACGGGGTCGGGCAACGGCGAGATCCTCGGCCGCGCCACATCGATCTCCGCCATGGTGCATCAGGGAACCGGCTCGCTGCCGGTAGTCGCGTCGAAGTTCTCTGTCGCCGACGCGCCGGAAATCCGCGCGATCCAGTTCTGGTCCGGCGAGGTTCCTGTGTCGGACATCCAGGTGCGGACCAAGGCGTCGAAATCCATCGCGCTCTCGCTCGATTCCGTAACCGGTCCCAACAAAACTCGGACGCGCCTCGAAAACACCAGTATTCCGCTCGGACTCGAGGATCCGAAGCCGGTGCTATATACGCAACGTTTCTTCCTTCCGCCGGGCCAATACCTGCTGACCGTGACCATCGATGGCTTCGCCCCGTATGTAAAAGGCATCCAGGTGACCACGGACAGGCAGGTGACCGGAGAAGCGCTCACACCCAACGAAGGGGACCTGCGGATCTCGATGCTGACCGATCCCCAGTCGGCGGACGCAAAGCAGACGATCGCAGGCCGGCTGTCCAACTGAGGCCCCCATCGCCAGGGGCCGCGCCGCACTTCGTTGATTTATTTCTAATAATTTTCCTCCGCCAATCCGCTTCCTGGGTAGAAGAGGAGGACACCAATCATGTCCAGCGTGATTCCAGCGCCCGGCGTTCCGCCGCTGCCGATCGATACAGAGTTTGTTGCGTCAAACGATCGCAACGTTTTGTTCAAAGGCTTCGCCGTCGGCCATTCCGATTTGAAGCCCGAACACGATGCTTACATCAAGAACATTCTGGTTCCGTTTTATATCAACCAGATCGAGGCATTGGGCTTTTCCGAAAAGACCCTTACCGTCCGGCCGCTTGGCGAGGCGAGCGCAACAGGGAACAGTCAAAGAAACATGACGCTTTCGATCGAACGCGCCGCAGCGATTGGCGCGGCGGTCAAAAAGCACTTCGACGCGCAGAAAGGGCTCGGCAACGTCGCCAGAGGTGTCGAGGTCGTAGTAAAGCCGGTCGGCCTGGGAGACGCGCGTGAACTTGCCCAGTTCGGCCCGGCAATCAAGAAACTGCCCGAAAAGGCGGTGGACGACCGGTCGGGCGCCTTCCGGTCGGTGACCTTGCGCCTGAATATCCGGTTGATTCCGGAGCCAAGCGACGCGGTGGTGCTCTGCCGCCAGCTTCTCGACGCGAAGCTGAAAGTCACCACGGTTCCGGCAAATCAACTGGAGCAGACAATCGCGGACATCCAGGCGAAGATGCCTCCCGAGCTCAAAGCGGCGCTCAGCCAGTTCTTCGATGCGGCCAAAGGCCTGGCGAAGACCGTTGCTGAAGAGCTCCTCAAAGCGGCCGAGTTTTCCGCGCCTGAGCTCTTCATCATCTTCAAGGGCATCGATTTCATCATCCCCAGCGATATTGCGCTGCTGTTCGAGTTCAAGGATTCGCGTGGGCTCACCAAGCAGTACATCTTCAGCGGCTCGGCTAATAAGATCGACCTCAGCGCCCTTGAAGTCTTCTGCCAGATGCTCAGTTTGCTGAAGTGGATGACGAAGCTTCCCCCGGCGCTCGAGGAAATGGAGCGCGAGGTGGAGCTCGCCGAAAAGAAGCTCAATATGACGCACGAGCAGATTGAAGCCATCGAGAAGGCGATCAGCAAGGCTAAGAAGCTGTCGGGCAACGCCAAGAAGATCTTCGACGCCATCACAGCGCCGGGCAGCCTCTTTCGCAAAGCATTCGGCGACGCGCTCACCGACCGCATCATCCAGGCGGTCAACGCAGGGTCCACGGCTTTATTTGGCGCGGCGGAGATCGCAACAGATTTCCGGCCCGTGGCTTTCGCTTCTTTTGGCGTCTTCGATATAGGCTCCTTCGCCGGCGCCGCGCAGACCGAGACGCGCGAGTTGATCAGCACTTCCACTACCGTGCTGCTCGAATTCGCGGCGGTGAAGAACCAACCGCTGCTCGGCTTTCAGGCGAGCGTGCTGCTCGAGCGAAAGTTCTCGCTGGGATTCACGCTGACCTCCTTTGAGATCAGCCGCGGCAACCTGTTGCCGAAAGCCTAGCCAGCGGTTGTCCGGGGTGTCACAATGATTGAAACGCCATGCCTGACACCCAAAGCACCGCCGCGCTCGCCGATCCGCTACTCGACGCCGATCTTCATCACCTGTGGCACGGCGCCCTGCAGCATCAGGGGCTCGCACAACAGCCGCCCATGCGCATGGAAGCCGCGGACGGCTGTTATGTGTGGGACGAAACCGGGCGCCGCTATCTCGACGCCATGGCCGGACTCTGGTGCGTCAACATCGGCTACGGGCGCAAGGCCGTGGCGGATGCGGTTTACGCGCAGATGCAGCAAATGTGCTTTTACCCGCTGACTCAATCGCATGCGCCGGGCGCTGCTTTGGCTAAGCGCGTGGCCGATCTGTTGCCCGAGCCATTGAACCGCGTATTCTTCAGCAACAGCGGTTCCGAGGCAGTGGAGATGGCGCTCAAAATTGCGCGCCAGGCTGCAAAGCGCATGCATCCGGGGCAGAACCGGTACAAGATCATTGCCCGCCACCGGTCGTATCATGGCTCGACCTTCGCTGGCATTTCCGCGGGCGGCCAGCACTTGCGCAAGCAGTCGTTCGAACCGCTTGTGCCAGGTTTCTTGCATGTTGCGCCTCCGGACACGCTTCGTTGCGGGTTCTGCGGGAAGGAAGCTGCCTGTACATTGGCGTGCGCGGATGAGTTCGAGCGGATGATCCGCATGGAAGGTCCTGAGACCGTTGCCGCGATCATTGTCGAGCCCGCCATCGGCGGAGGCGGCGTGTTTCCGTCGCCCGCCGGCTATCTCGAATCGCTGCGGCGAATCTGCGACCGCTACGGCGTGCTGCTGATCTTCGACGAAGTCATCACCGGGTTCGGACGCACGGGCAAGCTCTTTGGATTTCAGCATTCGACCGCCGTGCCGGACTTGGCCGTACTCGCCAAGGGGCTCACGTCGGGGTACCTTCCACTTGGCGCCACCGTTGCATCGGAGGCCGTATTTGCAGCCTTTCTCAGCGATCGCGAAGACAAGCAGCAGGCGAAATTCGTGAGCCTCAGCACCTTCGGCGGCCATCCGGCTTCATGCGCTGCCGCCCTCGCGAACCTCGATATCCTGCTCGGCGAAAAGCTCACTGAGAATTCGGCCGCTGTCGGAGCCGTGCTGGCGGAAAAGCTGCGCGCGATACGGGATCCACGCATCGGCCAGATTCGCGCGGTGGGCCTGCTGGCAGGTATCGAACTCGTGCAGGCAGGAACCATCGAACCGCTCGCGGAAGCCGAAGTCGTCGCCATCCAAAAGCGCGTGCGCCAGGCGAACGTGATTATCGGGCGCAACGCGGACACCGTGGCAGGGTTCGGCAACGTGCTGACGATTTCGCCTCCGCTGACGTTGAGGGTGGAGCAGGCCGGGGAAATCGTGGACGCCATCGCGGGCGCGCTTCTGGCATAGTCCCTGTAACCATCTCTTTCGCATCGAGTATTGCCAACCAGACGCCTTCTCGCGCGTTCTGAAATCATGCGACATCTCTGGCTGGATCTTCGTTTCGCCCTTCGCTCCCTTGGCAAGGCGCCTGTTTTTACGACTGTTGCAGTGCTCTCGCTCGCGCTGGGAATTGGAGCGAATACGGCGATTTTCAGCCTGCTCGACCAACTGTTGCTGCGGCCGCTGCCGGTCCGCGACCCCGGCGCGATCGTGCAAATGGCCGGCAAAGGGCGCCACTACGGCAGCAATTGGGGCATGGACAACATGTCCTACCCGATGTACCGGGACTTTCGGGATAAACTGCCATTTTTTGACGGCCTGATCGCCCGGCGCAGCACCAGCGCCAACCTCGGCTTTTCGGGGCAAGTGCAGCAGGTGGCCGTGGAGCTGGTCAGCGGGAATTATTTTCAAATGCTGGGCGTGCAGCCGACAGCGGGGCGTGTGTTGACTCCCGATGATGACAAGACTCCGAACGGCCACACTCAGGCGGTGCTGGGTTACGACTTCTGGCAGGCGAGATTTGGCGGGCAGCCGTCGATCGTCGGTCAGACCATCATTCTCAACAACCGCAATTTCACGATCGTGGGCGTCGCGCGGGAGGGCTTCACCGGAATGGAACTGGGCCGCACAGCCCAAGTCTTCGTGCCGGTTGCCATGCAGGAGACCATCATTCCCGGCCAGCAGTTGCTCGAGGAGCGCCGGACTCGCTTTCTCAACGTTTTTGGACGGTTGAAGCCAGGCGTGTCGATCGAGCAGGTCCGCGCGGCCGCGGATCCGCTGTATCACCAGATCATCAATGAAGAGATCAAAGAGAAGCCGTTCGCCAAAGCGAGTAAAGAGGACATCGACGCCTTTCTTCGCTCGTACATGACTGTGTTCCAAGGCGGTTCGGGAACCTCCTACATGCGGCGAACCTTCGGGCCCGCCCTGTGGATTCTGATGGCGCTGGTCGGTGTGGTGCTTTTGATTGCCTGCGCCAACGTGGCCAACCTGCAACTCGCGCGCGCCACGGCGCGGCAGAAAGAGATGGCTGTGCGCCTGTCGGTAGGCGCGGGACGCTGGCAGATCATGCGCCAACTGCTGGTGGAAAGCCTCCTGCTCGCCGCGGCCGCTGGAGTGCTCGGCCTCCTGATCGGGCAGGTCGGCGCGTCTGTGCTTCTCGCCATGCAGCCCAAAAGCGAAGTTCCCACCAACCTCACCGCACAACTCGATCCGCGGGTGCTTTTGTTCACATTCGGCGTCTCGCTGTTCACCGGCGTGCTGTTCGGTATTGCCCCGGCATTGCAGGCAACCAAACCGGATCTCGCGTCGACATTGAAGGAGCAGGCGGGTTCCGTGGTGGGCGGCACACATGCCACGTTCCGCAAAGGACTGGTGATTCTGCAAGTCACGCTCTCGCTGCTTTTGCTGGTCGGCGCAGGTTTGTTCGCCCAGAGCCTGCACAATCTGCAAACCACCGACCCCGGGTTCCGCACCACGCGAACTCTCATGTTCGACGTGGATCCGAATTCCGCGACGTATCCGGTGGAAAAGTCGCGCGCGTTCTACCGCAGCCTTTCGGACCAGCTTCGTTCTCTCCCCGGCGTGGAAGCGGCTGCAAGCGCCAACATGGCGGTAGTTTCGGGTAACGAGTGGGATTCGTCGATCACGGTTGAGGGTATGGATGCGTCCAAGAGCAGTAACCAATGGGCGTACATGAATCACACCACGCCCGGTTACTTTCAAACACTGGGAGTGCCGCTGGTCGCGGGCCGCGATTTTACCTGGGCCGACGAGATCACCAGCAAACCGGTGGCGATCGTCAATGAACAGTTCGTCAAGGAATACTGCAATGGCCGGGATCCGGTCGGCTTGCACCTCGGCATGGGCGGCGACCCGGGAACCAAAACCGACATTGAGATTGTTGGTGTGATCAAAAACTTCAAGTACGAAAACATGAAAGAGACGGTCGGCCGGCAGCTATACCGCCCCAACGCACAGATGAAATTCGTGCTGAACCAGTACTTCTATGTGAGGACAGCCGGCGACCCGCAGGCTATGTTCAACGCCATGCGCGACGAAGTTCGCAGACTCGATCCGAACCTCCCCGTCACCGGCATGCGCACGGTGGTGGAGCAAGTGGACCGCAACCTGACTACTCAGAAAATGGTTGCCTCTCTGTCGGTTTGTTTTGGACTTCTGGCCACTCTGCTCGCGGTGCTGGGCTTGTATGGCGTGATGGCATATCTCGTTGGCCGCAGGCGGCGGGAGATCGGAATCCGCATCGCCCTCGGCGCCGGCACAGGAACTGTAGTGGGCATGATTCTAAAGGAAGTCGCGGTTCTGGTGGGTTCCGGCCTGGTGTTCGGCATTGGCGGCGCGTTAGGACTCGCAGGCTACGTCCGGTCGCAATTGTTTGGCGTCGCGCCGAATGATCCGATGGTGCTGGCCGCCGCCACATTGCTGCTCGCGGGCGTGGCGATCGCAGCCGGATGGTTGCCCGCGAATCGTGCGTCTCGCACGGATCCACTGCACGTGCTGCGCTACGAGTAGTAGCTCGTGACCCCGGCGTTGTTTTCAAGTACACTGCGGGCTGGGATGTTCGTAGCAAGCGAACATCGGAGTTTACCTGTAGTGGAGGATCTGAAGTATGCGATTCGAACAGGAAAACAGCGACGACGCCGGGCCAACCAAGTCGTCCGCCAAACATGCAAAAGCATTTCCGTTTTGCGCCCGCTATCTGAAGATTTGGATGAATCCGGACATCCTTAAGAAAAAGCTACCCACGCGATGGGATGCCTTCGTGAAATGGTGCGGTAGCGAGGCATTCGCCATTGAGGCGTGTAGCTGGGGCAAGGGCCCGCTCGTGCAGATCAACAGCGCCGAGGTTGGGCACGCCAATGGGCGATATCGGGGCGGCGATAAGGTCTTCATCCACGGTAAGGTGGCCAATGGTTACGAGCAAGGCACCGGTTGGTTATGCTGGGAGGCTACGGTCCTCCATGAAATGGTCCATTGGGCTCGATTCCAGCAGAAACTGAAGGATGGCGCTTTGGAAGTAGGCCAGGAGTTTGAAAAGGAAGCCTACGGGCGTCCGATCGAACTGGGCATGTGGCAACCTGGACCGTGAGAAAGAGAGTATCGCGATGAGCGATGGAAACCTGCTGGCGGCGAGAGGCAAAATGGTCGGGTTCCTGTTTACGACCGACTACGATCGAGCGCGGGCTTTCTACGTGGACAAGCTCGGGTGTGAGTTCCTGAGCCTCGATCAATTTGCCCTGGCGGTCAGTCTGGGCGGTCACATGATCCGCATCGGCAAGATTCCGAACTTCCAACCTGCCCAGGGCACGGTACTGGGTTGGGCAGTGGATGATATCGAAGCCATTGTCGACTGGCTCCGGGAGCGTGGCGTCGCGTTCGAAATCCATCCCTTCGTGGAAGACAAAGAGCGCGGCATCTGGAACGCTCCCGGTGGCGCCAAAGTAGCTTGGTTCAAGGATCCCGACGGCAATGTGCTGTCGCTGAGCCAGCATCCGGACTAACGCTTGGAAAGGTCGCGGATGTACAACTCGCGGAACCGCATATTGCCCTGCCCGCCCGAATGGAGCTGCAGTGCGATGCCGCCGTCGTCGCCCTTGGGCTTGGGATCGGTGTAATCGACAAGCGTCACGCCGTTCAGCCGCGAGATGTAGCGGTTGCCCTCCACTTTGAGCAGGTACTCGTTCCATTCGCCGCGGCGGACGACGGTTTCGTTTTCCGGGGCAGGCCACACGATCCACTGGCGGCCGACGTCGTAGATGCCACCGGTGTGCCGGCCGAGCGTGCAATCCACCTCGAACTGCGGACCCTGCGTCACATCAGGCGTGCCGGGTTTGAAGTCCACGTGGAAGAACACGCCGCTGTTGCCGTCGCCTTCGCACTTGAACTGCAGCGCAAGGTGGAAGTCCTTATAATTCTTTTCGGTCTTCAGGTAGCCATACTGCTTGCTGATCGCCATGCCGTGAATGGTGTTGTCTTCGACCATCCATTTCTCTTTGCCGATCTCGACCCAGCCAGTGAGGTCCTTGCCGTTGAAGAGGGAGACCCAGTCTTCACCGGGAAGCCGGGGTCTGGAATTCGGTTGCTGCGCGAACGCGGTGAAGGAAAGGAGGAGGATGGATGCCAGGAATTTCGAGGTCATAGAAAGTTGGTAGTCGAAAACCAGCATACACCTCGTTACTCGAAGTCCGCACTCAGCCGGGATCCGTGGCGGATGTGCACAACCATCACCCGGCTTTCGAGAACCAGGAACAAGACGCGATATACGCCGCGGTTTCCCCTACTACCGACGATCAACTCGCGCAATTCGTCGCGGAACGAATCACCTTCAGGCGCGAGCGGGCAACGCTTTGGGTTCCGCGAGAGAGACTTGATCTGCCGGCGAATCTCCATGCTCCACTGCCGCGCAGCCTCGGGCGCAAAGGCGCTTATGTACACCTTTATCTCGCGTAGGTCGACCTGGGCGGTCGGGGTCAAGAAGACTGCGTACTTCATTCCTTGTCGAGTTCGTCGAAGAACTCATCAACGGGAACGCCTTCGCCCCGCTTCGCTTCAGCCAAGCCCCTGCCGATGGCGCCAAAAGATCGCAAGCTGTCAACCATGTACTGAAAGGCTGCCGGATCCATCAGGATTGCCTTCGCCTTCCCGTTAACGGTGAGAGCAACCGGCCGGCCCGTCTTCCGGATCTGCTTCATCACGCCGGACGAGTCGCGCTTGAAATTCGTCAGGGACTCGAGGTCTTGCGAGATGTCAATCGATGGAATCGTCATAGCATTATCTTCGCATTGTTTTCGGTGCGAAGATAATGCGTAACGTTTTGTCGCCGCGGGTCAAACGCGTGTCGTCGCGTTCAGAAACTCGCGGATCTCGGCGCCGATTTCCTTGGCGTGTGTTTCGAGCGCGAAATGGCCAGTGTCGAAGAAGCGCACCCTGGCATTGGGCAGGTCCCGTTTGTAGGCTTCCGCGCCCGCCGGGATAAAGAACGGATCGTTCTTTCCCCAAACAGCCAAGAGCGGAGGTTGGTGGCTGCGGAAGTACTCGTGGAAGGCCGGGTATGCCGCGACATTCGACTGATAGTCGCCAAACAGATCGAGCTGAATCTCGGCGTTGCCGGGGCGGGCGAGGTAGAAGTCGTCGAGATTGCGTCCGTCCGGCGAAACCAGCGTAGGGTCGGGCACTCCGTGCGTGTACTGGAACAACGTCGTTTGCGGCGTCAACAATCCGCGGAGCGCGTCGCGGTTTTCCTGCGTGGGCGACTTCCAGTAGGCCTGCATCGGGGCGAACGCCTCGGACAAACCCTCCAGATACGCGTTGCCATTCTGGGTAATGATCGCCGTGACGCGGTCCGGATGCCGCATCGCCAGCCGGAAGCCTACGGGTGCGCCGTAGTCGAAAACATAGATGGCGTAACGGGAAAGCCCGATCCCTTCAGTGAACCCGTCGATTGCCTTTGCCAGGTTGTCAAAGGTGTAGGCGAATCCATCGGGGCCGGGTTGGGCCGATTGGCCAAAGCCCGGAAGGTCGGGTGCAATCACGCGGTAGTCGGCGGCAAGCTCGGGAATGAGATCCCGGAACATATGGCTCGCCGAGGGAAAGCCGTGGAGCAATAAGATCGCGGGATGGTCGGGGCCGCCGGCTTCTCTGTAGAAGATATCCAGCCCGTTTACGGATACAGTGCGGTGACGAGTGTGCATAGTAACGTGTAAAATATACAATCACAGGTTACGTCATGCCGGGTAACTTGTCAACTGATTTTTATCAAGTTACTATTGGTTCGTGCAGGCCTTACCACCCGCGATTCGTCTCGGCGACCACCTCGCTCTCGACTTTCTGAACACAGTCGCGTCTCCGAAGGGTTCTCCAGTAGAATGGATCCCCAATGGCAAGGCGTTCATCGCCTGGCTGGTGGAAGCGGGAATCCTGGACCAAGTGACCGCTGAGCGGATTCTGGCCTGGCGGTCCGAATCCGAGCTCGACCAGGCGGCGAAGGAAGCCCGGGAGTTGCGGGAATGGTTTCGGGAATTGCTGGCGAGGGTGAAGGCTTCGGGAAGGGCCGCCGTGCGGGCTGCGGATGTGGCGCGGCTCAACGACGTGCTCGGGCACGACGCAATGTTTCATCGAATCGAGTTGGCGCCGTCTCCTCGCTTGGTGACGTCAAGGCGGTGGCGGAATGCGAGCGAGTTTCTGGCGCCCGTCGCTTCCGCCATGGGCGACCTGCTCTGCAACGCGGACCTCGACCTCACACGCCAGTGCGAGAACCACACGTGTACAATCTGGTTCTATGACCGGACCAAGGGACATCGCCGCCGCTGGTGCAGCCAGGCGGCCTGCGGCAACCGGGCTAAGGTTGCGGCGTTCCGGGAACGGCGACGGGCAGTGGTGTAGCCTTCACACAAATCTCCGGCAAATTGGGTGGCCGTGATTTTGAGCAGGCCATATCTGTGTTTCTCGATCCCCTCGCCATCACCGTCCCAGACACGAATCGGCCATACAATGAAGAGGCAAGTGCGCGTTTGTGGCCCATGCCTCCCGCGGAGAGCGTATCCGCATCATCAGCGCAAGGCTTGCAACACGATCTGAACGAAAGCAATATGAAGAAGGAATCGACGGTTAAGACAGGCGACGAACTTCGGTCGGAGTATGATTTGTCGCAACTCAAAGGCGGTGTACGCGGCAAGTACTATCGGCAAGCGATAGCCGGAACAAATCTGGCCGTTATCGAGCCTGATCTAACCGACATGTTTCCTGACAGTGCTGCTGTTAACCGGGCCCTTCGGATCGTTGCGGAAGCCGCGCAAAGAGCCGCTGATTCCAAGCGTCGGCGCGCGCGGTAAGTTTGGATGCGAGCCGTCGCAGGCCCTTCGCTGCAAGCTTGGCGCGCCGCGCGCGCCTCGGTCCTTACTGCTTGATGAGCGTGCCGTCCGGTTTGCGAACCTCGCCCCAGCCTCCGTTGTACATCTTGCGCTCGCCGGTCTCCCCAAAGCCAAATGGATACTTCTTCGCCGCCGCTTCGTTGATCTCGATGCCCCAGCCCGG
>JACXTT010010688.1_pt1 | contig 12347 bp, 10 predicted proteins | sample 9270951 | NCBI WGS metagenome assembly JACXTT01 (sample SAMN15532306, study PRJNA645909) | rock metagenome | isolation source: weathered quartz diorite | place: Puerto Rico | collected 2017-06-21 | reverse complement strand
CCCCGGGGCGGCATACTTTTATAAATTAAGAAATGTTTTTGGGGGGAGTTTGCGTGGGGGTTGTAAGGGAAGATCCTTAGGGTGGGTAGTGATAGACTTTCCGGTTTGGGCTCGGAATAGCCGGGGAAAGTGCGAGCTCGACATATCGACAATCGCTGCCATTTCATCAACGGTCAGCTTACAGGTTAGGTTGCCGTTCATCAGAGCGATAACAGTGCGCACTCGTTCGTCCATAAGCTCGGGGTCTGACAGAGTGTTCACATTTTAGGCATTCTTACTTTTTTGGAGGCGGATTCCTTCGCCCGTAACGACTGAGCCGCCCGTTTAAGTGCCCGGATTCGCGCCCCGGTTTGAGTACGGCTTTTGGAAGTGGGGGGGCGGGCTCTTCTTCCTCGAAATCAAGCGGCTCGGCTTGCGCCCACCAGAAATCGAATAGGATGGTCAGGCTTTTCGCCAATTGCTGATGCTGTATCATCAGCGCTCTTGTTTTAGCGTCCGGCATGATCAGCGGAACCATGACGATTCGCTGGTCGAAGATCATCAGCTTGTGTGGAAGCTCTCCATCGTAGACACGCGCTTCCTCCCCGCCCTCAACCCATGCCTTAAGGTATGGTTTGACATACGGCTGAGCGAGAATTGCCTTCTCGTACAAAGCCCTGTAGTGGACACCGCGCTTCTGCCCTTCCTCTTCCAAGGGATTGCCGCCGGGAGGACCGGTCATGAGCACCGGGGCCTTTATAATCCCGTCCACGGAATGTTTCGCTTCACGCTGGAGACGGTTGAAACGGTCGAGAACCGCGCGCGGGTCGCGCAACACTTGAACCACTTCGTGGCTGACATCGCCCACATCAACCTTTGCGGTTGACTCCAGCGACTTGAGTTCCTGGGCAAGCTCGCCCGCAACCTGTTCGCGCTCCGAAAGCTCCTGCTGCCGCTGCAAGAGTTCTCCCTTTTCGGCCGCGATGAGAGACGGCAATGCCTGTTCGGCCGGGACGGCAGAGAAACGGCCGCCGTAACCGGTTTCGGCCTCGACCAAGCCTCTGTCCAACAGTGAATTGAGCGCCAAGTAAACGGTGCTGCGGGGAATCTGCATCGTGGCCGCCACCGCGGTTGCCCGCCAGGTGCCGCCCTTACGCAAGAGCGCGAGGTAAATCTGCGCTTCCACGGCAGAAAGGCCTAACCGTTCAAGTTCGATTTGATGGCGGCGTCGCATCCGTCCTCACACATGTCTAACAACAATGTAGAAAACGTTTGTCAAAGCAGTCTTGGATGTATGGGGCCGTTATATTTTTTCGCCGTCCATGGATTCGTGGCGAGTGGACTTAAATTTTTGCAGAGCGCAGACGCGGTCTACTCTGCCTTTTCGCGGGCCGAACCAGAAGCGAACGCCGAACCCGCCTTCGCAAACGCTACGGCGCGGCAGGCATAAAATCCTTCAACTCTCCACTACTCCATTACTCCATTGCTCCACTGTCCTGCTAGCTTACGGCAGCGAAGTCAGGGTCTGTTGCCGGGCGATGGAAACATCAGCTGCGTCGATACGGCCGCTGGCGTTGATGTCTTCCCGAAAGTTTAAGGGATCGATTGGTTGAAGTGTTTGCTGTCTAACGGCTGACACATCGGCGGCGTCCACTCGTCTGCTCGCATTCACATCGCCGAGGAGCACACCCATCGGGATCGAAACATCGCCCACATTTGTGCCGTCGTTCACAGCGCTAAGGGTGATCGTGATCGTCTGCGCGTTGGCTACACCAGTGAGATCCACAAACACCTGATTACCGCTAACGAGAAAGGTCGAGACTGATCCAGTCCCGGAGGAAACGATTGCGTTGCCGACATTAATGATCGGAACCTTGAAGGTAACGACAACCTGATGTTGATCCGAGTTTGGTCCCTGGCCAGTCCGGCATTCAATTCCCACACTGCCCGAGAGCGGAAGATCGACATCGAAGGTCCCGGCGCCATCATGATTCTTGCGAGAAACAGCGTTGGTCGGAACAATGCCGCCTTCGCAAGCATTATTGCCGAGCACGGTGTAGGTGGCGGCAGGCGCGCCGTTATCTCTCTGCGCTTTAACGAATGTGTGATCAACTAACAGAGTATTGCGCTCCAGTGTGACAGTCTCAGGAGTGTCGCCAGTGAAGGTTCTTCCGTTCACCGCGCCTAGTAGATCGCCTGGCTGCGGATTGCCTACCGCGGATTTCGGGACGAAAATCGTGATCGTTCCATCCACCTGGAAGTTACTGCTGGGCAAGGGCGCTCCGAGAGATGTTTCAATGGGTACACCAATCAACCCGACCACTGGCGGGATCGCGCCGGTCATGATGGTTCCGTAGTCAAAAGTCGCGTTAGCGTTTTGATCCGTCTGCATGCCGACATAGTACTGCTCGCCGGGTGACGCGTAGGAGTTCCATACGATTCTCCATCGGCTGTTTGGCGGTAGACCGACGCCTCTAAAGCCAGGTGTTTTCATCTGGAACATTAGGTTGGTTGAGTTAGGAGGCTCGCCGACCGCCACATGGTCAATCATAAGCATCTGAGGAACCCCCGTCCCGCTCGCAGACTCCGGATGGCTCGGGTCGTTTGTCCGGACGATTATCCCGCTGCACCCGTTACCCACATAAGGCGCAACAACCTCGTTGTTGCCGCATGACGCGCCGACGGCATTGATGGCCAGAACCTTGTAATAATAAGTTTTGGTCGTGTCAGTCGCTGTCAGATCGTCATAGGTTCCACCGGTCTGGGTCCCGCTGACGGTTGTGAGCGGAGTCTCAGCGTTGCTCGCGGTGCCTCTTAATATCTGATAGCCGGTGATGGGCGAGTTCCCAGTGTCGGCTTCAGACCATGAAAGGTGAATGACCGCTCCAACTCGGCGCTGTGCGACGGATGGCATACCTGGCACCGATGTTGTGCTCAGCGGGTCGAAAGCAGAAAAAAGGCGTTTGCCACTGGATTGTCGGGCGATTGTCCCGGTATCAGTGTAGGCGTTGCCAAACGCGGTCGGCGCCGCCTGAATGCAGTTGCCGCCGGCACATCCGTTGACGTAGCCGACTTCGACGCGACCTTGCTTGTCCACCGTCATGTCGAAAAAGTCGAGCAGATTGCGGCAGATATCGACGCCCCCGTGCATCCAAATGCAACCACGTTGGATCGGCGCGTTTGGTGTTGCGTCGACGGTCGTCCAAGTCGCGCCTCCGTCGAACGTCTCTGCCACATAGAGATGCCAGATCCCGGTGAAATCATTTCCGGATTCGTCACCGCTGGTTGTCGAGCCGTAGAAAGCAACAGCGGCCCGGCCGGCGTCGCCCGCGACCGCCGCGGGAAACGCAATGTTCGATAATCCGTAGGCGGCGCCGACGTCAAAGGTGTTTTGCCAGTTCTGACCTTGATCGGTAGATGTGGCGACGATTGCTTGAGACCCGGTACCGGTAGCACTGGCAATCACGAAATAGACGCGACCAGCATTATCAACGGCAACCGCCGGATCTTGGATATTGGGATTAGAGACGGTATTGGGAACTGAATGTACGACCCACATTATGCCGTTGTCGGTGGAGACAACCACGCCGCCGGTTCCGCCACACTTATTGTTAGGGATATAAACTGTGCCATCCGGCGCGACCTTCGGGTGGCCATGTAACGCGCTGCACTCAGTGGTATACATTGCTACCGGGGGGCCCCATGTCTGGCCGCCGTCATCGCTCCGCAAACAAAAAGCGGTAACTAGATCTTGCGAAGCAAAATAGACCGCGTGCGGATAAATTGGCGAGGGTGGATTGATATTCAGCGGAGGTGCATAAGGACCGCCACCAATGGTTTCGTGGTCAATGCCGGATCCCAGTGTACTGGTGCTCGCCGTCCAGCCATCAGCGCCGGGCTGATGGCTCATGTTCAGACCATCTGTATCCGTAAACGAGATCTTGCAGGTGGGGGTTGTCAGAGTCAGTTGACCGCAGAAGGTTCGTCCAGTGATATGATCAGTGAAGAGAATAGGATCGGAATCGATGAACTGCGAGGTTGGCGCCTGACTCATGTACCAACTCGCTTTCTGTCCGCCGACCGGACAGCTGTCGTCGAAAGTCACGAATGCGGTTTCGAGATCCGACTGAAAACTGGTTCGGCCAGTATTCCAATTGTTCCCGATGGACGGCTCACCCGCGTCATGAGCCAGGTACTCAACCGTGTGCGCTTGAGGTCCTTGGCTGCTCGATGTCACTTGGACCAGCGTCCCGGGCGCCTCGAAGTTCTCAAAACCGATATATACAGGCGATGACGGCGTCGGTGCCGGCGCAACAGCGGGCGTTACAGATCCGGCCGGAGCGACGCTGCTTTTCCTTGATGGTTTAAGGTTACCGAGTTGCTCGGAAGGCTCAGCAGCCCTCCCCGGACCTAGAAGCATCGGCCGAGCCGTTTTGGTGTCCAAGGCACGATTCATGTCGGCCGCGATATTTAGTGAGAGCAGAGTCAAGAGAACGCTGCTTATCAGCAGGACTGCGGCGATGATGGCGCGAGCTGCTGCCAAGAAGGAGGAGCTGTTTTTCATAGACTTGGTTTGGTGGCTATATTGATTCTATTAACTTTTGCGGGGTTTCAGCTTAACGGGGTTGGCGGCGACGCTTTCGTCTGGGTTTTAAAATATTGGCATTCGTAAAACTGATGGCGTTACTTGGCCGCGTTTTGGTCTGGTAAGATGACAATCTGGCATAGCTAATCTTTTTTTAGGGAAGAGAGGTAAGGGTCTGCTGGCGAACAACGGAAACGTCGGCAGCATCGATCCGCCCGCTGGCGTTCACGTCCTCACGGAAATTAGAGGAAGTGATTGACTGAAGAGTCTGCTGTCTTACAAGTGAAACGTCCGCTGCGTCAACCCGGCCACTGGCGTTAACGTCCCCAAGCAGCACACCCATCGTGGCAGAGACGTTCCCAGTGTTGTTTTGCGAGTCGAGTACCCTATTTAAGGTGACCGTGATATACTGTTGATTAGTCACGCCCGATAGGTTCACCGTATACTGATTAGGGTTGGGCCCAATCGCGCTGCTACTGACTGTGCCGGTCCCGGTATCGACGCTGGCAAGACCGACCGCCGTCAGATTATTCATGAAAGTAAAGATCAGTTGATAGGCGTTGTTAGAGCCGCCACTACGGCATTCAATCCCACGGGATCCGCTCAGGGGAAGATCAACATCGAATGGGCCGGCACTACCATGGGTCATCCTGGATCCAACGCTTGTGAGTGGTGGGATCGCGGGCGAGAAAACCTCTATCAATGTTTTCTGAGAGCCGCCGCCGAGGTAATAACCGGTTGCCCAGCATAGCGAGTCGGACGCACAGCCCACACCATCCAAGGTATTCGCATGCTCTGGTTGCCCGTTAGGCGAATTGACGATGCTCCATGATGCGCCGTCCCAGTGCTCGATGAGGGTTAGAGTGGTACCTTGACCGATTGTGCTACCGGTGATGCTGTCTTGAGTCCAGCCGACGGCCCAGCAGTTAGACCTAGAAGCACATGCCACGTCTTCAAGAATGCCTCCATTCATTGGCACAGGGGACTCTGGCGATGGGGCAATGGCCCATGCATTGCCATCCCAATGCTCGATAAGTGTCTCGACAAGCCCTTCCGCTGGAAAAGGATTAGGCAGATTGTTACTAGGTAAAGTAAAATTGTTAGGTTCAGCGTGAAGGCCCGTGGCCCAGCAGTCATTGGCGGAAGAGCAGGTCACGCCGTAAAGAAGATTGTGCTGCCGTTCGAAGTTAGTGAAGTTTGGGGAGTCGGCGAGAGTCCAGGAGGTACCATCCCATCTTTCAATGAGCGTTTGTTGAAGGCCGGCGGTGGGTTCCTGATAGGTGCCCACAGCCCAGCAATCATCTGCCGAATGACATGTGACCTTTACCACGTAATCGTCCCCAAAGGGGCCATCCTGCTGCGACCTGTTTGGAGAGTCCACGATCGTCCAGCGGGTTCCGTCCCAGTGCTCCATGAGCGTTCTAAACCTATATAGCTTGGGTATATTGGGGTTGTAGTGGTCCTGCTGCCCGACGGCCCAGCAGTCCGAAACCGAAGTGCAGGTTACGTCCCAGAGGGCGTTGAATGTGTCTGCCGAACTGTTAGGCGAATCTACGATTGACCACGAGTTGCCATCCCAGTGTTCGATGAGGGTCTGACCCTGGAGAGGGAAGACGTTGGCGTTATAAATTAACCCTGCCGCCCAACAGTTCGAGGCCGACGTGCAGGTTACCCCGTAGAGCGCGCTTTGCGACAAAGCACCACTATCTGCCGAAGGCACGATGTTCCAGGAAGTGCCGTCCCAGTGCTCGATGAACGTCTGATTGTTCCCGGAGATGATGTCTTGATAGAAGCCTACAGCCCAACAGTCCATAGCGGACGGGCACGTTGTCCGCTCCAAGATCGGGAATCCGTTGGCCGGGTTTGGAGAAGCGACCAGGGACCACGCGCCAGCCAGGCCTGGCGCAGGCGGAAAGCCTGGCCCAGAATTGGGATCGAACAAATCTGCCAAATTTGTAACCCCGATCGAGTCCACGGTTCCGCTCCCGACTTCACCTCCTGTCAGTAAAACTTTCCCGCTGGGGAACAGCGTAGCCGTGTGAGCGTCGCGGACTGATGTCATGGTGTTCGCCATCGGAGCAAAAGTCTGAGACGAAGGATCGAACAACTCCGCCGTGTTCGTGACTATGTTTCCCGTGTAGCCGGCCTCCAGAATACCTCCGGCAATCAATACTTGGCTGTTGGTGAGAAGTGTTGCTGTGTGAAAGGAGCGTGTCGCGGTCATGGCCGGCAGCAACGAGAACATGCCTGAGACGGAATCGAACAGCTCTGCGGTGTTGGTGGGCCCGTCGTTGGTATCGCCCCCAGCGATCAAGACCTTGCCGCTGCCAAGCAGCGTCGCGGTATGGCCGTAGCGCGCCAAAGTCATCGGGGAGACCGCGACGAAAGTCGCCGACTCCGGGTCAAATAGGTCGGCCGTGTTGGTGGCGACTTGCGGCGTACCGCTGCTGCCTCCGGTGATCAGAACCTTACCGTTCGACAGCAAGGTTGCCGTGTGGCCGACCCGGGCCGAGGACATAATATTCGGAAGCTGGGTAAAGGTTTCGGTGGCCGGGTCGAACAACTCCGCTGTGTTTGTCGCCCCGCTCGGCGTCATGCCTCCGGCAAGGAAGATCTTGCCGTTCGGCAGCAGTGTTGCCGTCTGGCCATAGCGCGCCAAGGTCATAGCGCTCGCAACCAGGGTGAATGTCCCCGACACCGGGTCGAACCACTCTACTGTATCTTTGATCTCGCTCCCAGTGTAGCCTCCGGCGAGTAGCACCTTGCCGCTCGGCAGCAACGTTGCGGTGTGGCCGGAGCGCGCCGCGGTCATCGCAGTTGGGGAAAGCAATGTGAACGTCCCCGATGCCGGGTCGAATAACTCCGCCGTGTTAGTGAACGTGCTCCCTGTGATGGTACCGCCAGCAATCAATACCTTTCCGTTCCCGAGTAGAGTGGCCGTGTGATAGGAGCGTGCCAGGAACATCGGTCGCGACGAGGTGAAGCTTCCATCCGATGGCGACGGAACAGCTACTGATTGTGCCGAAGCTTCCGGCGCCAGGCGCTTTGCATTGCCGGTATTCGGAAAGTTTGCCGAAGCAAATAAGGTCAAGCCAAGACCGCAGGAGAGAAGTAAAAAGATTAAGGCGTGGCGGATATGGCCAGCGATGGCATGACGGTTTGAGAGGTTAGAATAGCTTGGGTGCATGAGGTGTATTGGTTGGAGGTTTTGTTAGATAGCGGGATCGTTTTTGAAGGTCGTGTTGGCATGAGTTCGCTTTAGCCAAAATCGCGATTTGTGAGCCAATCTGGCGATTGAAGGTATGGAACCGCTGATTGCGCGGACAACACCGATCAGAAGAGAGAATCGTCCTGTCAGAAAAATATCAGCGGCACTTGTCGCGCCATACACCATCGGCGAAGGCGAATCCGCGTAATTCACGGTTGGATTGAATGCCTTCATGGCGAATGCCTGCTGCTTCGGTAGCACTCGGCGTATTCGGTAGGTATCATCCCGTATGCCTTCTTGAAGTCCCTCAGGAAATCGGTGACTCCATCCAGGCCGACGCTGGCGGCGACCTCTTTGATGCTCAGAAACGTGGTCTCCAGGAGATGCTTGGCCTGCTCCAATCGCAGTTCATTGCCATAGCGTGTAAGGGTGGATCCGGTTTCGTCGTTAAAGAGCTTGCGCAAGTGGGCGGGCGAGAGGTGGACTGACTGTGCGATCTCAATGGGGGTCAGCTTGCGGTGAAGATTTTCTTTCATGAAGGCAATGACGGTATCCACTCGTTGATCCATGGCGGCAGCTCCTAGGAAGCGTTCATGTCGTGCGCATTTAGATGTTTTCGCGGGCTAACCGTACCGGCCATTGGGCTGACCCATTGACCAGCGGGGCCGGTTTTTTAGCGCGAGCTTTGCTAATGTTTTGCTGACCGTTGAAGCGGTCTGCGACCCCCAACCGCAACGTTCCGCAGCCATCATGACTGCTTCACCCACGAGCTCGACGCGCCCGCCTCTTAACCGCACCGTCATCTCGCCTCCGCGGGGCGAGGCCTGATACGCTCTCATTTCATGCTTCCCAGTGAGACTCGCCCAATACGGAGTGAGCACGCAATGGGCGGAGCCGGTAACCGGATCTTCGTCAATGCCTACCCATGGAGCGAAATACCGCGACACGAAGTCGTAGCCGTTCGAGCCTCTGGCGGTCACGATCACACCAAGGAACGCCGCATTACCGCGCGCAGTTCGTAAGCGCGCAAAGTCTGGCGCAAGGTTGCGGACCTCCGATTCGTTAGCGACGTGCAAAAGGAGGTTGCGATCCTTGCGAGCGTAGTAGGTAGCTTTGACCTCGCTTACACCGAGGGCGGCCAGGACATCGGACGCGACATCGATGGGTCGAAAGTCTTCAACGGGCAAATCGAGGGCGATACGGGCGCCGTCCCGCCGCGCGGAGATCTTCCCGCTTTTAGCCTCAAAATATATTTCCTGGGCGGGATTTCCAAGCTCGCGGAATATCACCGCTGAGGTAGCCAGCGTTGCGTGGCCGCAAAGAGGCACCTCCACGGCGGGCGTGAACCAGCGCAGTGAGAAGCGAGTCGCGAGCGCGGGCGGACCGTCGAGCGGGCGGGCAAAGGCCGTCTCAGAATGGTTCATCTCAGTGGCGGTCGCCTGCATCGCGGTCTCGGGAAGTTCCCACTCGAGAAGGCAGACAGACGCACGGTTGCCGTGAAATGGAGTGGCCGTGAAGGCGTCAACGACATAGACAGCTGGCTCGCTCGTTAACTCTCGGTGCACATCAAAATTTTCTAGGGTTGACGGTGCCAAGCGTGTTGCCAATCGGCCTAACGAGCGAAGTGATTGACCGGTAACCGACGATGAATCTTGGCGCCGATAAAGGCTTTGAGGTTGGGTACTTCCTGATCCGTCGCGCATGGGTTTCATTTCTTCGTTGTCACCCCTTTTCCATGGCGGCGGGGCGGGCGGGCGCGTTTTGTTCCGAGCCTGAGTGGTTCCGATTGGTTCCACAAATGGTCGAAAAGTAAGCGCAGCGTCTGGGCTACGGCATGATGCCGAATCAGAACTGTGGTGACGGGATAACGCGACGCGCTTACCTCTAACGGCATCCACGCGACCTTGTCATCGAAGAGGACGAGCTTCAGCGGAAGATGGCCTTTGTAGATACGTGCTTCTTCCCCAAGCTCGCTCCAGCCTTTCAGAAAGGGAGCGATGTATTCGTGTTCGAGCTGAGCCGGCTCGTAAATGACCCGATGCCTTATGCCGCGGCGAAGACTCTCGCACAGGGCCGGATTGCCGCTCCGCCTCTGGTAGGCAGGAATATTGCCGATCCCAACGAGCGTATCCACCTGGCGCTCGGTTTCGCGTTGTAACTCTTGAAACCGCTCGCCCCGTATCCGCGGATGACGCAAAACTTCAATCAATTTTGCTTCCGAACCTTCCTGAGCCTGGTCAGCTGGGAAGCGCAGATTCTTTATCAACTCGGCGCTGAGAAGTTCGTATTCCGCCAGCTTCTCCCTCTCAGCTGCAATCAGCGGGGGTAAAGCTTTCTCCGGAGCAATGGGAGCGAATCGGCTGCCGTAGCCCTCTCCATCCTCAACCATGCCTTTCTCAACGAGCGATTCGAGAGCGGGATAAACACTTGGCCGAGGAACGCCTGCGGCCGCGGCAAGGGCGCTGCCTCCCATACCCGTTGGATTGTGCGCGAGGGTGAGATAAACCCGGGCCTGAACGGGGGAGAGGCCCAATTTTTCCAATTTCGTCTGGTAGCCGTTTTTCATTACGTTGTAACTAGCATTACAACGTATGAATCGTCAACCAACCTCTTTTTGGATGTATGCTCGGGTAAAATTTTTCTTGGCCAGCTCCCAGCGACCGAGCATTACCCCGGTTTATACGGATGAGCGATGCAGCGACGGTCTAGAGCGTTTGCCGAAAATGATTTCCCTTTCGTGCAAGCGTGAGAGGTAGGGACGCCGCGCTGCGGCGTCCGAGGGCCTGTTTAAACACAAGACGTGCCCAACGTCTGAGAGCTCGGACATCGCAGCGCGATGTCCCTACCAATCGCGCCGGCGCCAGCTGGGAGGTTTTTTTGGCAGATGGTTTAGATGATTTCTCCCAAAAGTCCATTAGCCTAACGAGCAACCGAAGAATAGGGCCCGCAAAGAACAAAGACTATGTCATGACCAAACACGAATACCCGAACGCGCCGCCTAATATCACGACGATGCCGCCGGGCGTGCCGTTCATTATCGGCAACGAAGTGGCCGAGCGTTTCTCCTTTTACGGGGTGCGCTCAATTGTCATCATCTATTGCACCGAATTTCTCGGCATGTTGCAGGCGGACGCGCACGGGTTGTTCGCATTGTTCGTGGCGGTCATCTATTTCTGTCCAATCTTTGGCTCGATTCTCGCGGAAGGTTTGCTCGGCAAGTATCGAACAATTCTTTATCTCTCGATCGTTTATTGCCTGGGACACTTAACGCTTACATTTCTCAACACTCAATGGGCAGCTCAAATCGGCACTAAATGGGTGTTGTATACCGGTCTTCTGCTAATCGGGATAGGGTCCGGAGGGATCAAGCCGTGTGTCTCTGCAAACGTTGGCGATCAGTTTGGGGAATCCAACAGGCACTTCCTCGCCAAGGTTTTCGGGTGGTTCTATTTTTCGATTAACACCGGAGCCTTTTTCGCTGCGATTTTTTGCCCGATCCTCTTGAACAATCCACACTACGGACCGTGCTGGGCCTTCGGCATTCCCGGAGTCGCAATGGTCATCGCAACTATTTTCTTCTGGGCTGGTCGCAAAAAATTTGTCCACGTCCCGCCGGCCGGGCTCGGGTTCATCAAACAGATGTTCAGTCGCGAAGGCCTCTCGGCGCTCTTGCGACTCGCGGTGGTTTACGTTTTCGTCGCAGTCTTCTGGTCGCTGTGGGACCAGAGCAGCGGGGGCTCGTGGACATTGCAGGCGAGGAGCATGAATTTGCATTGGCTGGGAATGAACTTGCTTCCGGCACAGGTACACGTCGCCAATCCGATTCTCATTTTCGTTTTCGTCCCTCTGTTAAACTACATAATTTATCCTGCGATTGATCGCGTCTTTTTCCTTACGCCTTTGCGCAAGATCGGTATCGGGCTTTTCCTCACGGCCAGTAGCTACGTTGTGATTTGGTACACTCAAACAATGATCGACGCTGGACTGAAGCCAAATCTGAGCTGGCAATTTCTTGCCTATGCTATTCTCACACTCGGCGAGGTGATGGTATCGATCACCGGCCTGGAGTTTTCCTACACACAGGCGCCGAATAAAATGAAAAGCGCAGTGATGGCCTTGTGGCTGTTCACAGTTTCGTTAGGCAACCTTTTCACCGCGATGGTGAACAAAGTCATTCGCAATCCGGATGGCAGCGTAAAAATGGACGATCAACATTATTATCTCTTCTTTGCCGGCCTGATGTTCGTAGCGGCTGCTGTCTTCGTCCCGGTCGCGCGGTTCTATCGCGGCCGAACCTATCTCCAATCGCAGGAGGATTATTAAGATGTTGAATCTGAGCACTTGGCAATGCCTCTCCGCCGACTGAAATCGATGTGGCATTGGTATCTTGCCAATAGTCTACAGATTATCGGCTCGCCACGGCCAGTCCGTCGGTTGGCGGACTGGAAGCTCCGATGCCACTTCCGAAACCGTCGCTCCTTCAAATTACGGAAGCGAAGTCAATGTCTGTTGCCGAACGACCGACACATCGGCCGCGTCGATGCGCCCGCTGGTGTTGATGTCTTCGCGGAAATT
>JACXTT010010687.1_pt1 | contig 12347 bp, 9 predicted proteins | sample 9270951 | NCBI WGS metagenome assembly JACXTT01 (sample SAMN15532306, study PRJNA645909) | rock metagenome | isolation source: weathered quartz diorite | place: Puerto Rico | collected 2017-06-21 | reverse complement strand
CGCCTGGAGCCTGGTGGACGGGGAAGGATTCGAACCTTCGTAGCCCGCAAGGAGCGGCAGATTTACAGTCTGCTGGTTTTAGCCACTCACCCACCCGTCCCAGAAACTTCTTGGGACGCTAAAATCGTGTCCCGAAAAGCGTTACGCCTGAAAAAGATTTCGATTGAGCGGAAACACAAAACGGACTCGTGTCAAAAGACACCAGCCCGTTCAATTTGAAAATCAGGATCCGCTCCGCGCCTCAGTCCCCTACAAATTCTGGCCCCGCGTTTGGTGGAGCTGGCGGAGGGAATTGAACCCCCGACCCTCTGATTACAAATCAGATGCTCTACCAGCTGAGCTACGCCAGCGTCGCTCAAACCGTGCAAGAATAGCAGAAGGGGCATAAGAATTGCAAGGGGGCCGGCAAAGGTCTAGCAATACTCCCGCCAAGTCTGTGGAAAAGAACGGCCAGTTGCCCTGCCGTAAAACACAACTAAATCCTTTTATAGCAAATACTTACAGCCGCATCTCCAGGCTCCGACTACACTCGCAAGCGCTGTTGATAACTTGAAGAAAACAGACGGCTTGAACTTCCTTCTTAGATGCATTGAGCGGCCCAGGCGTTGCGAAAACCGAAATAACGTAAGATAAAGCTTTGCAAGGAACACCATGGCCGGAAAAAAGCTAGTTGTGGCGATCCTATCAGCAGCTGCATTGGCCGCGGGAATTTATCTTGGACACGCACGATGGATGGAGTCGCGAGGAGATACGCGCGAGAGCCTGCTACGCGCATTGCCGGCGAACGCTACGGCAGTGATTTATGCGGACGTTGCGGAGCTGCGGCAAGGCGGAATTCTGAGAAGCATTTCGAAATGGGGCGCGAACGCAGTAGCGGATCCCGAATACAAACAGTTTGTGGAGGAGACGGGATTCGATTACGAAAAAGATTTGAATCGGGTGGGAATCGCAGTGGAGAATCGCGGCGCCTTACGAAATTATTTTGCGCTGGCCGAGGGAAATTTCGACCGCAAGAAAGTTGAAGCGTATCTGCGGAGAAGCGGGCGAAGCGAAAGAAAAAACGGGAGAGAGTTTTTTTACCTGGCGGCGAACGAGCCCGGTCGAACGATCTCTGTGACGTTTCTTTCGGATCGACAAATTGCGCTTACCGACGGCAGCGATTTGAGCGCGGAACTGGAAGCAGTCAAGGCAAGCGCCGGGCATGCAGAGTGGACGGAGCGGTTCGAGCGACTCGCAGGAACGCCGGTGTTCGCTTTGATCCGGCAAGACGCGGCAATCGGCGCGCTGCTGAACAATCAATCTCCCGGAGGATTGCGTTCGCCGCAGCTGGGACAATTGTTGAACCAATTGTTGTGGGTTTCGATTGCGGGAAAACTCGAAGGCAACGACTTTCGAGCCGTCCTCGAAGGCGAATGCCCGAACGAAATGACGATGCGCCAGCTTTCTGATTTTCTGAATGGGATTGTGCTAATGGCGAATGCGGGCTTAAACGATCCCAAACTGCGGCAACAGATGGATCCCGCGGAACGCGAAGCGTATCTACAGATGTTGAATTCCATTGATGTGACGAAGCTGGATCGCGGATCGGGCAAATTCGTGCGCGTGACGTTTGTGCTGACTCCGGAGATTTGGGGGAAATTGGCACAGGCAGCGGCTACGACAAAACCAGCGGAAGAGAAAGACCCCGCGAAGGCAACGGCGAATTCTTCGGTGAGCAAAAAGAAGAACGGCGGACCAAAACAGGCGGCCCGCCGTCCTTGAGGAAAGATGGGTTTGATAGGGTGCTTTTTCATTTTTGTTTAGGCTGATGAAGAAATTCGTTCTGAACGAGGCGACAGCTTGGAATTGTTGAGCCTTTGTAAAATTCGGGCCCGGCTTGCCGTCTTCTTAATGATTGCTTCGGACAACAAGTTGTTCGCGGATTCGCCTTTTTTGGGCTTGTAGGTGACAAAGACGTGATCGAACGTGCGATTCTCGCCAATGATTACGATGACGTGTTTGATCGGCGTTCGCATAGATCCTTTCTCTCGAGCTTGCGCAATGATGGCAAACGCACCGCCGAGACCCAACTGCGCGGCCAGGACGGCTACAAAACTTACGCGTAGACCATCCCAACAATGATTCAGCACATTCTTCAGAGACATACTTCCTCCCAATGGTTCCAAGACGTTTGGACAAACTACGGCCGGGAGTTGTGGAAGCTAACGGGCGGGAGTTAAATCAAGATTGTTTTGGTGTGAATTGCAGGTGAGCAGGCGGAAAAACACGAATCAGATGAAATCCTAATGGTCAAACTTAGGAGAGTTTAGTCGCCAGCGTGAGTGGACGACTTCATGTAGCGCCAGGGATTGACGGGCGCGTTGTTCATGCGGACTTCGTAGTGTACGTGCGGGCCGGTAGAGCGGCCGCTGATGCCGCAATAGCCGATGACTTGACCCCGCTTGATGCGGGAACCGGCGATTGTGGCGAAAGCGGACATGTGCGCATACCAAGTAGTGATGCCGAAACCATGATCCACAACAACCAGACGCCCGTAGCCGGCGTGATTTTCGACGACAGTTACGACGCCATCTGCGGTGGCGTGAACCGGCGCGCCATAATCGGAAGCGACGTCAACGCCCGTGTGAAAGGCGCCTTCGCCGCTAAACGGGTCAAGTCGTTCGCCAAAACTATCGGTAATGTGACCGAGGACGGGCCAAACCGAAGGCGTATAGGAAGAATCAGCAAAGCTGAAGGAAGGCAGGAGGCGCAAACCACCCGCGGAAATTGCAATGGCCGCAGCGTTCTTTTTCAGGAAGGTGTATTGCTCGACGGATTGATCAAAGGCGTCTTCCGGAGTAACAGGATTGTCAGAAACATCGAAAGCCACCGGATGATAGCGAAGAACGCCGTATGTCATGGCCACTTCGGTCGCAAGGGACTGCAAAGAATTGAGGCGCTGGTTCGCGTCGTTGACGGTCGTTTGCAATTCGCGAGAGTGCTGCTTGACCGTTTCCAGCTCATGGCGCATCGCATTGTAATTGCCAACTTTCCAGAGCATGCGCGAATAGGAACCGACGCCAATGACAATCGTAAGCATGCCGACGACGGCGAGAGCAGCGACGCTGACTAGGGCGTAGGCAGGCACGACCAGCTTCCGGAGATTTCCGGGAGTGGATGCGACAAAGAACGTGTAACTCTTGCCTCTAATCACTGCGAGCCCTCAGCTCCTGATTTCGATCTCGAGCGCGGGAGATTGCCCTCTGCCCGCCATTGAACTTATAGAACTTCCTGGCCGAATCACGGCTGCTGGATGGCCGTGGTCCCTGCGAAATCTGAACCGTGAGTTTCGGTTCGCGACCTTGTCCATATTAAATTCTGAAGAAAGGCAGGTCAACCCTGCATTTGGGTCAATTTAGGACAGGCTGTGGATTGCTGTTCAACTGGCCGAAGGGACAGGTGGAAGGAGCATATACTTGCGGGGTGAACGAGGGCAGAAAAGGACGGAATTTGAGCCGAGCCTGGATGAGTGGTGAAGGCGACATATTGCGAAAAATCGAACTGGCGATGCGGTCCGCGCCTACCGGAGAAAAGGCCGGTGGAGTTCGTTTGGGGATGGGAGACGACGCAGCGGTTTGGATGCCGCGTGCGGGCTTCGAAACGATTCTGACGACGGATTGGTTCCTGGAAGGGACTCATTTCTTAAGAAAAACTCATTCCCCGGACAGTGTGGGATGGAAGAGCCTGACGCGGGCGGTAAGCGATGTTGCCGCGATGGGAGGAGAGCCGCGGTGTTTCTTGTTGAGCTTGGCCCTGCCAGAAGGTTGCACGGGGAAATGGATGGATGAATTTCTTGGCGGGTTAGGCCGAGCGTCTCGCAAGCTGAAGTGTCCGCCAGCAGGGGGCGATACGACGCGGCGGAAGGAAATCCTTATCAACATATGCGTGATTGGAGAGGTGAAGAAAGAGCGAGAGGCAACGCGGTCAGGGGCGCGAGTGGGCGATCGGATCTTTGTAAGCAGCAGGTTGGGAGAGGCAGAACTCGGATTACGGCTGCTTAAGAGCGGATTTAAGGACAACGCGAGGGCAAGCGCGCTGCTCCGCAAGCACTTCTATCCCGAGGCGCGAGTCGCGTTGGGCAATTGGCTTACCGCAAAGCAAATGGTGACAGCAATGATGGACTTGTCTGATGGGCTCTCGACGGATTTGACCAGATTGTGCGAGGCAAGCGGGATAGGGGCGCGGATCCATCTGGGTAAGCTCCCGCTCGCGTCCCGGATTTTCTCGGCCAGATTCGACGAGAAAGAGCGGTTGCAAGCGGGATTGCACGGTGGAGATGACTATGAGCTACTTTTCTGTGTTGCGCGGCGCGACACCTCAAAAATTCCGAAAAGAGTCTCAGGAATCGAGCTAACGGAGATCGGCGAAGCTACCAATGGAGCCAAAATCACGTTGATTACACCTTCCGGCAAGGAGATCCCCCTGCGCGCCGGAGGATGGGATCCCTTTCGAAGGTAGTTTCCGATACAGATTTGGATTCAAGCTGGCTGAACGGGTGATCGCGCGAATGGTGCAGACAAAAGTACAGGTGTCCTGCTGGCCTTTTGAATTGTACGTTTTCGGTTCCCTTGGACAGTTGTTTCGCTGAAATTCGGGGAATAAAGTCCCAATGACAGCGTAAGCGGGCCTCCCACCCAGCACCCCATCTCGCTTCGCGAAAGATTAGTTTGAATCGGAAAGAGATGCTTCGAGGAGCGAACGTGAAGAAATTCTTATCTGCCTTTCTGCTTTTGGGAGCGGTAACCATGCCGGCCGCCGCACAAACGCAGCCCCCCATCCGCATTGACTGCGGCGGAAGCTCGTACACAGACACAAACGGGCAGGTCTGGCAAGCCGATACCGGCTACAACAGCGGACGCACGGCAACGACCAACATTGTAGTCGCGGGGACAACGGATCCGCAGCTGTACCAGTCAAATCGCTACGTGGGACCGAACAGCAAGACTTTGATCTATTCCTTTCCCGCTGCTTCCGGTTTGTACCACATAAATCTCTATTTCGCGGAAACAAACCCGACACTGCAAAGAGTGGGAGCTCGCGTTTTCAACGTGAAGATCGAGGGCGACGTCATTTTCCAGAACCTGGACATATACGCCGCGGCCGGAGCCAACACTTCGCTGGTAAAAGGCGCTGATGTGATGGTGAGCGACGGGAAAGTGACCGTCGAGCTGGAGAATGTCGTTCAAAGCGCGGAGATCAGTGCCATTGAAATTACTCAAACCGTTGCGATGCCGCCGCTGAGACTGACCTTCGTCTACCCAGATGGTTCTGCGGTAGCCGGCTCGCTCAACTACCAGGTTTCTCCTGTCGCGGCGGGGGGAACATCCTCAACAGGCACCGGCCTAAGCGGCAGCCAACCACTCGTCTCCGGCCAGGCCACCTGCCTTCTTCTCGCATCTCCGCAGTTGCTAGGACTCGCGGGAACGTTGAACGTGAATCTGAGCTTGACTGACACTTCTGGACGCACATTGTGGCAGGTTGCGATGACGCTCAATCCATCAACCGCGAACTTCCTGGCAGTGCAGAGTTCCACGCTGCAGGTGGTTGTGCAGAAGCAATAGGAATTCTCAGAGGAGGCGCCCTTTAACGGCGCAAGTCGCCGGTTGTATTTCCCGTTGTACTTGCCGCGGGAGCTGCAGCCGGCGGTTTTTGTTTTGGAGCTGATGGTTCGTCTTCCGTGGGAGCCGTGTCCGGCGTATCCACATGAACAGGGTGGTCGCCAATTTGTTGTTCGAGGGGCGTGACGTTGGCGAAGTCGAGAGCCGGGGCGCCAGCGAGAGCGTTTTGCATGAAGCCGGTCCAAATGGGAAGTGCGGCGCGGGCGCCGGTCTCTTTCTTACCGAGGGAATTCTGTTTGTCGTCAAAGCCGACCCAGACGCCGGCAGTGATTTGCGGAGTGAAACCAACGAACCAAGCGTCGGTGTAATCCTGAGTTGTGCCTGTCTTCCCCGCGGCTGGGCGCTTCAAGATTTTTGCTTCGATACCGGTACCGAACTGGATGACTTCTTCAAGCATGGCGGTCATGGTGCGCGCGACATCGGGCGAAATCACTTCGTGAATGGCCGGATGAGCTTCTTCAAGCAAGGCTCCGTCGTAACTTGCGACGCGGCGAATCATATGCGGATCGATGCGGATGCCGTCGTCGGGGAAGACGGTGAAGGCTGAAACGTGTTCGACGAGTTTCATGTCAGCAGCACCGAGAGCTAGCGGAAGGTACGGCGGCAGCGGAGTCGTAATGCCGAATCGGCGAGTTTCATCTACAACAGTACTGATGCCGACTTTTTCGGCGAGTTTAACCGCGGGAACGTTGCGTGAACCAGCGAGGGCGCGCCGCAGCGTGATGGTGCCTTCAAATTTCTCGTCGTAGTTGCGCGGAGAATAGGGCTGTCCACCGCTGATGGTCGTGAAGGGCGCGTCGAGAATCGTGTCAAAGGGAGTGAATCCTTTTTCGAGCGCATCGGCGTAAACGTAAACCTTGAAGGAGCTGCCGACCTGGCGAACGGCTTGCGTGGCGCGATTGAATTTTGAATCTTCAAAACTGTAACCGCCGACCATGGCTTTGATTTCGCCGGTGGGATTGTCAATGGCGATCATGGCGGCTTGAGGAGTGGGTTGCTGTTCGAGCTGGACGCGCGCCGTAGTCTCGCGAAGTTCCTGAATGGAAAATTGGGCGAGGTCGCCGACTTTCAAAAGCTCGTTAGGTTTTCTTCTGCCGGTCCAAGCCATGTCTTGGGGCGAGAGCAGCGCGCGATACGGGCCGATTTTGATGGTGGCGGACTTATCGTCGACAGCAACGATAAGACCAGTGACGTAACTTCCCTTTTCGATAGCGTGGCGCCAGTCCTCGTCTTCATAAGTTTCGAGCTTGCCGAGATTGTCTTTGATGAGATTGGGCAAGCCGCCGCGCCAGCCATGGCGGCGATCATAGGCGTGAAGGCCGTCGCGGACCGCCTGATTTGCGGCGCGCTGCATTTTCACGTTGAGTGTGGTGTAGACACGGAGGCCGCGTTCGTGAACAGCTTCGGTGCCGTAGGTGGCTTCGAGGTACTTGCGAATGTCCTCGAAGAAATAGGGTGCGAGATCGTTGCGCGGATATTGAAGGTGCAAGCCAAGCGGAGTTTTCTTTGCGTTGTTCGCTTCGGCCGCAGAGATTTTTCCTTCTTCTTCCATGCGACGAAGGACAAGATTACGGCGATTCAACGCGGCCTCGGGATTGGCGATAGGAGAAAATTTTGGTCCGTTGACCATGCCGGCAAGAAGAGCCGCTTCCTGCAAATTTAAGTCGGTGACGGGTTTTCCGAAATAAAACTGAGCGGCGGCCGCAAAGCCGTAGTTGCCGTGTGCGAGATAAACCTGATTCGCGTACATCGTGAAAATTTGCGGCTTGGTGTAACGGCGCTCGATTTGGAGTGCGAGCAACATTTCCTGGATCTTGCGGCGAAAGGTGCGGTCGCTGCGGTCGAGGAAAAGGTTTCCGGCAAGCTGCATGGAGATGGTGCTGGCGCCGGCCGTGATGCGGCGATGGACGATGTTACGAACCATGGCACCGGCGATGCGCGGAAAATCGATACCCCAGTGCTCTTCGAAATGCTGGTCCTCGATGGAAGTGACAGCGTTGAACAGGATTTTTGGGCATTGCTCGTAGGTCATGAGGATGCGGCGTTGTAAGGCGAAGCTGCCGACGAGCTGGCCGTCGTCTGCGTAGACCTCCGTCACGACGTTAGGGCGATACGTTTCCAGGGCGTGAATTTCTGGGAGATCGCTAGCGTAAACGAAAAGCAGACCGGATGCGGCTCCAAGCAAAATGGCGCAAAAGAGGAGAAAGGAGAGCGCAACGCGGTCAATCAGTTTCCAGCCGCGGAGACGCAGAGTGATCGGGGGGAGACTCAACATGAAAATTCATTCTAACTTAGAATCCAAGCCGAATCAGAGGGAGCAGATCGGAGGTTTCGTTCCGTAGAAACACCGAATCGCTTATCTGATTGCCCAGAAGAATAGGTCGAACAGAATACGTACAAACTTCACAGGATCGAGGTAGGACAAGCGAACAGTCGAATGGCGACGGTGGGCTAGTTTCGCCAGGCAGGGGCTTCCTCGCGGACGGGAGCCAGGAGCAGTTATTGGCTTGCCGTCCAGGGATGGGGCTTACGGTTTTCGACGAAAGCGAAGTAAGTGCAAAGAAGCGCGACGGCGACGAAGAGGCCGTCGCGGACAAGCGTCATTCCTGTGAGCGGTTCAGGAGTAGCGAAACAACCGCAATTCTTGATGTCAAGATGGAGAATGTAAGCGCGGGTGAGGATGGAGAGGAAGCCGAGGAGCAACACCGAAACACCGGCGAGCCAGATGCGCACGCGCCACCCGATCAAAAGAAGAAGGCCGAGGGCGAGTTCGACAAATGGAAGCGTGTGAGCGACGAATGCGGAGCCGGAAGCGGACAGAACCTTGAAAGTTTCCACCTCCGAGGCGAAGTTCGCGAGATTCGCGGTGACCGCAAACTTAAACGCAAACCACGGACGCAGAATAAAAGTCGGATGAAGAATCTTGGAGTAGGCGGCGTACACAAATGTGGCGCCGAGGAACAGACGGCCAAGCAAAATGATGACGCGGCGGAAATTCAACGGGCTGGATTGCATCATCGCTTGAGCCTCAGGCTATCTGGTAGACAAGAGCTGGTCCAAGAATGAGTGGAGTGCGTCGTAGTTGACGACACCAGAGACCGGGAACGTTTGGCCTTTGTAATGAATTATGGTGGTCGGTGTCTGGTTAACGCCGTAGGTCCGGCCGAGCGCAAGGTCTTTTTCAATGGCTGCGTCAATTGCAGGCGAATTGATCATGGCCCGGATCTTGTTCATTTCAGCAGGCGTGAAGGCGGAGGCAACGGTGCCGTCCACGTCGCCGGTCTGTTCCCACTTTTCCTGATTCTGGAAAAGGACCTGTTCCACTTGCTCGAGTTTGCCAAGTTGCGCAGCGGCACGGCCATAGCGGGCGGCGATGCGGGAGTAAGCATGGCCTGGAAGTGGAAAATCGCGGTGAATCGCGAACACTTTTCCCGTAGAGATGTAGTTGTCGGTGAGCTGCCGAGTTGTGCCCAGATATAGCTGCTTGCAAGCGGGGCACTGAAAATCGCTAAAGGTCTCCATGATGATCGGAGCAGTTTTGGAGCCGCGCGTTTTGTGCGGATCGACATCAGGGAGGCCGGCGATCATCGCAGCGGACGGAGACGCGATGGGAGCCGTAGGGGCGCTGGAACCTTGTTTTTCAGGAGCTTTGGAAGTGGCTGGTGGCGCTGCGGTTGTCGGCTGTGCCGGCGCCGCCGTTGCAGCAGGAGTCGAACCTTGCGCTTGAGCAGGCGCCGGTGCAGGAGAAGACATCGACTGTTCGGCGGATTGTGTCTTGCTGTCACAAGCAGCGAGCCAGGCCGAGCCGAGAAGAGCAATTAGCACCAAAACGAAGCGAAAAAGCTGACGAGTCAAGCGATCCTCCCTAAAGTCGGCAGCAGACCTATGCCTGTCCATGAAATGAAACATTGTATCGCGAAATTTTGGAAAACGATGGGGAGAGGTCGAAAGGCATTTGGCCTAAGCTGCGAAGCTCCTCAAGGCAAGCTTGGAGGTGCAAAGGGATAAAGGGGTTGTCTTGCTAGGAAGCGGAAGGGTAGGCCGTAAGGGGTTTGTTTACAGTGCAATGCAGATGATATAAGAAAACTTGACAACAATACACTCAACCTGTATACTCTCCCCGTCATTGAGCTTAAGTCGCTTGGCGTGACCTTGAGGCCCTTCCGGGCCCCACGCCGTTTGGGCTAGGCACGGGGAGGAACCTGATTTATGAGCAAGATTATTGGAATTGACTTGGGTACGACCAACTCGGTCGTCGCCGTCATGCAAGGCGGCGAGCCGGTGGTTATCCCGAACCAGGAAGGCGCAAGAACGACACCCTCCGTGGTAGCCATCACCAAGACCGGAGAACGGCTGGTCGGGCAGGTGGCAAAGCGCCAGGCCGTCACGAATCCTGAGAATACTGTGTATTCCATCAAGCGGTTTATGGGACGCCGCTTCGATGAGGTTGGCGAGGAGAGCCGGCGCGTTCCCTACAAAGTAGTGAAAGGTCCGCACGACGACGCGCGTGTGGAGATCTCCGGCAAGGTGTACAGCCCGCCGGAAATCTCCGCGATGATTTTGACGAAGCTGAAGAACGCCGCCGAAGACTTTCTGGGCGAGAAGGTGACTAAGGCAGTCATCACCGTTCCCGCGTACTTCAATGACGCCCAGCGGCAAGCCACCAAGCAGGCCGGTGAAATCGCGGGGCTCGAAGTCGTGCGCATCATCAACGAACCGACGGCTGCCGCGCTGGCCTACGGACTCGACAAGAAGAGCGATGAAACGATCGCGGTGTACGACCTTGGCGGCGGCACGTTCGACATTTCCGTTCTTGAAGTCGGAAGCGGTGTGGTCGAAGTGAAGTCCACCAACGGCGACACGCACCTCGGTGGCGATGACGTTGACCAGCGCATCGTGGATTGGCTGATTGACGGCTTCAAGAAAGCCAACAACATTGATTTGAGTAAAGACCGCATGGCTTTGCAGCGCCTGAAGGAAGCCGCGGAAAAGGCAAAGATCGAGCTTTCGCAAATGATGGAGACCGAGATCAATCTTCCCTTCATCACTGCGGGCGCGAGCGGCCCGATCCACTTGCAGGAAAAGCTGACCCGCACGCGCCTCGAGCAATTGATGAGCGATTTGCTGGACCGCTCGATGAAGCCGGTGCAGCAAGCGCTGGAAGACGCGAAACTTTCACCGAACGACATCCAGGAAGTCGTGCTCGTCGGCGGTTCCACGCGTATCCCGAAAGTGCAATCGCTGGTGCGCAACTTCTTCGGAGGGAAAGAACCCCACAAGGGCGTGAACCCGGACGAAGTTGTGGCAGTAGGCGCGGCGGTTCAGGGCGCAGTGCTTGCCGGTGAAGTAAAGGACATCTTGCTGCTGGACGTGACGCCGCTTTCGCTGGGCGTCGAGACTCTGGGCGGCGTTATGACCGTACAGATCCCGCGCAACACTACGATTCCGACTCGTAAAGTGGAAACCTATTCCACCGCTTCGGACAATCAGTCCGGCGTGGAGATCCACGTCATGCAAGGCGAACGTAAATTCGCAAAGGACAACCGCTCGCTCGGCACGTTCAAGCTGGACGGAATTCCTCCCGCTCCGCGCGGTGTGCCGCAGATCGAAGTCACCTTTGACATCGACGCGAACGGCATCTTGAACGTCTCCGCGAAGGACAAGGCGACCAACAAGGAGCAGAAAATCACGATTCAGTCTTCGACCGGCTTGACCAAGGAAGAAGCGGAAAAGATGCGCACTGAAGCCGAGTCGCACGCCGAAGAAGACCGCCGGCGCATGGAGGAGGTCGAATCGCGCAATCGTTTGGATGGGCTGGTGTATCAGGCCGAAAAGACGATTCGCGAGAGCCGCGAGAAGCTGCCTGAAGCGGACGTGAAAGCCGCTGAGGAAGCTCTCGAAGATGCAAAGAAGGCCATGAACGAAGGCGGCACGGCTCGGTTGCGTACAGCCACGGAAAATGTGGAGCGCGCGCTGCACAAGCTGGCGGAGACGCTCTACAAATCGGGCGAAACCGCTAAAGCGCAAGCGGATGCGGCTAGTGCGGGTGCCAGCGGCGGTTCCACCGCGGGCAGCGCCAAGGAAAGCAAACCCGGCGACGTCATTGACGCCGAGTATGTGGACGTGGACGAATCGAAGCGTCCGAACTAACGTGATGTGAAAACCGTGGGGGCACGTTACCGGCGTGCCCCTACATTTGTTTGACTGAATAGCGATGCCAACAACGAGCAAAACGGATTATTACGAGCTGCTGGGAGTTCCGCGCAAGGCGAGCGCGAAAGATATTCGCAATGCGTTTCGAAAACTCGCACGAAAATACCATCCCGATCTGAATCCCGGCGACAAAGCGGCAGAAGAAAAGTTCAAGCAGTTGCAGGAAGCCTACGACGTACTTTCCGATTCGAAAAAGCGGCAGATGTACGACCAGTACGGCTTCTACAGCGACAACATTCCTCCAGGTGGATACGGCGCCGGGCCGGAAGGCGCAGGTGGCGACGTCAATTTCAATTTTGACGGATTTGATTTTGGCGGAGGCTCCGGCGCTGGCGTTGGCGGCGGAAGTTTTCGCGACCTCTTCAGCTCGTTTTTCGGCGGGCGTGGCGGCGCGGTCCAGGAAGAAGCGGAAGCTGGAGCGGACCTGGAATACCGCATCGAGATCGATTTTTGGGATGCGGTTCGCGGGGCCGTAAA
>JACXTT010010686.1_pt1 | contig 12348 bp, 7 predicted proteins | sample 9270951 | NCBI WGS metagenome assembly JACXTT01 (sample SAMN15532306, study PRJNA645909) | rock metagenome | isolation source: weathered quartz diorite | place: Puerto Rico | collected 2017-06-21 | reverse complement strand
CCGCGGCGCTCGCCGCGGCGGGAGCGCTCGTGCTGCGCCGCAGACGGCGAGCCTACTAGCGCCGTCGTCTAGCGGTTGCCCGGCGATGACGCCGTCGCCGCGCGCCCCATCTGCCGCAGGTACTCGCGGTCCCACGCCGCGGGCATGCTCTCGCGCGGCGAGTAGGGCCCAGGCGCGTAACGGCGCGAGCCGATACCGAGCTGGCTGCGCTCGACGATGTCCCAGTCCTGCCGGTTCGTCAGATCCCAGAACTCGATCGCGTCGCGCACGTTGCTGTCCCGATCCTCCAGCGTGCCGGGGTGGAACAGCCACTCCGACTCGACGAAGGTCCGGTCGGCGGCGACCGGCGTGACCATGTAGTAGTTCACGTAGTCGGGGTGGAGGCTCAGGAGCATGTTCGGCATCAGCGTGTAATAGAACGCGCGCCGCCGGTCGTCCTCGGGTAGATCCGCGCTCACGATTCGACCGCACGCGCGCCCGCTCATCGTGGCGCTCTCGTTCGGAGGCTTCAGCTCCATGTAGCCGCCGAGGAACGGGCCCTCGGTCAGATCGTTCGCGCCGCTCAGGTAGGGGAGGACGGTCGCGAGCTTGGGATGGATCGTCGGGCAGTGGAGGCATTCCGAGTAGTTCTGGAACACCAGCTTCCAGTTGGCGCGAACGTCATAGATCACGTGATGCCCGACGCGAAGCCGCGACAGCCCGAAGCGCGCGAGGCGCCCGTGCATCGATTGCCACGCCGCGGCGAACGGCTCGGGTTGCTCGGCCAGGTTGACGAACAAGAACCCTTCCCATTCGACGATCGACGCCGCGTGCAGCGGATAGCTCGCCTTGTCGAAGCCCTCGACGTCTTGCATGTGCGGCGCGCCGACGAGGCGGCCGTCCGTCGCGTACGTCCAAGCGTGGTAGGGGCACTGGAGCGTCTCCGGGAAGCGCCCGGACTCCTCGCGGCAGATGCGCGTGCCGCGGTGCCGGCACACGTTGAAGAACGCGCGCAGCACGCCCTGCCGGTCGCGCAGCACGATGATCGACTCGTCTGCGAGCGTGCGCAGGAAATAGTCGCCGGGCTCGGCCAGCCGCGAGACGCGCCCCACGCAATTCCACGATCGGGCCAGGATGCGGTCCTTCTCTTCCGCGAGGATCTCGGGCGAGGTGTAGAACTCGCCCGGCATCGTCAGCGATCCCGGGAGGTAGGTCGTCGAGGTGCGGTGGAAGGTCGTCATCACGCGTTCTCCCTCGTTGCCGACCGGTCCCTCAGCAGCCGGCGGGCGGCGAGCCACCCGGATCCTCCCAGCACTCCGGGCCCGGGGTGCGTGCCGGCGCCTCCAAGATAGAGGCCGCGAATCGGCATGGCGTAGCGTCCCCACCCGGGCACGGGGCGCATGAACAGAATCTGGTCGAGCCCCATCTCGCCGTGTGTCGGAGCCCCTTCCGTGAGGCCGAAGCGCTCCTCCAGGTCCCGAGGCGTCCATGCGACGCGATGCAGCACGCGCGAGCCGAAGCACGGCACGACGCCCGCGATCGACGCCGTCACCGCCTCGGCGAGCGTATTTCGCGGCGAATCATCCCAGGCCGCCCCGCCGCGTAAGCGGTAGGGAGCGTACTGGGCACGCGCGACGAGCACGTGTTTCCCCTGTGGGGCGAGCCCGGGAGCGTGCACGGTCGGCACCGAGAACTCCACGTGCGGCCGCTCTGAAGCCTCGCCGTACTTGGCACGGTCGGCGGCCCGCTCGAGCGCCTCGAGGCTCGACGTGAGCGAAACAACGCCCCCCAGCGCTTCGAGCGAGCCGAGCCCCGGCAGCTCCGGAAGGGCGTCCAGGGCGTACATCACGAGCGCGGTGCAGCCGCGGAAGCGCATCTTCCGGACGGCGTGCACGAAGTCCGGATCGAGCCACACCGGGTCCACCCAGTCGAGCAGCGTGCGGGCGGGATCGGCCGTCGACAGCACCCGTTCGGCCGCGATCGACTCGCCGTCCGCCAGCACCACGCCTGTCACGCGATCGTTGCGCACGTCGATCCGCTGGACGACGGCGCCGGTGCGGAGCGCGGCACCGGCCGCGCGGGCGGACGCCTCGGCCGCGCGCGTGAACGCCTCCGGTCCGTCCCGCCAGGGTCCGCGCCCGCGCACCGTTCCGGCGGCCGCTCCCACCAGGTAATGGAGCATCACGAACCCCGTGGCTCCGGAGCGCGGACCCTGCCGGTGGTCGCGGACGCCACCCGGCGCCACGGCGGCCTTGAGGACGCCGCTCTCGAACGTGTCGTCGAGCAGCTCCCACACGGACGTCGGCAACACGCGCAGGAACTCGATCATGTCCTCGCGGCCGAGGGCGCGAAACCGGCGCGCGATCCCGAGCAGCGGCAGCCAATCGCCGAGCGGCAAGTCGACGTCGGGCGGGGGCGCTTCGTAGAGCGCCTCGAGGAACCCCGCGAGCTTGGCGAGCCGGGCGGTGAAGGCGGGCCAGCGCGCCGCGTCCGCGGCCGAGTGCCTGCGGATCTCTTCAACGGCTCGACCCACGTCGCGCCACAGGGTGAGCGATCCGTCCGTCCCGTTCGCGAGGGACACGGGGGCGTCGAGCGTGAGCCGGCGCAACCCTTCGAGCCCGGCCGCGCGCGCCACGCGCGGGGGCAGCCAGCCCGGGTCGGTGGCGAGCGGAGCGGCGCGAAATCCGGGGGCGAACTCGACGACCCGCGCCTGGCCGCCCAGGGTCGTCTCACGCTCGAGCAGGAGCACCTTCTGGCCCGCGCGTCCGAGCGTCGCGGTCGCCACGAGCCCGTTCGCGCCGCCGCCGACGACGATGACGTCGAAAGCGGCGCTCACGCCGCAGATTCCTTCAAGATCTCGAGCGCGGCCAGCCGACCCGATCCGCCCATGATGCCGCCGCCCGGGTGGGTGCCGGCGCCGCATTGCCAGTAGCCGCGAATCGGTGTGCGGTACTTCGCCCACTCCGGCACTGGCCGCAGGAAGAACAGCTGCTGAAGCGCCAGCTCTCCCTGGAAGATGTTGCCCTCCGTCAGACCCGTGACGCGCTCGATGTCGGCCGGCGTCAGGACCTGGCGGTGGAGGATCAACGATTCGATGTTGGGCGCGTAGCGGGCGAGCGTCTTCACCACGGCGTCCCCGAACGCCTCGCGCTTCGCATCGTTCCACCCGCCGTTCAGCTGATACGGGGCGTACTGGACGAAGATGCTCATGACGTGCTTGCCCGGCGGCGCCATTCCCGGATCGATCATCGACGGGATCACGATGTCCATGTAGGGATGGCTCGAGAACTCCCCGTACTTGGCGTCGTCGTAGGCGCGCTCGAGGTATTCGAGGTTCGGGCTGATCGAGATCGCGCCGCGCAGGTGCGGTCCCACTCCGGGCATGCAGGTGAAGTTGGGCAGCCCGTCGAGCGCCAGATTGACCTTCCCCGAGGAGCCGCGGAACTTGTAGCGACGCACCCCGTCCGCGAGCGCCGTCGGCAGCTCCTTCACCTCGACCAGCTGCGTGAACGTGCGACGCGGATCGAGCCCCGAGACCACGACGGGGGCGGAGATCTCTTCGCCGCTCGCGAGCGCCACGCCGGTCGCGCGTCCGTTGCGGATGAGAACGCGCTCGACGCCGACGCCGGCGCGGATCTCGGCGCCGCGCGCCTGCGCCGCGCGCGCGATGGCCTCGCTGATCGCCCCGGTGCCGCCCTTCTGGAACCCCCAGGCGCGGAACGCGCCGTCGATCTCTCCCATGTAATGGTGGAGCAGGACGTAGGCCGAGCCGGGCGAGCGCGGGCCGAGGAACGTGCCGATGATCCCGCTCGCCGACTTGGTCGCCTTGAGCCCGTCGAACTCGAACCACTCGTCGAGGTAGTCCGCGCTGCTCGTGGTCATCAGCTTGTGCAATGCGTGGAAGCGCTCGGCGCCGAGCGAACGGAAGTGGCCCCCCAGGCGGAGCAGGCCCGCGAGGTCTGCAGGTGCCAGCGAGGCGGGATCCGGCGGCACCATCCCGAGGATCGGCTTCACCGCCATCGCCATTTGCAGCATGAGGCGTCCGAAAATCACCATCGCGTCGGCGTCGTGCGACGAATGCCGGCACAGCTCGCGGCGGGTCTCGTCTGGGTCGGCCCAGGAGGCCAGGTAGTCGCCGTTGTCGAGCGGTGTCACGGTGCTCTCGAGCGGCAGGATCTGGAGCCCGTGGCGCGGGAGCTCGAGGTCACGAATGACCTCGGGCCGGAGCAGGCTGACGACGTACGAGAACACCGAGAACTTGAAGCCGGGGAACACCTCTTCGGTCACTGCGGCGCCGCCCAGTACCGGGCGGCGCTCGAGCACCAGCACCCGGCGCCCGGCGCGGGCCAGGTACGCCGCAGCGACGAGCCCGTTGTGGCCGCCGCCGATCAGGATCGCGTCGTAGCGGTTCGCGGTCACGCCCGCTTCCTCTCGGGATCGAAGAACGGCAGCTTCTGGACCACGCCGTCCGCGCGCCGGCGGCGATGCTCGACCGTGATCTCGATCTCGACCCGCGTGCCCGGCTCGAAATGCGGCGCGCGCAGGTGCGCGAGCGCCAGCGACTTCTTGAGCAGCGGCGACCAGCAGCCGCTCGTGGCGTAGCCGACCTGCGCGCCGAGACGGTAGACGGGCGCGCTCGCGCGCCACGCGATGCCCGGGATCTGTGGCGGGAGCCGTCGCTCCGCGAACGCCCGCTCGAACGATCCCCATTGCACCTCGATCCCGACGAAGCCCCAGGCGGGACCGCGCGCGCGCTCGGCGGCCAGCGCGCGCCGCCCGGTGAACGGGCCCTTGTCGGCGCTCACCGCCCATCCCAGGTTGATCTCGAACGGTGACGACTTCTGATCCTCGATCAGCGCGTGGTGGGTCGAGTGGTAGTCGACGTCGAGCATGATGAGCCCGGCCTCGATCCGTGCGATGTCGAGGGCCCACACTCCGGCGGGCACGATCCCGAACGGCGTGCCGGCGTCGATCAGGGCGTCCCAAAGGTCCAGCGCGCGCTCGGCCTCGACCCAGATCTCGTAGCCCAGGTCCCCCGTGTACCCGGTGCGCGAGATCGTCACCGGGATGTCCCGCACGGTCGTCCGCACGAGGCGGAAGTACTTGAGCGCCGCGAGGTCGGCGGCGGAGATTCGATGGAGCACGGCGCGCGACAGCGGGCCCTGTAGTGACAGCGCCCCCAAGCGCTCCGAGACGTCCTGGACGTCCACGCTCATCCCCGCGGCGCTCAGGCGCAGCCAGCGCTGCGACGAATCCGCGCTCGTGAGGCGGTAGACGTCGTCGTCGAGCCGGCTGATCGTGCCGTCGTCGATCACCTTGCCGGCCGCGTCGCACCAGGGGGTGTAGAACACCTGCCCCACCCGGCACTTGGTGAGATCGCGCGTCACCATGCGGTCCAGCAATCGAGCGCCGTCGCGCCCCGTGATCCGGTACTTGTAGAGCGGCGAGACGTCGATGAGCGCCGCCGCGTTCCGGATCGCCGCGTACTCGCGGTCCGGGTGCGGGTCGTAGGCGCTCGCCATCTGGTACCCGGCCCAGCGCCGCCACGTCTGGGCGCGCACCAATGGCGCGGTGCGCGGATGGAAGGGAGAGGTCTTCAGCATCGGCGAAGTGTAGGGGCCGGGACCCTCTTGGGGGAAAGGAGTTCCGAGCCGAAAGCCCCGAGGCGACCGGCCGTCGAGCTCGGCGGCTTCCCATGCGACTTGCACGATATCGCCTGAAGAGCGGTTCAGGGAAATGCCGTTTGCGACCGGCTCGTGCGAATCATCTTGACCTGCGTTCCACCCGGACTGCAGACTCCGGGAACGACTCTCATATCCTTTATCCTTGATCGCCGCGATTCCAGCCCGATGCTCGGCCAGCCTCGAGGAGCTGGACTCGTGAAGGAGATGCTGCCGGAAAGCGCGGACGGTCGCGCACATCTCGCCGCTCATCCACCGAGGAAAAAGCCGTGGCCGCCCCCCTCGTCAGCTTCGTGGTTCCGTGCTACGGGCTCGCTCGCTATCTCACGGAGTGCGTCGGGACGATCCTGTCCCAGTCGTACCCGCACCTCGAGGTGCTGATCATCGATGACGCGTCCCCGGACGACACCGAGGACGTCAGCCGGCGGATCATCGCGCAGCACCCGGAGCGCCGGCTGCGGTTCGTGCGCCACGCCACCAACCTGGGGCATCTGCGCAGCTACAACGACGGGATTCGGCTGTCGTCGGGCGAATACGTGTGGATCCTGTCGCCGGACGATCGATTGCGGAGTCGCGAAGTCATCCGGCGGTACGTCGATCTCATGGAAGCCCGGCCCGACGTCGGTTACGCGTTCTGCCCGGGCCATCGCATTCACGAGGATTCGGATCAGGGTTTGCATCGCCACTCTCTCTACGGTGTGCACGACCGCGTCGTGAGCGGGCGATCGTTCGTGATGGATTTGATCGACAACCGCTTCGAGCTGCTGTCCCCCGCGGTGCTGATCCGCAAGTCCTGCTATACGGACATCACCCAGTTCCCCGAGGATTTGCCGCATCGGGGCGACACCTTCGTGTGGGCCATGATCGCGATGCAGCGCAGCGTGGCGTACTTCGCGGAAGCGATGGTGGACTATCGCGTGCACGACGCCAGCATGATGTCGACGATGGCCCGTGAACGACCGGAGGCGATGATCGCGGACGACGTCGCGGTGCTGTGGAGGATCCGGTCCCAGGCGGAGCGCCGTGGGCTGTCACGCATCGCGCGACGCTGCGAGCGCGCGATCGCCCGCTACTACGCCCGCGCCCTTGCCGGGATGCGCGTTCGCGGAGCGACCGTGACGCTGTCGATCCCGGAGCTGGAGGACTCGCTCGGACGCTACGAGCCGGACGACGCCCGGCGCGCGGTGATGCGCTGTTCGGTGCTGAGCGGGTACGGCGATCGACTGTACTGGGCGGGTCGGATCCCCGAGGCGCAAGCCGCGTACGCGGGCGCGCGCCGGGCGTGCGGCGGGAGCTTGACGCGGCGGCGGGCGTACGTTCTGGCCAAACTCGGGCTCGCTCACAGCGGAGGAGCCGGAGCGTTCGTGCGGAAGTGGCTTGGTCGCGCGCGCCGCTGGGTGGGCGCGGCTGGGGGGGCGTGAATGGGATCGTCTTCGGCGCCCAGGGTCAGCTTCGTCGTTCCCTGCTACAACCTCGCGCACCTGTTGCCGGACTGCCTCGAGTCCATTCTGGCCCAGACCTACGAGGACTTCGAGATCCTCGTCATGGACGACGCGTCTCCCGACGACACCCCCGGCGTCGTCCGGCGCTTCCGCGACCCGCGGGTCCGACACGTTCGCAACGAGGTCAACCTGCGGCATTTGCGCAACTACAACCGCGGAATTGAGATGTCGCGCGGAGACTACGTGTGGCTGATCTCCGCGGACGACCGCCTGCGCCAGCCGTACGCGCTCGAGCGTTACGTGGCGCTCATGGAACGCAACCCTGCGGTCGGTTACACGTTCTGCCCCGGCGTCGCGCTGCGGGACGGGGTGGAAGCCGGGGTGATCGAGTACTCGATGCACGGCGCGGCCGACACGGTTTTCGACGGGCGGCAATTCCTCCGCACGCTGTTGCGAAGCAACAGCGTCATCGCGGCTTCCGGCATGGTGCGCAAGCGCCTCTACGAGCGCTGCGGCGCGTTCCCGCTGGACCTGCCGTGGGCCGGCGACTGGTACCTGTGGCTGCTGTTCGCGCTGCATTCGGACGTCGGGTACCTGGCCGAGCCGATGGTGAACTACCGCGAGCACGCGCAAAGCGCCACGTCGGTCTTCATGCACGATCCGACCCACCCGTGGAAGGCCGAGGGGATCGTCGTCGTGTGGCGGATCAAGCGCGCCATCCAAGCGACTCCGCACGCCGCCCTGGCGGCTGACTGCGACCTGAGCCTGACCCGACAGTACGCGTCGAGCCTGTTGCGCTACGGGCTCGGGCTCGAGCGGTTCGAGGCGTCGCTGCGTGAATTCGCCGCCACCGCCTCCGAGGCCGGCCACATTCGCGTTCGCACGTTCGTCCGATGCGGAGACGAGGCGCTGGCCGCCTGCCAGCGCGGGCGCGCCGCGGAATGGTACGGGCGCGCCTTGCGTGCCGCCCCCACGGATCGCGACGCCTGGGCGAAGCTGCTGCTGTCGCGACTGGGCAACTTGGGGGACGCGCTGCGCGGCGGCTTGGGCGCGGCTCGGCGTGGGCTGCGCGGAGGTCCACGCCCGTCTCACGGACCGCGACCCGGCTCGGGCGATTCCCCGGCAGGCGAATCGAAGGCCGTGATCTAGGCTCCGTCTGAGAACGCAGGGCGCATCTCGCGGGGCTCGCGAGCAGGTGAAGGGCAGGATGCCCTTCGCCGTCCGCGAGCGGAGCGTCGGCGGCGCCAGGATGGCGCCGCCCAGCGGCCCCGCGAGATGCGCCCTGCGTTCTTAGACGGAGCCTAGAACCACGACGCCGCGATCTTCACGTCGGCGTCCTTCCACGCCTTGAGCGCGCGGGCCTCCGCGATCGTCGCCTGCTTGCCTTTCTTCTGCGCCCGGAGACTCTGCGCCAGGCCCGTAAGCGCCCAGCCGTTGCCGGGGTTGCGGGCCAGATCCTGCTCGTACACGCGTTGGGCTTGGTCGGGCTTACCGGCCCGGAGCAACACCGACCCGAGCGCGTGCCGCACCGGGACGTACCAATCCGACGGCTCGTTGTAGCGCAGCTGGTCCTCGGCCGCGACCGCCTGGTTCAGCGCCTTCACGGCGCCGTCGACGTCCCCCTGCTTCGCGGTGATCATGCCCGTCGCCAGGTCGGTCCCAATCGACAGCAACGCCTTCGCCGAGTTGAGGCCCTCGATCGCGTCGGCCGGAAGCGCCGCGACCAGCCCCGCCGCGCTGTCGCGTTCCGCGGTCGCCTCGGACAGACGGCCGAGCTCGGCCTGGGCGACGGCGCGCGCCGCATGCCACGCACCGCGGGCGTAGGCGAAGTCCGGAGGCGGCGCCGGCTCGTCCAGCACCTGCTGCCAGCGGCCGAAGCGCACGAACGTCCAGGACGGATAGACGATCGCGTAGTCGGCGCCGGGCATCTGCCGCAGCATGTCGAGCGGTATGACGTCGAGCGTGGATCGAGCCTCGCGCAACGACTCCTCGAAGCGTCCGGCCATCCAGCACGACCACATCAGGAACTGATGGTTGTGCGCCGAGTACATCAGGTAGAAGCCCTGCGGGTTCATCGCCTCGCGGTAGTGGTCGTCGGCCGCGATGGCGCGCCGGTTAGCCTCGGCGCTCTGATCGAACCTGCCGACGCGGTGATAGATGTGAGACGGCATGTGCACGAGATGCGGCTCGCCCGGGCTCGCCGACTCGAGCCGCTTCGCCGACGCCAACGCGCGGCCGGGGGACGCCGAGCCCTCGACGGCGTGGATATACAGGTGGTTCGCGCCGACGTGATCGGGCGACTTCGCCAGCGCCTTCTCGAGCGTCGCGACGATCTCGGGGGTCCACGGCTTGGGCTGGCCGTCGGGGGTGTAGAGATCCCAAGGGTGGACGTCCATCGCGGCCTCGGCCCACAGCACGCACACGTCGGGCTGGTCGGGGAAGCGATGCAGCACCTCGTGCATCGCGTCGGCATAGGCCTGGTCGAGCTTCACCTGGCCGTCGTGATCGGTCGGCGCCGGATCCGAGTAGCGCTTTCCCATCGCCTCGATCAGGGCGCGCTCGAGCGGTGGGGCGTTGCCTCCGAGCCGCAACGCTCGCCGCGCCGCGGCGTTCGCCTTGACGGTCCGATCGACCTCTCCCGGACGGTTGATGTGTGGCCCCAGGCTGAAGGCGGTGCCCCAAGCACACATGGCGCACGTCGAATCGAGCGTTTCGGCCTGTTCGAACGAGCGTTCGGCCTCCTCGAGATTGAAGCCGAACATCAGCCGCATTCCCTGGTCGAAGTAGCGCTGCGCCTCGGGAGACGAAGTCGTGATCGCGAAGTGGTAGTTGCCGCGGTCGGCGAACAACGGCGGCGCGCCGGTCGTGGGCGCCGCCGCGGCGTGAGGCGAGTCTTCGCCGGGTGCGGCCGCCGCAGCCCACAGCAGCATCGCGGAGGCGATCGGCGTGACGAGTCGGGGGACGCGCATCAGCTCTCCTTCATCGAAACGCCAGCCTGAGCTGGACGATGACGTTGCGCCCCGCGGCCGGGATCCGAAACGGCACCAGAGCGCCCGCGGCATCGTAATCCATGTAGCCCCCCGTTTCGTACCGTCGATCGAGCACGTTCGCCACCCGCACGCCGAGCCGCGCCTCGGCGCCGATCGCGGCCGGCGCAGCCCACTCACCCACCAGGTCGAGCACGGTGCGCGGCGCGATGCTCGCGGCGCGTTGCTCGGAATTGTCCAGGTAGATCCGGCCCGCGTGGTTCACGTCAGCGCCGAGCGTCAGACCGCGCCACGAACCGCGCGCGGATACGTTGCCCAGGACCGCGGGGAAGAAGCCGATCGCCTTGCCGTCGTAGGTGAACGTGTCTCCGGGCGCAGTGCCGTAGACCTCGCGGTAACGCACGAAGTGGTTGTCGGAGAACGACGCGTTGCCGTCGAGCGACAGCCGCGCCCCACCCGCGACGGCGCGCTCGATTCGAGCCGCCAGCTCGACGCCCTGGTGCACCGATTTTGCGGCGTTACCGAGGATCGGGTAGCCGAGGTCGGTGTTGAACTGCCCCGCGTAGACCAGCTCGTCGCGGAAGTCCATGCGGAACAGATTCGCCGTGAGCGCCGTTCCGTGCCCCTGCAACGACGACCCGAGCTCGAAGTCGTCGACCGTCTCCGGCCGGATCAGCGGGTCCCGGAATACGCCGTGCGCGACGTCGACGACGCGGTAGAGCGGCACGCTGCCGACGCCCTCGCCGTCGTAGAGGTCGCGAAACGCCGGCTCGCGGCCGGCGTGCGACCACGACACGAACACGTCGGTCCCGGCGCGCGGCGACCACGTGAGTCCCAGGCGCGGATTGGCGAAGTCGTAGCTCTGGTCGAAGCGAATCCCGTCGAAGTGGTCGTCACGCATCGTGTAGCCCTCGTGCCGCCAGGCCAGGTCGGCGGTTGCGAGCAGCGCCGGGCGCACCTGCCACTCCTCGCGTGCGAACAGCCCGGCCGCGAGCGTGCGCGGGTGGAAGTCGTAGTAGGCCGCATCCGGCGGGGTGCCGGGCGGCAAGCCGCTGCCCGAGATCACCGCGCCGTAGTGCCGCCCGTCGGCCGCGCGCAGCTCCCCGCCCACGGTCAGCGTGCCGGCGGGGTGTCGCAGCCGCATGCGCGGGATCCAGCCGAAGTTGCGGTCCACCACCGTCCGACGCCGCACCAGATCGGCGCGCGTGACCATGACGCGGCCCGAGACGTCGCGCCGCAGCACGAACGTCGTGTCGCTGGTGCGAAGCGTGTCGTAGTAGGTGCGATCGAACAGCGTCGAGTCCGTCGTCGCCCACGGCGCGAGGCGGTAGCCGGCGAGGGATTCGCCGAGGCGCCGCTCGTCGTAGTAGCCCTTGCCGTCGAACCCGTAGGCGGTCTGGGTCAGCGAGATCCGATCGTTCGGCGACCAGGAGTGGATCAGCTCGTAGTGGGGCTCGAAAAAGTGGTCGCGCTCGTTGGGATAGGTGAGTGGGTTGAAGCGCCGGTCCCGGTCGACGTTGCCCGTGACCTGCCCCAGCAGGTATTCCGGCGGCACGCCGAGATAGGCGAGGTGCGTTTCCTCGGGGCCCCCGAACAGGGTCGCGCGCAGTGACTGCCGGCCGAAGACGCGGCGCGCCGACAGCGTGTACGACCAGAGTTTCGACCACGACTGATCGCGATACCCCCGCGAGTCGACCCGTGAGTAACGGCCGTACAGGTTCCAGCCGCCCTCGAGCCGGCCCGAGTTCATCTCGAGCGCGACGCGCTTCGTGTCGTACGAGCCCGCGTCCACCGCGACCCGCGTCTCGCGCGAGTCGGTGAACGGCGAGGTCTCGAGATTGACGCTGCCGCCGAGCGACGCCGCCCCGTAGAGCGCCGAGCCGACCCCGCGTTGCACCTCGACCTCGCGCGTCGAGGCGAGCAAGTCCGGATGGTCGATCCAGTACACTTCGTGCGATTGCGGGTCGTTGAGCGGCACCCCGTCGATGAGCACGCTGATCCGCCGTTGCGGGAAGCCCCGGATCGACAGGTAGGAGTAGCCGATGCCGTTGCCGGCGTCCGAATAGGCGTAAGCGCCCGGCAGCCGCGCGAGCAACATCGGCGTGTCCCGGCCGTCGTTCAGACGCAGCAGCGCGTTGCGGTCGAACGTCGAGCGCGCGACCGGGGCCAGCGCCCCGGGTCGCGTCGTGCTGACCTCGATGCCGGGCAGCGGGACGACGCCCGGGAGCGTGTCGCGCCCGCCGGCCGCGGTGTCCGCCG
>JACXTT010010685.1_pt1 | contig 12348 bp, 8 predicted proteins | sample 9270951 | NCBI WGS metagenome assembly JACXTT01 (sample SAMN15532306, study PRJNA645909) | rock metagenome | isolation source: weathered quartz diorite | place: Puerto Rico | collected 2017-06-21 | reverse complement strand
CGCCTCGTAAGCTCTTCACACCGTACCCTGGACCAGCCCCGTAGACAGGCGCCCACAGGGGACGCGAGGCCTTGGTTCGCCAGGGTGCTCGTCGAAGCGTACGGCGAGAGCTCCGAGGGCGACGATCACGCGACGCTCTACGGTCACTTCCTCCGCTCCTGCGGCGGCCCCGTGCCCGACGAGCCTCATCTCCTCGTTCCGCCGCCCGCGCTCGCGTTCGTGCGCGAGCACCGCCGCATCGTGAACGAGGAGCCGTTCCTCGTGGGCCTCGGCGCGGTCGGCCCTGGACACGAGTGGGCGATCCCGAAGATGTTCCACGCGGTGATCCCCGGCCTTCGCCGCGCGGGTTTCTCCGACACCGAGATCGACTACTTCACGCTGCACGTCGCGCAGGACGTCGATCACGGCGCGTGGCTCGAAGAAGCGCTGGTACGTTTCGGCTCGTCGAGCGAAGCGCAGCAGCAGATCCGTCGCGGTGCGCTGCTGTCGCTCGATGCACGCGCGCGCTTCTGGAGCGGCGTGCAGCGCGCGGTCGTGCGCTGGCGTCAACCGCGCGCGATCCGCCCCGACGGCGCCACGCCCCGCACGGTCCTCGGCGAGGTGCTCGTGACCGCCTGGGACGGCATGCCCCGCCTGCGCGCTCTCGAGGATCGCTTCGACGCGATTCGTGCGCGCTTCCGACCCACGCTCAACGAGCTCGTCGAGCAGGGAAGGCAGTAGGCCGTGCGCATCACCTTCGTCGCGACGAAGAAGAACCTCGATCCATCGGAGCGCGAGCTCTACGAGATGGATCTCCTGAACCGCGCGCTCGGCTTCAAGCGCGCGTTCCTCGATCTCGGCATCCAGACGGTCATGGCGTGCACGCCACGCGACGTCGAGGTCGCGATGATCGACGAGTACCTCACGCCCATCGACTGGAACGTGCCCGGCGAGTGGATCGCGCTCAGCGCGAAGACGTCGTGCGCGTCGTACGCGTACGAGACCGCGCGTCGCTTCCGCGAAAAGGGCAAGAAGGTCGTCCTCGGCGGCATCCACGCCTCGCTTCGTCCCGAAGAGGCGCTCGAGCACGTCGACTGCATCGTGACCGGCGAGGCGGAGACGATCTGGCCGAGCGTCGTACGCGACATGCAGAGCGGCAAGGTGAAGGAGCGCTACGACGCGGTCGGGTTCCCGCCGATGGCCGAGATCCCCGTGCCCACGTGGGACAAGTCCGACGCGAGCCAATACCTCTTCCACCAGATCCAGACCACGCGCGGGTGTCCGTTTCGCTGCCGCTTTTGCAGCGTGCCCGACATCTCGGGCCAAGACTTCCGCTTCAAGCCGGTGGAGCGCGTGATCGCGGAGCTCCGCGCGCTGCCGAAGGCGAAGGGACCGATCGCGGGCGGCAAGCCGCTCTACATCGTCGACGACAACTTCATCTCGCGCACGCGCTACACGAAGGATCTCCTCCGCGCGATGATCCCGCTCGCGAAGGCGGGCGAGATCCCCTCGTGGTCGGCGGAGACCACGCTCAACGTCGCGAGCGACGAGGAGATGCTCGATCTCTTTCGCGACGCGGGCTGCTCCACGCTGATCATCGGGTTCGAATCGGTCACCGAGGCGAGCCTCGCCGCGATGGACAAGCCGGTGAACTTCTGCCTGACGTATCAGGAGGCGATCGATCGCATCCACGCGCGCGGGATGACGATCATCGGCAACTTCATCGTCGGCTTCGATACCGACACGCTCGGCGTGTTCTCGCAGACGCTGGAGTTCATCCAGCGCACGGGCATCCTCTATCCGTTCTTCAGCATCCTCACGCCGATGCCCGGAACGAAGCTCTTCGACGAGTACAAGGCCGCGGGCCGTCTCGATCACGAGACGTGGCACCTCTACGACACGCGCCACGTCGTGTTCTCGCCGACCCACATGCGTCGCGACGAGCTGATGGACGGCTACGTGTGGCTCTACGAGCAGTGCTACGGCACGCACAGGCTCTACGACCGCATCGAGCGCAACTGGCGCCGACGCACGAAGGGCTCGAACCTCGTCGAGAAGGCATTCGTGAGCTCGCGCCTCGCGGCAGAGATGCTGCGCGGCGACGGCGAGCTGCGCCGCCACTTCAAAGACGGCATCAAGCTGATGATGTCGCGAGGCCTGCACGCCGACGCGGGGCAGCTCCTCTATCTCCTCGACGCCTACGACTTCGCGCGCTTCATGCGTCGCTTCTCCACGTCACGGCGCGCCGAGAACTACGCGACGTTCGTCGATCCGTCGAAGTGGTCGCGGCCCGCCGAAGAGGGCAAGCGCGAGGATCTCGACAAGCTCGCGGTCATGCAGTGGCAGAACCAGAAGGCCGTGAAGCGGACGAAGACGGCGCTGCCCGTGGTGCGATGAGCGGCTAGCGACAGGTCCCCGTGCTCGGGCTGCCGCCGGCGGGGTCGCACTGACCCGAGGGCGCCGACGCACACGGAGACGCCGGGCACGCGGAGCCTGGGCAGCGCTTCTTGTACTCGGCGACGAGCGCGACGAAATCCGGATCGACGGTCGTCGCGCTGATCGGGCAGCAGAGGTCGTCGACCTTCTGCGTACACTGCATCGCTCGACACGCCGGGCAGCACGCCCGGGTCTTGCCTCGAGCGGCGGCGAGCCTTGTCTCGAGCTCCGCGCAAGAACCTGCCGCGTCGACCGCGGCTTCGGAGCTGCCGCCGTCGGAGGCCGCGTCGCTGCCTTCACCGCCGTCTGCGCCCGGCACCTGCGCGGTCCCCGCCCCGCACGCGGCGGCGACCCCCATGACGACGACGGCGAGGGAACCCAACGCGACCAACCCCACGGACCGCATGTGCCGAGGCTATCACGGGGATCGCGCTATCGTGTCGTGCGTGCGCTGGACGCTCCTCCCGCTCGTCGTCGTCGCCGCGCTGGCCGCGTGCGCTGCGGAGTCGGCGGATTCACCGGGCCACCCGGAGGTCGCGGGATCGGCGTCTTCTCGCAACGCGGCATGCGAGGGATGTCATGTCGACATCGCGAACGAGTGGCGGGCATCGCTCCACCGGGACTCGCACTCCGATCCATCGTACCAGCGCGCGTTCGCGCTCGAACCGCTTGCATTCTGCACGCGTTGCCATGCACCCGAAGCGGATGCGAATGGGCCTCTCGCCGAGACGGCCTCGCTCGGCGCGGCGTGCGTCACGTGCCACGGAGGAGGCGGGGCCGTCCGCGACACGCGCGCGTGCGTCGACTGTCACGAGTTCGGCTTCCCCTCCGGTCCCGGCCTCATGCAGCTCACGGCAACGGAGCACCGAGCGTCGATCCACGCGAGCACCGCGTGCGCGACCTGCCACATGCCGCGCGTGGACGGCCACGCGAGCCATCGGTTCGCGGCGTCGCGCTCGGAGGAGATGCTCCGTCGCGCTGCCGCCGTGACGGCCACGCGCGACGCGAACGGCATCGTGATCACGCTTCGGCCGCGTGACGTGGGCCACGCGTTTCCCACCGGCGACATCTTTCGTCGCCTGCGCGTGGAGGCGACCGTGGCGGGCGACGCCTCTCCGCCTCGGCGCGTGTTCCTCCAGCGCAACACGAAGGGCGGTGGCCAGGACACACGCCCATTCGTCGACGGGACGCCATCGGACGTGCGCATCGATATCGTCGCCGTCGGCAAGCCGATCGCGTGGAGCGTCCACTACGAGCGCGTGGGCCATCTCACGTCCGCCGACGGGTCCGACGCGGTGATCGACGGAGCGACGGAGGTCGCCTCCGGCACGCTCCCTTGAGCGGAAGCGTCAGAGAACGAAGCGATACACGATCGGGATGTTGCTCCCGTCGAGGCCGAGCAGCACGACCCGACCCGCGAACGCGTCGATCGCCATCCCGACCATCTTCTCCGCGCCAGGCGCGCGCGTGCGCGCGATGCCTTTCTCGCCGAACGACTCGTCGACGGTGCCGTTGGCGTTCAAGCGGAGCACGGCGAGGTCGAAGCCGGTCGCGGATGCTCCGTCGAAGAGCCCTCCCAAGAGAATCTTGCCGTCAGCCTGCAAGGCGATCCCGCTGAACTGGTTGTTTCGATCCCAAAGGATCCTGTCGGTCACGAAGATGCCGGGCTTCGCCGCGCCGGCCGCGAAGGTCTTGTCGAGGCTGGCGTCGTAGAGGTGCTTCACGACGCCGCTCGGCGCGATCGCCGCCCCCGCGGGACGGTTCACGATGGTCGCGACGAAGAGGCGGTCGGTCGTCGCGACGGCGCCGCGCGCCTGCGATTCCCCTCCCGGATCGGCGGTGCCCGGGCCCGTTCCCCACGGAGGGATCTCCGCGCCGCCGAGCGTGTAGCGGTCCGTGCGGAAGGCCTTGCCTCCGCCGACGAGGAAGACACCGCTCGTGCCGTCTCCCGCCACGCCGTAGACGCCGCTCATGTTGTTCGACACGAAGCCGGTGTTGTTGAAGCCGGTGTCGATCGTCCCGTCGGGACGGAAGCGCATCACCCATGCGCCCTGCTCGTCGAGCCCGAACACGGGATCGCCGATCCCGCCGACATAGGTCGTCCCGGCGGTGTCGACGGTGACGCCGGTGGGGTAGGCGAGCACGTTCTTCGCCGAATCCACTCGGTAGGGCGCCCCGCCGCTGAACGTCGTGTCGACGTCGCCGGTGTCGAGGAAGCGCGCGAGCGCGGCCCGCGGGCCGTTGAGATCCGGATCGTTCTCGAAGGGATCCGCCGAGGTCCCCGCGACCAAGATGTGGCCGGTTCCCGGCGCGATCGTGATCGCGGTGATCTCGTCCTTGAAGCGCGACTTGATGTCGGCGCAGCCGCGTCCGCTCTTGCCGAACGCGGTGTCGACCTGACCCGTAGCGTCCAAGCGCACGATCGCGAAGTCGCGGAAACTGCCGGGCGTGGGCGTCGCGATCACGCAACGATCGGCGCCGCCGGCGACGTACGTGCGGCCCTTCCCATCGACGGCGATCGCATGAACGACCTCCATCGGAAAGGGTTGTCCCGACGGTCCGCGAAGGATTCCGTTCGCGAAGGCCGGGTCGATGTCACCGGGCTTCGGCGGTCCCGCGTCGGCGTCACCACCTCCACCTCCATCCGGATTGGCGCCATCGGGGCCGCCGCTCTCGCCGCCGCCGGCGCCATCCGGCGTGCCGGCACCCGATCCCGTCAAGACAGCGTCTTCGCCCGTGCAGGCGGCATGTGCGGCCGCCACGAGAACGATCAACGCCACGATCGCGATTCCGGTCCGACGACGCATCCGCCGAGCGTATCCCAACTCGCGGGATCGACCGATACCGGAGGGTCGGTCGCACGTTACCGAAACGGGATTTCGTGGAACAGGCGCGGCGCTCCGTCCGTTGACCGCGCCGAAAGCCGAGACGAGGATGCGCGACATGAGTGGGAACGAGGTACGGCGGCGCGAGCTGCTCTTGGGCGCGGGGGCGATGTCCCTCGTTCACCTGGTCGGATGCAACGGGCAGGAGGCGCCGCCGAAGATCGCGTCGGTGCCTCCTCTCCCGCCGCCGCCCACCGCTGCCCCCGTCGCGCCTCCGCCGGGCGCGGTGATGAAGTACTTCGCCGCGTTCGGCGTCGACGCGAAGATGATCGCGCGCGGCATCGCGGGCGCTCTCGCGCGCGGCGCGGATCGCGCGGATCTCTACTTCGAGCACCGCGTGAGCACGTGGGTCTCCCTCGAAGACGGCGAGGTGAACCGCGCGTACACGAGCGTCGACCTCGGCGTGGGCGTGCGCGCCGTGAAGGGCGACCAGACGGGCTACGGCTACACCGAGGAGCTCACGCTCGATGCGATCGATCGCGCAGCCGCGACCGCCGCGGCCGTCGCGAACGGTCCGTCGCGCGCCGGCCCGATTGCGTTTCGCGCCGAGGGTCTCCCTTCGCGCTACCCCGTGAAGACGCCGTGGGAAGGGGTGAAGGCGTCGGATCGCATCCCGATCCTGACGCGCCTCAACGAGCGCGCGCTCGCGGGCGACAAGCGCATCAAGAAGGTCCGCGTGTCGATGAGCGACTCGTATGGCGCGATCCTCGTCGTCGACAGCGAGGGGCGCGTCTTCGAGGATCTCGCGCCCTACACGGAGCTCTACGTCTCGTGCTCGGCCGAAGACAAGGGCCGGAAGGAGTCGAACGCGTACAATGTCGCGGCGCGCGACGGCATCGACTTCTACGGCGAAGAGCGCCTCGCGCGCGTCGTGAAAGAGGCGGTCTCGCGTACCACGATCCTCTTCGAGGCCACGCCTGCGCCGATCGGCGAGATGCCGGTCGTGCTCGCCGCGGGTGCCTCCGGCATCCTTCTCCACGAGGCGATTGGCCACGGCATGGAGGCCGACTTCAACCGCAAGAACACGTCGATCTACTCCGACAAGATCGGAAAGCCGATCGCGAAGGACATCGTGAGCATCGCCGACGACGGCACGCTCGCCCACCAACGCGGCGCGATCAACGTCGACGACGAGGGCAACGCCGCCCAGAAGACGATGCTCGTCGATCGGGGCACGCTCACGACGTATCTCCACGACTCGATCTCGGCGAAGCACTACGGCGTGAAGCCGACCGGGAGCGGACGTCGCGAGAGCTTCCGCCACGTGCCGATGCCGCGCATGCGATCCACGTACATGCTCGCCGGTCCGCACGACGACGACGAGATCGTGAAGAGCGTGAAGAAAGGCATCTACTGCACGAACTTCACGAACGGCCAGGTCCAGATCGGCGCCGGCGACTTCACGTTCTACGTGAAGAACGGAATGCTCATCGAAGACGGCAAGCTCACGCGCCCCATCACCGACGTGAACCTGATCGGCAACGGCCCGAAGGTGCTCGAGCGCGTCGACATGGTCGCGAAGAACGTCGTGTTCGACGAAGGCGGCTGGACGTGTGGGAAGAACGGCCAGTCGGTGCCGGTGTCGCTCGGCATGCCGACGGTGCGCGTCTCGAACATCACGGTCGGAGGCCGAAAAGCATGAGCACGGAGAGCAAAGAAGAGCGCGAGCTCCTCGACTCCGCGCGAACGGCGATCGCCCTCGCGAAGAAGCTCGGCGCGTCCGACGCGGCGTCTGCCGCGTGGCGTTCGCGCGACGTCGAGACCACGTGGCGCGACGGCAAGCTCGAGAAGATCTCCGAGGCCACGTCGCGCTCGATCTCGTTGAACCTCTACGTCGACGGGCGCTACGGCGCGATGTCGACGTGCGATCTGCGGCCGACGGCGATGCAGAGCTTCGTCGAGAACGCGGTGTCGATGGTGCGCGCGCTCGCGAAGGACGCGCATCGCAAGCTCCCCGATCCGAAGCTCTACGAAGGACGCTCGAAGGCCGATCTCGAGCTCTTCGACGAGAAGGTGGGCACGCTCACGTCGGACGCGCGGCTCCTCCGCGCGAAGGCGATGGAAGAGGGCGCGCGCTCCGCAAAGGGCGCCGAGCGCATCAACTCCGTCACGGCGTCCGTGTCCGACTCGGAGTCGCAAGTCGCGCGATGTGCTTCGAACGGATTCGAAGGGAGCTACCGCACCACGAACGTGTCCTGCGAGGTCGAGACCAGCGTGAAGGACGACGACGGAAGGCGGCCCGAGGACTGGGTCTCGGCGTCGGTGCGTCATGCGGCCGATCTGCCCGATCCGGCGGCGCTCGGTCGGGAGTCCACGAGCCGGGCGATGGCGCGGCTCGGCGCGAAGAAGGTGCCGTCCGGCACGATGACCGTGCTGGTCGAAGCGCGGGCAGCGCGCACGCTGCTACGGCACCTCGTGGGTCCGATCTCCGGCGGAGCGCTCCAACAGAAGGAGTCGTTCTTCGAAGGAAAGATCGGCGCGCAGGTCGGCAGCGCGGCGTTCACGCTCACCGACGAGCCGCTCCTCGTACGCGGGCTCGCGTCGCGTCCGTTCGACGGCGAAGGCATCGCGTCGAAGCAGCGCGTGCTCGTCGAGAAGGGCGTCCTGAAGAGCTACCTGATCGACGTCTATTACGGCAGCAAGCTCGGAATGGCGCCCACCACGGGACGCTCGACGAACCTCGTCGTCGCGCCGGGAAAGAAGTCGCTCGACGCGATGCTGAAGGACCTGTCCGAAGGCATCCTCGTCACGAGCTTCCTCGGCGGGAACTCCAACTCGACGACGGGCGTGTTCTCGCTCGGCATCAGCGGCTTCCGTGTCGTGAAGGGCGAGCGCAAGGAGCCCATCGCGGAAATGAACATCTCCGGGAAACACCTCGACTTCTGGAAGAAGCTCGCCGCCGTCGGTAACGATCCCTATCTCTACTCGTCGATCCGTTCTCCCTCCCTACTGATCGAAGGCGTGTCGGTCGCCGGGAAGTGACGACTCCGCTCGCTCCGCGAGCCTCGCTGCCCAGGGCGTTCCGATCCCTCGGGGCCCTGAAGGCGATCAACGTCCTGGCGATGGCGGTGTCGCTCGCGGCGGCGACGAGCGTCGCGTTCTCCTCGCACGTCTTGCCCGACGGCATAAGGAAGGGCGTCGGCGTCGCCGCGTTCTCGACGGGCGTTCCCACGCTCGTTCTCGGCATCGTCTGGGCGATGCTCCTTCGCAGTCGACGCACATGGGGCGGCGCACGCATCGGTTGGCTCTTGTCGATCCCGCTCGCTGCGATGAACGCCGGGTTCGCGTGTGGCCTCGTCTTCGCATTCGACGTCACCGAGCGCCACCTCGAGAGGATGCTCGAGGGGTTCGTCGTCGGCTCGACGATCGGCGCCTTCGCGTGGATCCCTGCGCTCGTGGCGACGCTCATGTTCTTCGGTGCGCCCGTCGCACGCGCGCAGATGCTCGCCGACAAGGGGCTCGCCGGTGAAGAGCGTGGCGAGCGCATCATCGGCATCGCCTCCTCCATCCTGGCCGCGCTCGCCTTCACCGCGCTCCACACCTGGGGAACGCCGGAGTCGCGGTTCTGGAACTACGCTTGGGCCGAGTCGGCTGGGATGTCCTTACTCACGATCGTGCCGGTCGTCGGTATGGTGCTCGGCGCGCTCGGCGCAACCCTCGCGCATGCGCGGATGCTCCGCCGCCGGCGCTTCGTCGCGGACGTCGAGCGCGGCGAGGTGCCTGGCTTCCGCGTCGTCGACGCGCAGGAGGGAAAGGCGCTCGTACGCGTGACGACGTTCGGCTCGACGTACCGCGTCGCCGACTTCGAGGAAGAGGTCTATGCGCTCGACGAAGCGGACGACGACCACCCGGCGAAGGCGCGCCTCATTCGTCGCTGATGACGAAGTCGTCCTCGACGATGCGATCGGGCACGGTGCACGTCCCCTGCGCGGCGCCGAGGCAAGGGTCCTTGAGAGGGAGAACCACCGTGAGCGGGAAGTGGTCCGACATGCGCGGCGAGAGCCCTTGATTCAGCTCCTCCAGCGTCCGCGCGAAGTGCGGCGCGAAGCGGTACGAGCCCTTCTTGCTCGCTGCATACGAGCGCACGAGGATCCAATCGAGCTTGAACTTCGGGATCGGTCCGAACGTGCGCTCGGCCGCGAAGGTCGTCTTGAAGCCCTTTCCATCGCGTTCGTTCGAGTTCGCGAGCGTCTTCTCGGTGCCGTTCCCCGTGCGCAGCTTCTCGCCGCGGAAATCGAAGCCGGCGTCCTTCACCCGATCGAAGAGCTTGTGCTCGGGGTTGAACAGTGAGGTCGGGTCGTCGAGCTTCTTGAACCACTTGAAGACGTCGAACGCGAGCCAGCCCCACCCGGCGTACGGGATCGCGAGCCGTGACGTGAGCTGCTTCAGGTAGAACTCCGGGTCCTCGAACCGCGAGAACAGGAGCTTCGAGAGCGTCATCGGGCGACCATCGGTGCCGCTCGTGTTGAGGTCGCCGGCCATGAGCACCGGGTTCTTCGTCTTCTCGATCTTCTTCAGGATCTCGTCCATCTGATCGCGGCGGCACGCGGGCGTTCCCTTCGCCTCGATGTGCGCGTTCACGACGGTGAGCGGCGCGCCGTCGAGGCCGTTCACCATGAGATCCACGATCAGCGACGTCCGCCCGCCGTGGCGCACCTCGCGCATCGACTCCGTGAGGAACACCTTCGCCGACGCGTAACGCTGACCCGCGAGGAGGAGCGAGTCTGCGAAGTCGAGCCTCTGCTTCTCGTCCGCGTTCCAGTCCCAGCAGCCGGCGCCCGCCTTGCGACCCATCCTCGTCTGGAGCGGCTCGAGGCGAGCGCTCTTGATCGGGTAGCGGCTCAGCACGGCGTTGCCGTGGAGGGCCTTGATTCGCGACGTGTCGACGGCCACGGCGTCGTTGGCTTCCTTCGCGAGGGCGGCAAGGGTCTCTGGCGCCTCGGGCACGTTCTTCTTCTCTTGCGCGTCGTAGGTGGCGAAGTCCGAGCCCTCGAACTTCTGCGTCCCGAGCGCGATGGGATCGACCTCGAGGAACTCGACGCCGTAGGCCCAGTTCATGCCGAGCTCGGTCCCGAGCTTCGCGACGACGTCCTCGTAGTGCGAGCGGCGCATTCCGCGATCGACCTCGTTGAGGACGAAGACGTCGGTCTTCGCGATAGCGTCGAGCTCCGCACGCAGGTTCTCCATCTGCTTCGCGTCTGCGCGCACCTCCGGCTTCATCTTCGCGAGGAAAGCTTCTCGCTTCGACGGATCATCGGCGGCCTTCAGCATCTCGATCACGAGCGAGAGGTGCTCGCCTCGCTCGATGTTCCACGCCACCGCGCGCACGGTCGGTCCGAGCTTCGGATCGACAGGAAGGTGCTTGCGGATCCCCGCGTGGTACGCCTCGTTCGAGACGAACGGCGTCGTGAGCAACGTGTTGACCTTGTCCTCGAGCGCCTTGCCGGCGCCGGGGACGACATAGCGCGCCCCTTCGCGATGACCGTCGAGCGCGCTGAGCTTCACGAGCTCGTCGTAGGCGAGCTCCGCGGGGCCGGACTTCTCGACGCACTCGCTCGTCGAGCATTGCTCGCCGCTGGTGATCGCGTCCTCCCCGGCCTGCGCATCCTCTTCTCCAGCAGGCGCTGCGCAGTGGAGGAGCGCGGCGGACGTCGCGAGGAGAGCCACGACCGGGAATTTCAGTGGACGCATAATTGTCTACATTCACACGAATCGTGCCAGTGTGCCCCACATGTCGGTGTTTCGTTAAATCATAGGGTTGGCTGGATCTACAGCGCGATCAACCGATCGCTGCGGATCCATCCATGGATCAGGAGAGCGCCTCGTCAGCCGAGCAGACGGCGCTGCCGGAGACGCATGAGGCCCGATCCGATCTCGGCCTCGGTCGCACGGAGCTCCTTCGCGAGCGCGGCGACGCGGGCCTCGTCGATGGGAGCAGCGCCGACCTTCGCCAGGAGCTCGCGATCGAACGCGATCTCCGCGAGGAAGCGCCTCGACACCTTCTCGACGATCGTCATGGCGGCGTCTGCCGTCCCCGCGGCGTGGTAGCTCCCGCCCGTCGACACACCAAGGCGTTCGAAGGCGCGCGCGAGGACGGCGTCGTGCTGGCGGTGGCTCGACGGGATCATCGCGAGCGCGTGCACGAAGATGCCCTCCTCCTCGAGACGGTTCGCCATGCCGTCGAGGTCGAAGCCCGAGGGATCACCGTCGGGAAAGCGATCGGGATAGGGCGTCGCGCTCGCGCCGCAGCCGTGCGGCGGCGCATCGCCGGCGAGCACGATCGCGCGATAGGCGCCATCGCGCCAAGGCATCTCGATGCAGGCGGCCAGCGCAGCGAACACGGCCTCGGCGGCATCGGTGTTGTAGGGACCGCTGCCTACGGAGAGGCCGCGAAGGAAGGCCTCCGTGTCCTTCACGCTCTCGCTCGGTCGCGCGATCTCGAGGAGCTTCTCGGCGCCGTGATCCCGATACGCGACGACGGCGACGCGGAGGCCGTCGCCGATCACACCGCGCAGCTCCTCGAGGATGCGGAGCATCTGCGCGCGGGCCGCGTCGATGAACGGGCCCATGCTCGCCGTCACGTCGATGCAGAAGACCAGATCGAGCCGTGCGACGAGATCCATCGCGCGCGTCAGCCGGCAAACGGCGTCGGGATGTTCGCGTTCTTGAGCATCGAGAGGAAGCCGGTCTTGTCGGTGGCCTTCAGCCACGCCTCGCGCGGCTCGACTTGCTTCTTCTGCACGAGGGCGAACAGCGAGTCGTTCATCGTCATCATGCCGACGTTCTTCGACGTCTGCATGACGCTCGCCATCTGGAACGTCTTGCCATCGCGGATGAGCGCGGACACGGCGGTCGTGCCGAGGAGGACCTCGAGCGCCGCCGCGCGGCCGCCGCCGATCTTCTTGCAGAGCACCTGCGCGATCACGCCCTTGAGGGACTCGCTCAGCATCACGCGGATCTGCGCCTGGCGATCGGCGGGGAATTGATCGATGACGCGATCGACGGTGCTCACCGCGGTCGTGGTGTGGAGCGTGCCGAACACGAGGTG
>JACXTT010010684.1_pt1 | contig 12348 bp, 9 predicted proteins | sample 9270951 | NCBI WGS metagenome assembly JACXTT01 (sample SAMN15532306, study PRJNA645909) | rock metagenome | isolation source: weathered quartz diorite | place: Puerto Rico | collected 2017-06-21 | reverse complement strand
CCCGGTGGGTTTCCCCCGCGGGGGGCCGGGGGGGGCCCGGGTCGACGCGCTGGCCGTTCTCGCCGGCCTTCCGTCCGTCCGTAAGACCGACCTGGGCGGGCAATATCCGTTCGGTCTCTTGGCCGTGCCCCGCCGTGAGGTTGCCCGCATCCACGCCTCCTCGGGCACGAAGGGCAAGCCGACCGTGGCCGCCTACACCCTGGGCGACCTCGACGTCTGGCGCGAGGTCATGGCGCGCGCGCTGACGGCGGCGGGCGCGCGCCGCGGCGACCTGCTGCACGTCGCGTTCGGCTACGGCCTCTTCACGGGCGGGCTCGGCTTCCACGACGGCGCCGAGCGCGTCGGCATGACGGTCGTGCCGGTCTCCTCCGGGAACACCGCGCGCCACCATCTGCTGCTGCAGGACTTCGGGCCGGACGTGCTCGCGGGCACCCCGTCGTTCGCACTGCACCTGGCCGAGACCCTGGCCGAGCAGGGCGGCAAGCCGCGCGAGCTCGGGCTGCGGATCGGCCTGTTCGGCGCCGAGCCCTGGACCGACGGCATCCGAGCGGCGCTCGAGCGGGCGTTCGGCCTCGCGGCGTTCGACATCTACGGGCTCTCGGAGATCATCGGGCCGGGCGTCGCCGGCGAGTGCGAGGCGCGCGACGGGCTCCACGTCGCCGACGATCACTTTCTGCCGGAGATCGTCGATCCGGTCTCGGGCGCCGTGCTCGCGCCCGGCCGGGAGGGCGAGCTCGTCTTCACCACGCTCACGAAGCGGGCGATGCCGCTCGTTCGCTATCGCACGGGCGACATCACCACCTTGACCCTCGAGCCGTGCCGCTGCGGCCGCACCTCGGCGAGGATGGCGCGCGTCAAGGGCCGCTCGGACGACATGCTGATCGTCAAGGGCGTCAACCTCTATCCGTCCGAGGTCGAGCGCACCCTGCTGGCCGTGGAGGACCTGGCGCCCCACTATCAGCTCGTCGTCGACCGCGCGGCGACCCTGGCGCGCCTCGAGGTCCAGGTGGAGCCGGCACAGGCGGTGATCGCGCGCTGCGGCGGCTTTGCGCCCGATCATCCGGAGATCGCGGCGCTCCGGCGGCGCGCCGCCGAGGAGCTCCGGCAAGCGACGGGCCTGAGCGTCGAGCTCACCATCGTGGCGCCGCGAACGATTCCGCGCTCCGAAGGCAAGGCGGTGCGTGTCATCGAGCGCGGGTAGGGGTATCCTGAGACGGGAGGATGCGATGAGCGACCAGGCCAGAGACATGATGGCGAAGATCGACCGCGGCGTGCGTCTGGAGTCGGCCGCCGAGATGACCGCGGAGTATCGCGAGAACCTGATCCACCTCCTGACCATGCAGGCCGATTCCGAGCTCGCCGGCGGCTACGGCTACGTGCCCTGGATCACCAAGGCGCCGACCGTCGAGGAGAAGCACGTGGTCGCCCAGATCGTGAAGGACGAGCTGCGCCACGCCACCGTCATGTACGGCCTGCTCACCGACCTCGGCTTCGACGTCGAGAGCCACGTTCGCCAGCACGACGAGATCTTCACGATGCGCATCGACCCCGACCGCGACATCGGCACCGCGCGTATCACGAGCGACAAGCGGGTGAACATTTTCTACTACCCGATCGACACGTGGGCCGACTTCATCTTCTTCAACTTCTGCATGGACCGGGGCGCCGGCCACCAGCTCGAGGACGTGCGCGGCTGCTCCTACGGGCCGTGGGTGCGGGCGATCGACGGCATCTTCAAGGAAGAGAAGTTCCACATCCGCCACGGCGAGTACTGGGTGAAGAAGCTCGCCGAGGACTCCGGCACCCATGCGGAAGCGCAGGCCACGTTCGACAAGTGGTACGTCCGGACGATGAACATCTTCGGGCGGCCCGGATCGCCGAAGAATCAGGTCTATAGGAAGCTCCGGCTCAAGCTGCGTGACAACGACGAGGTCCGCCAGGCGTTCGCCGCGGAGGTGAAGGATCTCTGCGAGAAGTTCGGCCTGACCGTGCCCGCGTGGAAGCCCGTCTGGGACAAGCTCCCGGAAGAAGCGCACATCCCGGGCTAGTGCGCGTTCCGGTCGGCCTCAACATCTGGTCGAGGCTCGTCGAACAGTCGTTCCCGTATCTCGACAAGACCCTCGCGCCGTTCGACTCACTCTGGCTTCCGGACCACGTCCAGTACGGCGCCAACCGCGTCGCCGAGGGCTGGACCCTGCTGGCCTACGCGCTGGCGCGCTATCCCGACAAGCTCTGCGGCCATGAGGTGCTCTGCAACAGCTTCAGGAACCCCGCGCACCTGGCCAAGATGGTCGCCACCGCGCAGGCGCTCTCCGGCGGCCGCGTCATCCTCGGGATCGGCGCCGGCTGGAACGCGGAAGAATACAAGGCCTACGGCTGGCCTTATCTGACGGCGCGCACGCGGATCGCGCAGCTCGGCGAGGCGATCGAGCTCATTCGCACGATGTGGACCCAGGTCCCGGCCAGCTATGACGGCGAGCACTATCGCGTGACCGGCGCCCACTGCGAGCCGCGGCCGGATCCGATCCCGCCCATCATGGTCGGCGGCCACGGCGAGACCTATCTCTTGCGCGTCGTCGCCCGTCACGCCGACTGGTGGAACTATCCCTTCCGCGACCCGGCGCTCTACACCCACAAGCAGGAAGTCCTCAAGCGCCACTGCCGCGAGGCGCGCCGCGACTACGACGCGATCCGCCAGGTCGTTCGCGTCGGCATCCTCGTCGCGGAGACCGAGCGTGAGCTCGAGCGGCTGAAGGCGGCGCCCGACACGCGACCGCTGAGCGACATCAGGCTCGCCGGGACACCCGCGCGGGTGACCGAAGCGCTCCGGGCCATCGTCGCGCAGGGAGCCCACCGGCTCACGGTCAACTTCGCCGACGCGCCGCGGCCCGAGGGGACCCAGCTCTTCGCCGCGTCCGTACTTCCGCACCTCGGCTGAAAGCGAGCCCCGGCCCGGGCGTCACCTAAGTTGACATAATCCACCTTATCGGAAGCACAGAGACGCGAGCATGGCCCAAGAGTAGGACCCGGCCGCGAGAGCCCGCGCGGGATCCAAATCAATGCTCAATCCGCTGCTCAGGGCGATCGACCCGGCGCCCGCGTGCCCGTCGCCGCCCGAACCGCAAGCGCGTGACTTCACACGCGGTCTTTCTGCAGAAACACCTTGAAGCCCGCCTGGTACACCGATTGCCGTGTCGAGGTCATGTGAACGTCGGGCGCCGGATGTCGATCTCGAGCTACCTGGTTCTCGCTCGCCGAGCAGACTCGTGGCCCGCGCGAGCCCCGCAGAGAGAGCCGCTGTGGAGCCGCTGGTACGCGCCCTGGCTGCTGACCGCGCTCGTGCTGGCCGGCCTGCTCGTGGCGGCCATCGCGGCCCTCGATCTCGTGACCCGGCAGCCGACGCCGTCGAGGCTCCCGGCGCCCGGCGGAATGCTCGTACCCGAGGTGGAGATGATCGGCTCCGAACGCTGAACCGGCTCGATCGCTGCTCAAGTCATTGCTCAGGGCCTGCGCACGCAGTCAGGCGAGCCGGCGCAAGTGCGCGTCGAACCGACGCTCGGACATGGCATCGCGCTTGCCATTCACCGAGGCCGTGCTGACGATCCCGAAGCCCCGCGTGCTTGACAGTCCTGGGGGCCGCGCCTATTCTCCGCGCCGTGCGGGGCGCCCGGCCGAGCCGGGAGCCCGACTGGCCCTCCATAGTTACCGGCGCGATTTCGATCCGACTGGGATGAACGGCGGCGACGCCGCTATGGCCCCTCGCAGAGTGCACAGGAGGAACTTCATGACGAGCGTGCTCCGCTTCGATCAGATCCAGGGCAACGTCACGCCCGGCCTGCGCAAGAGCTATCAGGCCTTCATGCTCGTGCGATTCACCTCGCGCGAGGCGGCGGGTGCCTGGCTCGCGGCGCTGGCGCCCGGCGTGACCTCGGCACGTGAGGTGCGCGGTTTCGTCGCGCGGCGCAGACGGTACAACGCGAGCGACGAGCAGATCGCGACGTGGCACACGAAGTGGGTCAACGTCGCCCTCTCGTGGGAGGGCCTCGCCGCGCTCGGGGCGCCGGACATCGACGCGTTCCCCGACGACTTCCGCCAGGGCCTCCGGCAGCGCGCCGCGACCCAGCTCAACGACGAGCAGATCGACCGCTGGGAGATCGGAGGCACCGCGGACACCGAAGCCCACGCGCTCGTGATCCTCGCCGCCGACACCCCGGCCGATCTAGACGCCGAGATCGATCGCCAGCGCGAGCTGGCTCGCGCGCACGCGCTGACGGAGCTGACGACCTATCGCGGCGCCGAGCTCGACGGCGATCTGCGGGGCCACGAGCACTTCGGTTATCGCGACGGAATCTCCCAGCCGGACAAGGAGCCTCGGGGCGTCGCGCCGGCCTGGGGCGAGTTCGTGCTCGGCCACGCGAACCAGGCGGGCGAGCTGGCGCCGGGTCCGGGCTGGGCGCGCAACGGCAGCTACGCCGTGTTCCGGCGGCTCAGGCAGGACGTGGCCGGCTTCCGAGGCGCCGTCGGAACGCACGCCGCGCGGATCGGACGCGGGCTGACGCCGGAGCAGCTCGGCGCCAAGCTCGTCGGTCGGTCGACGGACGGCGCGAAGCTGACCGAGTCCGGCGCCGGGCTGCAGACGCCGAAGTGGTCCGGCAAGGACTCGACCCGCGTGATCGCGTCGGACTTCGAGACAGACCCGGCCGGCGAACGCACGCCGCTCTTCGCCCACATCCGCAAGTCGAACCCGCGAGATCCGGAGGCCAACTACCACCGGCTGATCCGGCGCGGGATCCCGTACGGCCCGGCGCTCGCGCCCGGCGCGGATGACAAGCAGGACCGCGGACTGCTCTTCCTCGCCTACCAGGCGAGCCTGGCCAATCAGTTCGAGCACGTGCAGCGCCACTGGCTCAACAACGCGAAGTTCCCTGCTCCGCAGACCGGCCGCGACCCGCTGGTTGGACAGCCGGGCGGCGCGAACGAGCTCGTTCTTGCACTGAAAGGAGGTCATCCGGTCACGCTCACGCTCGGACAGTTCGTGACGATGACGGGCGGCGGGTATTTCTTCTCGCCCTCGATCGAGGCGCTCACCCAGCTTGCGAAGGTTGCCACAAGGGAGACGACGACCATGGCCGACGACAGCTCCAGACTCGGCGAGTTCATCCTGAAAGAGGATCCCTACGACTGGAAGACCTATAACCTGCCGGCGCGGCCGCTTCCGGCCGACCTCGACTCAGCGATACGGACCGGAATGGGCAAGCACCACGACGCCGGCACCCCGTTCGACTTCGAGTACTCCCCGGATCAGCCGCAGTACTGGGAAGGCGGCCTGTTCTGGAACCTCGGCGACACGACCGTGCGGATCAGCAAGGCGATCCGGATCGAGGTGATGATCAACGGCGAGCCCTACCCCAAGGGCATCGTGATCGGATTCGAGGGCGCCGGCGGCGGCATGTAGCGAAAGGCGGCCCGGCAGTGCGGGGCTCGCTCGGCCGACCGAGCGAGCCCGGGCCTCACGTCCCCGGCGCCGTCAACCGTCCAGCCGCGCGAGAATGTCGCGCACGCGCGACACCTCGTCGCGCGTGCCGAGCCGCTCGAAGATCTCCAGCGCGCGCCCCAGGAGCGTCCGCGCGCCGCCGAGATCGTGCGCGCGGCGGCGGATCTCGGCCTGGACCACCATCGCCTTTCCCAGATCGTTTCGCGCGCCGATCTCGGTGAGGATCGCCATGGCGATGTCCAGATGGTGCGTGGCGCGGTCGGCGTCGTCGGGCACGAGGCATTCGGCGAGCAGGAGCTCGGCTCGCCCCAGGAAGTGCCGGTAGCCGAGCTCGCGACTGTCAGGCAGGACATCGTCGAGCACGGCACGCGCGCGGGCGCGGTCGCCGGCGTGCAGATGGGCTTCGGCGAGCCTCAGCACCGCCATCGCGCGCCCGTAGCGGAGGTGGGAGCGCTCGAACCACGCAACGGCGTCGGCCACTTCCGCGATGGCCGCCGTCGGATTCCCGGCCTTGATCAGCGCGTGGCCGCGCGCGACCTTGATCATCACCGCGTCGAACTCGTTGGGCGAGAGCGCCTGCGCTTCGTCGAGACAGCGCAATCCCTCGAGGTGATCGCCGCGATACACCTGCGTGGAGCCCAGCCGCGACCAGCCGACGACCTTCAGCCGGTGATCGTCGACCGCTTGCCCGTGCGCCAGTGCGCGCCGACAGTACCGGAGGCTCCGCTCCCAGTCTCCGAGGTAGAGCGCCGCGATGTTCAGGACCCAGAGGGTCCGACAGGCCCACCAGATGTTGCCGCGCCGCTCGAAGATCTCGAGGGCACGCTCCCCTGCATCGAGGGCGGCCTGGAGGTCGCCCGCGACCTGATAGACGTGGCCGAGGCAGCACTCGGCGTAGGCGCTGATCTCCTCGAAGCCGCCGGCATCGGCGATGGCCGCGGCTTGCCGACAATAGGCGACGGCGATGTCCGGCTTGCTGCCCGTCAGGCTGTGGAGAAACCCCGTCCAGTAGTACCAGGCGGCGCGGCGCCGGGGATCGGCCTCGCGGTCGATGAGCCCGCGGATGGCCTCGAGGGCCTTCACGTGCCCGGCGTGATGTCCCAGCGCGAACTTGACCTCGGCCTGGTTGACGACCGCGTCGATGCGGCGCAGCCGATTGGCCTGCGTGTCCTTCATCGAATCCAGACGCCGCAGCGCCGCCTCGAAATGCGCGACGGCCTCGGCGTTGGCCCACCGTCGCTGGGCCTTCGCGGCGGCCAGTAGCGCGTAGTCGACGGCCGGCTCGTCCGCCGTGCTGCGGCCGAAGTGATACGCGAGTAGCTCCACGACCTCGTCGAGGCGGCCGGCGTACAGGTCCTCGAGGGCGAAGCCGGCGGCGGCGTGTGCGGCCCGGCGGCGAAGCTCGGTGAGGCTCCGGTACGCGACGTCCTGCGTGAGCCCGTGGGCGAAGACGTAGACAGGCTCGTCACCGTCGAACCGCTCGTACAAGAACTCCAGGCGGCTCAGCTCGGCGAGATTCGTCTCGACGTCCTCCGCCTCGCCGAGGAGCGGGCGCAAGACTCGCAGTGAGACTTCCGGGCCCAGCACCGCCGCGTGCTGGAGCACTCCCCTCGCCGCCGGCGAGAGGCGATCGATCCGCGCCAGCAGCACTTCCTCTACGGTATCCGGGATCCGCAGGGCCGAGCCCTGCTCCGCCGCGCCACGCGCGAGCTCTTCGAGGAAGAACGGATTGCCGTCGGCCTTGGCCACGATCGCCGGGCGCAGCGACTCGAGCGCGGCCTGGGAGGCGAGCATCGGCCCCACCATGGTGGCGCTCTCGTCTTCCGAGAGGCCGTGCAGCGCGATCTGGGTGAAGTTCGCGCGGTCGGTCCACGGCGGCCGGTACCCCGGGCGATAGGTCAGGAGCACGAGGAGCGGGACGCCGGCGAGGCCGTCCATCACCGCCGCAAAGGCCTCCGACGCGCGATCGATCCAGTGCACGTCCTCGAGAACCAGGACGAGCGGCTGGCGCGCGCCGCCTCGGCGAATCATGCGCCGCAGCACGTCGACGGTCTTGAGCTGGACCGATTCCGGGCTGAGCCCCTCCAGACTCTCGGCACCCTCCTTGATCCCGAGCAGCCGCAGCAGGTACGGCGCCGCCTCGGTCGCCTCGATCCCCAGCCGATCGAGCGTCGTGCTGACCTTCTCGTGCACGACTCCGGGCCCGTCGAGGTCGGCGAGCCTGCAGGCGCGCCGCAGCAGCTCGAGGATCGGCAGGTACGGGATCGTGCCGCCGTACGATCGGCAGCGTCCCTCGAAGAACGTGACCCGCCGGCCCCTGAGCCTCTGTCTGAACTCGAACAGGAGTCGCGACTTCCCGATCCCGGCCTCGCCCGAGATGCCGACGATCTGCACGTGGCCGGCGCGGACCGACGACAGGCGGCTCCGGAGCAGCTCGATCTCGAGCGTGCGGTTCACGAACGTCGCCATCCGACCGGCGGCCTTGAACCCCGCGCGCTCCGGTCCGGCCAGCCAGTACGCGCGCGGCGCCGCGTCGCCCTCCGGCACCTGCGGCTCGAGATCGAAGCGCCGCTCCAGGAACTGGGCGGCCTCCGCGCTGGCCACGATCGACCACGGCGGCGCCGACGCCAGCAGCGACTCGAGCGTCGCCCAGCCCGCGCGTCCCGTGTCCGAGTCGATCTCGGGGCCGCTGCTGGTGCGGCCCACCATGAAGACGCCGACGTGGATCGCGATCTTGAGCGGGAACTGATCGGCGCCCGTGAGCCCGACGCGCTCGAGCGCCTTGCGCATGGCCATCGCCGTGTGGGCGGCGCGGCGCGGCGCGTCTTCCGGCAGATCGAGCCCGAACGCGGCGCCGACGCTCGTCGGGCTCAGCTCTTCCACGCGCCCGCCGAGGCTTCGAATCTTCTCGATCAACGTCTCGAGCGCGCGGCTAGTGTCCATGAGCGCATCGGCGCCCGCCGGCACCGTGAGACGCGCGCGCAGGAGCGTGACGCGACGGCGCTCCCATCGGATGCTGATCGACGGCACGGCCACCGCGGCCGGCACCGCCGGTGCGGCCGTAGCGGCGGCTTCGGGCGCCTCGCTCGGCGCCGGAGGCGCCGCGGAGGAGGCCGCGGCTGCCGGACGAGGCGGGCGCGGTGCGACGACCCGCTGGGGCGCGCTCCCCTTCGCGCCGCCCTGCCGGATACCGAGCTTCTCGATCCGAACGCGGAGCGTGTTCCGCGCGATGCCGAGGCGGGCCGCCGTGCGCGAGAGGTTCCAGCCGGTCTGCTCGAGCGCGCTCCGGATGTGATCGGCCATCGCGTGATCGAGCGAGCCGACGTCGCTCGACATGCTCGGCGCCGAAGCCACCGAGCTCGCGGCCGACGCGGCCGCACCCGGTGTCCCGGCAGCCGGCGGATCGCTCAGATTCAGCATCGCCGCGGTGATCTGCGGCGTCTCCGACATGAGCGCGACGCGCTCCATCAGGTTGGCCAGCTCGCGGACGTTGCCGGGCCAGGCGTAGGCCATGAGCCGCGCGCAGGCGTCGGGGGTGAGCGTGCGCGCCGACACGCCGTAGTCGGCGGCGGCACGCGTCAGGAAATGATTCGCCAGGAGCAGGATGTCCTGGCCACGCTCGCGCAACGAGGGTAGGCGCAGGGTGAGCACCGAGAGCCGATGGTAGAGATCTTCGCGGAACGCGTGCTTGCGGATCGCCGCCGGCAGATCGACGTTGCTCGCGCTGACGACCCAGACGTCGACGGGCTCGCTGTGCGTGCCGCCCAGGCGCCGCACCACGCGCTCTTCGAGCACCTTGAGCAGCTTGGCCTGCAAGGCCTCGGGCAGCAGGCCGACCTCGTCGAGGAAGATCGTCCCGCGGTGCGCGGTCTGGAAGAGCCCGGGCTTGGAGCGGCGCGCGTCGGTGAACGCCCCGCGCTCGTAACCGAACAGCTCGGACTCGAGGAGGGTATCGGGAATCGCGGCGCAGTTGACGTCGACGAACGGCCCCGAGGCCCGGGGGCCCGCGCCGTGCAGCAGCCCCGCCAGGAGCCCCTTGCCGGCGCCGGTGTCGCCCTGGATCAGGATCGAGGGCGGACGGTGAGCACTGTAGCCGCGTCCGAGAAGACGTCGAACGTCGTCACGGAGCGCCTCGATAGCCGGACTTTTGCCGAGGAGTCCCGCGAGCGCGTCCATGGCGCCCGTATCTTACTCCACCGGACAAACCCATTGTTCTCCGGCGTGTTCTACGCGCCGAGCGCGGCGAGCCGCGCCTTGATCTCGTCGAGGCGCCGACTCTGCGCCAGCTCCATGAGGGCGCGGCGATAGGTCGCGATCGCGTCGGCCTTCTGGCCGGCGAGCTCCTGCGTGCGGCCGAGCCCGAGCATCAGCTCCTCGTAGTAGAAGTCCTTGGGCCCGAGCCCCGTCAGCGCGATCTTGAACGCTTCCACCGCCTTGGGGTAGTTGCGCTCGGCCTCCCACGTGTAGGCGACGCCGCCCTGGCTCAGCGCCTTGAGCGTCCGCGGAGCGCCTTGCGCGACGGCAAGGTCCCAGGCGCCGCGCGCCTGGGCGTATTGCTGGGCGTCGTAGCGGAGGCTGCCGAGCTCGTAGGCCACCTGAGCGGCGCCCGGCCCCGAGGGATACTGCGTGAGGGCCGTCTCGAGCTCGCGGATGCCCGTGGCGCGCGCCTCGGCGCTCCCCTGCCCGGACAGCGCGGGCTGGGCACGCGTCAACGCCTCGGCGTACGCGGCCATCGCGTGGCGCGCCGAGACGATGTGCCAGTACCAGCCTCCGGCGCCGAGCGCGACGACCACGAGCGTGACGATGGCGGCGAGGATCAACGTCCGGCGCGGCGGAAGCGTCAGGGTGAGCATGGCGCTATCGTACGCGAAGTCCCCGGCGATACTGGCGCCCGCACGCGCCGCACCGCTTCCAGCCCTGCGAGGCGCGGCGCACGAGGTGCCCGCAGTGAGGACAGCGCTGATAGTTGATCCAGCCGAAGACGAGGCCGAGACCGGCCGCAAGCCCCACTCCCACCATCAGCGTGGCGTCCACGTGTCTCGATCCTCAGCCGAGCTCGACGAAGACGTCGCCGCGCTCGACGACGACGGGGTAGCACGCCATCTTGACGGCGGGGTTGTTGGCGTTGGCGCCGGTGGTGACGTCCCAGCGCCAGGCGTGCCACGGACAGAGGACGATGCGGCCCTCGAGGTCGCCTTCGCCGAGCGGTCCGCCGCGGTGGACGCAGGCGTTGTCGATCGCGTAGAACGTCCCCTCGACGTTGAAGAGCGCCAGGTCCTTGCCCTCGGCCTCGACCACCCGGCCCTCCCCGACCGGCACGTCCTCCGCGGCCGCGAGGCGAACGCGCCGGCTAGCCACGCCGTCGAACCTCGCGCCATCGGAAACAGCCGCGCAGGTGATCGTTCACCATACCGGTCGCCTGCATGAAAGCGTAACAGATCGTCGGACCCACGAACCGGAAGCCGCGCCGGAGGAGATCGCGGCTCATCGCCCTCGACGCGTCGGTCTCGGCCGGGCACTCGCCCGGCCGGCGCCAGGCGTTCTGCGTGGGGCGGCCGCCCACGAACTGCCAGATGTAGGCGTCGAAGCTTCCGTGCTCGCCCTGGACGGCGAGGAACGCCCGCGCGTTGGCGATGGTGGCCTCGATCTTCGCGCGGTTTCTGACGATGCCCGCGTCGTTCATGAGCCGGCGGACCCGAGCCGCCGAATAACGCGCGATCTTCTTCGGGTCGAACCCGTCGAACGCCTTCCGATACGCCGGCCGCTTTTTCAGAATCGTCGACCAGCTGAGCCCGGCCTGAGCTCCCTCGAGAATCAGAAGCTCGAACAGGAGGCGGTCGCGATGGATCGGCACGCCCCACTCGCGGTCGTGATAGGCGGCCTCGAGCTCGCCTCGAGCCCATGCACAGCGTCGCTTGTCCACCCGGAGCCTCCGGGGCTCGATGGTACTACCGGACCGCGACCACCCGGACCTTCACCTCGGTCGCGCCCGCGACCGTGCGGTAGAGGGGTCAACGGCCGCGATACGTGGCGACGAGCTCGTCGGCCTGCGCCTGGCTGACGCCGCCGATCTCGAACGTCATCGTCACCGAGGCGAACCGGTTCGGCTCCGCCGCGGCGCGCGCGCCCTCGATCGTCACGTCGATGGCGGTCATGGGGATCCCCGATTCCTTCGCGTGCATCTCGATCAAGGTGACCCCGCACGACGAGACGCCGGCCAGGAACGCTTCGCCGTTGGTGAACGCGTCGGCCTGGGGCCGAGACGACGAGTCGAGGAAGAGCTTGTGGCCGCGCGCCTCGCTGCGCGCGCGCCCGAGGACGCCGCTGTTGCAGGAGCGTACCGAGTCGACCTTCATGTCGCTCATCCTTGATCCCTCCTCTGAAGTGCTGTCGACTTACCACGCGATATAGCACACTTTACCCGGGAGCCGCTCGGTCCAGATTTTTTCCTGAAGGCCCCGGGCGCTCGATCGCCTACGATGGATTTTGATGCCGACTGGGTCCCGTCCTAACTCGCTGCAGCAGGCCGCGTCGGCGGTCTTCGCCGTCACCACGGTCGTACCGCTGCTGATCTTCGTCTGGACGCTCCACCGGCTCGGCTCGCTCTCGCGGCTGCAGTCTCAGCTCGGTCTGGCGCTGGCGCTCGGCATCGCCCTCCTCGGCTACTACATCTTCCGCCGCCTGATGGGGCAGATGTCAGAGCTCATCCGTGGTCTGGGGCGAGCCGTCGAGCGGGGCTCGCGCCCGGCGGCTGACGGCCGCATGACCGCGGCCGCCGTGGACAAGGCTCCCGGGCTGATCGCCGAATACAAGTCGCCCGCTCTGGCAGCTCAGGCTCATGCCGCGCCGTCGGC
>JACXTT010010683.1_pt1 | contig 12350 bp, 11 predicted proteins | sample 9270951 | NCBI WGS metagenome assembly JACXTT01 (sample SAMN15532306, study PRJNA645909) | rock metagenome | isolation source: weathered quartz diorite | place: Puerto Rico | collected 2017-06-21 | reverse complement strand
TTTGCATTACCTGGTCGATGTGGGGGGCCTTGCTGCGGGGGAAGAGGTCGACGCCGGCTCGGTCTGCCGCATAGCTGATGGCATTCGTCTTGTTCGCGAGAGTCCGCTCCGGCGCCGGCCGCCGCAAAGCCGCGCCGAGTTGGGTCCCGACCGCGCGGTGGTCGTAGGCAGCCCATGCGTCGAACGCGGCCGTGTGCACGATCGCCAGCGCCCGGGCCACCATGGGCGGCCCGAGCTTCGACTCCCGCACCCCTTGCAGCGCGGCTTGATTCCACCGCACGACTATGCTGTCGCCCGCTGTTGGTCGGGCGGCCTTGAGAACATCAGCAACCCAGGGTGGGGGAAGCATCAGGGCCATGCCACCCGCGCCCGCGAGCTTGATGAACTCGCGCCGGGACAACCCGGCTGCCCGGGCTTTACGGCTCATGGACTTCCTTCCTCCCGAGCGGCGATGCCGCGGCTCGTTACTTCAGCAACCCGTTTCGCTCGCGCCCGATCTGAGCGAACTCAGTCGTTGTCGTCGATCCGTCGGCCACGAATTCGAATCCGTGGTGCGCTGCTGGAGTGAACGGCGGGTTCGTCGCAGGCGTCCGAACTTCGACCTCGACCGTGGCCGACGTCTCGACGAATTTGCCGCTGAAGTCAGCTCCGGCCGGCGGCGTGTCGTCGCCCGGAAGAGGCACCGCAGGCGGGGCGCCGTGCCAGTGGATGCGCATGCTGTCGATAGCAGCGCCTACAAATCCAATCGCATGGGCCGTATCGAAACTATTCGGGACGACGAACACGTCGAATACCGTCGAGAGGTTGTGGAACGAAAGGACGCCCTCGTGTTCGTCGAGGTCAACATCCGCGCTGCCCTCAGGAAGCGACGTCGTCCACATGAGCAGGCTCTGCGAGATTCCTGGGTCATATGAGTGCATGCCCAACGGGCTGCCGCCTGCAAGGCTGTCAATTCATATGAAGGCTAGCGTGCCTTGGTGCATCCTTTCGTCGGAGCCGATGAATTCGCCGGCCATGAATCGCGTATCCGTGTGGAACTTGTAGTGGGCGGTCGCGCCGGTGTTGGTGTCTCGCCCCGTCCCTTCGAACGTGCCGTCGAATTGCCCGATTACTCCGTTGAAATGGGTGATAGTCGAGGGGTCGCGACCCTCGGGGTGAGGGCCGAAGCCGTCACTCCGATGAGCCCTCCCGCTAACGGGGCCCGGGAAATAGAAATGAACGCCCTCTTTCCCTACGCCGAATGGCAGAACCGTTCTGTGGGGAATAGGAAGCGCGACTGCGGTCGACCTGCGCGACTCATCATCGGCGAGTACGGGCCAAATCCCGGTCCCCAGAGCCGCGCCAGCGCCCGCGACGGCCCCCACGCTGCCTTGAATGAAACGTCGGCGCGAAACGTACCTGGCTACCTGGTCGCGGCTGGCGAGCTTGTCGGCACCCATTCCCAACTCCCCCCTTGAAAGCAGGACCCGATGTCCCTGCATTTTTTCAAGGTGCGCCCAGTGTCTTACTGCGCATGCGCTAAGTCAAGGGTGTGTTGTGTCTAGCGCCGCGAGCTTGTCACGGTAAGCCAGCCGGCACTTCGCGGAAGACGGGTCTGCGCACGGGGCCGCGAACGCGCCGGCGCCCATCGAAATTGCAACACGATTGCTACCGATGGCAGCGCGGCTGTCATGTCCCACAATTTGGAGGGAGCCGAGAGGAAAGTCGAACTGCCGTCGGTCTTTCCGGCGATCCGGAGGTGTGCTCTATATTCCGAGACGTGATCGTGGTCACGGGGTCGACAGGTCGCGTGGGCGGTCTCGTGGCCCGGAAACTCGAGGGGCTGGGGTATCCCGTGCGTCTCCTAGTTCGCGACCGTGTCCGAGCGCCACTCATCAAGCAAGCCGAGGTGGTGGTGGCCAGCTATGCCGACCCTGAGGCACTCGCTCGTGGTCTCGGCACAGGCGACAGGGTGTTCATGGTTTCGCTCTGGATCGGCGGCGACGTCCGGCTGGAACTCCACCAATCATTTGTCGCCGCCGCGGCGAAAGCCGGCGTCCAACATCTGACCTATCTGTCGTTTGTCAACGCCGGGCCGAATGCCGTCTTCTCGCACGCGCGTGAGCACGGCGCCACCGAGCAGATGCTGCGCGCGTCCGGAGTCCAGTGGACGTCGATACGAAACAGCATGTACGCCGATGACATATCGGGTTGGTTCGACGACGATGGCGTCGCGCGCGAGCCCGGCGAGGAGGCCCGCATGAGCTTCTCCTACCGACCCGAGCTGGCTGACGTGATCGTTGCGACGTTGATTCAGCAAGGTCACGGCGGCAAAACGTACGACATCACAACGCCGGAATCGGTGTCCATGCGCGAGCTCGCCAGGATTGCGACAGAGGTCACTGGCGATGCTTACAGCTATGACCCGATCTCGGACGAGGCTTGGATCGAACGTTGGAAGAGTCAGGGCCGGCCGGAGTGGGCACTCGAGGCGGGGCAGACCTCATACGCCGCCTTGCGAGCGGGCGAGCTTGATGTCGTCTCGAACGATTACGAGCGGGTCATCGGCCGAAGACCCGCGACGATCCGCGAGATCATAACGACCCTTCGGGAGGAGATGCCGCTCGCCCGCCGGCGACTCAGTTCGTAGGCAGTAGCTCCCAGCAGAGTCGACTTCAGCTAGGAATCACGGCCCATTGACAGTCGTCGCTGCGGCGAGCGACGATCTTCGTGATTCGGGAAGGGCGGCTGACCGGACGCGTTCAAGGGAGGAGTGAAATGGGCCTGAGACGATCACGTCTGCTTGTCTTGCTTGCAGCAGCCATAGCCGCGGCGATGTTGCCCAGTCCGGCAGCGGCTGCCACCACGATTCAGGTTGCAAGCGGGCTCGACAGTCCCCGCGGGATTACGTTCGTAAACGGTCGGATGCTCGTGGCGGAGTCCGGACACGGCAGCACGAATCCGGCCGATTGCTTCTTCGGAGGTTCCGGCGCTGGCACAGTCTGTATCGGACCGAGTGGGCGGATCTCCTGGATCGACAATGGCGTCCGCACCACGCTGGTGAGTGGTCTGTTCTCTGCGACGGCCAGGCAAGGCTTTGACTCAGAGGGACCGTCTGGCCTCTCGGTTGGCGAGGACGGACGGATCCTGGCGCAGATCAGCGTCACACCGCAGGAAGTTCCAGCTCCACCGACACTTTCTGCGGCTGCCTACGCTCTCGGCCAGGCTCAGGCCGGACGGTTGATCTCTGTCCATTCGAACGGCACCTGGAACACTGTCGCCAAGGTCGGCCAGTTTGATTACGCCTACACGGCCGGTCTCCCAGCGAGCGCACACCAGGAAGTCGATTCGAATCCAACCGGCGTGCTAGCAACGGATGACGGCGCCTACGTCGCCGACTCGGGATCCAACACACTCGACCGCATCGGTGAAGAAGGCCGGGTCTCGATCCTGTTCCGCGACCCCTTCCGCGACGACACCGCCGGAGCCTTTCCGACTGACGCGGTTCCAACTTGCGTCGTAAGGACGAAGGGTGGCCTACTGGTCGGCGAGCTCTCGGGACGTGTGCTCAAGGTTCAGGGCACGACGTTCACGGTCCTGACCAATGCGCTCTTCACGCACATCACCGGCTGCACCAGCGACCACCACGGCAACGTCTACTTCGTGAATATGTTTGGCGGTGGAGCTCCGTTCAGCCCCAGCTTCTTTACCGGTAATGTGGTGGCTTACAACGTAGCGAGTGGTCAGGCCGTGATGCTCGTGAGCGGTATGTTCTTGCTGCCGTACGCAGACACCATCGGGCCGGATGGCAACCTGTACGTCACCGTGCGCACCATCTGCCCAACCCGGCCGGCCTGCGCGGCCATGCCGGACCCGACCGGCGGCGTAATCAAGATCACCCTGCCACGAACCGGCGGTGACGACGCCTAGAGGCTTAAGTCTGGAGCCCGGGAAGGGCGCCGAACTTTCGTCGCAAATGATCCGGGGGCCGCGAAAAGCGGCCTCCGGTTCGCACAGTCACCTCCTCTACGACCGACCGATTGCGGCACGCTCAACCTAGGAGCTCGACGATCGGCATCGGGCCTCGTCGAGGCGATGTCCGAATTTGCGGTAGAGATCGGCCGCTTCGCTCATGAGCGCCACTGACTGATCGCGGTGACCTTCAGCCAGGCGCAGCGCCCCACGCGCCTCCCACACCGCCGCCTGCCACGGTGTGCCCGACCACACGCTCGCGCGGCGGTCGGCGAAGTCGAGCCAGTGACGGGCTTTGGTGAGGTCGCCGGCGCTCGCACACGCGATTGCGGCAGCGACGCCCAGGCCAATCGAGCAAGTCGGGCACGTTTGTCGCGCATGAGCGACTAGATCCTGAGCTTCGCTGAGGATGGCTCGTGTCTGATCGAGCCCTTCGGAGCATTTGATCGCGGCCTCCAGAAGGCGTGGGCGCAAGTGTGATGCCATGGCTGATGCATCAATACTTCGCCGGGCGGCGTGGATGTGGTCGCCGGCTCGTGCGGCTTGCCCCCGAAGCGATGCAAGAACCGCCATTCGGATCAGAACGAATGCCAGGCCGGAGCTGTTGCCCAGGTCCCCGTACAAGCCGGCAGCCCGGGAGATCCACTCATTCGACTCATCCAGCCTTTTCGCCAGATACGTCGACTCACCGATGAGCAAGCTCATCAGAGCTTCTGCTGTGAGAGACCCTGCGGATACAGCCTCGTCCAGGAGTTCGTGGGCCAGCTCACCTGTTTCCGCGGGCGCCCCATTGACCGCAGCCTCGGCCAGGCACAGATGAGCATCGAGAATCGCTGGGGTCTGCGCGGCCCGAAGCCCAATTGCGGAAGCAAGTTTCTTGACGGAAGACCTCGGGCCACCGCCCACGGAACATCGCGACCATGCCGAGAAGCGCGCTCGCTTCGCCCAGCTCGCGGTCGAGATTGTTTTCGACGGCGATGGCTCGGGCTGCCCGGGCCGACGATTCAGCCGCATCCAGGTCTCCTTCAGCCCAATGCAGCAGCCCCCTCGCAAGCACGGCCTGCGACTGTTCAATCGGTGCGGCGGTTGGTCGTTGACTCGCGATCGCCTCTTCGAAGAGGGCAACGGTCTCGGGTTCGGGAGCGACGCAGAGATCGACTCGCAACAGGTCGCGCAGACGCTGGAAGCGCTTGATCGCCGCCTGCCTTTCGCCGTGGTCGAGGTGCCCACGCATGAGGGCGCGGCAGGCAACCTCGTCGGTGGGATCGATCTCGAAAACTTCCTCCCACCGTCGATCGGCGTGAAGACGTTCAAGCCGGCGCAGACGTAGTCGCTCTCGGTGCGGCTGAATCCAATCCGTGTAAGGGTCCTCTGGAAGGAGCTCCCCCGGGCCGGGATCACCCTGATCGACATCGACCTCGAGCCGCGCGTTGGGCCAGAGCACGATCAGCCGGCCCTCGGCGCCGATCGAGTCTTTCGCACCCAGCGCTCGGCGAGCCAGATGCACCGCCTTGCGCAGGTTGGCCGCTGCGGCGGTCGCACCAAGGTCAGGCCAGAGCACGTTCATGACCTGGTCCCGATGCATTCGGTGTTGTGGAGCGAGTGCCAGCAGCTTCACCAGGTCCGCGCCGCGTCGGCGCCGCCAGGCTTCATGTGCCACCGGAATCCCGTCGACCTCGACACGGAATCCGCCAATCAGCCGCACGACGCAGGCCTGCCCCATGGGCAGTTGGACGATACGCCTCCGCCTGCATTCCGGGGAACGACCGGGGAACGCGCCCTATGGAGGCTGTAGACAACGCCGGAAAAGGAGGAACTGAAATGGCGATTTCAACACGGCCTGTACTCGTGGATACGGCGACGGTGGCGGCGAACCCGAGGCGGGAAGGGACGCGCCTGGTCGAGGTCGACGTCGACCCGAGCGTGTACGAGAAGGGACATATCGAAAGCGCCGTCGGTTGGAACTGGAAGCGCGACCTGCAGGACCAGCTCGCCCGCGACATCGCTCCCAAGGAAGCGCTCGAGCAGCTGCTCGGTCGCAGCGGCATCACGCCCGACACGACGATCGTCCTTTACGGCGACAACAACAACTGGTTCGCGGCTTACGCCTACTGGGCGCTGAGGTACTACGGCCACGACAAGGTTCAGCTCGTCGATGGCGGCCGGGTCAAGTGGGAGAAGGAAGGCCGACCGTACTCGACCGAGGCTCCTGCGTTCATTCAGACCCACTACCACTTCACGGGCGACACCAACGAGAAGATTCGGGCCTACCGTGACCAGGTGAAGGACAAGATCGGCAAGGCGGCGCTCGTCGACGTCCGCTCGCCGAAGGAGTACTCGGGCGAGCTGCTCGCCCCCGAGAACCTGCCGCAGGAAGGCGCGCAGCGCGGCGGCCACATCCCCACCGCGGCGAGCATCCCGTGGGCGACCGCGGTCAACGTCGAGGACGGCACCTTCAAGAGCAATGAGGAGCTCAAGGAGATCTACGGCGGCAAGGGCGTCGTCGCCAGCAACGAGGTGATCGCGTACTGCCGCATCGGCGAGCGCTCCGCCCACACGTGGTTCGTGCTGCACGAGCTGCTCAACTACCCCGATGTGAAGAACTACGACGGCTCGTGGACGGAGTGGGGCAGCTCGATCCGGGTGCCCATCGAGCGCTGAGGCCATGGCGGAGCTGAATCGGGAGACGTCGCTTCCCGATCTCGACCGTGGGGTTTTGACTGCGAACGATCGGTTCTACGTTCGCAGTCACTTCCCCGTACCGCGCATCGTCGTCGCTCGCTGGCGCCTTCGCGTCTTCGGCATGGTGCGATGCGGCTTGAGTCTTGGCCTGCCCGAATTGTTGAGCATGCCCCCCCGGACCATGACGCTTACCCTGGAATGCGCCGGGAACGGGCGCTCGCTGATGACACCGCCCGTCGAAGGCGAACAGTGGGGTCTCGGTGCGGTCAGCACAGCACGCTGGACAGGTGTCCTCCTCGCAGACGTTCTGGGTCAGGCGGGTGTCGATCCTTCAGCGCAAGAGCTCGTCTTCAGGGGTGCTGATCGACGATTCGAACGCAGCATTGCGATGCAAGCCATTCGTTCCACGAATGTTCTGGTCGCATACGCGATGAATGAAGAGGTGCTCCCTCTCGAGCACGGGTACCCCGTCCGTGCCGTTGTTCCCGGTCGCTATGCAGTCGCTTCTGTCAAGTGGCTGACGGAGATCGAAGCCGTATCGACACCGTTCAACGGATTCTTTCAGACAGAGCGCTATGTGTACCAATCGCCTCAGGACGGGCGCATCGTCAAACAACCCGTCGATGAAGTTCGTGTCAGGTCTCTCATCACCCATCCATTGCAAGGTGAGACCGTTCGGCCAGGACCTCTTGTGATCCGGGGTTGGGCCTGGTCCGGGATGGCACCGATCGCCCACGCCGAGGTGAACATCAAGGGTCGAGGTTGGGAGCGGGCGAGTATGTTGGGCGCTCCCAGCCGGCAACACTGGCAGCGCTGGGAGATGACAACGATGATTGATCGGCGGGGCACGACTTCGATAGCCGCGCGCGCCACTGACCGAGAGGGCAATGTCCAACCCGAACACGCCGAATGGAACCGGCTCGGTTACGGAAACAATGGAGTCCAGGTCGTGACAGTTGAGGCAGTCAGAGACCATCGCAACTAGGCGCCGATGACCACCGCGGCGTAGCCGCCAACCCGTCTGTTCGAACTTCCACCCGACGCTGGCAGGAGGGCGGCTCGTTCATCCCCGGAGCAAGCTACAGTTTCGGCACGAACTCCCACCATGAATTCGGTCCTTTGTACGCGCTCTTTTACCCGGCGAAAAATGGCAAGCCGACCTTCCGGTTTAACGACTTCAACCGCGGACCGCTGACCAACACCTGCATCTGAGCTTTCGGGGCGGGAGGAAGCCGTGTTGCGCGGCCCTCCTGCCCCGCGTCCCAAACCCGCTGTTGCGCACAGCGGAGGGTTACTGCGTGGTTGGGTTCAAGGAGTCGTGGCAACACTCGCGAGTGAGCGATCAGGATCGAGGTTCATTCCTAGAGGCTGGCTACCAAGGTCAGAGCGCGCCGATGCTGCATCTTTGGCGCCAAAAGGGTCTACGGGATCGATACACACGATTTTGGCGCCAACCAGGCGGAAAATTCATCACTGAGTGGGTCAGGCCTGCCGCTCCATCGCGTCGTGGCGGAGGTGCTCCGCGGCAGCCGACAGGACTCGGAGCAGGATCTGGTCGTTGCCTTTGACGGCATCGCGAAACTGAGCGTGGCTCATCACCATCAAGGTCACGGGCGTCTTCGTCACGACCGTGGCCGTCGCGGACCCGCGGTCCAGCATGCTGATCTCGCCGAAGAATCGCCCCGGGCCGAGCGTCGTCCTGTGCTTGCCGTCAACGGACACGTCTACTTCGCCCTGCAGCAGCACGTAAAACGTGTCCGCTGAGTCGCCCTGAGTGATGAGCGTGCGCCCCGGCGTCACATCGACCTCGTCGGTGTGTCCGACGAGAAATTCGAGTTCCTTGGGCGTGCTCCCCGCGAACAGCGGCACCTTACGCAGCATGTCGATCTTCGACTCGCTCATCTAGGCGGAGAATAACCTGTTCGAATGGAGCGCAAGCTCGTCACCGTCGTCTTCGCCGACGCGATCGGCTCGACCTCGCTGGCCGACCACCTCGACCCGGAGCGGCTCCGGACGGTGCTCGACGATTATTTCGCCGAGATGGCCTCAGCGGTCGACGCGTGGGGTGGAACCGTGGAGAAGTTCATCGGCGACGCGGTGATGGCCGTTTTCGGCGTACCCGTGGTGCGTGAAGACGACGCCGAGCGAGCGTTGAGCGCGGCCATGGAGCTGATGGACAGGCTTGCCCAGCTCAACGTCGCCATGGAGCGCCGGCATGGCCTGACGCTCCGCATGCGCGTCGGCGTGAACACGGGTGAGGTCGTCACCGGCGCCGGCGATGGGGCTCAGCGGTTGGTGTCAGGCGACGCAGTCAACGTTGCTGCTCGCCTCCAGGCCGAAGCAGACCCTGACACGATCCTGGCCGGCGACCGGACGTTTCCCGCCGCGCCCAACGCCTTTGTTTTCGGCGAACCGCTCGACCCCCCCGGTAGGGGCAAACCGGAACGCGTGAAGGCGCGCCGCTTGCTGCGGCGGGCGCAGGAGGTGACGCGCGGCGTTCCGGGCCTGACCAGTCCGATGATCGGTCGGGCTGCTGAGCTCCAGACGTTGTTCAACTTTGTCGATGAGGTCGTCGAAACTCGCGTGTCGCGGCTGGTCACGGTGCTCGGCCCAGCCGGAGTTGGCAAAAGCAGGTTGGTTTACGAGTTCGTCGAAGGACTCAAGCGGACGCACCCCGAAGCGAGGGTGTTGCGTGGCCGCTGTCTTGCGGCGGGCCACGGCATCACCTATTGGGCTCTAGGCGAGATCCTGCAAGCCGCGTGCGACATCCGCCTCGACGACCCTGCCGCGACGGCCCTCGAGAAACTCCGAAGGTCGGTCTCCGACGAGAGGATGCTCGAGGGGCTCGCGGCGACGGCCGGCATCGCCGTGCCGGGCGGGCGGCTTTCGCAGATGGCTCCGCAAGCAGTTGCCGACGAGATCGGGTGGGCCTGGCCTCGATTTGCGGGCAGCCAAGCAACGGAGCTCGCGGTCTGGGTTGTCGAGGACCTGCACTGGGCCGGCGCTCAGCTGCTGGAAATGCTCGAGCGAATCATCGCCCGCACGTCGGGCGCGCTGCTGGTGATCGGTACGTCTCGGCCCGATCTGGTCGAGTCGCATCCCGGTTTCGGCGGGGGCAGCGAGAACTTTTCGACTCTTTCCCTCCGACCATTGTCGGCAAAGCACAGCCAGGAGCTTCTGGAAGCGCTGCTCGCCGTCGCAGACCTTCCGGCGGCCACGGCCGAAGAGATCCTGCACAAGGCCGAAGGCAATCCGTTCTTTCTGGAGGAGATCGTGCGCCGGTTGATCGAGGAAGGCGCGCTCGTGCACGACGGCACGCGGTGGCGGAGCGCTTCGAAGTCGGTCTCGACACGGCTGCCCGACTCCCTCCTTGCGCTGCTGTCGGCCCGGATCGACGCCATCCCGCCGGGGGAGAAGCGAGTCCTCCAGGAAGCCGCCGTCGTCGGCAAGGTGTTCTGGGCGGATCCTCTCGAGCGTTTCGTCGGCGAAGACGTTCGCCTGGCGTTGCGGTCGCTCGAAAGGCGCGGGCTCATTACCGCGCGATCGAATTCAAGCCTGGCAAATCACGACGAGTTCGAGTTCAAGCACATCCTCGTTCGCGACGTCGCGTATTCGACGCTGCCCAAGACACGCCGCGCTCGGGCTCATGCCGAAGTCGGCCGGTGGATCGAAGAGATAGCGGGCGACCGCGCCGACGAGTTCGAAGAGCTGATGGCATACCACTACGCCCTGGCGGTGGCCGGCACCGACGCCGACCTCGCGTGGACAGCCGACGAGCGTGAACCGGTTCGGCGGAAGGCATTGGATCACCTTTTGAGCGCCGGCGCCGAGGCGAGGCGGCGATTTGCAGTGGCCAAGGCGGTCGATCTGCACACGCAGGCCCTGGGACTCACGTCGACTGACGAGGAGCGCCAGTCTGCGCTGGAGGAGCTGGCCGACGACCATGCGTCGGCATATCACGGAGACGACGCGCGCCAGGCCTATCTGGAGGCGCTCGAAATCGCGCGGCGGAAAAACAGGTCAGCCGATCGAGCCAGGATTTGCTCCAGGCTTGGCGAGCTGTTGGTGTTCAGCCCGGGCGCCTTCAAGCGCAGCCCGGACCCGGAGCCGGTCGAAGAGCTGGTCGCGGAGGGACTTGCCCACTCGACCGATCCCGCGATCACGGCCGCGCTGCGGCTTGCGTACGGAGAGCTGGCTCGACTCTACAGCGGCAGCGAGCCGTTCGGACAGGGGAACAAACCAGACCCAGTCCCTCTCGCAGAGCGCATCAAAGCAGTGGAGGACGCGCGGGCCGCGGCCCAAACACTCGACCAGCCACGCCTCATCTGGGCGGCCAGCACTGCGCTCGGACTTCTTTCTGGGATGGCCGGCCGGTATCAGGAGAATCTCGAGCTGGCGCTGGAAGAGCTGCCGATGGTCGAGCGCCTTGGTTCGCGCCTCGACCAGGGCGACGCCGTGCGACGGGCGGCGGTGACGCTGATGAACATCGCGGGCAAGTACGAAGAAGGCCTCGAGCTCGCTTTGCGCTCGCTGGAGCTTTCACGCGACACCAATCCCCATCAGCTCATGCACGGCACGTGCCCCGTGATGATTGCTCTCTACGAGCTCGATCGATGGAGCGAGATTCCGGCCGTGCTCGAGGAGCACCTGGAAGCCTTTCGCGTCGACCCCGCGATCGAGTGCGATTTTGTCCGCGACGGCCCGATCATCGGCGGGGTGGTCGCGGCGAAGACCGGCGATATGCGGCGTGGTTACGAGCTGAGAAATCTGGTCGGTGATCCGATGGCGGAGGTTGAGCGGGCGACCGCGTGGCAGGCGACCCTGGAGCTCGCGCTTGACGAGCCAGAACACGCGCGTCAGATCTCCGCGGCCAAGGCGCTCGAAGGCAGGACCTACGGAGCACACCACGCTCGGGTTCTGCTCGCCGCGCTGATCGCACTCGAGGATTGGGACGAGCTGCGGAGGCTTCTGCCGCTCGCGCGCCCGCATGCTGCCGGCCTGGCGATTCTGGCGCCGTGCTGTGACAGAGCCGAAGGAATTGTCGCTGGAGCTCGCGCGGACGGCGCGGCCGCTCGCGAGGGGTTGGAGCGCGCTCTCGCTGGATTCGAGTCCCTCGGCGCCGCGATGGAGGCCGAAGCCACGCGCAAGCTGATCGGCTGAGGGGACCGGCTCACAACCATGTGGCCGACGAATTTCAGCCCGGGGAGGGCCTATCGCTTCCTCTGCGCGGCGGCCGCCGATCGCACCGAGTCCTCCTAACCCGACGCGGCTCCGCTTTTTCGCAGCGTGATCTCAAGACTAGTGGAAGGGCTCAGGCCTTAGCGGCCCTTCCACCGCGCCGGGCGCTTGGCGAGGAAGGCTTCGATCCCCTCACGGAAGTCTTCGCTCATGTAGGCCCTGATCACCAGGTCGGAACCTCCGTCCGGCGGCGTCATCTGCACGCGGATGCGGCGGAGCGCCTCCTTGGACGTCTCGAGCGTCAGCGGTGCATTTCCACAGACCGTGGTGCAGATCTCCATAACCCGCGCCTCCAATGCCTCTTCGGCTGGGACGACCTCGTTCACCAGGCCGATCGCCGCCGCCTCGTCGGCGCCCACCAGCCGGGCCATGAAGATCAGCTCCTTGGCGCGCGCGGCGCCGATCAGCATCGTCAGGCGCACGAAGTTGGCCATGGACAGGGTGTTTCCGACCGTGCGTGCGATCGGAAACCCGAACTT
>JACXTT010010682.1_pt1 | contig 12350 bp, 12 predicted proteins | sample 9270951 | NCBI WGS metagenome assembly JACXTT01 (sample SAMN15532306, study PRJNA645909) | rock metagenome | isolation source: weathered quartz diorite | place: Puerto Rico | collected 2017-06-21 | reverse complement strand
GGGGCTAATTTCCCTTGGGGCGGCCCTGCGGGAAATTGTTGCCCCCACGCTCCACCGTTTCACGGGTCGCTGCCCCCTCAGGGGGCTAATTTCCCTTGGGGCGGCCCTGCGGGAAATTGCTGCCTTATGCGTGCTGCTTTATGCGGTTAACCGTCGCAACGACCGGTTGGGGCTTGCATGACCCAGTGACGGTGCCCCGTCTTCCTGCAGCGTGAAGACAGCCATGACCTGCACAAGGTCCTGTGCCTGAGTCTTGAGGCCGGTCGCCGCAGCGGCCATCTGCTCCACCAACGCCGCGTTTTGTTGGGTGCTGTGGTCCATTTGCGTTACCGCTTCACCCACCTGCGAAACGCCTTGTGATTGCTCGATGCTGGCGGCGCTGATTTCGCCCATGATGTCGGTCACACGTTTGATGGCGGTGACTACCTCGTTCATCGTGGCGCCGGCTTGGTCGACCAGTGTGCTGCCGTGCTCCACGCGGTCCACGCTGGTGCCGATCAAGGACTTGATTTCCTTGGCGGCTTCGGCGGAGCGCCCGGCCAGTGCCCGCACCTCGGATGCAACAACCGCAAACCCTCGGCCCTGCTCGCCAGCGCGAGCGGCTTCCACTGCGGCGTTCAGGGCCAGGATGTTGGTTTGAAAAGCAATGCCGTCAATGACGCTGATGATGTCGGCAATCTTGCGCGACGCCTCATTGATGCCCTTCATGGTCTCCACGACCTGGCCCACGACCTCGCCGCCTTTGACGGCCACGGTGGACGCGCTCTGCGCCAACTGGTTGGCCTGGCGGGCACTGTCGGCATTTTGTTTGACGGTGGCGCCAAGCTGCTCCATGGATGCGGCGGTTTCTTCCAGTGCGCTGGCCTGCTGTTCAGTACGCGCCGACAGGTCGTTGTTGCCCTGTGCAATTTCGGCACTGGCCGTGGCCACGCCCATGGAGCCTGAGCGAACCTGGCCTACGATGCCGGAAAAACTGTCGCGCATGGCTTTGATGGCGTGCAGCAGGCTGGAGTCGTCGTTGTCTTTGAGCGGGATGGCAACCGTCAAGTCGCCTTTGGCAATGCGGTGGGTTACGTCAGCCGCGGCGGCGGGCTCACCGCCCAGCTGGCGAAGCACACTGCGCGCAATCAATACGCTGAGCGCCAGCAAGACTGCTGCCAGCGCCAAGGTGCCAATGCCGGCATTGAGCACACGTGCGGCAATAGATGAGTCCACCGTGTCGACATAGACACCGGAGCCAATGATCCAGCCCCATGGCTCGAAGCCTTTGACGTAGGAGGCTTTTTGCACCGGTTTGTCGCTGCCGGGCTTGGGCCACAGGTACACGACAAACCCGGCGCCACTGGCCTTGACGATTTTGACGAACTCCACGAACAGCTGCTGGCCGGTCGGGTCCTTGTTGTCGGTCAGGTCCTTACCGTCCAGGTCGGGGCGAATCGGGTGCATCACCATCTTGGGTTGCATGTCGTTGACCCAGAAGTACTCGGAGCCGCTGTAACGCATGGTTTTGGGTGCGGCCAGTGCGGCTTGTTTGGCTTCGGCCTCCGGCATCTTGCCGCTGGTGGACAGGTTGTAGAAATAGCTGACCACGCCGTGCGCGCTCTCTACGGTCTGGCGCACGCCCGACTGGCGCTCTTGCATCACCATGGCCCGCTCGGACCATAAAAAGATGGCGGATAACACTGCGATGCCAACGATGGAACTGGCGATGAGTACCCCCAGGCGCCGGGAAATACTAAGCGATTGCAGGCTAAACATGGTTTGTCCCCTTATTGATTTTGGTCAATGCGGCATGCTCAGCACATTGTGGTCCGGCGGCGGCCAAATGTCATCTGCTATTTTTTTCGCAGCGACCCGCGCAGCGGTGGAGCGTGGGGGCCCTACTATCTACAAGGGCGCCAAGCTGCGTTGGCTGGTGAACTGTTGCGCCTGGCCCGTGACCGGGTCGGTAAAGGCGATGGTCTTGGCCAATAGTTGCAAGGGTTGGCTGTAGTCGCTGGCTCCCTCGGGTGTCAGGTGCGGGTAGATGCCGTCACCCACAATGGGCAGGCCCAGCGCCGCCATGTGCACGCGCAACTGGTGGCGCTGCCCGGTAACGGGCTTCAATTGGTAACGGGCCAAGCTGCCGCTGACCTCCAGTGGCTCGATCAACGTCAGTGCATTGGGCGGACCCTCCACCTCGGTCTGCTGCATGAAATGGGTTGCTGCTGCAATGCGGGTCTCGCGGCGCAGCGGCCATTGCAGGTTGGGGTTCCATGGCGCTATGCACTCGTACTGCTTGTTGACCTGGCGCGTGCGAAACAGCTCCTGGTAGGCGCCACGGGTGGCCGCCTGTTTGGAAAACAGCACCAACCCCGCGGTGTCGCGGTCTATGCGGTGAATGGGCGACAACGCATCCAGCCCCAGTTCGTTCTTGAGCCGCACCAGCACGGTTTCCTGCAAATATTTGCCCGAAGGCACCACGGGCAGGAAGTGCGGTTTATCAACGACCAACAGGTGTTCGTCTTGCCACAGCACGACGGCTTCAAATGGAATGCGCGGTTCTTGTGCGACAGCACGGTAGTAGTACAGCCTGCGCCCGGCTTCAAACGCGGCGTCGGCGTCCAGAATGGCGCCTTGGTCGTCAACCACTTCGCCGTCACTCAAACGCTGGTTCCAGGTGTTGGCGGCAATGCCGGGGAAGCGCGCCACCAAAAAGTCCAGCATGCGTGGCCAGGGACCCACCGGCAACACCACGACACTGGGTCCGACGCCAAAGCGCGCAGGTGGAGGGTTGGGGCGGTAGAGGCTCATGGTGCGGTGCTAGGCCAGATCGTCGTCAGGATGCAGCAGGTTTGCGTTCAAACACGACGTCCCACACGCCGTGGCCCAGCTTGATGCCGCGGTTTTCAAACTTGGTCAGTGGCCGGTAGTGGGGCTTGGGCGCGTAGCCCTGTAGTTCAGGGTTACTGGCCAGCGCGCGATTGCTCAGCAGAGGCTCGGCACTGAGCACTTCCAGAATTTGCTCCGCATAGGGCTGCCAGTCGGTGGCGCAGTGCAGGTAGCCACCCGGTTTGAGGCGCCGCGCCAGCTTGGCGACCAGCGGCGACTGGATCAGGCGGCGCTTGTTGTGCTTGGTCTTATGCCAGGGGTCGGGAAAGAAGATGTGAACGCCATCCAGGCTTTGCTCGGGCAGCATGTGGTCTACCACTTCCACGGCGTCGTGCGCGCAGATGCGGATATTGCGCAGGCCTCTTTCGCCAATGCGTTTGAGCAGGGCGCCAACGCCCGGCTCGTGCACTTCGCAGCACAGAAAATGGGTGTCGGGCAGCACGCCGGCTATGTGGGCGGTGGCTTCGCCCATGCCAAAGCCGATTTCCAGCACGACGGGGGCTGGCGCGGCCGTGCCAAACACCGTCGCAAAATCGATGGGGGCTGCCGCATAGGGCAGTAGAAATTGCGGCCCCAGTTCTTCAAAAGCTTTGGCCTGGCCCGTGGTGGTGCGGCCCGCGCGCTTCACAAAGCTCTTGATGGTGCGCATGAAGGGTTTGGCGTCCGCAGCCAGCGTCGGATCGGTCGGGGTATCAACAGCGGTGCTGGGCGTCTGGATGCTCATTCAAAGTCTTTCTGGGGTTGCTGCGCGGGTTTGGCGCGCGGCAGGGCATTGTAGGCAAGTGCCGTGCCAGCCTTCAGGCGCCAACCGGCAGGTTGCCGGTGGCCTTGACCTCCTTCAGCGAGAAACTGGTGGAAATTTCCTTGACGCCCGGCAAACAGCGGATTTTGTTACGCACCAAAGCTGAGAAGCTTTCCAAGTCCACCTCCAACGCCTCGAGCAAATAGTCGTAGTGACCTGACAAATTGTGGCACGTGACAACTTGTGGCAGTGCCACCACCTCCCGCTCGAAGGCGGCCGTAGTTTCGGCGGTGTGGTTGTGCATCTGCAAATGGATGAATCCGGTCACGCCATAACCCAAATGTTTGCGGCTCAAGCTGGCGTGGTAGCCGGCTATGACGCCAGACTCTTCCAACTGACGCACCCGTCGCCAGCACGGCGATTGCGACAGCGACACCTGCTCGGCCAGTTCGGCCATGGTCTGGCGCGCGTCATGCTGCAAGGCCCGCAGAATGGCCTGGTCGGTGCTGTCAAAGGTCTTCATGGGTTAAATATTTCAATATTTAAATATTTATTGCGATTTTTGTCCCTTGATTATGCGTTTTATATGGAATTTTGAAAAATAAATTCGGCCATGCTGCACAAAAATTCTCCATCACATCAATATTTTGGAGACTGCACGATGAAGCTCAACGACCTGCCCCTTGATTCCATTGCCAGCGCTACCAAGCCCCAGGCTGGCGGCTTCAGTACCCGTGCTATCCACTGGGGCTATAACCCAGCCGATCACCATGGCGCCTTGGTGCCACCGGTGTACACCTCGTCAACCTTTGCGTTCCCCGATGTGGCTTATGGTGCACGCTGCTTTGCCGGCACCGAGCCAGGTTATTTCTATACCCGCATTGCCAACCCCACGTTGGCCTTGCTGGAAGCGCGCTTGGCCAGCCTGGAGCAGGGCGCTGGTGCCGTGGTGTTTGGCTCCGGTATGGGCGCCATCACGGCCACGCTGTGGTCTCTGTTGGAGCAGGGCGACGAGGTGCTGGCCGACATGACGCTGTATGGCTGCACCTTTGCCTTTCTGAACCACGGCTTGACGCGCTTTGGTGTGACCGTGCGCCATGTGGACATGACAGACCCCCGGCAGGTCGCCCTGGCTATGGGGCCCAAGACCAAGGTGGTGTATTGCGAAACACCGGCCAACCCCAATATGCGCCTGGTGGACATTGCCGCCGTGGCGCAGATTGCCCACCAGGGCGGCGCCAAGCTGGTCGTCGACAACACCTACTGCACGCCCTACCTGCAGCAGCCCTTGCTGTTGGGTGCCGATGTGGCAGTGCACTCCATGACCAAGTATCTGGGCGGCCATGGCGACCTGACCGCCGGCGCCGCCGTGTTTGTCGATGCCGAACTGGCCCAGAAGGTGCGCTTGGTTGGCTTGAAAGACATGACCGGCGCGGTGATGTCGGCGCAGGATGCGCAACTGGTCATGCGCGGCTTGAAGACCTTGGCGCTGCGCATGGACCGCCATTGTCAAAGCGCCCAGACCGTGGCCGAGTTTCTGGAACAACACCCAGCCACGGAGGTCGTACATTTTCCGGGCCTGCAGAGCTTTGCCCAGCATGATTTGGCCAAGCGCCAGATGCGGCAGTTCGGCGGCATGATTGCGTTTGAACTCAAGGGCGGCCTGGAGGCCGGTGCGCGCTTCATGGACGCGCTGCAGCTGGTGACCCGCGCCGTGAGCCTGGGCGATGCCGAGACGCTGGCCCAGCACCCGGCCAGCATGACGCACTCGACCTACACGCTAGAGGAGCGGGCTGCCTGCGGCATCAGCGAGGGGCTGGTGCGGCTGTCGATTGGTTTGGAGGACATTGAAGATATCTTGGCTGATATTGCGCAGGCGCTGGCACAGACGCAAGTGCAGCAGCCCGTGTCTACAACGTAACGCCCAGGGGTAGTATGCTTTTGTTGCGAGCCACATTTGCGTTAGGCCGCACAAACGAACGTGTCGAATCCTCCAATCTTCTTCAGAGACGCTTCAGCGCTACAAGCGTGGTTCACTGAGCACAGTGCGCATGGATCTGAACTCATTGTTGGGTTCATCAAGACCCATACTGGCAGGGCCACGTTGACGTGGCCGCAGGCCGTCGACGAAGCCCTTTGCCATGGATGGATCGACGGCGTGCGCACGCGCATTGACCCGGACCACTACAAGATTCGTTTCACTCCGCGCAAATCGGGCTCCAAGTGGAGTGCGGTCAATATCAAACGGGTACCGGAGCTTGAGGCCGAGGGAAGAATGACCAAGGCCGGTCTCGCTGCCTTCGCCCTTCGCACCGAGGCGAACTCCAGAACTGGGTCTTACGAACAGCAGGAGTTCCCGGAGCTCTCCCCCGCTGAGCAGGCCGAGTTCAAGCAGAACAAAGTAGCCTGGGCCTTTTATGAGAGGCTGCCACCGAGCTACAGGCGCAAGGTCAACTGGTTGATCATCAGCGCCAAGCTGCAGGCCACGCGCACCAAGAGGTTCGCCGCGTTGGTAGCTGCCTGCGCTGAGGGGCGGCGAGAGTACTGAGTGCGTGCAGTGGCCCCTGGTCAACCGACACCATATTTGCGTTGGCGGAATAGGTGATGTGCATAAAGTCCGCCGCAGCGCGGTAGCTCTCTAGACTGCTTTCGAAAGGGTAAACCTGCTAGCCCTGTCTGCCATTATGCGCGGTAGATTTGTCACACAAGTTCTGCTAAGGTCGCCGGCTGGTAGCGCAAATGGTCTCCTCCTTCAGCAAAGGAATTGCAATGTCTCTCGCACCCCTGAACGAGTCCGGAACACCTGTCGACTGGTGGTTTATTTACAAGGTTCCGCAGCTCGCGTCGTCGGCTGCTACCGCCGCTGCCAATGGCACCGAGTACGCCTATTACGACGACCCAGCCGAGGCCATCGTTGCCTCCCCGTACAGCACGAACAGCAAACAAGGTGCGCTGGCCGAGACCTTGGCGTCATTGTTTGACAGCCCAACGGACGGCAAAGGCTATATCCTCTACAACGACGAGCGGCCTACGACACCGCCTGCAAACAAAGGCGCATGCGGGCACACCAAGGGTGTGATCGGTTTCGACGTGAGCACAAACTCTGGCTTTTGGCTACTGCATTCCTGGCCCAAGTTTGCTGCTGCTGATGGTAGCGCGGACCCTGCGCTTGACTTTGGGCAGACCTTCCTGTGCGTGGCGTTGGACCTGGATCAACTCGATGCACTCGCCAAGCAGATGGTCAATTTTCAGCAGCCACAGGTCTATGACAGCAAGCTGCCCAGTGACCTGCCGAAGAACCATGGCCTGCGCGCGTTGGCCTCAGGCGTGAACCTGCAGGCGCCGGCTGGCAGCAATGTGTTGGAATTGACAACGCCGGGCATTAATGGCCGCAAAAATGTCTTCAAGGTCATTGCCAAGAACAGCGCGTGGGATAAGGATTTCTGGAACGACCTGGTCGTTGGTGCGTTGCAAACCAATCTTGACGTTGAGACCTGGATACGTGGCGGCGCAAAGGTCATACCGTCCATAACGGACCCGACCAACACGTACTCGGTTGAAGACATGAAGTATGTGTCATTGAAACATATTGACGCACAAAAGCTGCCTTGGGAATGGCCAGAGGTCAAGGACCACGCGAAATGGGCCATCTCAGAGCAGGGCAAGGGCGATTGGATCTGTGTGGGAGACATCAACCGCATGATTTCTCAGCGCAAGCGCGGCGGCTGCACGATTGCATTTCAGGATCAGGACAACGCGCTGTGGAGTATGTTGTTCAAGACAGACTTGATTGTCGCGCCGCCCAACTCGGGTTGGAGTGAGGACCAGACACGTGCTGTCATTTCTTGGGCCAACTCGCCGCCAGACCTGTCGGAATCCCCTGGCCAAAGCCGCTTTCACCGCGGCTCGCCCACACGCTAGCGGGTCGCGCAGCAGATCTTTTCATTTCAAGGAGGAAACCATGTCCCGATATCACCAGCACACTGCCCCCAAAAACTTGCAGCAGGCCTCAAGAGCACAAGGATTTGGCGCCGTTGTAGGCACCGTCGAAGCCAGTACTGAGCGGCCGATCCAAGGCCGCAATGGCGACCATCTCCAGTTCTACCTGAATATCGGCGGCACTTCAGCCTACCAGGTGGATGTCAACACCCAGTCGCGCGATGGTTCGCAGATCGGCCTTTATATTGCCCAAGAAGACTTTGACATCCCCGAAGATTTGCAGCCGGGGCTCGATACGGCGGCCACCCTCAGTTATGCGGGCATAGGATTGAGCGACGACAACTTTGCTGCAACCGATTACACCCGCGTCGAAAGCCAGTTGAAGGCGGACTTGAGCCGTTCACAACTGGTGGTCGCCTATGGCCTGACCTTCAAGGACCCCGGCCCCAATGGCGCCGGCGTCCATGAAACCCATTTCACGGGGCGAAACAACCAGGACGGAGCTTTGGCACTGTACATTGCCGCCGAAGACGGCGGACAAGCCAAACGTCTATGGTACTTTTTCAAGTTCCAAACGGACAGCGTTGCTTGACGCGTTCAAGGCGGCTGGTCACTGAGGGATTGCCGCCCGCTCCGCCGCCTCCCTCGCCGCCTGGTTTGCCGCCCGCATCTTCTCCAACTCGCCAGTGCTGATCTGTTCGCGGCGCTCCTCGCGCCCGCGGTCGAACTCGGCCAGGACGCGCGCCGCGGACTCTTGCTTCTGGATGGCGGTCTGGTAGGCGGCCACGTTGGCATTCGCGGCGATCGGGTCGGGCAGGCCCCTGTTCAGCAGCATGTACTGCACGTAGGAGAGGGCCGGAACCAGCGCGCAATCGGCCAGTGTGAGGCGGCCCAGGCAAGCGAAGCCGTCGCGGCCTATCATCTTGTCCAAGGTTCTGATGCTGCCCGCGAGCTGGCCGCTGAGCAGCGCGACGATGCTTTCGATGCTGCCGGTGGGGACTGGCGTCTGGGCCGCGAGGTTTCGGGTCTGTGAGGCGAGCATGAACGCGACGTTCAACAGGTAGACATCGCCAATGCGCGCCAGCGTGCGGATATGGGCGTTTTCGCGCGGCGTCGCGCCCAGCAGAGAAGGTTCTGGAAAGGCCTCCTCAAGATATTCAGCGATCACTGCGGACTCCGCTATTGCGTCGCCATCAATCTCCAGCGACGGGATGCGGCTGAGTGGGCGGTCTTCGTAGAGCTTTTGCGGCAAAAAAAATGGCGTCTGCTCGGTGGCGATGTCGGTGAGACCCTTGGCGTAGATTTGCATCCGCACACGCGCTGCGAAGGGGCTGATATCCCAGGAATAGAGCTTCATCAACATGGTGCTTCTGCCTCGCTAAAAGGCGGGAGTGTAGGCGAATTGGCCCACTTTCGCCAATCGAGAATGGGTGCGGTGTGAACCCGGGGTTGAGGTCGTGAACCGGTGGGGCTATAGTTGCCAAATGACGACTTCTCGCGTATGGCCCCGGCGGTGTTGCCCAAGTTGCGGCGGCACAGCCAGGCTTGTTCATCGTGCAGCCGATTCCACGGGTGGGCTACTGTCAGTTTCCAGCGAACTCGCGGTCTGCGTTGGCGTGCTGGTGGGTGCTATCACCGCAAGTAGGCTTGGCGCCGCGACCGGAGTGACCGTAGGTATAGTTGTCGCAATCGTTTTCTACGTTTGCTGGATTGCTTCCCTCATGCACTATGAACGCAAACATATCATTTGCGAATGCATAGATTGCAAGCGGTAGCGTCCGCTTAACCGTGCAGGCGCCATATCGGCATTGCGCAGAATGCAACTCGGCTGGTAGGTGGGTTATTCGTCGATCGCCAAAGAAGCTTGTTTTTTTGTGTACAGGGGATGTTATGGGCAAAGAAATAGTCGTGATGCAAGATGTCTGCTGGAGTTTTTCGGGAGCCAAGTTTGCCGATCGTGCGACGTTTGAATCCGAGCTGATTCAGTATCAAAAGGACATCCAGCAAATTGACGCTTGGGATCCCAGTGAGCTAGTCGTACACGTTCCTCAAATCCGCGTGCAGTACATGTGCTGGCAGGACGAAGATCAGATTGAGCCCATCATTACCCTGAGCTCTGAAAATGGGATATCTTTTTCTGCAGGCGAATTGATGTTCGCGTTGCACAACGCAGTTGTTGAGCAACTCGACGAGATCGACCACCATTTTTTTGAAGGATTGCTCTTGGCAAAGAATAAAGAGGAGGATGGAAAGTTGCCGCTTTACATCCTCCAGCAAGGGAGCTAGGTTTTTGCGCGAAAACCTACACAACATGTCTTAGCCATTGCGAAACAAGAAGCTATACGCATTCAGCGCCGGCACCCCCCCCAGGTGCGCATACAGCACCCTGGAGCCGGTCGGGAATTCACCGGTGCGCACCTTGTCAATCATGCCCTGCATGGACTTGCCTTCGTACACCGGGTCGGTCAGCATGCCCTCCAGGCGGGCGCATAGGCGTATAGCCTCCAGCGTGCCATCGGATGGCAGGCCGTATTCGGGGCCGCCGTAGCGGGTGTCCAGCACCACGTCTGAAGCCGTAATCGGGCGCTCCAGCTCTACCTGTTTTGCCGTGGCCTGCGCAATGCGCAGAATTTGCGCGTGGGTCTGCTCTGGCTTGGCCGATGCGTCTATGCCGATGACGCGGTCGGCACGGCCATCGGCGGCAAAGCCGACCACCATGCCGGCCTGCGTGCTGCCGGTGACCGAGCAGACCACGATGTAGTCGAAGGTGAAGCCCAGTTCCGCCTCCTGCTGGCGCACCTCTTCGGCAAAGCCGACAAAACCCAAGCCGCCGAGCGGGTGGTCTGAGCAGCCTGCGGGAATGGCATAGGGCTTGCCGCCGGCGGCGCGCACGTCGGCCAGCGCCTGTTCCCAGCTTTGGCGTATGCCGATATCAAACCCCGCGCTGGACAACTGCACGTCGGCCCCCATGATGCGCGACATCTGGATGTTGCCCACGCGGTCGTACACCGCGTCGTGGTAGTTGACCCAGTTCTCCTGCACCAGCACGCATTTGAGGCCCAGGTGGGCCGCCACCGCGGCCACCTGGCGGGTCTGGTTGGACTGTATGCCGCCTATGGACACCAGCGTGTCACAGCCCTGGGCCAGGGCCTCGGGAATCAGGTACTCCAGCTTGCGCGTCTTGTTGCCGCCAAAGGCCAGGCCGCTGTTGCAGTCGTCGCGCTTGGCGTACAACTGCACCTTGCCGCCGAGGTGCGCGCTCAGGCGGTTCAACGGCTGGATGGCAGATGGGCCAAAGGTCAGTTGGTGCTTGGGAAATTTTTTCAGGTTGATGGGGTATTGCATGACAGGTTGCTCCAAAAAAGGGGCGGTCGGATGGGGCTTCGCTTGCCGCATGCCTGAGCCGGTACTGCAATCGTAGGCTTAGACCGGTGAAATGAATTGCATATACTGATATATAAATTCATTGAAAGATCAAAATAGCGGTAAATTCTCTAATAAATTGCATTAAATAACTATATTCGAGCAATATTTGTGAATTTCACCAATGAAAATTGAACTGGACCGTATAGACAAGAAGCTGCTGCGCCTGCTGCAGGACAACGCCGACCTGCCCAATATCGAGCTGGCCGAGCGCACCAACCTCAGCCCGCCGGCCTGTTCGCGGCGCGTGGCGCGGCTCAAGGAGCAGGGCTTTATTCGGCGCACGGTGGCGCTGGTCAACCCGCGCGCCGTGGGTTACAACGGCCTGGTCATCATCGGCGTGGTGCTGGACCGCTCCACAACCGATTCATTTGCCGCGTTTGAGAAGGCGGTCGTCAAGCTGACCGGCTGTCTGGACGTGCAACTGGTCACCGGCGAGTTCGACTACTTTGTGAAGCTGCGCATTCAAAGCATTGATTCCTTCAACGAGCTGCACGCCGCGCAGCTGATAGGCCTGCCCGGGGTGCGCCAGATACGCACCTTTGTTGGCCTCAAAGAAGTGTTTGAGACGACCAAGTTGCCGGTCTGAACCCGAAACGACGGCAGTTCGGGGTCAAACCTGCTGCCAAACTTTGCTTTTGCCGCACTTTATGCTGCCAGCCCCGCAATTTGGGCCGCAGATTGGCAGCACATTTGCCGTGGGGCTTTGTATAGTCATGCCCCATGAACACCACCTCTGCTATTTCTTCTTCCGCCATACCAGGCGATGCCGACCCGCAAGAAACCGCTGAATGGCGTGACGCCTTTTTGGCGCTGGTCCAATCCCAGGGCGCCGACCGCGCGCGCTATGTGCTGGACCAACTGGTGCGCACCGCCCACACCGCGCAGATCGCCTGGTCCCCCGAACTGGCCACGCCCTATGTGAACAGCATCGCCGTGGAGCAGCAGGGCAGCTTCCCCGGTGACCTTGCCATTGAAGAAAAGTTGGCCTCGCTGATGCGCTGGAACGCGCTGGCCATGGTGGCAAAGGCCAATGCCGAGTATGGCGAGCTGGGCGGCCATATTGCCAGCTATGCCAGCGCGGCCGACCTGTTCGAGGTCGGCTTCAACCACTTCTTCCAGGCCCGCAACGACCAGCACGGCGGCGACCTGGTGTTCTTCCAGCCGCACAGCGCGCCCGGCGTCTATGCCCGTGCGTTTCTGGAAGGTCGCCTCACCGAGGCCGACCTGTCGCACTACCGGCAAGAGATCACAGCGCCCACACACGGCGCCCAGGGCCTGTGCAGCTACCCCCACCCGTGGCTGATGCCCGAGTTCTGGCAGTTCCCCACCGGCTCCATGGGCATTGGGCCCATCAGCTCCATCTACCACGCAC
>JACXTT010010681.1_pt1 | contig 12352 bp, 9 predicted proteins | sample 9270951 | NCBI WGS metagenome assembly JACXTT01 (sample SAMN15532306, study PRJNA645909) | rock metagenome | isolation source: weathered quartz diorite | place: Puerto Rico | collected 2017-06-21 | reverse complement strand
AGGATCATCTCTCCGGTATCGTCGAGGCCGTTCTCGGCGAGGATCTTCGCCGCCGGATGGCCCTTCGGCACGTCGAACATCGCGGTGACCTGCCCCTGCTCGGCGCCATGACGCACGAGGCCGGCGTCGCCGCGGCCGCCAAGCGCCAGCGCAAACGCGTCGAGCAGGATGGATTTGCCCGCGCCTGTTTCGCCGGTGAGCACCGCGAGGCCACGGGAGAATTCGATATCGAGCCGTTCGATCAGGACGATGTCACGGATCGACAGACGCCCCAGCATACGACGTAAATTCCTAGCCGAGACCTATCTTCTTGAAGGCCCTGGGAATTTAGGACCCCTGATTCTCGCTCGGCTCGAGACCGCCGGACTTTACTAGATTATAGGCGTCCTTGTACCAGCGGCTGTCAGGAAAATTGTGGCCAAGCACGGCTGCGGCGGTCTGCGCCTCGCCGTTGATGCCGATCGCCAGATAGGCCTCAGTGAGGCGGTACAGCGCCTCTTCGACGTGGCGGGTGGTCTGGTACTGCGTGACCACCGTCTTGTAGCGGTTGATCGCGGCGGTGAAGTCGCGCTTCTCCATGTAGTAGCGGCCAACCGCCATTTCCTTGCCGGCGAGCTGGTCGCGCGCGGCCTCGAGCTTGGATTTGGCGGATGTCGCGTATTCCGAGGTCGGATATTTGCGCACCACCTCTTCCAGTGACGCAATCGCCTTCTCGGTGCGGCCCTGGTCGCGGGAGATGTCCGGAATCTGATCGAAATGCGACGCCGCGATCAGGTACTGCGCATAGGCCGCGTCCGAACTGCCGGGATGCAGCGTGACGTAGCGGGTCGCGGCACCAATGCAGCTGTCATAGTCGCCGGCCTGGTAGAACGAATAGGCCGACATCAGCAGCGACTTGCGCGCCCAGTCCGAATAGGGATGCTGGCGGTCGACTTCCTCGAACTTCTTCGAAGCGGCCTTCGGATCCTTCTTCTGGTTCATCATGTACAAGCCCTCGTTGTAGAGCTTGTCCGCGGGCTCCTCGACGAAGGTGTCGTCCTTGGCCATGAACTTGTCGAGCAGCGAGCCCGTGCCGCAGCCGCTCAAGGGCAGCGCAAGCACGATCAGGCCCGCCGCAAAACGCAGCGCGCGGGCGGCCTGCTTCAGGCCGGAGACGTCAGAAGATTTGCGTGGTTCGAGCGCCATACGCTTTGCCGACATGAAATATAAAACCTGACGCCTGTGATGCGGTTAACGGCGACCCCCACTCCATCCATGGACCGCGATCATGGACGCATACTTGCAGTGCCGTCGGCGGCGAACCGTGCAACCGCTGGCCTGTTTAGCCGAAAAATGGCCCTTCACCAATCGAATACGTGGCCATTTCGCCCGGATTAAGGCGACCGGGCACGCCCGTTAACAACTGTATTGACTACGGAAATCGGAACGAACGGCTGACGCCGGCGGCGATCAGGACACGTCCGGGCCGTACGCCGGGGCGATCATGCCGCCCACCATGCCTGCGCCGGCTTCCGCATGACCGCGGGACGGCCGACGTGAGGTCTCCGATTCGACCACCCGCCAGGCGCTGCGATCGGCAAGAAGCGCCTTCAGCACCGCATTGTTGAGCTTGTGACCGCCACGCACCGAGCGATAGGCAGCAAGCAGCGGGAGACCGGCCAGCGCGAGATCGCCGACCACGTCCAGAACCTTGTGGCGGGCGCATTCGTCGCCGTAGCGCAGGCCTTCGGTGTTGAGCAGGCGGGTGTCATCGAACACCACGGTATTCTCGAACGACGCGCCGAGCGCGAAACCGGCGCTCCAGAGCCGCGCCACGTCGTTCATGCAGCCGAAGGTCCGGGCACGGGCGATGTCACGGCGGAAACCTTCCGGGGACAGATCGAACGTATAGCTCTGGCGGCCGATCACCGGGTTGGCGAAGTCGATCTCGATCTCGGCACGGAACCCGTTGGCAAACGGACGCAGCTCGCCGATGGAGTCGCCGATCTTGACCTGCACCGGCCTAAGCACCTGGATGAAGCGGCGAACGGCGGGCTGGGTGACGATGCCGGCCTGGTCGATCGCGGCGACGAAGGCCGCGGCGCTGCCGTCCATGATCGGAACTTCCGATCCATCGATTTCGATGGTCGCATTGTCGACGCCCATGCCGCGCAGCGCAGCGAGCACATGCTCGGCGGTGGAGACCAGCGGCCCTTCGCGGTCACCCAGCACCGTCGCAAAGTCGGTCGCGATCACGGCGTCGGCGGTGGCTTGAATTTCGCGGTCGGCACCGTCGAGACCGGTGCGGACAAAAATAAAACCTGCATCGACAGGTGCAGGTCCCAACGTGAGATTGACTGGAAGACCAGAATGAACACCGACGCCCGTCACGGTGGCTTGCGACCGAAGCGTTGTTTGACGGTTCAACTTCATCCGATAAATGCCCACTACCCGACTTCACTCAAATTCAAGTGGCCCATTTTCCCCAAGGCCGACTCGCTTGAGCTCCCCAAGTCACGGGCAGGACCATAGTCACTGCCCTAAAGCGCGCCAACTCACGCTTCTTTACCGATTGTTACCCCATCTCTGCCGCATTGGCGCCCAAGGTTAACCAAATTGCGGCAGCGCCAACGGTATTTTTGGCGTCGCCATCTGATCACGCAAAGGATAATTAATCCTTTAATATCAGTCGCTTGCTTGTCGGACCGGCGCTGAGCCCCTGTCAAAAGACGAAGGCCCCGGCGGTTCCCGCCGGGGCCTCTTTGGTCGCCAGAATTGTAACAAACTTCAGTTTGCCTGCCGGCGCAGGAAGGCCGGGATATCAAGATGGTCGTCGCCCTGTGGCGTCGGCGCCACAGGTGCCGGACGGCCATGGGCGTCCAAACCTTGCGGCGGAGGACGCTTCGCATATTCCGATACCGGCGTTTCGTTGGCCGCGATCTGCTGGGCGACGCTGCGGGCGGCCTTGCGCTCGGGCAGCGGCGGCATCGCGGGCATCGCCTGATTCGAGGCGCGGGCCGCGATCGGCGGCTCGGTCTCTTCGTCGCGGCGGCCGAGGCCGACATTGGCCAGCCGCTGGAGCAACGACAGGCGGGTCTTCTGCGGGTGTTCCTCCTCGCCGTCGCCGCGGGCCTGGCGGATCTCGGCCTGCGCCGGCATCGGCAGGTCCTCGAACTTCGGCATCCGCGGGGCACGGACCGGCGAACGCTCGGCCGCCTGCGGGATGAAGGTCTCGGGCGGCGCCGGCTCGTGCTGCTCGACCTTGGCGACGTCGTGATCCGGGAACAGGGTCGGCTTCTGGGCAATCGGGCGCACGGTGACGTCGCCATAAGCGACGGGGTGCGACGGAGCCTGGGCGACCGGGGCGGTATCCGGAGCCACCGCGGCGGCAATCGCGGCGAGCGCGGCGCGCTCGACATTGTTGGCGGCCGGACGCTGCTGGGGCGCCGGGGCGGCAATCGGCGCAACGGTCACGCCGGTCGGCGCGTCGATCTTCTGGGCGCGTTCGGCAAGACGCTGATTATCGGCACGCAGGCGTGCGGTGAGATCGGCAAGCCGGCTTTCCGGCGAGCCGTTCGACTGCGACGCCGCGGCAGCGGCGGCACCCGCGACATTGCGGGCGATCGCAGCCTGCTCGATGCCGGTTGCGACCACCGAGACCCGGATGACGCCGTCGAGCGACTCGTCGAAGGTAGCGCCGACGATGATGTTGGCGTCGGCATCGACTTCCTCGCGGATGCGGGTCGCGGCTTCGTCGACCTCGAACAGGGTGAGGTCCTTGCCGCCGGTGATCGAGATCAGGAGGCCGCGGGCGCCCTTCATCGAGCTATCGTCGATCAGCGGGTTGGCGATTGCGGCTTCGGCCGCGGTCAGCGCGCGCTTCTCGCCGGTGGCCTCGCCGGTGCCCATCATCGCCTTGCCCATCTCACGCATCACGGCGCGGACGTCGGCGAAGTCGAGGTTGATGAGGCCTTCCTTGACCATCAGGTCGGTGATGCAGGCGACGCCCGAATAGAGCACCTGGTCAGCCATCGCGAAGGCGTCGGCGAAGGTGGTCTTCTCGTTGGCGACCCGGAACAGGTTCTGGTTCGGGATGATCAGCAGCGTGTCGACCACCTTGTGCAGTTCGGCGATGCCGGACTCGGCGGTGCGCATGCGGCGCTGGCCTTCGAAGTGGAACGGCTTGGTCACCACGCCGACGGTGAGGATGCCCATCTCGCGCGCGGCCTTGGCGATCACGGGCGCTGCACCGGTGCCGGTGCCGCCGCCCATGCCGGCGGTGACGAACACCATGTTGGCGCCGGTCAGGTGATCGCGGAGTTCGTCGATCACTTCCTGCGCTGCGGCTGCACCGACGTCGGGCTGCGAACCGGCGCCGAGGCCCTGCGTGACCTGGGTGCCCATCTGGATGATGCGCTGCGCCTTCGACATCGTCAGCGCCTGCGCGTCGGTGTTGGCGACGACGAAGTCGACACCCTGCAACCCGGCGGTGATCATGTTGTTGACGGCATTGCCACCCGCGCCACCGACGCCGAAGACAGTGATCCGCGGTTTCAGCTCGCTGATGTCAGGGGGGGTCAGATTGAGTGCCATGGTTGCCTCTCGATTACGCGCGCGTGGGTTCGCCCCGGCCGGCGGCCGCGGGAGTTGGTGAAAATCGTGTGAGCCGGGGTGCGGTCATCAGAAGCCCTCGCGAAGCCATCGTCCGACCTTTCCCAGATAACCGTCAGTCCCTGTCCTGAGCTGCCGCGTGCGCCGCGGTTCGACATGTTCAAGATGAGCGTATTGCGGGTAGACCAGGAGGCCCGCCGGCACCGAGAACGAGGCGCCCTTCGCCTCGTTGGGCAGCCGGCCGAAGCCGAGCGGGCGGCCGATACGGACCTGCCGGTTGAGAATGCGGGTGGCGAGGTCGACGGTGCCGGTGAGCTGGGATGCGCCACCGCTCAGCACAACGCGCGCCCTCGGCTCGGCCGCGAAGGGGGAATCCGCAAGGCGGTCCCGGACCATCTCAAAAATCTCCTCGGCGCGATGCCGGACGATGTTCGCGATCGTGGCGCGGGAAACAATCTGCGGAGACTCCCGATCATCGCCTGCAGTCGGAACAGACATCAGCTCGCGCGCATCCGAGCCGCCGGTCAACACAGTGCCGTATAAAGTCTTGATTCGCTCGGCATCCGCAATGCATGCGCCGATGCCGCGCGCAAGATCCATCGTGATGTGTTGCCCGCCGAGCGCAAATCCCGACGCGTGCACGAAACGTCCGCCGGAATAGGTCGCGATCGTGGTCGATCCCGCGCCCATTTCAACGACGGCGGCGCCGAGATCGGCCTCGTCGTCGGTCAGGACCGACAGACCTGCGACATAAGGACTCGCCGCCATGGCTTCGACGTTGAGATGGCAGCGCTCGACCACCAGCATCAGGTTCTTGGCGACCGTCGCATCCGCGGTCACCACGTTCATGTCGACGCCGAACTGCCGCGCCACCATGCCCCGGGGGTCGCGGATGCCCTTGACGCCGTCGAGCGCGTAGCCGACCGGCAACGCGTGCAGCACGGTGCGGCCCTCGCCGGTGGCGTGGCGCATGCCGGCCGAGGTCACGCGGCTGATATCGTCAGAGGTCACCGAGCCGCCGCGGATATCGGCCGCCGCTTCGACGAGCTGGCCATGCAGCCGGCCGCCGGACACCGACAGCAGGACGGATTCGACGCGGACCTTGGCCATGCGCTCGGCCAGCGCCACGGCATGGCGCACCGCCTTCTCGCATTCGGCGAGGTCGACCACCGCGCCGGCCTTGACGCCGCGCGACTGGATCTGGCTGTAGCCGATCAGCTCGACCGCGTGGCTGCGGCCGCGCAGCGCCTCGTTCGGCGGCGACGGCTTGAGCCGCGCGATCATGCAGGCGATCTTGCTGGAACCGACGTCGAGCGATGCCACGAGCGCGGTGCGCTTCTGCATCGGACGGGTCTTCGGGGTCAGGTTGCGGTCGAGGCCGGTCATGCGTCACCGGCCTTCTTCTTGGACTTCTTGTCCTTGAACAGCTCGTCGCGGGCCTTGCCGGCCTCCTCGGACAATTGCACCGTCAGGCGATCGGGCAGCCGCATGTCGACGGCGACGATGTCGCGCGAGAACAGCTTGTCCTCCTTGTCGAGCCTGGAGAGCGCGGCGAGCGCGTTGCCCACGTCATTCTCGGGCAGGCGGATGTCGAGGCCGTCCTTCAGGCGCAGGTTCCAGCGCCGTTCACCGACGAAGATCGCGGCCTTGGTCACCGAGCGCACCTGCGGATAGCGGTCGAGCAGCGCCAGGAAATCCCTCGCTCTGACGTCGGCGCCCTTGCCCACCACCAGCGGCAGATTGAGGAACCGGCGCGAGACGTAGGGCTCCAGCACCGCACCGTCGGAGGCGATGACCGAGAGCCGGCCCTCCTGCTGCCACAGCGCGAAGGCGGTGCGCTCGACGATGTCGATCTGCAGCCGGCCCGGATAGAGTTTCAGGATCGTGGCATCAGCGATCCAGGGATTGGCCTTCAGCCGCTCCCGCACGGTCGCGGCATCGAGGAATAGCAGCGAGGAGCGGCCGTTGACGCCGCCGACCGCGAGCACCTCGTCCTGGCTCAACTGCTTGCGGCCGTTGATGGCGACCGTGGTGATGCGGAAGCCCGCGGCGTTGGCCAGCGCGTTGCGGGTGTCGCTCAGTGTCGCCGCGAACTCGTCGACATGGCCGCCCTTGACGATGCCGAACCCGGCACTGCCGAGCAGGATCGCAACCGTCGCGGCGACGCCGACGCGGCGCGGCAGATAGCGCTCGACCATCAGGATGAAGCGATTGGGCGGCTCGCGATCGACCACCGGCCGTTTGGCGGGACGCTGGCGGCGGGCGAGGGACGCGCCGAGATACTCGCGCAGGAGCACGACCGCTCCAATAGCGGCTGCCTTCAGGTCAGCTTGAGGCCCCAGCGATCGCAGCGATCGAGTGAGGCGTCCTGAACCGTCCATTGCACGAGCTCGTCACATGTTGTGCCCGCAACACTCGCGGGTCCCGGCGCAGGTGACGGCTCGACGATACCGGTCGGGATAGAGTGACCCCCTGTTCCCTGGTTGCGTTCCTCGAAGCGGAAATCCGCGACAGCTCACGCCCCGGCAGCCAAGCGCTACATGCGCCGCCAGCGTTAACCTTCGGGCTTCCTGGTAAACAAAAGGTAAAGGGGGCCCGCCCAGAGCGTGTTTTAGTCAACCCTGTGAGTACTTTGCCGCGAACTCGTTAGCATTTTAGCAACAGGCCGGGTTCCGTTCCGGGCGAGCTGCTCGCCACGTTCCCTGCCCGGCCGCTATCGGCGCACGCGGCGCCGGGCGAGCTCGATCTGGTCATTGAGGAAGTCGACGAACGCAATGCCCTGCGCCTTCAAGGCCTTGGGGTAAAGCGATGCCGCCGTCAGGCCCGGCAGGGTGTTGGTCTCGAGGTAGACCGGCCCCTTGGCCGAGACGATGAAATCGCTGCGCGAATAGCCCGAGCAGGACAGCGCGCGGTGCGCCTTGAGCGCGTGATCCATGATCGCGGCGCTGACTTCGGGGGCGAAGCGGCCGGGGCAGATCTCCTGGGTCGACTTCAGAAGGTATTTGGCGGTGTAGTCGAAGCCGCCCTCCGCCGGCACGATCTCGATCGGCGGCAGCGCGACCACGGTGCCGTCGGACCGCTCGAGCACCCCGCAGGTCGCCTCGACGCCCGATACGAAGGCTTCGATCAGATACTCTTCCGTCTTCGCGGCATTGCGCACCGCGACGAGGTCCTGCTGCGCGTTGACGAAGATCAAGCCATAGCTCGATCCGTCCTTCGCGGGCTTGGCGATCAGCTTGCCGTGCTCAACGAAGGCAGCATCGATGTTCGCGAGCGCGATCTCCTGCGGCGCATTCAGGCCGCCGATCGCGGCGAAGCGCTTGGCCGACGGCTTGTCGAACGCAAGATGCGACGAGGCCGAGCCCGAACCGGTAAAGGCGACGCCGCGCAGCTCGCACATCGCCTGCAACTCGCCGTTCTCGGCCCGGCCGCCATGCAGGCCGAGCACCAGCACCCGCTCCTCGGCCCCCGCCTTGTCGAGCGCCTGCGCGAAGCCGATGCCGCGGCCATCAGGCTTGAAGTCGACCTCGAAAGGCCGCTCGTGATCGAGCAGCTTCTTGGACGCGACTTCGTGGACGGTATCGTCAACGTCCCAGAACCACAGATCGGCCTCCGGCAGCGCGCGATGCAGCGCCTGCGCGCTCGCCACCGAGACCAGCCGTTCCTTGTTGGTGCCGCCGAAGAGAATGGTCACTCGCATCAGGTCTTCCCGATCCCAATCCGCTTGATTTCCCAGTGTAGCTCGATTCCGCTGGTTTGCTTCACCCGATCGCGCACCGTCTCCCCCAGGGTTTCGATGTCGTGCCCGGTGGCCTTGCCGGTGTTGATCAGGAAATTGCAGTGCATTTCCGACACCTGCGCGTCTCCGACCTTGAGGCCGCGGCAGCCGGCGGCTTCGATCAGCTTCCAGGCGCTGTTGCCGGGCGGGTTCTTGAAGGTCGAGCCGCCGGTTTTTTCGCGGATCGGCTGCGCGGTCTCGCGGTGGTTCTGCACATCGTCCATGCGGGCGCGGATCGCAGCCGCGTCCGTGATCGCGCCGCGGAAGCGCGCCGAAGTGAAGATGATGGAAGGATCGACGCCGCTGTTGCGATAGACGAACTTCATATCGGCATTGCCAAACGTGTGCCGCGTGCCATCGCGGCCGATGCCGGTCGCCTCCACCAGCACGTCCTTGGTCTCGCCGCCATTGGCACCGGCATTCATCCGCAGCGCGCCGCCGACGGTGCCGGGAATGCCGAAGAAGAACTCCATGCCGCCGATGCCGGCCGCGGCCGCCGTCTCCGCCACGCGCTTGTCGAGCGCCGCCGCGCCCGCGGTAACGATGTCACCCGCGGCACTCGTTTCGCCGAAAGCGCGCGGCGCCAGGCGGACCACCACACCCGGCACGCCGCCGTCGCGCACGATCAGATTGGAGCCGACGCCGACGACGTAGACAGAGAGCTGCTGCGGCAGGTGCTTGAGAAAATAAGCGAGGTCATCCTCATCCGCCGGCGTGAACAGCACCTGCGCCGGACCGCCGACGCGAAACCAGGTCAATTCCGCCAGCGACTGGTTGGCAAGCAAGCGCCCGCGCAGCTCCGGCATCGCGGCTTTCAGGTCGGGCGTGATGTCGGGGAAGGTCATGGCGCGACAACCGACGCACGATGTGGTTTGAGATTGCATCGCGTTACGTATTGCGCCTGCGTTCGGGGCTTACCCCTCTCCCCAACCCTCCCCCGCAAGGGGGGAGGGAGCCTGACGAGCCTGCTCACCTCACATCTCATCGAAACTGCGCCCTGACTCTTTTGGACGTCAGTCAGGGACGCACTAGCGGACGGGTTCCCTCCCCCCTTGCGGGGGAGGGCTAGGGAGAGGGGTGAGCCGCACGGGGACTGCTCATCATTGGTGACGAACACCATCACCCCAACGCCTTCAATTCGCCGGGCAGTGCGTAGGCCCATTGCGTGATGTTGCCGGCGCCGAGGCAGACGACGAGGTCGCCCGGCTTCGCCTGGCCGTGAACGATCTTCGCAAGCTCGCCGGCGTTCGGCAGCGGGATCACCTCGCGATGGCCGTGCGCGCGCAAGCCCGTGACGAAATGATCGCGGTCGACACCCGGGATCGGCGCCTCGCCTGCCGCATAGACGTCAGCGACCACGACGGCATCCGCATCGTTGAAGCAGGTGCAGAATTCCTCGAACAGCGATTGCAGGCGGGTGAAGCGATGCGGCTGCACCACCGCGATGATCTTGCCGTTGGTGGATTCGCGCGCCGCCTTCAGCACGGCCGCGATCTCGACGGGGTGATGGCCGTAATCGTCGATCACGGTGACGCCGTTCCACTCGCCGGTTTTGGTGAAGCGCCGCTTGACGCCGCCGAAGCCGGCCATGGCCTGGCGGATGACGTCGTCGGACACGCCGAGCTCATGCGCGACCGCGATCGCCGCCGTCGCGTTCGAGGCGTTGTGGCGCCCCGGCATCGGCAGCATGATGTCCGCGATCTCGTGCGTCGCACCGGTCTTGCGGTTGCGGATCGCCACCTTGAATTTTGATCCGCCGCCCACCGGCGTCAGGTCCATCAGCCGCGCATCGGCCTGCGGATTTTGCCCATAGGTAATGATGCGGCGATCCTCGATCTTGCCGACGAGGCTGTGCACCACCGGATGATCGGTGCACATCACCGCGAAGCCGTAGAACGGCACGTTCTCGACGAAGTTGCGGAACGCGTCCTGGATCGCCTCGAAGGTCTTGAAGTGATCGAGATGCTCGGGATCGATGTTGGTGACGATCACGACGTCGGACGGCAGCTTCAGGAAGGTGCCGTCGCTCTCGTCGGCTTCCACCACCATCCAGTCGCCGGCGCCCAACCGCGCATTCGAGCCGTAGGCATTGATGATGCCGCCATTGATCACGGTCGGATCGATTCCGCCGGCATCGAGCAGCGTCGCCACCATCGTCGTGGTCGTGGTCTTGCCATGCGTGCCGGCGATCGCGACGCAACTCTTCAGCCGCATCAATTCGGCCAGCATCTCGGCCCGGCGCACCACCGGAATGCGCTTGGCACGTGCGGCCATCAGCTCGGGATTGTCGCGCTTGATCGCGGTCGAGACCACGACGACGTCGGCGCCGTCGACGTTCTCAGCGGTGTGGCCGACCGAGACCTTGGCGCCCTCCTGGCGCAGCCGCTCGACATTGTAATTATCAGATGCGTCCGAGCCCTGCACGGTGTAGCCGAGATTAAGCAGCACCTCGGCGATGCCGCTCATGCCGATGCCGCCGATCCCGACGAAATGAATGGGCCCGATCTCGCGCGGCAGTCTCATGGCAGTCGTTCCTCTTGGAGCGATTCAATCGCTATTCGGCGCAATGACAACAAGAATTGCATAGTGCTCGATGCTTCCATATGGCCGCGGGCTTCCCAGAAGACTTTCCAACGAAAAGGGCTGAACGCACACCTGATCTATGACCGATTGGGACAAGTCAATCGGATAGAATCCCTCCATGAGATATTTGAACGTTCGGGAACTGTTGCAATCAAGCCCGATCGCTTGCAATTGCGACCGGTATTCCACCAGTTCGGAAAGACATGGAAGATCCCATCCAAGCTGCGAATTGTAATGAGAGGTCGCGATTTCAAGACATTTGAATTCCACGTCCGGCTTGAGCGTCACGCGCCGGCCAACAAGCCGCTGTTGCCTGCACGCATGCCCCGCAGTTTGGTGATCGAGGAGACACCAAGGATGGTCCGTGGCTAACACGGGGACACGATCCGTGAAAGCAACGAACGCGGCTACGCGCATTCGTCGGACGACTTCAGCGTGCGACGAAACACCTTCGACATTGCCCAACCAATCCGACACAGGCGGAGTTCCCGTATCTGTCCACTGGATAGCAACCCACGCTTTTCGATGCTCTGGCGGTAAGAATGGATTGTCTGGAAACCCGATCGACGTCAGTGAAATCATCCTGTTGTCAAAGGATTCAAACTGGCGAAGCGGCCCAAGGACGGTTTCAATCTCGGTCGTATTGACTGTCATGGCCCCTATTACAACGCAGCCACTTTCATCACCAGATCGGCCAGCCGCTCGGCGGCGTCGAGTCGGCCGGCGCTGCGCGCGCCCTGCGCCATCGCGGTCAGTTTCGCAGGCTCGGCGGCGAATGCGGAGATTTCGGATGCAAGGCGGTCGGGCGTGAAGTCGGACTGCGCGATGCGCAGCGCGCCGCCGGCCTGCGCCAGCACGCCGGCATTGGCGAATTGGTCCTGATCGATCGCGCCGGGCAGCGGCACCAGGATCGAGGGCCGGCCGAGCGCGGCGAGCTCGGCAACCGTGCCGGCGCCGGCCCGCGAGATCACGAGGTGGCTCGACGCCAGCCTGGCCGGCAGGTCGCTGAAGAACGGCGCGAGCTCGGCATTGATCTTGAGCCGGTCATAGACCGCGCGTACCCGCGCCATGTCCTCCTCGCGCACCTGCTGGGTGAGCACCAGCCGGCTCCAGGTCGCAGGCTCGAGCTTCTCGATCGCCGGCGGGACAATGTCGCTCATCCCCCGCGCGCCCTGGCTGCCGCCGACAACGAGCAGGCGCAGCGGGCCATTCACTTCCGGAGAGGCATATGCCACCGCGGCCGCGGCAAGGATCGCCGGACGCATCCGCGTCCCGACGGTCGTGGTCTTGCCGGCCAGCGCGGGATCGCGATCGAGACCGCCGGGCAGCGAGGTCCCGCACCCATCGCCCCGGCTGGAGAGGAAACGCTCTGCGCCGACGGGCACGGCGTTGGCGATCTGG
>JACXTT010010680.1_pt1 | contig 12353 bp, 11 predicted proteins | sample 9270951 | NCBI WGS metagenome assembly JACXTT01 (sample SAMN15532306, study PRJNA645909) | rock metagenome | isolation source: weathered quartz diorite | place: Puerto Rico | collected 2017-06-21 | reverse complement strand
GAGGAGCGGCGGGGGGCGGGCGAAGCGGTTGGCGGGGCCCGCGTCTGCCGCGGGGAGGCCCCGGTACGTACGCCGGGCGTACGCCGCGCGCGGGAACGCGGGCGACCGGGAGAGTCGCGGCCGGGGGCAGACGCCCGCTCGAGTTGAGTCCGACGAGCGTGCCGTCCGTCCAGACCATCGCGAACAGGTCGCCGCCCACGCCGCACATGTGCGGGTAGGCGACGGCGAGGGCGAGGTTCGTCGCGATCGCGGCGTCGACCGCGTTCCCGCCGTCGCGGAGGACGTCGCGGCCCGTCTCGGAGGCGAGTGTCAGCGGCGAGCAGACGGCGTGGTGGCTGAACCGCATCGCGCCGCGATGGTAGCAGACGACCGCCCGGGCGTGTGGATACACCGGACGGGCTCCCGAGCGGCACGTCGGTTGCTTCTCCCGCCGGGGGAAATCCGCAGCCGCACGGCGTCGCGCGATCCGGGAGCCGCCCGGGGCGCCGCGGGCGGCGCGTGTCACGAAAATGGCAGTCGGGGACGAGGGGATGGCGGCGGCCGCCCTGCGGGCGGAGACGGTGCCCCTCCTCGTCGAGCGGACGCGGATCGGGCTCAGGATCACGCTCGCCGCGCTGGCGGTCTTTGCGCTCGCCGACTTCTTCCTGAATCGCGAGCTCGTCGTCCCGCTCTACGCGATCGCGCTCGTGCAGGTCGCGATCGTGGGGGTGGCGTTCCGCGCGCTCCGCCGCCCGCCGACGTGGCAGCGCGCGGTCGGCATTCCCCTCGCGGCCTTGACCGGCATCTTCGCGACCGCGGTCGTCTCGGACGTGATGTCGTCGAACACCCAGTCGACCTCGCTCCTCTGCTTCGTCGTGAGCATGATCACCGCGACCCTGCTTCCGTGGGGCGTCTGCCCGCAGGTCGTGACCGCGCTCGTGACCGGGCTCTCCGGCCTCGTCGCCGTGGTCGCCGTCCGCGGCTCGCTCGAGGGTCTCGGATACGCGTCGGCCGCCGTCATGGTGGCGCTCCTCGCCTCGATCTACATCGCGTACGCCTTCGAGCGCGCCGGCCTGGCACGCATGCGGGCCGAGGACGAGGTCCGGCTCCTGCAGACCATCGCGCTGAGGGTAGGCGAGGCGAGCGATCTGCCCTCGGCGCTGCTGGTCGTTCTCAAGCGGGTTTGCGAGACGACCGGCTGGGTCTTCGGGCAGGCGTGGACGCCGACCCGCGACGGCCGTCGGCTCGAGTGCGGACCCGCGTGGTGCGGCGAGCGACCCGACCTACAGACCTTCCGTGCGGTCAGCGTGCGGGAGAACATGGAGCCTGGCGTCGGGCTGCCGGGGCGTACGTGGGCCACCCGCCAGCCGGCGTGGGTGCGCGACGTCCGCCGCGACCCGAACTTTCCGCGCGCGGGCGCGGCAGCCGCGGTCGGGATCACCGCGGGCATGGCGGTTCCGGTCCTCGCCGGCGGGGACGTCGTCGCGGTCCTCGAATTCTTCGTCCTCGAGCCGCGTGACGAGGACGCCCGGCTCCTGACGCTCGTTGCTGGCGTCGCCGCGCAGGTGGGCTCGATGATCCAGCGCAAGCGCGCCGAGGACGAGAACGCCCGCCTGATCGCGGACCTCCAGGCCGCGAGCCGCCTCAAATCGGAATTCGTGGCCACCATGTCGCACGAGTTGCGGACGCCGCTGAACGTCATCATGGGCTACGCCGACATGCTCGACGAGGGCGCGATCGGTCCGCTCAGCGATGCACAGCGGGACACGGTGCAACGCGTCCGACGGAGCGCGATCGAGCTCCACGAGCTGGTGAACGCGACCCTCGACCTCGGCCGGCTCGAGGCCGGCCGCGAAACGGTGGCGCGGGACCAGTTCGCGCTGCCCGAGATCTTCGCGGAGCTCACGCGCGAGCTCGAACCGCTCGTCGCCCCGGAGGTCGCGCTCCGCTGGGACGCGAGCGAGCTCCCCCACCGGCTGCTCGTGACCGACCGGGCGAAGGTGAAGACGATCCTCAAGAACCTGGTCGGCAACGCGCTCAAGTTCACCCGCTCGGGCAGCGTCGAGGTGCGAGCCGCGGTGGCCGGCGACGTTGTCACCCTCGAGGTCGAGGACACGGGCATCGGCATCACCCCCGAGCTGATCCCGGTGATCTTCGACATGTTCCGGCAGGGCGACGGCTCGTCCACGCGCCGCTTCGGCGGGGTCGGGCTCGGCCTGCACATCGTGCGGCGGCTCGCGGAGCTGCTCGGTGGCGACGTCACCGTCGCGAGCACGCCCGGGCGGGGATCGACGTTCACGGTGACGCTGCCGGTCGGGATCGCCGCCTGGCGCGCGACCGGGACATGAGACGTCAGTCCGAGGCGTCGCCGTCGCGCGCGCGACGGATCGCGGCGTCGAGCAGCGGCCGCCAGCGCACCGCGTCCTCGCTCTGCGGACGGGACGGGATGGAGCGGAGAAACGCGATCCACTCGGCCGGGAGCCCGTGTTCGATGGCGCCCGCCACCAGGCAGGCCATGTAGCGGTCGGAGGGCCGCAGCGTCGGGTCGCTCCGGTCGGAGACCAGCGTCGCAGCCTGGACGGGGGTCGCGCCGGCGAGCGGAACGACGGGGATGTCGACCCGCGCGTAGTTTCCGATCAGCACGCCCTCGGAGAGGGCGATGTGTTCCAGGTCGGCCCCCGAGACCTCGTAGACGACGCCGAGCACCGCCGCCGCCGGATCCGGGACGATGTTCGCGTACGCTTCCCCGACCGGCACCAAGGGCGGCTTGTCGAACACGATCCGCCAGCCGGCGGCGCGCGCCGCGAGGGCCCGCGTCCAGGTGACGCCGCGACGGCCGCGGAGCGTCGCCGATTCCATGTTCGAGCCGTACGCGAAGTACCAGGTCATGGCGTCTCAGTCGCAGGCGAGCCGCACCGCGATCGAGCCCGAGGTGTCGGTGAGCATGCCGATCCAGCGATCGGCCCAGCCATACTTCGCGGCGAGCAGCCGTCGGACGAGCGCGTGCCCGTCCGGGTTCGGCACCGGCTCGGCGCGGCAGCGATGGACGACGCCGGCGCGCACCACGTCGATCATCGGTCGAACCCGGAGCTGGCCGAGGAACGGGCGGTCGGGGTTCGCGGCCTCGACCCACGCGAAGCCGCCGTCGTCGGCGACCCAGGTGCGCGTGTCCCGCTCGTGGCCGGCGGCGTCGGCGGTGCGGAGGAGGACGACTTCGTTCGCCTCGAGCGCCAGCAGCGTCACGACCGCGAAGAGGCCGAGTGCGACGAAGACCGGGACGGCCGCCCGGCGGAGGGTCGCTCGCGTGACACGCACGGGCGCGGTTCGTAGCACGCGGGCCGACCCGTTGCATCGACGCGGCGCCGGTGGTCGGATCGAACGGTGGATGTGCCGACGGTCGATCTCTGGTTCGAGTTCGCGAGCACCTATTCCTACCCCGCCGTGATGCGGATCGTGCCCCTCGCCGAGGCGGAGGGCGTCGCCGTTCGCTGGCGTCCGTTCCTGCTCGGCCCGATCTTCCACGGCCAGGGCTGGAACGACTCGCCGTTCAACCTCTACCCCGTGAAGGGCCGCTACATGTGGCGCGACCTCGAGCGGCTGTGCGCGAAGTACGGCCTCGCCTTCCGGCGTCCCTCGGCCTTCCCGCGCGGTAGCCTCCTCGGCGCGCGGTTGGCCTGCCTAGCGGCCGACGAGCCGTGGTGTCCCACCTTCATCCGGGCGGTGTTCCACGCGAACTTCGCCGAGGACCGTGACGTCGCCGATCCTGCCGTCCTCGCCGCCCTGCTGCGCGCGCTCGGGCAGCCCGCCGACGATCTGCTCGCCCGCGCGAGCACGCCTGAGGCGAAGGAGGGTCTCCGTCGCCAGACCGCGCGCGCCACCGCCGTCGGCATCTTCGGCGCCCCGACCGCGGTGGTCGGCGAGGAGCTCTTCTGGAGCAACGACCGCCTCGAGGACGCGATCGCCTGGGCGCGGGGGGAGCCCGCTATGGGAAGAGCCTGAGGCCGCGCGCGCGCGTACCCGCGAGGCGAGCGAGAAACGTCGGGCGCGGGATGGCGCGCGCTCCGAGACGCGCGAGGTGCGGCGTCATCACCTGCACGTCGAGCCAGTCGAGTCCGCGGCGGCCGAGATGGTCGATCAGGTGGAGGAGCGCCAGCTTCGAGGCGTCCGTCTCGCGATGGAACATGCTCTCGGCCGCGAATGCGCCGTCGGCGTCGACCCCGTACACGCCGGCGACCAGGGTCTCGCCTTGCCACGCCTCCACGCTGTGCGCGGCGCCGGCGAGGTGGAGACGGAGGTAGGCCGCGCGCATCGCGGGCGTGATCCACGTGCCGTCCTGATCCGGACGCGGCGTCGAGGCGCAGGCCTCGATGACGTGCGCGAAGGCGGCATCGAGCGTGAACCGGAGGGTCGTGCGTCTTCGGGCTCGTGCGAGGCTCCGGCCGAGGTGAAGGTCGCGGAAATCGAGCAGCGCGCGCTCACGGGGACAGAACCAGAGGAGCGGGAGCCCCTCGACCGGCCAGGGAAACACGCCGCGCCGGTACGCGGCGAGCAACGTCGCCGGCTCGAGGTCGCCGCCGACGGCGACGATGTCGTCCTGGGTGATCGACACGCGTCGGGGATAGGGCGGACCGCCGCGCGGGTCAAACGGCGATTTCGCACGCGCTTGATCGGTCGCCGCGCGAATGATCGTAAGAGAGGCGCATCATGAGTCCCTTCGACGTCTTCGATCCATCGGCGGCGCTCGACCCTTCGCGGTGGGCCGGGGAGGCCGGGGCGGCGCGGCTGCTCGAGGCGGCACGCCACTTCCCCGGCGGTCCCACCATGCTCGTGCTCGCGCTCTTCTTCACCCCCGTCGGGCCGGGCATTCCGGCGGGTGTCCTCCTCGCCCGTCACGTGCCGCTCAACCCCGTGGTGACCTTCGCTCTCTACTTCGTCTCGGACGTCATGGCCGCGATCGTCTGCCATCCGCTCTTCGTCCTCCTCCGCCGGCACGGCCGACGCGTTCGCCCGATTCGCTGGCTCGGCCGGCGCATGATGTCGGTCGCGATGCTCGGAGTGCCGCGCGACGACGAGCGCGCCAGTCCGGCCCTCGGGCGGATCGCGACCGTCGGCTTCGGAGTCGACGTCTACACCGCGGGGATGCTCGCGACGGGCGTCGGCGTACCGCGGGTGGCCGGCTGGACCGCCGCCATCGTCGGCGACCTCGTGTGGTTCGCCCTGCTCCTCGGGACGAGCATGGCCGCCGCCTCGATCGTCGACGACGATCGCCTCGTTCTCCTCGCCATGGTGATCGCCATGCTCGTGATTCCACGCGTGGCCCGTCGCATCGTTCCAGCGCTTGGCCGCCAGCCCTGAAGGGCTCCTGTCGGGCACCAGTGCAAGGACATCTCGCGTTTCCGCGTTTCAGGCGCGGGTGCGTCCGGCGGATCGACGCGTGCTGAGGGCGTGCCCTGGCACGAGGGTTGCGTCGAGGCGGCACGTGCGTGCCCCTCTGCGCTTTGCGCTACTCGCCAGCTTCGTCACTGCGACCGCGGCCTCCGTGCATGCGTTGCCGGATCTGAAGCCGGAGATCTACGCCGTCGCGATCGACACGAACCAGAGTGTCGGCTCCGGCGACGTCGTCGAGGGATGTGCTGGCGGGACGAGCGGTCGCACGCTGCTGCGCTTCGGCGTCCGCGCGCGCAACGTCGGGGACCAGCCGGAAGTCATCGGCGACCCGGGGTGCCCGGACTGCCATCTCTACCCCGGCGCAGCGTGCGTGAACCCCGACTACCAGTGCAGCCCGGCCGACGGCCACATGCATCCGCACTTCGTGTCCTTTGCGCGCTACGAGCTGCTCGACATCCACGGCAACGACATCGCGTTCGGGGCCAAGCGTGGCTATTGCATCGGCGACGACGGGCCGCGGCCGGGGTGCGCGATGACGTACACCTGCTCGAACCAGGGAATCTCCCCCGGCTGCTACGACGACTACGGACCACAACTCGGCTGCCAGTACATCGACGTCACGGACGTCCAGGGGATCAAGACGCGCGCGTTCCGGCTGCGCGTCACCGTCGACCCGCTCGGCATCCTGGTCGACGGCGACCGCAGCAACAACGTGGCCGAGGTCGTCCTGCCCGGATGTGGCGACGGGAAGCTCGGTCCCGGCGAGGTGTGTGACCCCGGTATCCCGGGCGTCGGCGCGTGCTGTGACGCCGACTGTCACCTCATCCCGGGCTGCGACGCCAGCTGTGCGGGCCAGCCTGCTGGCACGGTCTGCCGTCCGGCGACCGGGCCGTGCGACGTCACCCAGACCTGCGACGGCACGTCGGTCGCGTGCCCAGCCGACGCGCACGTCGCCGACGGAACGCCATGCGGGCAAGGTACGCCGCCGTGCGTGGTGCCCGAGTGCCGGGCGGGCGCGTGCGTGTCCGATCAGCAGCCGGCGGGCTGTCTCGTCGGCGCGGCCTGTTACCTGCCGGGCGCGAGCGATCCCCGCGACGCGTGCATGTCGTGCGACACGAGCCGCAGCATCGACCAGCTGACGCCCGATCTCGACCCGACGCCCGCGGGCGTCGTCTGCCAGCTCGAGCGGGTGATGATGGCGACCGCCGCGATCAGCTGTCCGGACGCCGTCAGCACGGCAATCAAGCGGCGGCTGGGGCGGGCGCAACGGATCGCCGCCCGGATGATCGACTCGCCCGCCGCCGCGCGCCGGGGCGAGCGCCGGCTGCTCGCGCTCGGGGGAGGCCTCTCGCGGCTTCTCACTCGTGGCGAACGCCGCGGCTGCCATTCCCATACCGCGCTCGCGGAGCTCCAGCTGCTCACCGACCAGCTCCACGCGATGCTGGCGGCGGCCTCGAAACGCTAGCCGTCTCCGCGCCCGGCTCGGTCAGCGAAGCAGGTGCCGCGCGGTGACGAGGGGCAGGTCGAGCGCGCAGACGAGGCCCGGGTTCGCCTCGCACACCGCCGGGATCGCGTTGAGGATGCGCATCGCCGTCGCGAGGAGGCCGCCGGTGTTGTGGTCGCCGTCCTCGCCGGCGAGCGTCAGCTCGCAGCGCAGCGCGGGCGATCCGTCGACCACGACCCGGTAGCAGCCGGAGCCCGTCGGCTGCGGCCAGTCGGGCGCGAGGTCGTCGCGGAGGCGCGTCACGTGCTCGAGCACGATCGCCGGCCGCCCGCCGACGAGCCCTTGCACCTCGAAGCGAAGCGCGGCCATCGTGCCGGCGGGCACGCGTCCGGACGGGATGGCGAAGGCGGTCTCGGTCGCGCGCCGCTCGTGCGTCTCGCGCAGCTCCCCGACCTCGACGCCGAGACCGGCGGCGAGCTGGCGTACGACGGGGCCCCAGGCGACGCTCAGGACGCCGGGAACGAGGATGAGCGGGGTGTGGTCGAGGGGCTTCCCGAAGCCCATCGTCTCGAAGAGCACCTCCGGCTGATCGTAGGTCGCGTAGTTGACGATCTCCATGACCCGCACGGCGTCGACCCGCTCGCAGAGACCCATCAGCACGAGCGGCAGCGTGTCGTTGGCGAAGCCCGGGTCGATCCCCGAGGTGAAACACGACGTGCCGCCGGCCCGGCAGGCGGCCTCGAGCCGCGCCACCAGCGACGGCTCGGCCGCGGGCGGATAGACGAGGGGCACGACCGACGTCGCGACCACGTTCTTCCCGGCCGCGAGGATGCGGCACATGTCGTCGACCGCGTCGGCGGGACGGAGGTCACCGGTCGCGGTGTAGGAGACGCAGTCGGCGTCGAGCGCGAGGAGCGCGTCGGCGTCGTTGGTCGCCTTCACGCCGACCGGCGGTAGCCCGCACAGCTCGCCCGCGTCGCGCCCGACCTTCTCGCGCCCGTGCACCCACAGGCCGACCAGCTCGAGCGCGGGGTGCCGGATGATGGCGCGCAGCGCGTGCCGGCCGACGTTCCCCGTGCTCCACTGGATGACGCGGTAGGGCACCTCAGTCGAGGAACGCGCCGCCCGGCGAGCAGATGACCTTCACGTCGGGGCCGACCTGGTAGAAGGGCGGCGTCGGGAGGCTCGGCGGCTGCGGGTCGCCCGCGAGCAGCTTGCCGCAGTCCGTGCACTCGACGTTCGACCATGCGGGGGTGCCGTCGAGCATGCCGCTCACCCAGTCGACGAGCAACGGCACGCCGCCCGTCGTGTCGGTGTAGACCTTGTTGTTGCCCCACATCGTGTGCCGCGAGCCGGTGCCGATGTAGTAGCGGTAGTTCGACGGAACCGCCGCGTACGTGTTCACCGCCTGCTCGACCATCTTGGCGTTGAAGGCGCAGCTACCGTTCCACCACGAGAGCGCGGCGATCGGATTGTTGCCGTTCAGCATGATGTTGTAGAAGCCGGTCTGCCCGCCGAACCCGCCGTCGTAGGCCGTCGCGTAGTGGGCCCAGCGCGTCGCCGCGAAGTGATTGGCGACGAACTCGGTGTACTGCGGGATGCCGCCGCCCGTCAGGATGATCTGCTTGATCTCCGGGAACTCGGGCGGAATGTTCCCGATGAAGTTCCAGTTCGGGAAGAAGTTGTCGATGAAATTCTGCGTCACGACGCCGTTGCCGGCGTCGGCGAGCACGTCGAAGTGCGAGGCGGGCCAGGTCTCGTGCAGGAGCGGCGCGTGGAACCAGGCGCCGTAAGCACCGGCGCTCGATCCGGTGACGAACACCTCGTCCGGGTCGAGGAAGTGCTCGCGCGTCCACTTCTCGACGGCGCGGGCGTTCTGGAAACCGCGGTGCTCGATGTGGAGCGGGTGAGACGGGTCGGTGTTCGTGTAGTCCTGCGCGGCGTCGCCGAAGTGAATGTCGCAGCTGCAGTACGAGACGAACGCGATGTTCCAGTCACGGAACGGATTCGCCGGATTCGACAGGTCGGCGAAACCCGTCGTCGCGCCGTTCGGGTTGTCGCCCGACGTCACGTTCTGGTCGCAGACCGGGATCGAGCAGGTGAGCTGCTCCCAGCACGCGCCGCCGCCCTGGTAGTAGACGAGGAGCTTGTTCACCGAGCCCCGCTTCGCGAAGAAGCTGTAGGGCGTGCCGTGGATGCAGGTCGGGTTGAGCGTCTTGCCGAGGTACTCGATCGGGCCGTTCGCGGAGTACTGCGTGAACTGCGTGTCGTCGACGTTGGGCGAGATGGTGGTGTCGCGGACGATGTCGGCGACGACCCCATCGACCGCAGCCTCGACGTGCGCCGCCGTCGCGGTGCTCGGGCATCCCGCGGCGAGCGTCCGCTGGAATCGCGCGTCGAACTTGTCGGTGGCCTTGTTCTCGGCCGCCTGCAGCGCTGCCCCGGTGGGATCCTTCGACAGGTCGTCGATGTGCCTGCTCTGGGCGCCGAAGCGCGCGCTGCACTTCGCGGCCGCGGCCTCGAGGAGCTGTGCGCCGCAGACCGCATCGGCGGCGTTCCCGAGGTTGAGTCCTGCGTTCACCTGGGTCGCGATCGCCGCCGCCGTCGTCTCGATGGCTGTCCGCAGCGCGCTCACCGAGAGCGTGGTGTCGGCGCAGTCGCTCCCACGGTGAAGAGACTTGGCCTCGGTCTTCAACCATTGCGCGTCGAGCTTGCCGGCGAGCGCCGTCAGCGTGGCAGTGCGCGCGGCGGTGTTCTGGCTCGTCTCCCAGTTGCTCCAGGCCCGGAGTGCGCCACGGCAGTACGCGCCGGCGCTCTTCTGCTTGACGCTGACGCAGGCGTTCACGGGGTAGGGCGCACCAGCGGCGGCCGTCCGGGGCAGGCTCGCGAGACCGAAGACCAACAGGGCGACCGTGGCGGGGGTGCGAGACAACATCGTCATCTCTGGGGACTCCTCTCTGGCATCGAGCCTCGGAGCCTACGTGCGTCGAAGCGGCCTAGTCAACTAAAAGTTCTCGACAACGCAGAGCCATCCGTGAGAGAGAGCGGGGCCGGAATTCGAACTCTGGGAGGTCATCAGATGCACAGGGGGATGCTGACCATGACCGTCGTCGCCGTCCTGCTCGCCGGGCGCCAGGGCCTGGCGAACCGGTGCGGCGACCAGAACCCGCCCCGTTGCGGGCTCGACTCGCAAACGAACCCGCCGGACCCGATGCTCGGCGGGACCGGGGGATGCACCGAGTCGAACCTCGCGTCCGCGCCGATCTACCAGAGCACCGGTGCCTGCGCGCCGGGCGAGACGAAGGTCATCTACGACATCGCGGCGCCCTTTCCGGCCAACGGCATGGCGGGCGACGCGGCGGTCGTCGGTGCGACGAGCTTCGTCACGATGCGCGCGGGCACCAACGCGCCGTGCGCCCATATGGTCGATACCGTCGACCCGAAGCCCTGTCCCGATCCCCAGGAATGTCCGGACCCGATGTCGCCGCAGCCCGAAGGCGCCATCAAGGTGGCGCTCGCCGGCTACCTCATCGGATGCTGGACGCCGACCGATTCGAAGGGCTGCCGCGACCTCCACGTCTACACGAAGTCCGTGTGCCTGCACGCCGAGCACGAGTTGCTCGGTTCCGGCTGCGGCATGGCGGGCAGCATCGACTGCTCCAGCGTCTCCACCGAGCAGATAGCCGAGAACGTGCCCGGCGGGTCGAACCGCCGCCTCTGTCCACCGACCGACCCGACGACCTCGTGCCGCGGGACCCGTTTCCACGGCGACCCCGGACTCCGTTTCCGGATCGGGGGGTTCTGCGGGACCAACAACTGCGACAACCCCGGCGTCGCGCCCGAGGTCGGCCCCGACACCTGCAACGTCGCGTGGGGCGCGACGAACCTCGGCTACGATCGGCCTCCCGGCCACGGGATCAACACCCCGGGCTGGTACGACTGGAAGACCGGGTCGTTCAAGGTCGACCTGTCGAGCCCGAAGCCGACCTGCGGCCCGCTCGGCATATGCCTCGGCGAGCGGACCGGCCAGAGCTGGGACCTCCGGGTCGTCGCCGTGCCGCGCCCGGGGCAGGCGGTGCCGTGCGTCGGGGACGCGAGCTGCGACGCCGCGGGTTGCTTCCAGTAGGAGCGAGCGACCCCCGCCGTCGTCATTGACGTCGATTTCCGCGGGCGGACGGCGATTTTTCCTGTACACGGACGGGGGAGACGTGCTACCTCGCGTCTCGCCCCGAGCCGCGGCGGAGCGGCTCACGCAAGCGAAGGAGGCAGCATGAAGCGGAGGTTGTGCGTGGCCCGGCTGCTGGTCGGTGCCGCCGTCCTCGCCGGCACGCAAGCGACGGCGAACACGATCACGCAGAACACGTCGTGGACCATCGACCGCGCCGGCACGTCGGCCAAGTACCGCGTCGTCGGCTATGGCGACTCGATCTACGCCGGCTATCACGGCTCGATCTGGGACGTCGCCAAGCGCGCCGCGCCGTGGGCCGACGGCGAATACCTCCAGAAGCTGTGGAACGCCGACATCGAGGTGATCCGGCGCTGCAAGTCGGGCGCGGTGGCCTCCGACATCTACAACAACAAGATCGTCGCCGAGAAGTCGTACATGCAGACCGCGAACACCCGCGTCGTCACCTTCGAGATGTGTGGCAACGATGGCCTCCAGGCGCGCAGTAACTTCGCCGGCCAGAGCGGCACCTGCAACTACGGGCCGCTCGACACCGCGCTCGCGAACTGTACCACCTACACCCAGGCGGCGATGCAGTTCATCAACGCGAACGCGAATTCCGGCGCCAAGCTGAAGGTGGTCACGAACCTGTACTACCCCGGGTACGCCGCGGACAATGCGACTGCCGGTTGCACCGATTCGGGCACCGGGCAGCACCCGAACAAGCAGACGGTGTTCCTCCCCTACCTCGCGCACATCAACTGGCGCACCTGCAACTTCGCCAACACCTATGGCTTCGCGTGCGCCGACAGCTTCGCGCAGTTCATGGGCGCGGACTACGACTCGAACGGCGACGGGCAGGTCGACTCGAACCAGCTCGCCTACGTGCAGGGCGAGTCCGAGGCCGCATACGTGAACAAGATCGTCAACACCTACCGGTCGATCATCCGCGACGCGAACGGCCACCTGGTGAACGCGAGCACGAGCTACGACTACATCCAGTCGGACAACACCCATCCGACCTACACCGGCTCGACGGTGTTCGTCGGCATCTTCGGCGGAACCGGCTCCGGCTCGGGCGGGCCGGATTACTCCGACAGCCAGATCGTGAACGGCAAGAACCCGGTCTGGAACCAGCTCGGCCACGAGCGCATGGGCTGGGCGCTCTCCGTCTTCAATCCATCGACGCCCTGAATGATCCGAGGCGCGGCCCGTCGCCCGGCGCGATGGGCCGCGCCCGCTCAGTCGAGGAAACGGACCCCGAGCAGCGCCGGAACGCCGGCGTAATAGAGCGCGCGGCACGCGACCTCGACCGCGCGCCGCACGCGGTCGACGCCGCCCGGCGCGAGCCACGCCGACCCGAGCGCCACCGCCTCC
>JACXTT010010679.1_pt1 | contig 12353 bp, 11 predicted proteins | sample 9270951 | NCBI WGS metagenome assembly JACXTT01 (sample SAMN15532306, study PRJNA645909) | rock metagenome | isolation source: weathered quartz diorite | place: Puerto Rico | collected 2017-06-21 | reverse complement strand
CACCCAGGATCACGCCGCCGCCGCCATCGCCGCGCGCGGCACGCCGGTGTTTGCCTGGAAGGGCGAGTCGCTCGCCGACTACTGGGAGTGCACGCACCGGATCTTCGCGTGGTCCGACGGCGGCTACACCAACATGATCCTCGACGACGGAGGCGATGCGACGCTGCTGCTGCATCTCGGCACCCGCGCCGAGAGCGATCCCGCGGTGATCGCCAAGCCCACGAGCGAAGAGGAGGTCGCGCTGTTCGCCGCCATCCGCGCACACCTCAAGGCCGATCCGCGCTGGTATTCGACGCGCATCCGCCAGGTGCGCGGCGTCACCGAGGAGACCACCACCGGAGTGAAGCGCCTCTACCACATGGCGAGGGAGGGGACGCTCGCGTTTCCTGCGATCAACGTCAACGACTCAGTCACCAAGAGCAAGTTCGACAACCTGTACGGCTGCCGCGAGTCACTGGTGGACGCCATCAAGCGTGCCACGGACGTCATGGTGGCGGGCAAGATCGCGGTCGTGTGCGGATTCGGGGATGTCGGCAAGGGCTCGGCGAGCGCGCTGCGGGCGCTCAAGGCCCGCGTCTGGGTCACCGAGATCGATCCGATCTGCGCGTTGCAGGCCGCCATGGAAGGCTATCGCGTGGTCACCATGGACTACGCGGCCGACAAGGCCGACATCTTCGTCACCGCGACCGGCAACTATCACGTGATCACGCACGAGCACCTGGTGCGCATGAAGCACAATGCCATCGTGTGCAACATCGGCCACTTCGACAACGAGATCGACGTCGCGAGCCTCAAGCGCTACCCGTGGGAGAACATCAAGCCGCAAGTCGATCACGTGATCCTGCCCGACGGGCGGCGGCTGATCCTGCTCGCCGAGGGGCGGCTGGTGAACCTGGGGTGCGGCACCGGGCACCCGAGTTACGTGATGAGCTCGAGCTTCGCCAACCAGACGATCGCGCAGGTGGAGCTGTTCACCCAGACCGCCAAGTATCCGATCGGGGTCCACGTGCTGGCGAAGCACCTGGACGAGAAGGTCGCGCGGCTACAGCTTAAGAAGCTCGACGTCCGGCTGACGGAGCTCACCGACGCTCAGGCGCGCTACATCGGCGTGGACAAGTCCGGCCCTTACAAGCCCGATCATTACCGCTACTGATGGGCGCTCCGACCATCAAACCGGGCGCGCCCGCCGCGAACGCGCCGGTCGCCCCGAGGCGCACCGCGGGCGGCGCGGTACTGCTCGACGGCAAGATGGTCGCCGCGAAGGTGCGCGCCGTGGTCGCCGCGCGTGCCGCGGCCTTCGCCGCGCGCCACGGGCGGCGGCCGGGACTTGCGGTGGTGCAGGTGGGTGAGGATCCGGCCTCGAGCGTGTACGTGCGTAACAAGCGCAAGGCCTCACTCGAGGCCGGGATCGAGTCCTTCGCCCACGACCTGCCCGCCGCCACGGGTGAGGGCCAGATTCTCGCCCTCATCCACGCGCTCAATCACGATGAGCAGGTCGACGGCATCCTGGTGCAGCTGCCGCTGCCCTCGGGCGTGGATGCCAACCGCGTGATGGACGCCGTCGATCCCGCCAAGGATGTCGACGGCTTCCACCCGGTGAACACCGGGCTCCTCGCGCAGAAGCGGCCGCGGCTGCGCCCCTGCACCCCCTTCGGGGTCATCCGCCTCGCGCAGGAGTACGGCATCGCGCTCGCGGGGCTGCGCGCTACCGTCGTGGGTGCTTCCAACATCGTCGGTCGGCCCATGGCGCTCGAGCTGCTGCTCGCCCGCGCGACGGTGACCGTCTGCCACACCGGAACGCGCGACCTCAGGGCGGAGGTGGAGCGCGCGGAGCTGCTGGTGGCGGCGGTCGGCAAAGCCGGGTTCATCCCCGGCGACTGGATCCGCCCCGGAGCGGCGGTCTTCGACGTCGGCATCAACCGCACCGCCTCCGGGAAGCTCGTCGGCGATGTCGAGCACGAGCGCGCCGCCCAGCGCGCCGGCTGGATCACGCCGGTTCCCGGCGGCTTGGGTCCGATGACCATCGCGCTGCTGCTCTCGAACGCCGTCGATGCCGCGTACCTGCGGGCCGGCACGCGCGGCTGATACCGGGAACGGTTGCGGGCGGCTCCGCCGGGCCCGATGGGAGCCCGGGGCGGGGGGGCCGGCGGGAATAGAATCGACCCGTCGCAGGTCTTCTCTCATGAGCCGAGGTGGGCGGCGCGGCGCGCAGCGGTGTCCGGTTTGATCCATGGATGACAAACGCGAGCGTTTCGAGGCGCAGGTCATGCCGCACCTGGACGCCGCGTACCGCTTCGCGCGCTGGCTGTCGCGCTCCTCGGTCGATGCGGACGATCTTGTGCAGGAGGCCTTCCTGCGCGCGTTCCGCGGATTTGACAGCCTGCGAGGCTCGGATGTGAAGGCATGGCTCCTGACCATCGTGCGTAACTGCCACGCGACCGCGCATCGCCAGCAGCGGCGGCGCGCCGCGGCGCCGCTCCCCGACGAGCAGGACGAATCCGCGGGCGTCACGCCGACGGCTGCCGCATCCGATCCGGAGAGCGCCTCGATCGGCGCGGACGAGCAGCGCACGCTTGAGCGGTTGATCGCATCCCTCCCCGAGGAGCAACGCGGCGTGCTGCTGCTACGCGAGATGGAGGAAATGAGCTACCGCGAGATCGCCGCCGTGACGGGCCTGCCGATCGGCACCGTGATGTCGCGCCTGGCGCGTGCCCGCGCCGCGCTGCGCGGGCGGTGGCTGCAGGAAACCGAGGGAGAGCCGCGTGCAGTGCGCTGAGCACTATCGGGTGCAGGCTTACTTCGACGGTGAGGTCGATGCGCTGTCCGCCGTCGAGATCGAGCGCCATGCCGAGCGCTGCCCCGAGTGCCGGGCACTCCTCGAGGATCTCGCCCGCGTGCGCGCGCGCCTTCGCCGTGAGCTGCCCTATGAAACGGCGCCGGCGCACCTGCGCGAGCGGATCGGACACGCGCTCGACGGTGAGGCCCGTGCCGCGCGCGCCGCGCCGCGCGCGCCCCCGGCGTGGCGCACGCGGCCTTTCTGGCTGGGCTCGCTCGGCGGCCTCGGTGCGGCGCTCGCGGCCGGTGTCGCCTTCCTGATGCTGACGCCGGCGCGGCCGGATCTGGTGCCCGACGAGCTCGTGGTCGCCCATGTGCGCTCGCTGATGCCCGAGCACCTGACGGAAGTCGTGTCCACGGACAGGCACACGGTGAAGCCGTGGTTTGCCGGGCACGCCGACGTGTCTCCCGTGGTTGCCGATTTCGCTCCCCAGGGCTATCGGCTCATCGGCGGCCGCGCCGAGTACTTTGAGCACCAGCGCGCGGCGGTGGTGGTCTATCAGCACGGGGCGCACGTCATCAACGTGTTCAGCTGGGTGGCCGGGCCGGGCACGTTCCCCGAGACCACCGTGCGCAACGGCTATCACCTGGCTTTCTGGCGGGTGGGCAACCTCGAGTACTGCGCGGTGTCGGATGCCGGCTGGGAGGAGCTGCGCGGCCTGGTGCGGCTGTTGCGCGACCTCAGCGCGCGCGAGCAGACGCCATAGCCGGACCGAGCCTGCGGGAATAAAAGCTTCGCGCCGGCAGTCTTCTCCTTCGCAAAGCCACAAAGGAGACGGACGTGTCGGATCAAACATCGCAAGCATCGCTCAAGGCGCGCCGCGAGGTGCTCAAGTGCCTGGCCTTTGGCGGGGCCGGCACCCTGTTTGTGCTGGCCGGGGGCGTCTTCACGCCCATCGACCTGGCGGTGGCCGCCGAAGGGCGGCGCGGCGCGCAGTCCGGAAAGCCGCTGTTCGTGCAGATCAGCGACACGCACATCGGCTTCAGCAAGGAGGCGAATCCCGATGTCAACGGCACGCTCTCGCGCACCGTCGAGCTCGTCAACGCGATGCCCGAGCAGCCGGCGCTGATCATCCATACCGGCGATATCACGCACCTCTCGAAGCCCGCGGAGTTCGACCTGGCGCAGCAGCTGCTCGGGCGGCTCAAGGTCAGCGAGCTGCACACGGTCCCAGGCGAGCACGACACGACCGACCCGACTGTCAGCGAGTACTTCAATCGATTCGGCAAGAACTCGGACAACCGGGGCTATTACAGCTTCGATCACGCCGGCGTGCACTTCGTGGCGCTCGTGAACGTATTGCAATTCAAGCCCGGCGGTCTGGGTACCCTCGGCGCCGAGCAGCTCGCCTGGGTCGACAACGACCTGAAGGGCCGCCCGGCGAGCACGCCTATCGTGGTCTTCGCGCACATGCCGTTGTGGACGGTCTACGAGCCCTGGGGCTGGGGCACGGACGACGCGCCGCAGCTCATGCAGCTGCTGCAACGTTTTGGATCGGTCACGGTCCTCAATGGCCACATCCACCAGATCGTGCAGAAGATCGAGGGCAACGTGACCTTTCATACCGCCCGCTCGACCGCCTACCCGCAGCCGGGGGCCGGCGTCGGGCCCGGCCCGGGTCCGCTCAAGGTTCCCGCGGATCAGCTAGCCGCAATGCTCGGGGTCACGAGCGTGTCGGTGGTGAAGCACCCGCGCTCGCTCGCGCTCACCGATGCCACGCTCGCCTGAGCGGGCAGGAGCCGCGCTGCATGTCCATATCACCGCGTCGATGGCTGTCAGTCACTGCCACGGTGACGCTGTTTCTCGCGGCCGCGGTGCCGGGAGTGCCGATCGCGGCGGAGAGCCCCGCGGCATCCACCATCGTGCTCGCGCGAGACTTCATGTTCGCGCCCGTGTCGGTGACAGTCCGCGCCGGCTCGACCGTCACCTGGACCAATAAGGACGACGAGCCGCACACCGTGGCCAGCGAATCGGGATTGTTCCGCTCCGGTGCCCTCGACACGGGCGAGAGCTTTTCGTTCAAGTTCGAGCGGCCGGGCACCTATCGCTACACGTGCTCGATCCATCCGCGCATGGTCGGCACGATCGTGGTGCAGTAGGTCCCGGTGAGACGCGTGAGGCAGGCGGCCTTTGGCTTGGCAGCCACGCTCGCGGCCGCGGCCATCGCCCTGGGCGCGTCCATCGGCTCAGGCATCTAGAACATCGGGGCGGGTGACCAGCATACCGCCATCGTGTTGGCCCCCGAATCTGGCGGAGCAGGCTCCACCCGACGCGCGCCGTGCGTTCTGGATTGTCAAGCATGGAATCAAGATGAGCGCCATGCCGGCCTGGGGCAGGACGCTGGACGATGCGGCGATCCGGGACATCGTCCCTTTTCTGCGCAGCATGCCGCAGATGACCCCGGAGGCCTATCAGGCCCTCTCGCACTGAGCTCGGCTGTCGTCTATAGCCGACGCCTGGGCATCGTCAACCTGTCAGGATCGCCAAGCACGCTCGAGCGCGCAGCGCAACATACCGCACCTCGAACGCGGGCGGGGCCACGGGCTGCGGGCAGCCGTGAGCTACACTGAAGCAACATCTAACGCTGACCAAGCATGATCGGTAATAGTTCCAACATGTTGATCGGGTAGTTGGAATCGGGGTTGTTGAGCATGGGTAGTTGGGGCTATGGAAGTTGGGCGGGCGTTCCGCCGCGGAATCGGTGTATGATGTCAGCTCGGCCCCGCGTTGGGTGATAAGGAGCAGGAATAATGGCAAGGCGTCCACCGAACGACGGCGCATCCTGGAGCGCCCGTGAACTGAAGACTCTCAAGGCACTCGCGAAGGCGGGAACTCCAACCAGTCAGGTCGCGAAGAAGCTCGGGCGTACCGCGGCCGCGGTTCAGCAGAAGGCCATGCGCGCGGGAATCTCCTTCCGCGCGGCTAAACGGTCTGGAGCCCGGAGAAAGAAATAAACCGGCGCTTGCTTTTGGTTTCAGGTCGGGGACACCGCCTACGGCGGCGGTGTCCCCGGGCGCTGTTCCCAGCCGATCCCGAGACGGTAGGCCTCCAAAGGGCGGCCCGTGATTCCCTGACAATACCGGACTCCCCCGGCGATCGGCGCCAGTAACGAAGGGGGGCGACATGTTCAAGCTCGTACGGCTTACGTGGGTTGCCGTGGTGCTCGTGCTCACTGGCTGCGACGTGCAGGTGCACGATGAGACGCCGGCCGAATACCCGGCCAACCCCGGCATCGGGATGTATGAAGTCAAGGCGACCGTGACGCGTGACGCGCTGGTCACGCCCGGGTCCGTATTCCTGTTTGCGCTCGGCAATAGCCAGAAGATTCCGCTGACCCAGTCGGGCTCGGAATTCCATGGGTTGTATCAGGTGCGCTGCCAGAGCAGCTTTCCGGTACAGATCCTGGCTGAGTGGAAGACGCAGGCCTTGTCCGCGCGCCACAAGCTCGTGCCGCCGCAGCCGCGGCAAATCAAACTGACCGAGCCGCCGCTGGCGTACACGGCGAGCTTCGATTCCGCGGGCAAGATGCCCAAGGGCGGCTGGTTGGGGAGCGTGCAGTACCGCTTCGTGACCGTGCCGAGCGCGCAGATCACCGCCGCGCACATCGATCCCTCGGGCGAGGCCCCGGCAGACGTCAAGGCGGCGAAGGCCATCTCGGTGCTGACGCCGTTTCCGGTCGTGGCCGGCTGCGGCGACCTCGCCGAGATCCGCCTCGCTGGGACGGAGCCACACGCGCACGGCATTCTGGTCATCGACACCGACCACCCCGCGGTGCCTCACTGGTCGACCAAGGTGGAGTTCGCACCGCGATGAGCAGTGCGGGCCCGCGTGCGCGGGCGGTGTGGGTTGCGTCCGCGCTGACCATGGGGGCGTGGATGACGGCCTCGAGTCTCGAGCGTGAGGCGGGTGCGGAGCCTGCGGCGCGCGCCGGGGCGCCGCTGAAGATCGGGATCATCGGTGCCGGGCACATCGGCGGCACGCTCGCATCGCTCTGGGTGAAGGCCGGTCACGAAGTGCTCGTATCGTCGCGCCACCCGGGTGAGCTCCAGGGCTTGGTGCGCTCGCTCGGAGCGCGGGCGCGGGCCGGAACGCCGCGCGAGGCCGCGCTGTTCGGCGACGTAGTCCTCGTGTCGGTGCCCTACGGGGCGCTGCCCCAGATCGGACGTGACCTGCGCACCGAGCTCGCCGGCAAGACCGTGCTCGACACCGGCAATCCCTATCCGCAGCGCGATGGCGACATGGCGCTCGAAGCCCGTCGCAAGGGCACGGGGGTGGCGTCCGCGGAGTTCCTGCCCGGTGTGCGATTGGTGCGCGCGTTCAACGCGATCAACTCGGGGGATCTCGCGCACGAAGCCCACCGCAGCGGCGAGCCGATCGCCATACCGCTCGCCGGTGACGACCGGGAAGCGCTCCAGGTGGCGCAGCGTCTGGTGCGGGATGCGGGCTTCGAGCCGGTGGTGGTCGGACCGCTCGCCCGTGCGCGCGAGTTCGACGTCGGCACGCCGGTCTACACGCGCCTCATGACGGCGCGAGAGCTGCGCCGCGCGCTCCGGCTCGACTCGCGCTGAGCGCAGCCGAGGAGGATCCGCTAGGCCGCCGGTGGGGGCTGCCGCTCGACCTTGGGCAGCCGCTCGTCGAGGCACGCCCAGCTCGGTGCGCTCGAGGTCCAGATCGTGATGGCGGGCCGGGCGAGCTCTGGGTCGTCGAGCGTGCCGGCGCGCACGAAGATCAGGTGCGGCCGCGCCTCCGAGGCGCTGAAGAGGTGAGTTCCGCAGGCCGGACAGAAGCGCCGGTGCGAGACGTTGCCGCTGTCGGCGGTCATGCGGTAGTCGCGCAGTTCGCCGTTGAGTTTGAGCGCCGCGCTCGGGAAACAGGCGTTCACGGTGCCGCTACCCGCGCCGATGTACTGGCAGACGCGGCACCAGCAGGTGCGCGTGACGATGGGCGCGGCGCTGATCGTGTAACGGACTGCCTTGCACAGGCAGCCACCGGTGATTTCCACGCTAAAGCTCCTTGACCCCGGGAACGGCGGGAGAGGTTGCGGCGAGCAAGGATAGCGGAAAGGGAAGGTGCGCACCGGAGTGGACGCGACTCAAATCCGAACGTCTTGAAAATGTGCCCGCGTTGAAAAATCTGGGCCGCTCGGGAGCGCGTTCAATCCGGTGCGATGAAGAGTATCCTGCTACAGCCCTGAACGTGCGGTGAATGGCTCCGTGGCGGGAGCGGCGTGTCGCACGCTCGAGTCACCTCGAGATGCCTCTAAAGACGCACGCCGCGCGGGGAAAAGCGACTAGGGATGCAAACCGACGATCGGCCGACGGTTTCCTGCGCCAGACCGCGGGCGTCGTTCTGGCAGATCTGGAACATGTGCTGCGGATTTCTCGGACTGCAGTTCGGTTTCGCACTGCAAAACGCCAACGTCAGCCGCATATTCCAGACGCTCGGCGCGCCTCTCGAGCAGGTGCCGCTGCTTTGGATCGCAGCGCCGCTCACCGGGCTTCTGGTGCAGCCGATCGTCGGCTATCTCTCTGATCGCACCTGGACCCGACTCGGCCGCCGCCGCCCGTATTTTCTGGCGGGCGCCGTGGTCTCGTCCGCAGCGCTGGTGCTCATGCCGCTCTCACCGACCCTGTGGCTCGCTGCGGGGCTGCTGTGGCTGCTCGACGGGGCGATCAACGTGTCCATGGAGCCGTTCCGGGCGTTCGTCGGAGACCAGCTCCCGGTTGCGCAAAGAGCCGCCGGATACGCCATGCAGACTTTCTTCATAGGCGTCGGAGCGGTGGTCGGCAGCATGCTTCCCTGGCTCCTCGCGCAGGCGGGCGTGAGCAACCACGCCGCCGCCACCACTGGGGCGGCGGCGGTTCCCGACACCGTGCGCTACGCGTTCGACTTCGGTGCCGTCGTCATCCTGGCGGCCATCGGCTGGACGGTGCTCCGGACACGCGAATATCCCCCCGACGTGCTGCTGACCTTCGAGGATGCGACGCCGGCCTTGCCCGCGCCGCCACCGCGGGGACGGCAGCGCTTGAGCGGCGTGGCATGGGGCCTCGCCGGGCTCGGCGGCCTCATCGTCACACGACTCGCGGGCCTCGACCGGGAACTTTACCTGCTGTTCTGCGGCGTGCTGCTGTGGGGTCTCGGGCAGACCGTCTACAGCTACGGCGTGCGCTCGGGGCCCCTTGGCACGGTCATGCGCGATCTCGCGGCCATGCCGCTCACCATGCGCCGCCTAGCCCCCGTGCAGTTTTTCTCCTGGCTGGCGTTGTTCGCGATGTGGATCTACACGACCGCCGCCGTGGCCCAGGTGCACTTCGGAACCGGCGACCCGCATTCTGACGCCTACAACCGCGGCGCCAACTGGGTGGGGGTACTGTTTGGCGCCTACAACGGCTTCGCCGCGCTCGCAGCAGCCGTCATCCCGGTCATGGCGCGCCGCTTCGGACTGCAGGTGAGTCACCTTCTCAACCTGTGGGCGGGTGGTGCGGCGCTGCTGTCCATTGCGCTGATCCCGGATCCGCACTGGCTGCTGCTGCCGATGCTCGGCGTGGGCTTCGCCTGGGGCTCGATCCTGTCGCTCCCGTACGCGCTGCTCTCGACCAGCGTGCCGGCGGCGAAGATGGGCGTGTACATGGGTATATTCAACTTTTTCATCGTCGTCCCGCAGCTCGTCGCCGCCACGGTCCTCGGCCTCCTGCTGCGGGTGCTGTTCGGCGGAGCGCCGATCTACGCCCTGGCCCTCGGCGGGGTGAGTCTGGTGCTGGCCGGTGCGCTGGTGTTGCGGGTGCCGCAGCCCGATGCCCGGGCACTCGCGACCTCGGTGAACCTCCGGGCCGCCGGCTGAGGCGCTGCGCCGCGCGGCGACGTCGCGCGGCCCCGGGATCCTGGGCTCGCAAGTTTTTTTACATTCAATGATCTGCGCGCATCCCCCGATGTCCCCGGTTGGCACGCGGGTGGCGGAGCTGTAGGGTTTTCCCGAGGATTCGGTGCGTCCGCACATGCCGGATCTGCGCATCGGGGACGCAAACTCTGCAAACTGATGCAAACTGGAATTGCACACCGACCCGGTCTGCCGTCTAGAATCACCTCTCGGTAAGGGCGGCCTTGAGGGCAACGTGTCGGCAAGACGAACGAGACTCGAGGATCTGGCACGCCTTGCGCACGTGTCGATCGCGACAGTCTCGCGAGCGCTCAATGACAGCTCGGTGGTCAACCGCGAAACCAAGCAGTTGATCTGGAAGCTCGCATGCGAGCACGACTATCCGTTTCGCGGCCACATGCCTGCCGGGCCCACGGCAGCCGCCGCGACCATCGCGATCGTCATCCCGAGACCCCAGGGGCGTGAGCCGCGCCTCTCCGACCCCTTCGTGCTCGAGCTGGTGGCAGGCATCGGCGAGGCGGCTCGCCAGCGCGGTTGTGACTTCGTCGTCTCCCACGTCGCTCCCAGTGGCCACGAGGATCTGGCCGAGCTCATGGCAACCAACCGGGTGAACGGCGTCATCTTTCTCGGCCAGAGCTCGCTGCATCCGGCGTTCAACCGCCTGGCGCAGAGCGAGACGCGCTTTGCGGTGTGGGGCGCGCAGCTGCCCAAGCAGGCGTACTGCTCGGTGGGCAGCGACAATCCGCTCGGCGGGCAAAGAGCGACCGCGCACCTGACGCGGCTTGGTCGGCGCCGCATCGTGTTCCTCGGCGATACCGAGGCCCCGGAGTCCATGCAGCGCTACCAGGGCTATCTCAAGGGACTGGCGCTCGCGGGACTGAGAGCGGACCCGCAGCTCGCCGTGCCGGCGCACTTCGAGGCCGAAGCGGCCGAGGCCGCGGTGGATGCCCTGCTGTCGCGGCGGGTGCGATTCGATGGCATCGTCGCGGCCAGTGACCTGATTGCGCTCGGTGCCATCCGCGCGCTGTTGCATGCCGGCGTGGCAGTGCCGGGTGACATCTCCGTGGTCGGTTACGACGACGTGCCGTTCGCGCGCTACAGCCGCCCGGCGCTCACCACGGTGCGCCAGGACACGGCGCTCGCGGGCCGGCTGCTCGTGTCCAAACTGATGAACGCGCAGCCGGGTCGCGTGCTGCGCTCCGAGCGCCTGCCCACCGACCTCGTGGTCAGGGAGAGCTGTGGCGGCTGAGCAGCCGCAAAGCCTTTGCAAAAATTTGCATCACCAGGATGTGACTCCAGGAGTCGGCGGCGAGCACGGCGCTGACCCCAATCGCTACAGACAACTAACTGTTTTTAAATAACAAAAATCCTCATCAGTCTCGGCCAAACGTGTACGCACAGGTCCTGACTCGTTGGTGTGCTTGCAAAACTCGCTCGCGTTTCGCAGACTTTTGCAGCACCTGAGCGGCGCGACCATAACGCGCCTAGGGTTTTTGTCGGGACGCATTGTCAGGGGGAAGCATATGCCGATCTTGACCGTTCGCGGCGCGCTGCGCGCCGTGATTTCCTCGCCCATGCTCTGGGCGCCGCTCATGATCACCTTCACCGCGCCGGTGGCCGCGCAGGAAACGTCGGCCGAGAGCGCGGCGCTGCAGGAGGTTGTCGTCACCGGCATCCGCCACGGCATCGAGGATGCAATCAAGGTGAAGGAGAATTCGGGCAGCATCGTGGAGGCCATCTCCGCCGAAGACATCGGCAAGCTGCCCGACACCAGTATCGCGGAGTCGATCTCGCGTCTACCGGGACTGACCTCACAGCGGGCCGAAGGCCGTGCGTCGGCGATCAGCCTGCGCGGCACCGATCCGGGATTTACCACGACCCTCCTCAACGGCCGCGAGCAGGTGAGTACCGGCGACAACCGCAGCATCGAGTTCGACCAGTACCCCTCGGAGCTGCTGAGCCAGGTCATCGTCTACAAAACCCCGGATGCGCGCCTTATCGGCCAGGGACTGGCCGGAACCATCGAGTTGCGCACCACCCGTCCGCTGGAATACGGTCGGCGCGCGCTGGCGTTTAACGTGCGCGGGGAGCGCAATTCCGACAGCGGTCTCGGGGCCGACTCGACCGACAAGGGCTATCGCGCCAGCTTCTCCTACATCGATCAGTACGCCGACAACAAGGTGGGACTCACGTTCGGTATCGCGCGGCTGAATTCGCCGCTCGCCACCGAAGGCTACGGAACCTACGAGCCCTGGAATGCGAACGGCGCGGGCGTTTTCACGACCGCCGGCATGAAGGTGCGCACCGACATGGGTGAGAACACCCGCGACGGCGCGATGGCGGCGCTCGAGTTTCGCCCGGCGGAGTCCTTCACGAGCATCCTCGACCTCTACTACACCAAGAGCCACGAGAAGGACAACGCGCGCAGCATCGAGGTGAACGTCAGCGGCTACCCGGCACCCTGCTGCGACGGCGACTTCAAGGACGCCGGCATCACACAGTTTGGTATCACCAACCCGACGCTCAGGGAGAACTCCACGGTCGCCGGCACTTTGAGCACGGTGCTGCCGCTGGCGCGCAACTTCCAGTTCATCACCGACGACAAGATCTTTGCGACCGGCTTGAACAACAAGTGGTCAA
>JACXTT010010678.1_pt1 | contig 12353 bp, 8 predicted proteins | sample 9270951 | NCBI WGS metagenome assembly JACXTT01 (sample SAMN15532306, study PRJNA645909) | rock metagenome | isolation source: weathered quartz diorite | place: Puerto Rico | collected 2017-06-21 | reverse complement strand
CTCCGCCCGGGCCTCTCGGGCGCGCGCGCTCGCCTCGACCTCCGCCGCGATCGTCGCCACCGCCGCCGCGGCGCGCGTGCGCACGTCGCTCGGCTGGAAGTTGAAGAACAGCGGCAGCTCGCGGTAGCGCGCGTGCGGCGACCCCGGCGCGAGCCCCGCCGCCGGCAGCAGCGACGACAGGTAGAAGGTGAGCAGCGACACGCCGAGCACGCTCGGGATCAGCCACAACACGCGGCGAAAGACGTGCCTCAGCACGGCTCAATGACGCAGGAAGAGCAGGTAGAACAGCACGGCCGCGGCGAGCAGGAGCGCCCAGACGAACATGCGCGACATGTCCGGCCCCTGCTCGCGCGGGATCATCGGCCGGTCCTCGAGCAGCTCGTCCCAGTCCATGTCGGCGTCGACCTCGAACTCGCCGTTGATCTCGATCGACGGCGAATCGTCCTTGCCGAGCGACAGCGCCGGCATCTTGGCGGTCTCGCCCGCCTGGGCGTCGACCCACGCGGGCAGGGCGTACTTCTGGTACTTGAGCGCGGCCACCGCCGCGTCGTCGGCCTCGGGCAGCTCGCCGTCGAACAGCGCGGCGATGACGGTGACGTTGTCGTGCCCGCCGGCGTGGTTCGCGTCCTCGATGAGCACGCGGCACGCCTCGACCGGGTCCTTCAGCTTCGACATCGTCTCGCGGATCTCGGCGTCGCGCACCATGCCGCTGAGCCCGTCGGAGCACATCATCAGGAAGTCGCCCTTGCACAGCTTCACGTAGGTGAGATCGACCTGAACCGCGTCGGCGGTGCCGAGCGCCTGCAGGATGATGTTGCTGTGCTCGAAGTTCTCGGCCTCTTCCTCGGTGAGCTGGCCGGCCTCGATCAGCTGGTTCACCAGCGATTGATCGCGCGTCACCTGCACCAGGCGCGAGCCGCGCAGGATGTACGCGCGGCTGTCGCCGACCTGCCCGAGCAGAAGGTGATCGTCGACGAGCGCCGCCACCGTCGCGGTCGTGCCCATGCCGCGGCAGGCGCGGTTCGAGTTCGCCTCCGCCAGGATCCGCACGCCCGCCTCTTCCAGCGCGCGCACGAGATCGATCGCCAGCCGGTCGCGCTCGTGATGGCCGGCGGTCGCCAGCATCCGCTCGTAGATGATGTCGGTCGCGAGCTTGCTCGCCACCTCGCCGGCCGCCGCGCCGCCCATGCCGTCGCACACCGCGAGCAAGAGGCCGCCCTGGCCGAGCTCGAACTCCTTGGTGGTCGCTCCGGCGATGCCGCGCACCCGGTTCGACAGGTCGGCGATGAGGAAGTTGTCCTCGTTGTGCTCGCGGATCTGCCCGACGTCGGTGCGGCCGAACACCTTGGCGAGGATCGGCTTGACCTCCGGCTTCGGCTCGGCTTCCGCCTTCGCCTCGCCGTCCTTCGCCTCGCCCTTCGGCTCGCTGCGGCCGGACTTCGGCGTCTCGTCCTCCGAGCTCACCGCGCGCGCTTCGGCCGGCTTCGAGGCGGAGGCGTCCCGCGCGCCGTCTTTGACGGCGGCTCCGAACGCGCTCTCCTCGGGCTGCCTCCCACTCATTACATCAGCGTGCTCTGAGATCGACGCGGAACAAGTGTTGTCCCAGCCGGATGAAATCACCGTCCTCGAGGCGGACGTCCTCGCGGATGGCGAGGTAGGTGCCGTTCGACGAGCTGAGGTCCGACACGATGTACTCGTCGCTCGGCTCGTGCCACTTCAGCATCGCGTGGCGCCGCGACATGAACGGGTCGGAGGTGAACACCACGTCGCCGATCTCGCGCCCGATGGTCGTCTCGTCTCCCACCAGGTGATACACGTCGCGCACCACGCCCTCGACCGTGCGCTGGCAGAGGCGCGCGCGGCGCTGGGTCGCGGGCGAGCCGAAGAGGAGCACCCCGTGCTGCACGGCGTGCCCGAGGCCTTTCTCTGCGTGATCCACCAGCTGGAACTGTAACACCTCCAGCCCCAAAAGAACCAAGTCCCCGTGGCGCAGCGGCGTGGGCTTACGTAAGCGCCTATACACGCCGTTGAGCGAGTCGAGATCGCGCAGGTACCACTCGTCCTCCTGGCGGAAGAGGCGCGCGTGGCGCGGCGAGAGGTAGCGGTCCTCGGGCAGCACGATGTCGCCCTCGACGCTGCCGATGTCCATCTGCGGGCCGCGCAGCTCGATGGCGGTGCCTTCCGAGCCGTCCTCGACGATGACGACGAGCAGCCCGCTCGGCTCGTTCTCGCCCTCCTCGATGAGCGTGTCGGCGGGCGCCTCGGCCTCCGCGACCAGCGCCGGGCGCGGCTCGGACTTCGGCCGCGGCTCGGAGGCGGGCGGCAGCTCGACCTCGAGCGCGAGCTCCATCGCCACCTCGTCGCGCCCCGGATCGCTCAGCGGGAACTCCTTGGCGCGCGGCGGCTCGCGCTTCGGCTTGTCGTCCTTGGCCTCGCCCTTGCGGAGCGGCGCGCCGCAGAACTTGCAGAACGCCTCGCCGGCGTCGCATTTGCCGCCGCAGCGGGCGCACGCCACCTGCCGCTTGGTCTCCTCCTCGAGCGGTGGCTGCGGCTTCGGCGGGGCTTTCGGCTCCGCTTTCGCTTCCGGCTTCGGCTCCGGCTTGGGCTCCGGCTTGGGCTCGGCTTTCGGCTCGGGTTTGTCGACCTTCGCCTTCGGCTCGGGCGGTTTGCCGTCGGAGGGCCGCGGCGGCGGCGGCTTCGGCGGCTCCTTCTTCGCTTCCTTCGTCGCCTCTTTCAGCGCCTCGAGCGGCGCGGGCGTGGTCCAGCCCGCCTCCTCGATCCGCGCCGGCGATCGCGCGACCTGGCTCTTGACGTCGATCGGCTTGGCCGCGGGCTTCGCCTTGGCGCCGTCGCCGTCGGCCGGCTTGGCGGGGCGCACCGAGCGGCGGCTCTTCAGCATCGCGCTGGCGAGCGCCGCCGGGGCGATCTCGCGCTGGCGGGCCAAGACCGCGCCGCAGCCGACGCAGAAGCGGTAATCCTTCGGGCTCAGCGCGTTGCATTGCCCGCAGCGGAGGCGCCCGTCCGCCTCGACGGTGACCGCCGCGGGCCCGGGCGTCTTTTGCGGTTCCCCCAGCGCCAGCTCGATCGGCGCCGCCGACCCGCGGTCGCCGTCGGCGTCGCTCGGCTCGCGCGCTTTCTGCACCAGCGTCGCCTGGGCCGACGCGGGGCGCGCCTGGACTTTGAGGCGGTGGCCGCAGTTCCGGCAGAACGTCAGCTTGGGATCGTTGCTGGCGCTGCAGTTCTCACAGTCTACCACGACGAGAGAGGAGCAAGGCGCCCCCAGGGAGTCAAGCTTTTCGGCAAACCTTTCGCGCGTTACCGACCGTCCGGCCGTCCGTTCACCGGCCCGACAGCTCGGAGCGGATCTCGAGCTGCAGCTCCAGGGTGACGTAGTGCGCAGCACCCCACGGCCGCACGAACCCGGCGGTGTCGGTGAAGCCGGCCAGCAGCATCGGCACGTAACGCGCGCCGACGCCGAGCACCGCCAGCCGCGACAGCTGCACCTCCGCGCCGAAGCCGCCGAACACCGAGCCGCCGCCGGTCTCGATGCCGAGCTCGTTGCCGTAGGCCACCCCGCCGGCTCCCCAGGTGACGTAGGGCGCGGTGCGATAACCCATGTCGAGCATGTAGCGGAGCTCGATCCGGAGCTGCTGCAAGGTCGCGAGCCGATACAGGTTCGACGAATCGGTGCGCGACAGCTGGTAGGCGCCGCCGAGGTACCACGGCCCCGGCCAGCGGAAGCCGCCGCGCAGCGCGAGACCGCCGCCGCCGCCGAGGATGCACGGAGCGTTCGGCGGGCAGGTGCCGCCCGGGCGCGCCAGGATGTCGGCGGTGAGCGCCACGCCGTAGCTCACGTACTCGACGTAGAGCGGCGGCGGCCGGCCCGCGGGCACCACCGGCAGGCCGGTCATCGGCGGGTCGGGGTCGGGCGGCTCCGCTCCGGCCGCGCGCGGGAACAACTCGACCGCGCCGGTCACCGCCACGAACCCAAATCGTCCCACGACCGTCATCATAGCCCAGGCGCAAGAGGTGGCTTGACTACTCGGGGCGCCATCCGTATCCGGTACAGAAGCCATGGAGATTTTTCTCGACAAGCGCGCGGTGAAGGCGATTCGCCTCTCCGCTGCGGACGCCATCGAAGAGGGCGACACCGAAGCTTTGAAGGAAGACATCCTCGAGGCATTCCCCGAGGAACAGGTCGAGTCGCTCGAGGCGATGCTCGGCGGCAGCGACTTCCCCGAGCTGCTCGACGAGATCCTCGACGAGTGGAGCGGCGACGACGTCGACGAGCTGCTCGATCTGCTCGAGACGCAGCTCGGCGACCACGGGATCGATCTCAAGTACCACTCGACCATCGCCGCCGCGAGCGACGACGAGGAAGAGGAAGCGGAAGAGGTCGACGAGGAAGAAGAAGACGACGACGACGACGAGGACGACAAGGACGACGACCTCGACTACGACGAGTACGAAGAGCCTGGATTCGAAGACGAGGTCTGAAGCCCCCACCCATGTCCAACAAACTTTCTGGTTCTTCGCCTGACGGCTCATCACGCGGTCAAGCGATCACCATGAGCGCCGGCAAGCTGAGCGTGCCGAGCGAGCCCATCATTCCGTTCATCGAAGGCGACGGCACCGGCCCCGACATCTGGCGCGCCTCGGTGCGGATCATCGACGCCGCGGTCGAGCGCGCCTACCTCGGCGATCGCCGCATCGCCTGGAAAGAGGTGCTCGCCGGCGAGAAGGCGTTCCGCGCCACCGGCGACTGGCTGCCGCAGGCGACGGTCGACACCTTCCGCGACTACCTGGTCGGGATCAAAGGCCCGCTCACCACGCCGGTGGGCAAGGGCATCCGCTCGCTCAACGTCGCGCTGCGCCAGCTGCTCGACCTGTACGTGTGCCTGCGGCCGGTGCGCTGGTACCGCGGCGTTCCGTCGCCGGTGAAGGATCCGGCGGCGGTCGACATGGTGATCTTCCGCGAGAACACCGAGGACATCTACGCCGGCATCGAGTGGTCGCAGGGCAGCCCCGAGGCGAAGAAGGTCATCGACTTCCTGCAGAAGGAAATGGGCGTGAAGAAGATCCGCTTCCCCGCCACGAGCGGCATCGGCATCAAGCCGGTGTCGAGCGAGGGCTCGAAGCGGCTCGTGCGCGCCGCGATCCACCACGCCCTGCGCTACGGCCGCAAGAACGTGACCCTGGTGCACAAGGGCAACATCATGAAGTTCACCGAGGGCGCGTTCAAGAGCTGGGGCTACGAGGTCGCGACCGACGAGTTCCGCGCCGAGGTGGTCACCCAGCGCGAGGCGTGGATCCTCGAGAACAAGGAGAAGAACGCGAACATCACCGTGGAGGAGAACGCCCGCCAGATCGAGCCCGGCTACGACATGGCCCCGGCCGAGAACCAGGCGGCGTTCCGCGACGAGGTCGAGGCGGCGCTGAAGCTGTGGCCGAGCCACGGCGACGGCAAGTGGAAGAAGAAGCTGCAGATCCGCGACAGCATCGCCGACATCACCTTGCAGCAGGTGCTCACCCGCCCGCGCGACTTCGACGTCATCGCCACGCTGAACCTCAACGGCGACTACCTCTCGGACGCGCTGGCGGCGCAGATCGGCGGCATCGGCATCGCGCCGGGCGGCAACATCAACTACCTGACCGGGCACGCGATCTTCGAGGCGACGCACGGCACCGCGCCGAAGTACGCCAACCTCGACAAGGTGAACCCCGGCTCGGTGACGCTGAGCGCCGCGCTCATGCTCCAGCACCTCGGCTGGGACGAGGCGGCGGCGCTGATCGAGAAGGGCATGGACGGCGCGATCGGCGCCAAGACCGTGACCTACGACTTCGCCCGCCTGATGGAGGGCGCGATCGAGGTCAAGTGCTCCGAGTTCGCCGACGCGGTCATCGCCCACATGGCGGACTGACCGCCCGAGCTGCGATGTCGGCCGCCGAGCTCGACGGGATTCCTCGGGCCGGCGAGGTGGTCGCCGGGCGCTACCGCGTCGAGGGGATCCTCGGCGAGGGCGGCATGGGGGTGGTGCTGGCGGCGCGGCAGCTCGAGCTCGACCGGCCGGTCGCGCTCAAGGTGATGTGGCCCGACACGCTCGACGACCGCGAGGCGGTGGAGCGCTTCCTGCGCGAGGCGCGGGCCGCCGCGCGCCTCCGCAGCGAGCACGTGATCGACGTGCTCGACGCCGGGCGGCTCGACGGCGGCGCGCCGTTCATCGCCATGGAGCTGCTCGAGGGGCGCGACCTCGACGCCGAGCTCGCCGAGCGCGGGCCGCTGCCGGTGGCCGAGGCGGTCGACTACGTGCTGCAGGCGTCGCGCGCGCTCGCCGAGGCTCACGAGCACGGGATGGTGCACCGCGACCTGAAGCCCGCGAACCTGTTCCGCACCACCCGCCCCGACGGCAGCCCGCTGGTGAAGGTGCTCGACTTCGGCATCTCGTTCCTACCCGGCCCGCGCGAGGGCTCGCGCGGCGCGAGCCGGCTCACCGCCACCGGCTCGCTGCTCGGCACGGTGCACTACATGTCGCCGGAGCAGGCGATGAGCCCGCGCAGCGTCGACGGCCGCAGCGACATCTGGGCGCTCGGGGTGATCCTCTACGAGCTGTGCACCGGCGCGCTGCCGTTCGACGGCGACTCGCTGCCGGATCTCGTCGGCAAGATCATGAAGCAGGAGCCGGCCCGGCCGCGAAGCCACCGCCCGGACCTGCCGGAGCACGTGGAGCGCGCGGTGATGGCGTGCCTGGCGAAGGACCGCGAAGCGCGGCCGCGGACGATCGCGGAGCTCGCCGCGCTCCTGGCGGAATCCCCCCACCCCAACCCTCCCCCGCGAGCGGGGGAGGGGGCTCTTTCCCGAACCGCAACCTCGACCTCGACCTCGACCCCGACCGCGACCTCGACCGCGACCGCGACCGCGACCCCGACCGCGACCGCGACCTCGGCCCCGGCCGCGACCTCGATTCCCTACGCCGATTCGGTGGCGTTTGCGCCCACGCTGGTGGGGCGGGCGGTGGCTGCTCCGGGGCGTGGGGGGCGGGGGGTTTGGGTGGTTTCGGGGGGGCTGGGGATCGTCGCGGTGGGGCTTGCGTTGTTCGTGTGGTGGCCCCGTTCGGCTTCGCCCGCGAAGGATCCGGCTCCGGCGGCGTCCACGGCGATCGTGCCCCTTCCGCGCTCGGCGCCGCGGCCCGCGCCGGTGCCGTTCGAGATCCCCCGGCCCGACCCCACGCGCGCCCCGGGGCCGTCGGGGTCGCACGAGCTCGGCTCGCTCACCGACGCGGTGAGCCGCCTCGGGCCGATCCTCGCGTCGCTGCGCGAGACCTATCCGGCGCTGCTCGCCGAGGGCCTGATCCAGCGCCTGTGGATCACCGCCGGCCGCGTCGAGCTCACCGTGCTCGCGCGCGGGTCGATCCGCACGATCACCCACCGCGGCAATTCCACCGAGCAGGGCGCCTCCGCCAACCCGTTCGCCGTCACCATGCAGTTCTTCCCGCTGGCGAAGATCGCCCCCTCGGTCGCCTGGTCGGTGCTCGTCGATGCGACCAGCCGCAACAAGCTCGGCGCGCTCGTCGCGGTGCAGCTCGAGTGGTTCGAGCGAAAGGAGTGCGTGCCCGCGGCGTTCTACTGGACGGCCCTCGCGAGCGACCCGGCGGGCGACAGCGCCACCTTCGTCTACACCCCGACCGGCGGCTACCTCGGCACCTGCCAATTTCTCCAAAGCAAGGGGGATTGGCAGTTCGGCCCCTGATTGGCGCGCTCCTCGTCGATTCGATTGACCCTGCGCGGCCGCTTTCCTAATGCTGTCGTCGGCGTCCTCCCCATGGACGCCGTCGGTTAGGGGCGGCCGTGGCGCAAATCTTCCCTCGCTACACCAACACCATCTCGCGAGTGACGGCGGCCGCCGCGATCGCGCTGGTGTTCGCGGGGCTGTGGCTGTGGTCGCGCATCCAGCGCTCGCCCTACACCTCCGAGGTGCGCATCGCCAAGGAGCAGCCGGTCCCGTTCAGCCACCGCCACCACGTCGGCCAGCTCGGCATCGACTGCCGCTACTGCCACACCTCGGTCGAGTCCTCGCCCTTCGCCGGCATCCCGCCGACCGAGACGTGCATGAACTGCCACCGGCAGATCTGGTCCGACGCGCCCATGCTCGAGCCGGTGCGCGAGAGCTACAAGACCGGCAAGCCGCTCCACTGGACGCGCGTCCACGACCTGCCCGACTTCGTCTATTTCAACCACGCCGCCCACATCAACAAGGGCGTGGGCTGCACCAGCTGCCACGGGCCGATCGACCGCATGCCGCTCACCTGGCAGTCGGGCGACCTCACCATGGGCTGGTGCCTCGACTGCCACCGCAACCCGACGCCGAACCTCCGCCCCAAGGACCAGGTGACCAGCGTCGAGTGGACCCCGGCGGCCGATCAGGCCACCGTCGGCGCCGCCTTCGCCAAGGAGCGCGACGTCCGCACCCTGCAGAGCTGCTCCTACTGCCATCGTTGATGAATTAGAAAAATTGTTCGTTTATTAGCAATGACTTTCTCCCCCACAGACGTCGTCGCGCGCTTCTGGAAGAACGCCGAGACCCACGAAGAGCTGGAAGGCCCGGTCGCCGTCGTGCCGCAGGAGCACCTCGGCCGCCGCCGCTTCCTCCAGCTGCTCGGCAGCGCCATCGCCGTGCCGAGCCTCGCCGCCTGCACCCGCCAGCCGAAGGAGGAGATCGTCCCGTACGTGAAGCAGCCCGAGCAGCTCGTCCCGGGCCGGCCGCTGTTCTACGCCAGCGCCGTGCCTTTCGGCGGGGTGGGGCGCGCGGTGCTGGTCGAGCAGCACATGGGCCGCCCCACCAAGGTCGAGGGCAACCCGGATCACCCGGCGAGCCGCGGCGGCACCGACACCTTCGCCCAGGCCGAGATCCTCCAGCTGTACGATCCGGACCGCTCGCAGACGATCCGCAAGGACGGCGAGATCTCGAGCTTCGGCGAGCTGGCCGGGGCGATGCAGGCCGCGGTGCTCGCCTGCCGCGCCAAGCGCGGAGCCGGCCTGCACATCGTCAGCGGCGAGACCACCTCGCCGACGCTGATCGCTCAGATCGAGGAATTGCTCGCGGCCATGCCCGAGGCGCGCTGGTACGTGCACGAGCCGGTGGGCAACGAGGCCGAGCAAGTGGCGACCGCCGCGTCGTTCGGCGCGATCGTCGAGGCGCGCTACCGCTTCGAGCGCGCCGACGTGGTGCTGTCGCTCGACGCCGACTACCTCGGCCTCGAGGGCAACCCCGCCTACGTGCGCGACTGGGCCGACAAGCGCACCGCCGGCACCCGCGGCGGCACGATGAACCGCTGCTACGCCGTGCAGAGCGCGCCGCAGCTCACCTCGGCCAGCGCCGATCACCGCGCGATCGTCCGCGCCGGCGAGGTCGAGCACGTCGCGCGCCTCGTCGTCGCCAAGCTGCTCGACAAGCTGGGCAAAGGCGACAAGGCCATCGCCGAGGGCGCGAAGCTCCCCGCCGGCGCGAGCGACGCGTTCGTCGAGGCGGTCGCCGCCGATCTCGCGCACGCCGGAAAAAACGGGCTCGTCGTGCCCGGCAAGTTCCAGCCGGCGATCGTCCACCGCCTGGCGCACGCCGCGAACCACGCGCTCGGCGCGGTCGACAACACCGTGTGGTACGGCGCGCCGGTGCGCGCGTCGGCGCGAAGCGCGGCCCGCACCCGCGCGGAGCTCGTGCGCGCGCTCGAGGCCGGCCAGGTCGACCTGCTCGTGGTGCTCGGCGCGAACCCCGCCTACGACGCCGCCGGCTTCGCCCAGGCCGTGTTCAAGGCGAAGCTGCGCATCCACCACGGCCTCTACTTCGACGAGACCGCCGCGCTGTGCCACTGGCACGTGCCCGCGGCGCACCCGTTCGAGAGCTGGAGCGACGTGGTGTCGCACGACGGCACCACCTCGATCGTCCAGCCGCTCATCGAGCCGCTCTACCAGAGCAAGAGCCCGCACGAGGTCGTCGCCGCGCTCGGCGACAAACCCGATCGCACCAGCCTGCAGATCGTCCGCGCGCACCACGCCGCGGCGCTCGGCGACGAGCCCGATCTCGCCTGGCGCCGCGTGCTCCACGACGGCTTCTTCCGCAGCGGCCCCGAGCCGGTGAAGACCGCGCTGCAGGGCGCCGCCTGGCCCGCCGCCGCCGCGATCGAGGGCGATCTCGATCTGCTGTTCCGCCCCGATCCGGGCGTGTACGACGGCCGCTACGCCAACAACGCCTGGCTGCAGGAGATGCCCAAGCCGCTGACCCAGCTCACCTGGGACAACGCCGCGTTCGTCTCGCCCGCGACGGCGAAGGCGCTCGGGCTGGAGAACGGCGACCTCGTCGAGATCCACCGCGCCGGCGGCTCGCTCGTCATCGCCGCGTGGATCGTCCCGGGCTACCCCGAGCGCAGCGTCACGGTGAACCTCGGCTACGGCCGCACGCGCGGCGGCAAGGTGCTGAAGGGCTCGGGCTTCAACGGCTACGCCCTGCGCGCCGCCGACGACGAGTGGCACGTGTCGGGCGTGACGCTGAAGAAGACCGGCGCGAAGTACGACCTCGCCACCGCCCAGCCGCACGGCTCGATGGAGGGCCGCGATCTGGCGAAGAGCGCCACGCTCGCCGCCTACCGCGAGGAGCCGCACCGCTTCGGCGAGCACGAGGACAAGCCCGCCGAGACCAACCTCTACCCGCGCAAGAAGTACGACGGCTACGCCTGGGGCATGACCATCGATCTGACGAGCTGCATCGGCTGCAGCGCGTGCCTCGTCGCCTGCCAGGCCGAGAACAACGTGCCCGTCGTCGGCAAGGCCGAGGTGATGATGGGCCGCGAGATGCACTGGATCCGCATCGATCGCTACTTCGAGGGGAGCGACGCGGAGCCCGACACCCGCTTCCAGCCGGTGCCGTGCATGCACTGCGAGAACGCCCCGTGCGAGGCGGTGTGTCCGGTGCAGGCCACCGTCCACCACGACGAGGGCCTCAACGACATGGTCTACAACCGCTGCATCGGCACCAAGGACTGCTCGGCGAACTGCGCCTACAAGGTGCGGCGGTTCAACTTCTTCGGCTACGGCGTGGAGGCGATCGCCCCGCTCGATCCCGCCGCGGCGAGCATGCGCATGCTCCACAACCCCGACGTCACCGTGCGCAGCTACGGCGTGATGGAGAAGTGCAGCTACTGCGTGCAGCGCATCAACTACGCCCGCGTCGACGCCAAGATGCACCAGCGCTCGATCCGCGACGGCGACGTGATGACCGCGTGCCAGGCCGCCTGCCCGGCGCGCGCCATCACCTTCGGCAACATCAACGACCCGAAGAGCCAGGTCGCGCGGCGCAAGGCCGAGCCGCGCAACTACGTGCTGCTGCAGGAGCTCAACACCCTGCCGCGAACCAGCTACCTCGCCCGACTCACCAACCCGAACCCGAAGCTCTCCTCCGGCTGAAGCATGTCCGTCGCCGAACAACCCCCGCCCTCGTCGCGCGAATTGCCGCCCCCGGTGATCGAGGGCGGGCACACGTTCGCGACCGTCACCGACTCGATCGCCTCGATCGTCCTGCAGAAGGACAAGAAGCGCACGCAGTGGTGGCTCGTCGGCTTCGCCGCGTCGTTCGCGCTCTTGATGTGCTTCTTCTACGCGATCGGCAACGTGCTGCTCCGTGGCATCGGGGTGTGGGGCATCAACCAGCCGGCGGCGTGGGGCACCGACATCGTCAACTTCGTGTGGTGGATCGGCATCGGCCACGCCGGCACGCTCATCAGCGCGGTGCTCTTGCTCCTGCGGCAGGACTGGCGCACGTCGATCAACCGCTTCGCCGAGGCGATGACGTTGTTCGCCGTCGCCTGCGCCGGGATGTTCCCCATCTTCCACGTCGGGCGCACCTGGCTGCTCTATTGGATCGTGCCGTACCCGAACACGATGAAGCTGTGGCCGAACTTCCGCAGCCCGCTGCTCTTCGATCTGTTCGCCATCTCGACCTACGCGCTCACCTCGTTCCTGTTCTGGTACGTCGGCCTCATCCCCGACCTCGCCACGCTGCGCGATCGCACCCAGAGCAAGTGGGCGCGCATCCTCTACGCCGCGTTCGCGCTCGGCTGGCGCGGCTCGGCCAAGCACTGGCACAACTACGAGACGGCCTACGCGCTGCTCGCCGGCCTGGCGACGCCGCTGGTCGTGTCGGTGCACACCATCGTGAGCTACGACTTCGCGCTCACCCAGGTGCCGGGCTGGCACGCCACCCTCTTCCCGCCGTACTTCGTCCACGGCCCGATCTACGCCGGATTCGCAATGGTGCTGGCCGTCGCCTTGCCGGTTCGGAATGTTTTCAAACTCTACGATTTCAA
>JACXTT010010677.1_pt1 | contig 12354 bp, 10 predicted proteins | sample 9270951 | NCBI WGS metagenome assembly JACXTT01 (sample SAMN15532306, study PRJNA645909) | rock metagenome | isolation source: weathered quartz diorite | place: Puerto Rico | collected 2017-06-21 | reverse complement strand
GCCTGGTGCGCCTCCATCGCGATGTCGGCGTCCTCGTTGCTCGCCGCGCCGTCCACGCCGAGCCCCACGCGCGCGCCTGCACGGACCAGGTCCTCGACCCTGCACACACCGGCGCCCAGCCGCATGTTGCTGGACGGGCAGTGCGCGATGCCGGTCTTGACCTGGGCGATGCGATCGACCTCCCCGTCGTTGAGGTGGATGCCGTGCGCGTACCAGACGTCGTCGCCCGTCCAGCCAAGGTCCTCCATGAGCTCGACCGGCCGTCGCCCAAACTTTTCGAGACAGAAGCGCTCCTCGTCGAGCGTCTCGGCAAGATGCGTGTGGAGCCGCACGCCGTGCCGCCGCGCCAGCGCCGCCGAGTCGCGCATCAGCTCCGGCGTGACGGAGAACGGCGAGCAAGGCGCGACCACCACCCGGCACATCGAACCTGGCGCTGGATCGTGGTACCGCCCGATCATCTCCTCGGTGTGCGCCAGGATGGCGTCCTCGGACTCGACCACGCTGTCCGGCGGCAGCCCGCCCTTCGACTGACCCAAGGACATCGAGCCGCGGCAGGGGTGAAAGCGGAGCCCTAGCTCGCTCGCGGTGTCCACCAGCGCCTCGAAGAGGCCAGGCCGGCCATGCGGAAAGACGTAGTGGTGGTCGGTCGACAGGGTGCAGCCGCGCAGCAGCAGATGCGCCATGGCGGCCCGCGCCGCCGCGCGCACGCTGTCGGCATCGAGGCGCGCCCAAACCGGATAGAGGGCGCGCAGCCACTCGAAAAGAGTGCCGTCCGGCGCGTAACCGCGCGTAGCCCACTGGTACATGTGGTCGTGGGCGTTGACCAGGCCGGGCATGGCCAGACAGTTGGGCTCGTCGATCACGTGGTCAGCAGGAGGCGGCGGGCCAGAGCCGATCGCGGTGATCATCCCGTCGCGCGACAGGACCCAACCGTGCTCGATCTCCCGGCTGCCCGTGAAGAGCAATCCGGCGCGAACGAGGAGCGTCAAGGGGTGAGGTCGTGCGGGCGGACCGGAACGCGGTCGACCTCCCGTCCGGTTGCGGCGCGAATGGCGGCCACGATGGCCGGCCCGGACGAGATCGTTGGCGGTTCCCCCACCCCCTTCAGCCCGTACGGCGAGTTGGGGTCGCCGAGCTCGAGAATGTCCATTCGCACCGGCGGCATGTCGAGGATCGTGGGGAGCAGATAGTCCGTGAACGACGCGTTGCGGATCACGCCATCCTTGACCTGGATCTCCTCCATCACGGCGAGACCCAGTCCCTGCGCAGCCCCGCCTTCGAGCTGGCCCTCCACCGCCAGCGGATTGATGGCCCTGCCGACGTCCTGCGCCGTCGCCAGCTCGACAACTTTGAGGAGACCAAGCTCGGTGTCGACGTCCACCACAGCGCGATGGGCCGCGAACGCGAACTGCATGTGAGCGTTCGATTGCCCCGTCTCCGAATCCAGGCGCTGCGTGCGGCGCGGCCGGAACTCGCGCGTCTCCTCGATCACCGCATCGCCGAGAAGCGTGGCGAGGGAGACGATCTCAGTGCCCCGAGCGTCGATCACGGAGTCGTGCTCGATGCGCAGCTCGCGCGCACGATGCAGCTCGGACTGTGCGAGCTCGAGGACGCGGTCGCGGACAGCCTGCGCCGCGGCCCTGACGGCGCCGCCGGTGATGTAGGTCTGGCGCGAAGCCGACGAGGACCCGGATGATCCGACCCGCGTGTCCGCGTTGAGCACCACGACGTCGCTCACGCCGAGCTCGCTGCCTGCGATCTGTGCCTGCACGGTGACCAGGCCCTGGCCCACCTCGGCGCCGGCGGTGTGGACTTCGACTCGGGGACGCCCGTCGACGACCGAGAGCCCGACGCGGGCGGTCGAGTAGTCGTCGAAGCCCTCGGAGTAGCCAATGTTCTTGAAGCCAAGTGCGTAGCCCACTCCTCGCACGACGCCTTCACCGTGGGAAGTGTTCGACACCCCGCCGGGCTGCGCTGTCAGGTCCACGTCCCCACCGTTGCCCTCCAGGCCGGCGGGGAGCGGCATGGAGTTAACTCTGCGCAGCAGCTCGGCGACCGGCACCGGGCCGTCGACAAGCTGGCCCGTGATCATCTCGCTGCCCGTCTCCATCGCGTTGCGCAGGCGCAGCTCGACCGGGCCCATCGCGAGCGCCGCGGCGAGCTTGTCCATCTGCGCCTCGTGGGCGTAGCAGTTCTGCACCGAGCCGAAGCCGCGCATCGCGCCGCACGGCGGGTTGTTGGTGTAGACGACGATGCCATCGATCGTCGCGCTGGGGCACTGATATGGGCCGACCGCAAAGCACGAAGCGTTTGCGATCACCGCGGTTGAGCTCGACGCGTAGGCGCCGCCGTCGAGAAGGATGCGAGCCTTGACGTAGACGAGCTTCCCATCGCGGTTTGCGCCGTGCTCGTAGGTGAGCCGGCCGGGATGCCGGTGGACGTGACCGACGAACGACTCGGGGCGCGAGTAGGAGATCTTCACCGGCCGTCCGGTATGCAGGGCGAGCATGCAGGCGTGGGCCTGAAGCGAGAGGTCTTCCCGAGCGCCGAAAGCCCCGCCGATGCCGGCCATCGTCAGGCGAACCCTCTCCGGCGGTAATCCAAGCACGCGCGACAGCTGCTGCTGGTCCACATGCAGCCACTGCGTCGCGATGTAGAGGTCGACCCCGCCTGCTCCGTCGGGAACCGCGAGCCCGGACTCGGGGCCCAGCGGCGCCTGGTCCTGCATTCCGATCTCGTACTCGCCGCGCACGACGACGTCCGCGTGAGGTGATTGCTCGCCGTGGCGGATCTTCACCCACCGCGTGACGTTGCCGTGGGGATGCAGCCGGGGCGCATCGGGTGCCAGGGCGCGCTCGGGGTCGGTGACCGGCTGGAGGACCTGGTATTCGACGCGAACCTTCTCGGCAGCACGCCTTGCCTGCTCCGGGTGGTCGGCCGCGACCAGCGCGATCGCCTCGCCCCAGTAACGAACGACCTCCGAAGCCAGGACGGGCTGGTCCTGGATCTCGAGCCCGTAGAGGTTGGGGCCCGGCACGTCTTGGTGAGTCAGCACGGCGCTCACGCCGGGCATCGCACGCGCCTCGGTCGCGTCGATGGAGAGGATTCGCGCGTACGGGTGCGGGCTGCGAAGCGTCGCGCCCCACAGCATCCCTTGGGCCTTCAGGTCGGACGAGTAGACGAAATCGCCACGCACCTTGGCGGGGCCGTCCGGCCTCCGGACGCTCTCGCCGATCTTCATGCGGAGCTCGCGGCCAGCTTCACCGCGGCAATGATCTTCGCGTAGCCGGTGCAGCGGCAGATGTTGCCTGCGAGCGCCTCGCGGATCTCCGCGTCGTTCGGCTGAGGCGCTCGCCGCAGGAGATCGTGCGTCGCGACGATCAGCCCTGACGTGCAGAAGCCGCACTGCACCGCGCCTGCCTCGACGAACGCCTCCTGCACGGGATGGAGCGAGCTCTCGGAGGCGAGGCCCTCGACGGTCACGATCTCGCGGCCGTTGGCCTGCCCGCCCAGAACGAGGCAGGCGCAAACGAGCGCGCCGTCGAGATAGACCGAGCACGATCCGCACTCGCCCTGCTCGCAGGCGTTCTTCGACCCGTACAGTCCAAAGCTCTCCCGGAGGACGTACAGAAGGCTCTCGCCCTCCCACACCCCATCGGCCGTACGCGGCCGGCCGTTGACCATGCAGTTGATCCTCATGTGGCCGCCCAGGCCCAGGCAAGGCAGCGGCGGGCCAGGACAGCGAGCGCGTGCCGCCGGTAGGCGGCGGTGCCTCGGATGTCGTCGATGGGCCGCGCCGCCGCCGCGACCAGCTCGCCGAACCGATCCATCGTGGCCGCGCTCAGCTGCTTCCTGCCCGCCCAATCGAGCTCGCCCTGAATGAAGTCCTCCGCTTCTTGAGCGCGAAGAGGCGTCGGCCCCGCCGACCCGATGCCGGTCCCGACGCGCCGTCTCGCCCAATCAATTGCAAGCGCGAACGAGCAGACCGCGATCACCATCGCGTTGCGCGTACCGACCTTGGAGAACTGCTGCGGACCGGCCGCCGGCTCGACCAGGAATGCGGCGATGAGCTCGTCCTTGCGCATCGCGTTTCGCTTCGGGCCGGTGAAGAATTCGCGCGCGGGCACCCTCCGCGTGCCCGATGCCGAGGCCAGCTCGACCACGGCATCCGAGGCTAGCAACGGTGGCAGCGCGTCGCCGGCCGGTGACGAAGTCGCGAGGTTGCCGCCGACGGTGCCGCGGTTGCGGATCTGCGGCGATCCGACGGTGCGGGACGCCATCGCCAGGCCAGGCAGGCGATCGCCGACCTCCTCGATGAGACGGGTGTAGGTCACGCCTGCGCCGATGCGCAGAACACCGGCCTCGGTTCCCCACTCCGACAGTTCGGCGATTCGCGTCAGGTCCATGACCGCGGCAGGGCGGCCGTGGTCCAGGTTGATCTCGACCATCACGTCGGTGCCACCGGCGATCGGCATCGCCTCCGGGTGAGCGGCCCTCATTTCGAGCGCCTCAGTCCAGGTCGACGGCTGAAGAAACTCCATCTACCAGGCAAAGCCGGGTTCCGGCGCGTCGTCGCGTGTCACGGTGCCCTCGATCAGGCCGAAGGGCCGGTCGGCCGCGTAGAAAACTTCGTTTTCGTTGTCCATGCCGAACGGCGTGAGGTCAACCGCGAAATGGTGCTTGTTGGGCATCGAGAGCCGGACCTCGGCCACTTCGGACCTCGCCTCTAACACCGCTGCGCCCATCGCGTAGAGCGTCTGCTGCAGGGAAAGGCTGTGGTGGGAGGCAAAAGCGTCAAGGAGCAGCCGGCGGACCTCCCGGAAAGACTGCTTCCAGTCGGCCTGGGTGTCGCAGAAGCGCCAGCGTGCGGAAAGAGACGTGGCCATGATGCGATCCTTCGTCTCCTGCAGGGTCGTGAAGCGGTCCTTGATGTAGCCGTGGAATTCGGAACCTGCCGACCTGAGAATGACCAGATCCGCAACGCCACCAACGACCCATGCGCCGTCGTCGGTGCAGGTCACGGTCGCCAGACGCTTCTCGACGCCCGAGCGGACGAACGCATGGTCGTGGATGCGTTCCCACGCGAGCTCTTCGATGGTGACGCGCGCCCGGTAGACCGACGCGAACTCGCTGACGAAATGGCGCGCCAGCCGCAGCCCGAAGTCCTCGATCTCGCCGATGGGTTCGCGCGCGAATGCGAAGACCGTGTTCTTCTGCGTGTCGGTCGGTACGACCTTGCTGTTGTCGCCGCTGAGATGCGTGTCGGCGAAATCCCCGGACAGCGCGACGCTGACGATCAGGTCTTTGATGTCGTGCGCGGAGCCGGACCTCGTCACGCGCACGACGTGCGTCTCCGCCTTGCCGTACTGGTTGTCGCCGAGGACGATCGTCATGTGCCTTTGTACGTTGAATAGCCATAAGCGCTGAGCAGCAGCGGCACATGCAGGTGACCGCCGTCGAAGCTGAAGATCACCGACACCGCCGGGTAGAACGCTTTCAGCCCCGAGCGCTCGAAGTAGGGCCGGGTGTCGAACTCGAGCCGGTACTCACCCGCCTCGAGCTCCTCGTCGGTCAGGTCGCGAACGCGGCCGTCCGCGTCGGTAACCGCATCTGCCACCTCCTTCCAGTCCCCGTCCGGCTCGTGGCGCTCCAACCTCACCGCCAGGCCCGCGGCCGGCGATCCTCGCATCGTGTCCAGGACGTGGGTCGAGATGCTCATTCCTTCAAGAATCTTTCGAGTCGAAGCCGCGTGATCTTACGCTGCTCACCCGCCGCGACCTGAAGCTCGGTCGCCGCGTCATTGGTCATGCGCCGGCGTAGCTCAGAAAGTATCTCGCCGGCGGTGCGGCCACTCGCGGCGATGAGGAACACGTGCCCAAACCGCTTCTCATACTCTCGATTCTCGGCCGCGATGGCAGCCAGCGTCACGGCCGAGCCTCGCCCGAGCTGCCTCTGCTCGCGCTCCGAAGTGGAGGGCGCATGGCCACCCTTTTCCCCTATGCGTGGGTGCGCGGCGAACGCCACGAGCCAGTCGCCGGTCGCCAATCGGGACCACGCAGATTCCGCCGCCGCAATGAGTTCCGCAAGATCGTGGTAAGGCCGGCCTGCCGCCACGCGCGCCGCCCACGCGTGATGCGCGAAGCACGCGTAGAGCCGTGTCTCGGCCTCCTGGGACGGCAGTGCGTTGAAGGAGGCGATGCCGTCGATGAGCAAGACCTTAACGTTTCACGCGATGGCTGAGGCCGGCCCGCTCGGGGAGCGCCTGAGGCGGCTCGAAGATGGCCGTCTGCTGCGTGGCGCCGCCCAGTTCGTCGACGACCTCGCGCCGGCCGGCTGCCTGCAGGTCGGTCTTCTGCGCAGCCCTGTCGCCAGCGGCCGCGTCGCGGGACTCGACACATCTGCCGCTGTGACGGCGCCGGGCGTCCGGGCGGTCTTCACGACCGCAGACCTCGACGGATCATGCCATCCCCTCGCCGTCCACCTGACGACGCCTGGAGCTGTGTCGCCTGAACGGCCGATCCTGGCGCGCGATCGGGTTCGGTTCGCCGGCGAAGTGATCGCCGCCGTCGTCGCCGATACCCGCTACCAGGCAGCCGATGCGGTGGACCTGCTGCGGCCAGAGATCGAGCTTCAACCGGCGGTCGTTTCATGCGACGACGCGCTGGCCGCGACCGCCCCGCTGGTGCATGACGCCGTCCCGGGCAACCTCTATTACACCGGCCGGCGGAGCTATGGCGACGTCGCGGGCGCGTTCGCCGATGCGGACGTGGTGGTCGAGTGCGAGGTGAGTCACCCGCGCGTCTCGGCAGCGCCGATGGAAGGGCGAGGCGTGATCGCCGCGCCGGAAGGCGATGGCGGGGTGGTCGTCTGGAGCTCTACGCAGGTGCCGCACCTCATCGCCGCGGCTGTCGCCGAATGCCTCGGCCTCGATAAGCCGAAAGTCCGCGTTGTGGCGACCGACGTCGGTGGCGGCTTCGGGATCAAGGCGCAGGTCTACCCGGAGGAGATCCTCCTGGCGTGGATCGCCAGGCGGATGGACGCGCCGGTCAAGTGGATCGAGACACGCTCAGAGCACATGCACGCGGCGAGCCATGCCCGCGACCAGCGGATCAGGCTGTCCGCCGCGGTGCGCAAGGACGGACGCGTGCTTGGGCTTCGGGCGACCATCCACTCCAACATCGGCGCCTACGGGATCAGGCCGTTCGGGCCCCTGCTCGATCCCGTGACGTGCGCCGGTCTGATTCCCGGCCCCTACGACATCCGCAACTACGAGTACGAGTCGTTCGCCGTGGCGACCAACAAATGCCCTGAAGGTCCGTACCGCGGAGTCGGCATGGTCACTGCGGTCCTGGCCCACGAGCGCTTGATGGACCTCGTGGCGATGCGGCTCGGCCTCGATCCGGCCGAGGCGCGGCGGGTCAATCTGGTCAAGCCGTCACAGATGCCATACCTCGCGGCCACCGGTCACCCCTATGAATCCGGCGACTACACGGCCGCACTGGAGGCAGCGCTCGCGACCTTCGACTATGCAGGGGCGCGCGCCGAGCAGGAGCAGGGACGGGCTGAGGGGCGCTTGCTCGGGATCGGCCTGAGCTCGTACGTCGAGTTCACCGGCGCCGGGTCGGCGACCTTCATCGGGCGAGGGATGGCGGACATCCCGGGTACCGACACGTCACGCGTCTGGCTCGGAGAAGACGGCCGGGTCCACGTGCAGACGACGTGCCCGGCGATCGGGCAGGGCGTCCAGACGACTTTCGCCCAGGTTGCGGCGGCAAACCTGGGTGTGGACGCCCCGAGCGTGGTCGTCGAACAGACCGACACCGCGAGCGTCGGAGAGGGGACGGGGTCGTTCATGAGCCGCGGCTCGGTGACCGCCGCGACGAGCACGCATCGCGCGGCCGGCCTCCTGCGCGAGGCGATTCTGAACGCCGCGTCCTGGAAGCTCGACCAGCCCGTGGAGCGCCTTTCGATCCGCGGCGCCGAGGTGCTGCTCGACGGCGCGCATCCGATGCTGGAGCTGGTTCAGCTCGCGAAGACAGAACCCGGGGACGATGGTGGTCGCGCGCTCGATGTCTCGGTGACCTACGACGCGGTGCAGGCTTCCCATCCGTACGCCACCCACGCTTGCCTCGTCGAGGTCGACCGGGAGACCGGCGCGGCAAAGATCCTCCGCTACGTCGTGGCGGAGGATTGCGGCGTGCTGATCAACCCGACCGTCGTCGAAGGCCAGGTGGTGGGCGGCGTGGCGCAGGGGGTGGGCGCGGCGCTGCTGGAGGAGGTCGCATACAGCGCGGATGGGCAGGTGCTGAGCGGCACCTTCCTCGATTACCTCATCCCGAGCGTGGGCGAGACGCCGGCGGTCGAGGTCAGGCACCTGGTCACTCCGTCGACGGTCCACGAGCTGGGGACGAAGGGTGTCGGCGAGGGTGGGACGATCGGCGGTACGGCCGCCGTGGCAAACGCCCTCGCCGACGCGCTGGCGCTGCAGGACGTGTCGCTGCCCCTGACGCCGGACCGCATCGTCACTTCGCTCCGCTGATGCACCCGTACAACCCGGTCAGCTACCTGGAACGGAACGCCGCTCGCCGCGGTGACGAGGCGGCGGTGTGGGATCAGGGCGAAGAGATCACATTTGCGGAGCTGCTCGAGCACGCGCGCCGACTACAGCGCGTGCTCGCCGGCCGGGGCGTCAGGGCCGGCGATGTCGTCGGCGTCCAGCTGCCCAACGTGTGGGAATACGTCGCGCTCGAGCTTGCGATCCCCGACCTCGGCGCGGTGATCCTCCCCATGCCCATGAGCCTTGGTGATCACGAGATGCGCTGGCTCCGCGACAGGACGCGACCGGCCCTCGTCATCACGGCCGCCGATGTCGAAAGCCTGTCGGGCGACGGCCCGAGCCGGCCGCCGCGCGCCGACCCCGACCCTGACCGCATCGTCGAGATCGCCATGACATCAGGGACCACAGGCATGCCGAAGCTCGCGTCGCTTTCGGCGCGCCTGAAGCAGGTCACGTTCGAGAGCTTCACCAGCCGGCTGGAGATCACCGATAAAGACCGTGTCCTCCCGATGACGCCGTTGACCCAGGGGATTGGTGGCATGTGCCTCTACTGCCTGCGGGTCGGAGCGGCCCTGGTGATGCTCCATGAGCCCCACTGGGCGCCCGAACGCTGCCTTGACGTGGCGGCGAAGGCGCGAGCGACGGTGATGGTCGGCGTACCGACCAACGTCATCCGGATGCTGAACCAACCGCTTCACCTGTTGACCTCGCTGCGAGCGGTGGCCGTCGCCGGTGCGCCGCTGCCCCCGGAGGTCGCGGAGCGTTGGGAGCACACGACCGGCGTGCCCATCTCGAGCTTTTACGGCTCCATGGACGCCGGCCAGCTCGCCGTGGCGAGCCCATCGGATCCGCAGGCGCTTCGCTGGACGACGGTGGGGCGGCCTCATGATCGGGCAGAGTGGAAGATCGTCGATGGAGAGATCTGCATGCGTGGCGACCTCGTACAGGAGCGCTATTGGGGCGAGACGGTCGGCCCCCACTCGACGGACGGGTGGGCGCACATGGGCGACCTGGGCTTTGTCGACGAGGCCGGCTACCTCCACGTCGTCGGCCGCGTCAAGGACATCATCATCAAGGGCGGGACGAACATCAATCCTTACGAGGTCGAATCGATGCTGCGCGGACATCCTGGCGTGATGGACGTATGCGTCGTCGGCCGGCCACACCCTGACCTCGGAGAGGTCCCCGTCGCCTTCGTCGTCGGCGACCTGACTCAAGATGAGCTCGAGCGGTTCCTGCAGGAGCGCGGGCTGGCTCGTTACAAGTGGCCGCAGATGGTCCATCGTCTCGACGAGCTTCCGCTGTCCGGTCCAGGCAAGGTCAACCGCAGGATGCTGAGTGAGCATGCGCACGCGCTGTAGCGACATCCATGTTTCCTGGTCCGAGGTCGGCCGAGGTGAGCCGCTGGTTCTCATCCACGGACTGGCCGACGATCACCGCGCGTGGCGCCGGGTGCTTCCGGCGCTGATGCTGCGCAACCGGCTGATCCTGTACGACCTGCGCGGCCATGGCGAAACGTCGCTGGGCAGTCCAGACGGAACCCTGCAACAGCTGGCCCACGACCTGATCGGCCTGCTCGATGCAGTCCAGGTCGAGAGCGCCAACGTCGCGGGTTTCTCGTTGGGCGGCACGATAGCGATGCGCGTCGCGATCGATCACCCGGGACGCGTCCGTGGCCTGATCCTGGTCGCGACCTCCAGTCGCGTCGGCCGCGCGGCGGCGGAGTGGTATCAACAGCGCGTCGACATGGTCAACGGCGAAGATCCTCAGCTGCGCGAAACACTCGACCGGGACACCGGGGACGTCTACGCCGAGTCGCCCCAAGAGCTCGAGGCGGGCCTTCTCATCCGTCGGCAGTCGACCGCCGACCCCCGGGGCTTCGGCAACGCTTGTGCCGCCATGGCCGCGCTCCACGCCGCGCCGCTCGACCCCGAGCTGGGACGCATCTCGGTACCGACGCTGATCGTGGCGTCCGACCTCGACCGCCACTGTCCGCCGAAGGCGGCGCAGATCATCGCTGCGGGCATCGAGGGCAGCCGGCTCGAGATCATCGCCGGCGCCGGCCACCCGATACCGGTGGAGAGGCCGTCCGAGCTTGCCGCCCTGATCTACTCGCACGTGTTCGACCGTGACTGACGCTCTCCTCCACGAGTGGAGCGCTCACGACGTCCTGACGCTGACGCTGAACCGACCCGACCGGCGCAACGCGCTCGACCCTGAGCTGCTGAGCGCCCTCGCGGCAGCGCTGCACAGCGACGGGGAGCGGGCCGGAGCGGTCATCCTCCGCGGGGCGGGCACGGAGGCCTTCTCTTCTGGATACGACCTGTCCCGACTCACCGGGACGATCGAGGACCTTGACGCAGACCGTCACATCGGCGAGGCCGCATCGGCGTTGCGAGGGTGTCCCGCGCCGGTGATCGCGCGCCTGCAGGGGCACTGCCACGGTGCGGCGGTCGAGCTGGCGCTGAACTGCGACCTTCGGATCGCCGCGGACGACCTTCGACTCTCCGTCCCGGCAGTCAGCCTCGGCGTCGTCTACCGCTTCCAGTTCGTCGCGAGGCTGGTCCAGATCTGCGGCCTCGCCCGCGCATCGGACCTCCTGCTGGCGATGCCAGAGCTCGACGCCGAAACTGCGCAGCGCTGGGGGCTCGTCACGGAGGCCGTCCCTGCTTCGTTGCTCGAGGATCGCGTTCAGGCCGTGGCAGAGATGCTCGCCACGTCCCCGCGCCCGGCGGTGCAGGGGACGAAGGCCAGCCTGAACCTGCTGGAGAGGCGGGCGATCTCGGGCGAGGACCTCCTGCAGGCGCAGCAGCTCAGGGTCGGCGCGGCCGCCAGTCCGGAGCGGCGCGAAGCCGTGACGCGCCGCAAGCAATCCATGTCGCGACGCCCCCGCACGGACAGGCGTTGACCCAGTTCGACGTCAGCGTCGGTATCAGCCCGCGCCAATCGTTCGAGAGCTGGGCCGCGTTCGTCACCGCACTGGAGGCGGAAGGCGTGGGGCGGGTGTGGGTCATCGATTCCCAGCTCGCGATGAAGGACGTCTACGCGGGTTTGGTGGTGGCCGCGTTGAACACCACGCGCGTCGGCCTTGGCACGGGCGTCACCAACGCGGTCACAAGACATCCGACGGTGACAGCGAACGCGATCGCGGCGGTGGCTGAGATCTCGCACGGCCGCGCCATTCTCGGTCTGGGCGCCGGGGACTCAGCCCTTTACGGCATCGGACTCAAGCCGCAGAAAGTCGCCGAGGTCGAGGACGCGATCGGATTCTTCCGCTCCAAGCTCGAGCGCGGCATCCCGATCTATCTGGCTGTGAGCCAGGAGCGCATGTGCGAGCTGGCCGGACGCAAGGCCGACGGCGCCATCGTGATGGGCCCCGCCCAGCCCGACATGGTGCGGCGCCAGGTCGCATGGATCGAAGCCGGCCTCGATACCGCCGGGCGCGCGCGCAGCGACTTCGACACCTTGTTCATGGCTCCGCTGTCGGTCGACGTCGACAGCGTCCGGTCGTGGGCCTCAACCCAGGCGCGCCTGCTGACGCACTACAAAGAGCTTCCGCCCAGCCTTTTGCGCTTCCGCGACGAGATCAAGCGCAGCGCAGATTCGTACGACTACGGGGAACACCTCTCCACGCGGGCCGGGCACAGCGCCGCAGTTTCGGATGACCTGACGCGAGCCCTGGCGGTCGTCGGCACGACTGACGACTGCGCGGCTCGCCTGCGCGAGCTGTCGTCAACGGGCGTCGACACGTTCATGTTCCCCCTGGCCGGCCGCCATCGGATCGAGCGCTGGCGCGC
>JACXTT010010676.1_pt1 | contig 12354 bp, 9 predicted proteins | sample 9270951 | NCBI WGS metagenome assembly JACXTT01 (sample SAMN15532306, study PRJNA645909) | rock metagenome | isolation source: weathered quartz diorite | place: Puerto Rico | collected 2017-06-21 | reverse complement strand
ATGCCTGCCCAGACCAGCGTGGTCAACACCTTCTCCACCAGCAGCAACATGCCGTGCAGCCGGCCGGTGCCGGCCATCACGCGGCGCAGGATGTAGAAGGCGACATAGAGGAACGTAATACCGAACAGCGGCACCAGCGCGAGCCGCAGCACGCTGACCGTCGCGACCGGTGCCAGCGCGAAGCGGGCCACCAGCACCAGCAGCCAGCCAAACAGCGGGAACATGGCCCGCTCCAGGCTGACTGCCGCGAAGCGCATCGAGAAGGTGGATGCGGCATGGCGCGCCTCCAGCCGCTTCACGACGTAACGCGACAGCGGGTAGGCGACGAGGAGACAGATCGCCAGCAAGCCGATCTGCCAGAAGAAGCCCGGCCCGCCCGCGTCGCGGATCAGGTCTTCGACCAGCTTGCCGAACATGGAGTGCGTGACCGCGAGGTCGTTCAGCGGATTCGTATTCATGAATGGAGGCTTGCAGGACGGCGAGGACCGCGCGCGCGGCGCGGTCCCGCCTGGTCAGCGCGTGCGTTCCAGCACCGCGGCGAAGAAGCCATCGGTCTGATGCAGGTGTGGGTAGAGCGCCAGGGTCTCGGCATCTTCCGGCAGCGACGGCACGTCGATCTTCTGCTCGGCCAGCACCTCGCGGACCGGCACCAGCCGGAATTCCGGGTGCGAAGCCAGGAAATCGCGGATGATCGCCTCGTTTTCCGCCTCCAGCACGCTGCAGGTGGCATACACCACGCGGCCGCCGCCCTTGACCAGCCGCGCGGCCGAATCGAGGATCGCGCTCTGCTTGGCGGTCAACTCCAGCACCGACTGCGGCGTCTGGCGCCACTTCAGGTCCGGATTGCGACGCAGCGTGCCAAGGCCGCTGCACGGTGCGTCGACCAGCACGCGATCGATCTTGCCGGCCAGCCGCTTGATCTTCGCGTCGCGCTCGGAGTCAATCAGCACCGGGTGCACGTTCGACAGGCCGCTGCGCGCCAGGCGCGGCTTCAGGTTGGCCAGGCGCTTTTCGGAGATATCGAACGCGTAGAGCCGGCCCGTCGAGCGCATCGCCACGCCGAGTGCGAGCGTCTTGCCGCCCGCGCCCGCGCAGAAGTCGACCACCATCTCGCCGCGGCGCGGCGCGACCAGATGGCACAGCAACTGGCTGCCTTCGTCCTGCACCTCCACCAGGCCGTTGATGAACAGCGGCATACGGTTCAGGGCCGGTTTGCCGACAACGCGTATGCCGGCAGGCGCCATCGGCGTCGGCTCGGCGCCGATGCCGGCTTCCTGCAGTTCGGCCAGCGCGGCCTCGCGCGAGGTCTTGCCGAGGTTGGCGCGCAAATCCAGCGGCGCCGGACGCAGCCAGGCATCACCCAGCGCGGCGGTAAAGGCCTCGCCATGGCGGCCGACCAGGTTTTCGAACAGCCATTCCGGCAGGTTGGCGCGCACGCGCGGCGCGAGGCTCGAGCGCTCGATCGTCATCAACCGGTCCAGCCACTGGGCCTCGTCCTCGTAGAGGAACGGCGTCAGCATGTCGCGGCCAAGCGTGGCGGCAAGGCCCAGCAGGGCCATGCGGCGGGACGTGGCGCCCGACCCGCTCTCGGCAAACTGGGCGAATTCGACACGCCGGCGCAGCACGGCGTACACGGCCTCGGCGATGATGCCGCGCTCGCGGTGGCCAAGCTTGCTGTTCTCGCGGAAATAGTAGCTGACCACGGCGTCGGCGGGGCGCGCGAACAGCATGACCTTGCCCAGCAGGCGGTCGACATGCTGGATGTGGGCGGCGTGCAGCCCGCCGTGCATGCGCGCCGGCTCGCCGTCCCCGCCTTCTCGCGCGCGCTTGGCGGCGGCAGGCATGCGGATGGGGCTCGCGGAGCGCTTGGCGCTGCGCGACGGCTGGCGGTTGTCGGATCGGGTCTGGCGGTTGCCCGGGGTGTTGCGACTCATGGCTTGACTCCTGTCGCCGGCACGCCGGCGGAGATGGCCATCAGCAGTTGGGGCTCGGCCGGTTGAACTTGAACAACACCGTCCTGCACGCGCAGGCGGTCTTCCACAAACCAGCGCACGGCGCGCGGGTAGATGATGTGCTCGCTGTCGAGCAGCCGGTCGGCAAGCGTGTCGGGGGTATCCGACGGCCGCACGTCCAGCGCGGACTGGATCACGATCGGGCCGTGATCCAGTTCGGGTGTCACAAAATGCACGGTCGCGCCGTGCAGCTTAACCCCCGCTTCCAGTGCCTGGCGATGCGTATTGAGGCCAGGAAAGCACGGCAGCAACGAGGGATGGATATTGAGCAGGCGGCCCGCGTAGCGGTCCACGAAGCCCGGCGTCAGGATACGCATGAAGCCGGCCAGCACCACCAGGTCCGGCTCGCACGCGTCGATGGCGGCCGCCATGGCGGCATCGAAGGCGGCGCGGTCAGGGTATTGCTTGTGGTCGACCACGCCGGTGGCAATGCCGTGCTCCTTCGCAAACCGCAGGCCCGCCGCGTCCGCCCGGTTCGACAGCACGGCCGCGATTCGGGCCGGCCAGCCCTCGGCGGCACAGGCCCGGACGATGGCTTCCATGTTGGTGCCTCGCCCGGAAATCAAGATGACAATTTTTTTCATCACGCAATTCTACCAAGCCGTGACACAATCTCCGGCAATCTAGGCGTATTAGGTACTTAATTCACGAAAGTTCACGAGAGCCAGGAGGTGTGGCACCGCGATCTAACACGTGCGGGCGGCTTCGTCCACCCCCGTTTGATGGATTGTGACGCCTCGCCCGCTCTGCTAGAGTGGCCGACACGTCCACGCGCCAGACTTGCCTGCAAGGCCGGTGACAACAAGGACGAGACGGGAAATTAGACGGGAATACGCATGTCGAACGCTGCACCGACTCTGTTGGTGGTCGATGATCATCCTATGGCCCTTTCCGGCACCACCGCGTTTCTCGCGGAAGTGATGCCCGATGTCGCAGTCCACGCGGCGGGCAGTGCCAAGGAAGCCTTAAGCAGCCTGCAACAAGGGTTGCGACCGGACATCGTGCTACTGGACATCTGGCTGAACGACGGCACTGGCTTCGATGCCATGCAGACGTTCAAGACCGTGATCCCTGGCGCCCGCTTCATCTTCATGTCCGCCGAAGCCACGCCCGAAATCGTGGGGCGCGCCCGCGCGCTGTCCGCGTGCGGCTTCGTCGGCAAGCACCTGGACGCCAACGCCTTCACCGCCGCCGTGCGCAAGGTGCTGGCCGGGGACACCTCCTTTCCTACCGACGAGGCCCTCAACGGCCGTGCCCAGTCGTTCGGGCCGGCGCATGGCATCCCGGTCACGCCGGCGGAACTCGGCCTGACCCCACGCCAGGGCTCGGTGCTGGCGCTGGTGCTGGAAGGCTTGCCAAACAAGGTGATCGCGCGGCGCCTGGGCCTGACCGAGAACACGGTCAAGGAACACGTGTCGGCCATCCTGCAACGGCTGGGCGTGCGCACGCGCATGCAGGTGATGTCGCGCATGGAACGTTTCCGCCTGCGCCAGTAAGCCTGGCGCAGATTCATCAGGCGGCGGCGCGCAGCCAGCGGCGCAGCAGCATCCGCAGCGCTGCCGGGTCCACCGGCTTGGGCAGCACGAAGTAGCCCGCCTCCTCGGCCGCCGCCAGCGCGGCCGATTTCAAGTCGCCCGTCAGCAGCGCACTGCGCGCCTGTGGCTGCGTGTTTTGCCAGCGCTCCAGCAGGTCCAGGCCGTTCTCGCTGCCCGGCAGGCGCAGGTCGCAGAAGATGATGTCCGGCTTGAGTCCCTTGGCAAACAGGCCGTCGGCCTCGGCGCCGTGCGCCGCGCAGGCAACGCGGATGCCCCACGCTTCCATCAGCGCGATCCACGCCTTGCGGATCTGGGTGTCGTCGTCCACGACCAGCACCGTACCGCTCATGCGGTCGGGCTTGGCCTCCTCGGCCAGCGCCGAGGCGCGCATGGCGCGCGCACTCGCCACCAGTTCCTCGGGCGCCGGCGCCAGCGCGAACCAGAACACCGACCCCTTCCCGGGCACCGAGCGCACACCGTAGGTGCCGCGCATCAGCCGCACGCACTCCTTGAAGATCGCGAGCCCCAGTCCCAATCCCTGGGACGGATCGCGCTGCGGATTGTGAACCTGGTAGTACGGCGAGAAGATGTCGGGCAGGTGTTCCGGGGTGATACCGGCGCCGGTGTCCCAGACTTCCAGCCGCACGTGCTTGCGGCGCTGGCGCGCGGTCACCAGCACGCCACCGCGCCCGGTATAGCGCAGCGCGTTCTGCACGAGGTTGAAGAGCGCACGGCGCAGCAGCACCGGCTCGGCCATCGCGTACAGCTCGTCGGGCACGCGCGGCGTCAGTGTCAGCCCGCTCTCGCGTGCATCGGCGGCAAACTGGCTCATGACGTCGCGAATCAGCGCACTCAGTTCGCAGGGCTCCAGCGTGGGCAGAACCTTGCGGCCCTCAAGCTTGGACAGGTCCAGCAGCGAGCGAAACAGCAGGTCGATCGTCTGCGTGCCAGCAGCCACCTGCTCCACCAGCGGATGCAGCGAGCTGGACTGGTTGCGCGCGCGCAGGGCCTCCACCAGCATCACGAGGGCGTGGACCGGTTGGCGCAGGTCGTGACTGGCCGCGGCCAGGAAACGCGACTTTTCCTCGCTGGCGTGCAGCGCCCGCTCCTTTTCCTCCTGGAACTGCTTGGCCAGACGCCGGCTGTCACTCTCCAGCTGGATGGCCCGCACGAGCGTGCGCTGCAGGTTGAGAGCATGGCGCGACAGCATCAGCGCATAGACGACCAACAGCAGTTGCACGTAGTTGCCGTGGCCGGGGAAGGCAAACTCGGCCAGCAGCACATTGGGCACCAGGATCGGCACCCCCGCGTAGACCAGGTTGGATGGCACCGGCGACTGCGACGTGGCCCCGCCGGCCAGCACGCCAAGCGTGAGCAGGTACAGGACGCTGGAGAACACCACTGACTCTGTATACATATGAAGCAGCGCCGAGCTACCCCACGTCACGCCGGTCAGGAAGGCGACCGCGCGCATATTGCTCCACCACTTGCGGGTGTGCACCGAGCGGCTCATGGTCGCGGCGTCGCGCTGGTAGCCGAAGTAGAACCAGCTCGCGCCGGCGGTCAGCACCAGCATCACGGCGCACCAGCCGAGCAGCGCGGCGTGGTTGGCATCGTGCCAGAACGCCGCCGCGGTCAGCCCCGGCAGGACGACCGAGGCCACGATCCCCGTCGGGGACACCCGATGGATGGTGGCCAGCAGCTTGGCGCGCGTCTCGGTGTCGAGCGGCGGCCCGGGCGGCGGCAGGATTCTGTTCAGCAGCGCGTTCAAGTGTGGCGTGGCAGGTTGTAGCGATGGCGGCGGCCCGCCAGTGGCGCATATCATGCCGGCTTTTGCGGCGGCGCGCCATGCCAAAGCGCCGGTTGCGGCACGGCAACGCCATGCCGGCGTCCGGCGCGAGCGCCCGAACCGGGGCACGCGGCCCCATTCGCCTTATAATGCTCGCTTTACCCGAACGCTTTTCGCCGTCCCCGTGAAAGTCTTCCGCGGCTTGCCCAATGCCGAAAGCCGGGCGCCCTGCGCGCTCACCATCGGCAATTTCGACGGTGTGCATCGCGGCCACCAGTCGCTGCTCGCCCGCGCGCGTGCAGCCGCCGACGCACGCGGTCTGCCGCTGTGCGTGATGACTTTCGAGCCGCATCCGCGCGAATTCTTCACGCCCGACCGCGCCCCGACGCGCATCGCGCTGTTGCGCGACAAGCTGGAAAGCCTGCGCCGGCACGGCGTCGACCGCGTCGTCGTCGAGCACTTCAACGCCCACTTTGCCGGCCAGTCGCCGCAGGCGTTCGTTGAAAACGTGCTGTGGCACGGCCTGCACGCGCGCTGGGTGCTGGTGGGCGACGACTTCCGCTTCGGCGCCAAGCGCGCCGGTGACTTCACCTACCTGCGGGAAGCGGGGCAGCACTACGGATTCGACGTCGAGCAAATGGGCTCGGTCTCGGAAGGCGGCGTGCGCATCTCCAGTTCGGCGGTACGCCAGGCGCTGGCCGACGGCGACCTGGAACACGCCCGCCGCCTGCTCGGCCACGGCTACGCCATCAGCGGGCACGTGATCCACGGCCGCAAACTGGGCCGCGACCTCGGCTTTCCCACGCTGAACCTGCGCATCTCGCACAAGCGCCCGGCCGTCAACGGTATCTTCGTGGTCCAGGTGCACGGCATCGCCGACCACCCGTTGCCCGGCGTGGCCAGCATCGGCGTGCGTCCCACGATCGAGGACGCCGGCCGCGTGCTGCTGGAAGTCCACCTGTTCGACTTCAACGAGAGCCTGTACGGGAAGCTGGTCCGCGTGGAGTTCATGAAGAAGCTGCGCGACGAGGAGCGCTTCGACGGCCTCGATGCGCTGACCGCCGCCATCGCCAAGGACACCGCGGACGCCCGCGCGTTCTTTGGCCTGACCACGCCCGACGCACCGTCCGGCGCGACCGAGGGAGCCGGCGGGCGGGACTTCGCCACCTCCGCGACCGACCGAATTAGCTAGCGGCCGGCATTCGCCACTGGCGAATGCCGGGTCGCACCCCGCCCCGATCCCTGCGCCGGCGGCGTCGCCCGCCGCGCCGCACAACCGAATTGCCCCGAGAATCGACATGTCCGACGACAAACGCGCCAAGCCCGAAAAAAGCAAGTACCCGGTCAACCTGCTGGAGACCGCCTTCCCGATGCGCGGCGACCTGCCCAAGCGCGAGCCGCTGTGGGTCAAGCAGTGGCAGGATCAACAGCTCTACAAGAAGATCCGCGCGGCGCGCAAGGGCGCGAAGAAGTTCATCCTGCATGACGGCCCGCCGTATGCCAACGGCGACATCCACATCGGCCACGCCGTCAACAAGGTCCTGAAGGACATGATCATCAAGGCGCGCGGGCTGACCGGCCTGGACGCCGTCTACGTGCCGGGCTGGGACTGCCACGGCATGCCGATCGAGATCCAGATCGAAAAGCAGTTCGGCAAGGGCCTGCCCGTCCAGGAAGTGCAATCGAAGGCGCGCGCGTATGCGACCGAGCAGATCGCCCGCCAGCGCAAGGACTTCGAGCGCCTGGGCGTGCTGGGCGACTGGGCCGACCCGTACCTGACCATGAATCACGGCAACGAGGCCGACGAGATCCGGGCGCTCGGCAAGATCATGGAAAAGGGCTACGTGTTCCGCGGCCTGAAGCCGGTGAACTGGTGTTTCGACTGCGGCTCGGCGCTGGCCGAGGCCGAGGTCGAGTACAAGGACAAGACCGACCTGTCGATCGACGTGGGCTTCCCGTTCGCCGAGACCGACAAGCTGGCGCACGCGTTCCATGTGCCGTTCGATAAACTTTCCGCAAAGCCCGGCTGGATCGTGATCTGGACCACGACGCCCTGGACGATCCCGTCCAACCAGGCGCTGAACGTGCATCCGGAGGTCGAGTACGCGCTGGTCGACACGCCGCGCGGCTACCTGATCCTGGCTACCGAGCGCGTCGAGGAACAGCTCAAGGTCTATGGCCTGGAAGGCAAGGTCGTCGCCACCGCGCGCGGCGCGGCGCTGTCGGAGATCCGCTTCCATCATCCGCTGGCGAAGATGGATGCCGGCTACGACCGCCTGTCGCCGATCTACCTGGGCGACTACGTCACGACCGACACCGGCTCGGGCATCGTTCACTCTGCGCCCGCCTATGGCGTGGAAGATTTCCAGTCGTGCAAGGCGCACGGCATGAGCGACGCCGACTTCATCAGCCCGGTGATGGGCGACGGCGTCTACGCGAGCACGCTGCCGCTCTTTGGCGGCCTGTCGATCTGGGATGCCAATCCGAAGATCGTCGAGACGCTGGAAGCCTCGGGCAACCTGTTCAACCAGCACAAATACGACCACAGCTACATGCACTGCTGGCGTCACAAGACGCCGATCATCTACCGCGCCACGTCGCAGTGGTTCGCGGGGATGGACGTCGACCCCGCCGACGAGAACGGCAAGACCGGCCCCACACTGCGCGAGAGCGCGCTGGCCGGCATCGAGGCCACCGAGTTCTACCCGGCCTGGGGCAAGCAGCGCCTGCACAACATGATCGCCAACCGGCCCGACTGGACGCTGTCACGCCAGCGCCAGTGGGGCGTGCCGATGGCCTTCTTCCTGCACAAGGAAACCGGCGCGCTGCACCCGCGCACGCCGGAGTTGCTGGAGCAAATCGCCCAGCGGGTCGAGAAGGACGGCATCGAGGCCTGGCAGACGCTGGACCCGAAGGAGTTGCTCGGCGACGAAGCCGACCAGTACGTGAAGAACCGCGACACGCTGGACGTCTGGTTCGATTCCGGCACCACGCACTGGACGGTGATCCGCGGCTCGCACCGCGACGCCCTGTATGAACCGTCGGCGGACGGCGCCGACGGCCGCCTGGCTGACCTGTACCTGGAAGGCTCGGACCAGCACCGCGGCTGGTTCCACTCGTCGCTGCTGACCGCCTCGATGCTGTATGGCAAGCCGCCGTACAAGGCGTTGCTGACGCACGGCTTCACCGTGGACGGCGAGGGCCGCAAGATGTCCAAGTCGATCGGCAACACCGTGTCGCCGCAGGACGTCGCCAACAAGATGGGCGCGGAAATCATCCGCCTGTGGGTGGCATCCACCGACTACTCGGGCGAGTTGTCGATCTCCGACGAGATCCTCAAGCGCGTGGTGGAAGGCTATCGCCGCATCCGCAACACGCTGCGCTTCCTGCTGGCCAACCTGTCCGACTACGACCACGCCAAGCACGCGCTGCCGGCCTCGGAATGGCTGGACATCGACCGCTACGCGGTAGCGCTGACGGCTCAGTTGCAAAAGGAAGTGCTGTCGCACTACGACGCCTACGAGTTCCACCCGGTGGTGGCCAAGCTGCAGACCTTCTGCTCGGAAGACCTGGGCGGCTTCTATCTCGACGTGCTGAAGGACCGCCTCTACACGACCGCGACCGACTCCAAGGCCCGCCGCGCCGCGCAGAACGCGCTGTACCACATCACCCAGGCCATGCTGCACTGGATGGCGCCGTTCCTGTCGTTCACAGCCGAGGAAGCGTGGCAGGTGTTCGCCCACGGCACCGCGCACGCCGAGACGATCTTCACCAGCACCTACTACGAGGTGCCCGCCGTCGACAATGCCGACGACTTGCTGCAAACGTGGCACCAGATCCGCGAGGCGCGGGCCGAGGTCACCAAGCAACTGGAAGCCGTGCGCACGGCAGGCGGCATCGGCTCGTCGCTGCAGGCCGAAGTCACGATCCAGGCCGGCGGCCCGGTGCTCGCCGCGCTGCAGGGTCTCTCCGACGACCTGCGCTTCGTGCTGCTGACCTCGGCCGCCAAGGTCACGGCGGCGCCGGAGCCGGGCGACCTGCTGGTGACGGTGACGCCGTCGACGCATGCCAAGTGCGAACGCTGCTGGCACTACCGCGCCGACGTCGGCGCCAATCCCGCACATCCCACCCTATGCGGGCGCTGCGACAGCAACCTGTTCGGCGCCGGCGAACACAGGAGCCACGCCTGATGGCCGCGTCCTCTTCCCGCCCGGCCCGCGCCGGACGCGCCTCCCGCTCCTCGGGCAAGTCGCGCGGCAGCGTCACGCCAATCCTGTGGATCGCGTTCTCGGCGCTGGTCGTGCTGCTCGACCAGTTCTTCAAGATCGTCATCTCGCGCAGCTTCACCTATGGCGAATCTCGCCCGGTGACCAGCTTCTTCAACCTGGTGCTGGTCTACAACAAGGGCGCCGCGTTCAGCTTTCTGGCCGACGCGGGCGGCTGGCAGCGCTGGTTCTTCACCGGACTGGGCGTGGCCGTGGGCCTGTTCATCGTCTGGCTGCTGTACCGCCACACGGGCCAGCGGCTGTTCTGCTTCGCCGTCTCGCTGATCCTGGGCGGCGCGATCGGCAACGTGATCGACCGCGTGCTCTATGGCCACGTGATCGACTTCCTGGATTTCCACTGGCGCAACACGCACTTCCCGGCGTTCAACGTCGCGGACTGCGCGATCACGGTCGGCGCCGTGCTGCTGATCGTGGACGAGTTGCGACGGGTGCGCCGGCACTGAGCCTCGTCCCGCCCGTCTGATGCGCCCCGCCCGCTTGTCGGGCAGGGCACAAGACCCGATGCCGGCAAGGCCGGTATCATTGTTGTCTCCCTTCCAGCCAAGAGCTTTCCCATGGACCTGCGCGGCAAGCATCTCGTTCTCGGCCTGACCGGCGGCATCGCCTGCTACAAGTCGGCCGAGCTGGTCCGGCTGCTGACCCGCGCCGGCGCCACGGTGCAGGTGGCCATGACCGAGGCGGCCACGCACTTCATCACGCCCGTCACCATGCAGGCGCTGTCCGGCCGGCCGGTCTTCCTGTCCCAGTGGGACAGCCGGGTGGACAACAACATGGCGCACATCGACCTCTCCCGCGAGGCCGACGCCATTGTCATCGCCCCGGCCTCCACCGACTTTCTCGCGCGCCTGGCGCACGGCCTGTGCGACGACCTGCTCTCCACGCTGTGCATCGCGCGCGACTGCCCGCTGCTGGTGGCGCCCGCCATGAACCGCCAGATGTGGGCGGCGGCGCCCACGCAACGCAACGTGGCGCAACTGCGCGCCGACGGCGTGACGATCCTCGGCCCCGGCAGCGGCGACCAGGCCTGCGGCGAGGTCGGCGACGGCCGCATGCTGGAGCCGGAAGAACTGCTGGAAGACATCATTGCATTCTTCCAGCCCAAGCCGCTGGCCGGCCGGCGCGTGCTGATCACGGCCGGGCCGACCTTCGAGGCCATCGACCCGGTGCGCGGCATCACCAACCTGTCGTCGGGCAAGATGGGCTTCGCCATCGCCCGCGCGGCCCGCGAGGCCGGCGCCGAGGTGATGCTGGTGGCTGGCCCCACCGGGCTGCCGACCCCGCGCGGCGTGGCGCGCACCGACGTGCGCAGCGCGCAACAGATGCATGACGCCGTGCTGGCGCAGGTGCCCGGCGTCGATGTCTTCGTGGCCGTGGCGGCCGTGGCGGACTGGCGGCCCGCGGCGTTCTCGCAGCAGAAGCTCAAGAAGGCCAACGATGCCGACACGCCGGCGCTGCAGTTCGTGCAGAACCCCGACATCCTCGCCACGATCGCGTCCCGCCCGAATGCGCCCTACTGCGTCGGCTTTGCCGCGGAGAGCGAGAACCTGGAGCAGTACGGCGAGGAAAAACGCCGGCGCAAGGGCGTGCCGTTGCTGGTGGGCAATATCGGCCACCATACGTTCGGACTGGACGACAACGAGATCGTGCTGTTCGACGCCGCCGGCATGACGCGGCTGCCGCGCGCCGACAAACTTTCGCTGGCCCGCCAGTTGGTCGACGCCATCGGCACGCGGCTGCCGGCACCCGCACTGCCCCGCTAATCCCTTTCTTCTGGCCGGCAACCTGCCGGCCGGCCAACGCATCCTGCAGGAAAGTCTTCCGATGACCCAAGCACTGAACCCATCCGTCGAAATCAAGGTACTCGACGCCCGCCTGAACGAATGGGGCCTGCCGGGCTACCAGAGCGAGATGGCCGCCGCCATCGACCTGCATGCCTGCGTCGACGATACTGTCACCATCGCGCCGGGCACCGCCGCGCAACTGATCCCGGCGGGCATCGCCGTGCATATGGGCAATCCGTACATGGCCGCGACGATCGTGCCGCGCTCGGGTCTGGGCCACAAAAAGGGCCTGGTGCTGGGCAACACGATCGGCGTGATCGACGCCGACTACCAGGGCCAGATCATGGTCAGCGTGTGGAATCGCAACGCGCCGGGCACCGAGCCGATCGTGATCCAGCCCGGCGAGCGCATCGCGCAGATGATGTTCGTGCCGGTGCTGCGCCCGGTGTTCACCACGGTGGACGAGTTCAGCGCGGACAGCGAGCGCGGCGCGGGCGGCTTCGGCTCGACCGGCGTGCATCACGCCAAGGCCAGCGCCTGATCCCGGCTGCCGGCCAGGCGCCCTCCCGGGCGTCTCAGGCAGCCTGCTCGAACAGCAACGCCACCCCGCCGGCGGCCTGCGCCGGCACCAGGGTTTCGTGCGGCCCCAGATCGTGGGCCGGTACACCGGCCTCGCGCCACGCCTCGCGGGCGGCCGCGAGCGCACCGGTACGCAGCCGGATGGCCGCATAGCCCGGCACATCGCGCCGGATGTGAGCAGTGCCGGTCGCCGAGGCCAGCGCCTGCGGCGTAGTCACCACCAGCGCGGCGTCGCCAATCGACAGGCTGCAGATATGATCGCTCGGCTTCGACAACTCCCCGCCCGTCCATTCGGCATAGGCACGGCCGCCCGCCTCCCCCAGCCCCGGCCCCACGACCCGGAAACCAGCCGCCACTCCCTGGCCCACCGTT